>Ga0335075_10010579_pt1 | contig 13998 bp, 14 predicted proteins | sample Lox_Sample_24_FD_206723 | JGI IMG/M metagenome (GOLD analysis project Ga0335075, IMG submission 206723) | Soil microbial communities from Loxahatchee National Wildlife Refuge, Florida, United States - Lox_Sample_2.4 | ecosystem: Environmental > Terrestrial > Soil > Wetlands | place: USA...
CACACCGCCACCGACGCCGCACTGTCCGACACCGTCGACGCGCTGGCCGACCTCGACGTGGTCGAGGGTGTGGCCAGTGTCCTGCGGTTGGAAGGAACCAGCGAATGAGTTCGGCAAGCGCCGCCAAGACCGGCATCCATCAGCCGTGGCCGGGTCTGATTGCGGCCTACCGGGATCGGCTGCCGGTCGGCGACGACTGGGCTCCGGTCACCCTTCTCGAGGGCGGCACCCCGCTGATACCGGCGAAAAGGCTTTCGGCGAAGACCGGCTGCACGGTCCATCTCAAGGTCGAGGGCCTCAATCCCACCGGCTCCTTCAAGGACCGCGGCATGACGATGGCCGTCACCGACGCGGTGGCACGCGGTCAGCAGGCCGTGCTGTGCGCGTCGACGGGGAACACTTCGGCGTCGGCGGCGGCCTACGCGGCCCGCGCCGGCATCACCTGTGCGGTACTGATCCCGCAGGGCAAGATCGCGATGGGCAAGCTGGCGCAGGCCGTCATGCATGGCGCCAAGGTCATCCAGATCGACGGCAACTTCGACGACTGCCTGGAACTGGCCCGCAAGATCGTCGCCGACTTCCCGGCTATCTCATTGGTCAACTCGGTCAACCCGGTGCGCATCGAAGGCCAGAAGACCGCGGCCTTCGAAATCGTCGACGCGCTCGGCTATGCACCCGACGTGCACGCCCTGCCGGTCGGCAACGCCGGCAACATCACCGCGTACTGGAAGGGCTACACCGAATACCACCGCGACGGAGTGATCGACAAGCTGCCGCGCATGCTGGGCACCCAGGCGGCCGGCGCGGCGCCGTTGGTGCTCGGCCAACCGGTCAGCCAACCCGAGACCATCGCCACCGCGATCCGCATCGGCTCGCCGGCGTCGTGGGCGCAGGCCGTCGAGGCCCAACAGCAGTCCAAGGGCCGATTCCTCGCCGCCACCGACGACGAGATCCTGGCCGCCTACCACCTGGTGGCCGGTAGCGAAGGCGTGTTCGTCGAACCGGCGTCGGCGGCCAGCATCGCCGGTCTTCTCAAAGCCGTCGAGGACGGCTGGGTGGCACCGGGATCGACCGTCGTGTGCACCGTGACCGGCAACGGCCTCAAGGATCCCGACACGGCGCTGCGCGACATGCCGACCGTGGCGGCGGTGCCCGTCGACCCCGTCGCTGTCGTCGCGAAGCTAGGGCTCGTCTAGTGGCGATCGCAAGCGCGGCGCAGCCGGGTGAAGCGGGTCGCCACTCATCAGGCCTGAGTAGCCAAATGCTGCCTGCCGGACTGGTGGCCAGCTCGGTCGTCGCTGCGTCCAGCGCCAACCTCGGCCCGGGCTTCGACAGTATTGGACTCGCATTGAATCTCTACGACGAAATCATCGTCGAGACAATCGATTCCGGGCTGGTCGTCGAGGTCGAGGGGGAGGGTGCCGGCAAACTGGTGCTTGACGCAGGCCACTTGGTGGTTCGCGCCGTCGAGCGCGGCCTGCAGGCCGCGGGAGCGAGCGTGCCCGGCTTGAAAGTGCGGTGCCGTAACGCGATCCCGCACTCGCGCGGTGTCGGCTCCTCGGCGGCCGCAGTCGTCGGTGGGCTTGCGGCGGTGAATGGGCTTCTCGCACAGGTGGATTCGACCCCGCTGAGTCAAGCCGAGTTGATTCAGTTGTCGTCGGAGTTCGAAGGTCATCCGGACAATGCGGCGGCCGCGGTGCTCGGCGGCGCGGTTGTTTCCTGGACCGACCTGAGTGGCATACCACCGGCCTTCTCGGCGGTGTCGCTGCGGCTACATCCCGACATTCGGCTGTTCCCTGCCATTCCCGAGCAGCGGTCGTCGACGGCCGAGGCGCGGGTGCTACTGCCTGCGCAGGTCAGCCACCAGGACGCCCGCTTCAATGTCAGCCGCGCGGCACTGCTGGTGGTAGCGCTCACCGAGCGGCCCGATCTGCTGATGGCCGCCACCGAGGACGTGCTGCATCAGCCACAGCGCGCATCCGCGATGCCGTCCTCGGCGGAATACCTGCACCTTCTGCGGCGTTGCAACGTGGCGGCTGTGCTGTCGGGCGCCGGTCCGGCGGTGATCGCGCTGAGCACAGCCTCCGAGTTGCCCGCAGAGGCCCTGGAGTACGGCGCCGCAAACGGGTTTACCGTCCGCGCGATGACCGCCGGCGACGGAGTACGATGGACTTCTGGGGTAGCTGTTCGCAGCTAACGTCCACAGGACGGCGGAGGGGCTTCTTGCTTCCGGCATCGAAGCAGGTTATTCTCGACGGCGTCCAGCAATCGCAGCCTCTGCATCTGCGTTAGAACTAGGACGAATATCAAATTCTTCTCGTGGACGATGGTTCGCCATTTGCACCGCCAATCCTGGCGATCACCGTTGCAGAGTCGATTGTTGATAGCACTCGGCGATTTGGCTGAGTGCAACAAACCCCTGGCTTGATTCGATCGGCCAGGGAAGAAAGGAAATCCGTGACTGATACGGACCTCGTTACGGCTGACGACAGCACCGAAAACCACAAGCTGTCCAATTCCGTGACCACAGAATCTTCCGCCGACCACGACGCATCCGGGTCGTCGACGGAGGCCCACACCAGCGGGTCGGACGGTTCGCTGTCCACCATGGTGCTGCCCGAACTGCGCGCATTGGCCAATCGAGCCGGCGTCAAGGGCACCTCTGGGATGCGTAAGAACGAACTCATCGCTGCGATTCGGGAAAGCCGCGAAGGCCACGCCAACGGTGCGCCCGCTAACGGCGGCGAATCGCGCAATCACACCAGCGAGGCTTCGACAAACCACACCGAGACGACCGCCGACGAAGCGACGTCCGGCGACCGCGCCGAACGGCGCAACCGAGACGAAAAGGCCGATCAATCCGCTGACAAGCCCGCTCGTGACCGCGGCCAACAGGACACCAAGTCCGAAGACTCGGACTCCCACAAAGACTCTGAGAAAAACTCTGAGAAGGATCTCGACAAGGGCGGCGACCAACAAGGCTCGGGCGGACAACAAAACCGCGGCGGCGGCTCCAACCAGCAAGACGACGACGGTGACGGCCGCGGCGGCCGCCGAGGCCGCCGGTTCCGCGAACGCCGGCGCCGTGGCGATCGGTCCGGCGACGGCGGCGGTGGTGACACCGAACTGCGCGACGACGACGTCGTTCAGCCGGTCGCCGGAATCCTCGACGTGCTCGACAACTACGCGTTCGTGCGCACTTCCGGTTATCTCGCCGGCCCGCACGACGTCTACGTGTCGATGAACATGGTGCGCAAGAACGGGTTACGCCGCGGCGACGCGGTCACCGGCGCGGTGCGGGTGCCCAAAGAAGGCGAACAGCCCAACCAACGGCAGAAGTTCAACCCCTTGGTGCGGTTGGACACCGTCAATGGCGGCCCGGTCGAAGACGCCAAGAAGCGTCCCGACTTTTCCAAGCTGACCCCGCTTTACCCCAACCAGCGGCTGCGTCTGGAGACCACTCCCGACCGGCTGACCACCAGGGTCATCGACCTGATCATGCCGATCGGTAAGGGTCAGCGCGCGCTGATCGTGTCGCCGCCAAAGGCCGGTAAGACGACGATCCTGCAGGACATCGCCAACGCGATCACCAAGAACAACCCGGAATGCCACCTCATGGTCGTGCTCGTCGACGAGCGGCCTGAAGAGGTCACCGACATGACGCGCTCGGTCAAGGGCGAGGTCATCGCCTCGACGTTCGACCGGCCACCGTCAGACCACACGTCGGTGGCCGAGTTGGCGATCGAGCGGGCCAAGCGGCTCGTCGAGCAGGGCAAGGACGTCGTCGTGCTGCTCGACTCGATCACCCGCCTGGGTCGCGCCTACAACAACGCGTCGCCGGCGTCGGGCCGCATCCTGTCCGGTGGTGTCGACTCCACCGCGCTGTACCCGCCGAAGCGATTCCTCGGCGCCGCCCGCAACATCGAAGAAGGCGGCTCACTGACGATCATCGCCACGGCGATGGTGGAAACCGGATCCACCGGTGACACAGTCATCTTCGAGGAGTTCAAGGGCACCGGTAACGCCGAGCTCAAGTTGGACCGTAAGATCTCCGAACGCCGGGTCTTCCCCGCCGTCGATGTGAACCCGTCGGGCACGCGTAAGGACGAATTGCTGCTCTCGCCAGACGAATTCGGCATCGTGCACAAGTTGCGTCGGGTGTTGTCGGGGCTGGATTCCCACCAGGCCATCGACCTGCTGATGTCGCAGTTGCGCAAGACCAAGACCAACTACGAATTCCTGGTTCAGGTGTCCAAGACGACACCGGGCATGGACAACGACTGACGGTTAGCACATCGGTCGCCGTCGACCAACATCGCACTTCCCGCTAGGAAGCTGACGCTGCGCCGGTAACGTGCCAGCCTGTGGCGGAGACTATTCAGCAACTGCTGCGTACCCGCGTTAGCGACTCCACGCCGGCGGTGAAATATGGCGACCGGGTGTGGAGTTGGCGCGAGCATCTGGCCGACGCCTCGGCCACGGCCGCCGCCTTGATCGGCATCGCCGACCCGAAACGGCCCCTGCATGTGGGCGCGCTGCTGGGCAATACCCCCGAAATGCTGACCGCGATGGCCGCCGCGGCGCTCGGCGGATACGTGTTGTGCGGCATCAACGACACTCGTCGCGGTGCGGCGCTGGCCAAAGACATCATGCGGGCCGACTGCCAGCTGCTGGTCGTCGACCCCGCGCACCGCGCACTGTTAGACGGGCTGGATCTGCCCGGAGTCCGCGTCATCGACGTCGCAGGCGATGAATGGGCCGGTCTGCTGGCCGCAACCGGGCCGCTCGTTCCGCACCGCGAGGTCGAGCCGACCGACACCCTGATGATGATCTTCACCTCGGGCACCAGCGGCGAGCCGAAGGCGGTCCGGGTCACCCACCTGACCGTGATTTTCGCCGGCGCCAACCTGATCGACCGGTTCGAGGTCGACTCGTCCGGTGTCTGCTACCTGTCGATGCCGCTGTTTCACTCCAACGCGCTGCTGGCCGGATGGAGCGTGGCGGTCGGCTCCGGCGCGGCGATGGTGCCCGCGACATTCTCGGCATCCGGTTTGCTGGCTGATTTACGCCGCTACGGCGCCACCTATATGAACTACGTCGGCAAGCCGCTGGCCTACGTACTGGCCACTCCCGAGCTGCCCGACGATCGGGACAACCCGCTGCTGGTCGCATTCGGCAACGAGGCCAGCGACCGCGACATCGCCGAGTTCAGTCGCCGTTTCGATTGCACGGTGTGGGACGGCTTCGGCTCCACCGAAGGCGCGATCATCATCACCCGCGAAGACGGCTGCCCGCCGGGTTCACTGGGCCAGGGTTTTCCCGGGGTGAGCATCTACAACCCCGACACGCTCACCGAATGCGCGGTGGCCCAGTTCGGCGACGACGGCGCGCTGATCAATGCCGACGAGGCGATCGGCGAACTGGTCAACACGTCTGGCGCTGGCCTGTTCGCCGGCTATTACAACGACCAGGACGCCACCGACGCGCGGCTGCGCCATGGCATGTTCTGGTCGGGAGATCTGGCCTATCGCGACGCGGACGGCTGGATTTACTTCGCCGGGCGCAGCGGGGACTGGTTGCGGGTCGACGGCGAGAACATGACGACGGCGCCCATCGAGCGGATCCTGCAACGGTTGCCGGCCGTCAGCCAGGTCGCGGTGTACGCGGTACCCGACGAGCAGGTGGGCGACCAGGTGATGGCGGCATTGGTGCTGGTAGACGGCGCGGAGCTGACGCCAGGGGAGTTCGGTGAGTTCCTGGCAACCCAGTCGGACCTCTCGCCCAAGGCGTGGCCACGCCACGTGTGGATCACCGAGGGCCTGCCGTCCACCGCCACCAACAAAATCCTCAAGCGCGAACTGACCTCCCGAGGCGCCACGCCCGAGGGTGGCCTGCTGTGGACCCGGATCGGGCGTGCGAAGACCTACGTCGTCGTCGACCGGACCGCGGGCGGTGACGGGAATGCGCACGTTCATGCAGGCGTTTAGGGCGATAGCGGCTGACCTGGCATAATCGACAGCCGAAGTTGAGGTTCCGGTTCACGTCCGATTACGAGCGTTTTCAGGGCGACCCGGCGACCGACGAACGAAGAGGACATCATGAAATCTGATATTCATCCCGCCTACGGCGAGACCACCGTGCTCTGCGGGTGCGGCAACACCTTCACCACCCGCAGCACCAAGGAAAGCGGCCACATCGTGGTCGAGGTCTGCTCGCAGTGCCACCCGTTCTACACCGGCAAGCAGAAGATTCTCGACAGCGGCGGCCGGGTAGCTCGTTTCGAGAAGCGCTATGGCAAGCGCAAGGCCGGCGCCGAGAAAGAGGCTGGAGAGGCTCAAAAAGCCGACAAGTAGCTTGGACCGACGCCCGATCTGCTGCGGAAACCGCACCAGGCCGGGCGTCGTTTCGCGTTCAGGAGACTCGTGTTCAGGAGAGGAGCAGCATGACGCAGGGCGTGCAGGCGATTGACGCGCTGCTGGCCGAACACGCCGAGCTCGAGCGTCAACTGGCCGATCCCGAACTGCACAGCGATGCCGCCAACGCGCGCAAAGTCGGCCGCCGGTTCGCGCAACTGGCGCCGATCGTCGCCACCCACCGCAAGCTGGAGACCGTGCGCGGTGATCTCGAGGCCGCGCGTGAGCTGGCCGTCGACGACGCATCGTTCGTCGACGAAGTCGCCGAGCTGGAGTCACGCGCTGAAGAGCTCGACACTCAGCTGACCGACATGCTGGCACCCCGCGACCCCCACGATGCCGACGACATCGTGCTCGAGGTCAAATCCGGTGAGGGGGGCGAAGAATCGGCCCTGTTTGCCGCGGACCTGGCCAGGATGTACATCCGGTATGCCGAGCGACACGGCTGGACCGTGACGGTGCTGGACGAAACCAGCTCGGACTTGGGTGGTTACAAGGACGCGACGCTCGCTCTTTCTCGTAAGGGTGCCAGTGATGGCGACTCGGCCGACGGCGTTTGGTCGCGGATGAAGTTCGAAGGCGGAGTGCACCGGGTGCAACGTGTGCCGGTCACCGAATCCCAAGGCCGCGTGCACACTTCGGCCGCCGGCGTGCTGGTCTACCCCGAACCCGAAGAAGTTGGTGAGGTGCAGATCGACGAGTCCGACCTGCGCATCGACGTGTACCGGTCATCGGGCAAGGGCGGTCAGGGCGTCAACACCACCGACTCGGCGGTACGAATCACCCACCTGCCCACCGGCATTGTTGTCACCTGCCAAAACGAACGCTCGCAGCTGCAGAACAAGGCCCGGGCCTTGCAGGTGCTTGCGGCGCGCTTGCAGGCTTTGGCCGAGGAGCAGGCGCTCGCCGATGCGTCGGCCGATCGCGCCAGCCAGATCCGCACCGTGGACCGCAGCGAGCGCATCCGCACCTACAACTTCCCGGAGAACCGGATCACCGACCACCGCATCGGTTACAAGGCACACAATCTCGATCAGGTTCTCGACGGCGACCTGGACGCACTATTCGACGCGTTGAGCGTCGCCGACAGGCAATCACGGCTGCAACAAGCATGACGACTCGGCTGCGGTGCGCGATCGACTCGGCCACGACACTGCTCGCGGACGCCGGAATCGACTCCGCGCGTTACGATGCCGAGGAGTTGGCCGCGCACCTGACTGGCACCGAGCGTGGACGTCTGCCGCTGGCCGATTCGCCCGACGATGCCTTCTTCGATCGCTACTACGCCGCGATCACGGCGCGATCCCGCCGAGTGCCGCTGCAACACATCACCGGCACCGCCGCGTTCGGCCCGCTGACGCTGCTCGTCGGGCCCGGCGTCTTCATTCCGCGTCCGGAAACCGAAGCGATGCTGGAATGGGCTACCGCACAGCATCTTCCGGATGCCCCGGTGATCATCGATCTCTGCACCGGTTCGGGTGCGTTGGCGATCGCGCTGGCGCAGCACTGGCCGCAAGCACGCGTACTCGGCATCGACGACTCCGATGCGGCACTCGCGTACGCCCGCCGAAACGCGGCGGGCACCAAGGTCGAGCTAGTCCAGGCTGACGTCGCCGACCGCGGCCTGCTTACCGATGTCGACGGGCAAGTCGATCTCGTGGTGGCCAACCCGCCCTACGTGCCGGATGGCGGCCCGGTCGGACCTGAAGTTTCGCAGTACGATCCGCCGCACGCGGTGTTCGGCGGCCCGGACGGCATGACGGTGATCAGCGCCATCGTCCGGCTCGCGGGTCGTTGGCTGCGTCCGGGCGGCCTCTTCGCCGTCGAACACGACGACACCACGTCGTCGCTGACTTTCGAACTCGTATGCAGAACTGGACTTTTCGGCGACGTCGTGGCCCGAAAAGATCTGACCGGACGGCCGAGGTTCGTCACGGCCCAAAGGGCCGGCGCTCGTGGCTGACATCTTCGACTGCGCCGATCGCGAACAGCGTTCCCGCGGAATCGAATCGGCAGCCGGAGCGGTGAAAAACGGTCGGCTGGTGGTGCTTCCGACCGACACGGTTTACGGCATCGGCGCCGACGCTTTCGACAGCTCGGCAGTGGCCGCCCTGCTCTCGGCCAAGGGCCGTGGACGCGACATGCCCGTGCCGGTGCTGGTCGGATCGTGGCACACCATCGAAGGTCTCGCCCTGTCGGTGACGCAGCCCATGCGTGACCTGATCCGCGCATTCTGGCCCGGGGCGCTGAGCTTGGTCGTCCGGCAAGCGCCAAGCCTGCAGTGGGACCTCGGCGACGCCCGCGGCACTGTGATGCTGCGGATGCCGCTGCACCCGGTGGCCATCGAATTGCTACGTGAGGTCGGGCCGATGGCGGTATCCAGCGCCAACGTGTCCGGCTCCCCGCCGGCCGTCGACGCCGATGATGCGCGCAGGCAGCTCGGCGACCTCGTCGACATCTACCTCGACGCCGGCCCTTCCGCCCAGCAGGCCGCCTCGACGATCCTGGACCTGACCGGGCCGGACCCGCGCATTCTGCGGCCCGGACCGGTCAGCGCCGAAGGTATCGCAGCGGTGCTCGGCCTGGACACTGCGAGTTTGACCGGCTGATCCGCCGCGGAATTGAATACAGTCGTGGTGCAGTACAACCTCGCGGGTGGTGTGCTCGCGCTGTCCGACCGCGGCGCCGGTGTTCCGCTGCGTGAATTGGCGCTCGTCGGGCTCACCGCCGCGATCATCACCTACTTCGCCACTGGACCCGTACGCCTGCTGGCTACCCGGCTCGGCGCGGTGGCCTTTCCGCGCGAACGCGATGTGCACCTAACGCCGACGCCGCGGATGGGCGGTCTGGCGATGTATGTCGGCGTCCTCGCGGCGGTCTTTCTCGCATCTCAGCTTCCCGCGCTCACACGGGGTTTCGTCTACTCCTCGGGTATGCCTGCGGTGCTGGTGGCAGGCGCGGTGATCATGGGTATCGGCTTGATCGACGATCGATGGGGTCTGGACGCGCTGACGAAGTTCGCCGGCCAGATCACCGCGGCCAGTGTTCTGGTGACCATGGGTGTCGCCTGGAGCGTCATATACATCCCGTTGGGCGGCGTCGGAACCATCGTGCTGGACCAGGCCTCCTCGATCCTGCTGACGCTGGCGCTGACCGTGTCGATCGTCAACGCGATGAACTTCGTTGACGGCCTCGACGGGTTGGCCGCCGGCCTGGGTCTGATAACAGCCTCGGCCATTTGCATCTTCTCGATCGGGCTGCTTCGCGACCACGGGGGTGACGTGCTGTTTTACCCGCCGGCGGTCATTTCCGTGGTGCTGGCCGGAGCCTGCCTGGGATTTTTGCCGCACAACTTCCACCCGGCCAAGATCTTCATGGGGGATTCCGGGTCGATGCTGATCGGTCTGATGTTGGCCGCCGCGTCCACGACGGCTGCCGGACCGATTTCGCAGAACGCTTACGGCGCCCGCGACGTGTTTGCTTTGCTGTCGCCGTTCCTGTTGGTCGTCGCGGTCATGTTTATGCCGATGCTGGACATGTTGCTGGCGGTGATTCGGCGGACCCGGGCGGGCGTGCACTTCTCCACCCCCGACAAAATGCACCTGCATCACCGCCTGCTGCAGATCGGTCATACGCACCGCCGGGTGGTGCTGATCATCTATTTGTGGGTGGGCATCGTCGCTTTCGGCATGGCGAGCACCATCTTTTTCAACCCACGCGATACCGCGGCCGTCATGGTGGGCGCGATCGCGATCGCGGTAATCGCGACGTTGATCCCGCTGCTGCGCCGCCGCGATGACGACCTCTACGACGAGGAGTAGTAGGTTCTTCTTCGATGTGGTACGGTGCTGGTAGAACCCGAATTAACCTCGCGGGTTGCCGGCCACCGGCCATCGGATTCACGTCCGATTGGGCGGACGAACGACCGACAAAGGGGAGTTTCCCTTGGGTGATGCGAGTGCGATGAATGCCCTCCGATACGCTCGACGGGCTACGCAACATTCAACCAGGTAACCCCCCTAGCGAGGACTGAGGTGCAGCAGTGACGACACCAGCGCAAGACGCGCCATTGGTGTTTCCCTCGGTTGCGTTCCGGCCAATTCGTCTCCTTGCCATCTCGTTTGCTCTGACTTTCGTCGCCGTTGCGGCCGCTGCTGCGCTCGGCCACCCGATGGTCGGCGCGTTCTTCGGCGTAGGACTCCTGCTGGGTTTGCTCAACGCCCTCGGCGTGCAGCGCTCGGTCGCCGCGATCACCGCAGACGCGCACCCGCTGAAAAAGAAGATGGCGATGAACTCGGCCAGCCGTCTGCTGTTCATCACCGTGATCGGGCTGGCCGTCGCCTACGTCTTCCGGCCGGCCGGCCTGGGTGTGTTGTTTGGTCTTGCGCTATTCCAGGTGCTGCTGGTGGTGACGACAGCACTGCCGGTCTGGAAAAAGCTGCGTACTGAGTCCGTCGAGCTGGAAGGGAGCGGCAACAGCGATGACTGAGGCGTTCTTGGCCGATGCCGCCATCGAGGTCGGCCACCACGACACCGCCAAATGGTTCGGCTTGACCGTCAACGTCGATACCATCATGTCCTCTGCGATCGCCGCCGTCATCGTCATCGGCCTGGCATTCTTCTTGCGGTCCAAGGTCACCTCTACCGGGGTGCCGAATGGCGTGCAGTTGTTCTTCGAGGCGATCACCATCCAGATGCGCGATCAGATCGAAACCGCGATCGGCATGCGGATCGCGCCGTTTGTGTTACCGCTGGCCGTCACGCTTTTCGTGTACATCCTGATCTCGAACTGGCTGTCGGTGCTGCCGTTGCAGTACACGCATTCGGCGACGGAGGCCCCCAAGGAGTTGTTCGGTCCGCCGGCGGCAGATATCAACTACGTGCTGGCGCTGGCGCTGTTCGTCTTCATCTGCTATCACCTGTCGGGCATCTGGCGCAGCGGCCCCATCGGATATCCCGTCAAGGTGCTCAAGGGGCACGTCTGGGACACGCTGCCACCCGGAGTCGGTGCGATCTTCTCGCCCATCAACGTCGTGGAAGAGCTCGCCAAGCCGATCTCGTTGTCGCTCCGACTTTTCGGCAACATGTTTGCCGGCGGCATCCTGGTCGGGCTGATCGCGCTTTTCCCGCCGTATATCTTGTGGGCGCCGAACGCGATCTGGAAGGCATTCGACTTGTTCGTCGGCGCGATCCAGGCGTTTATCTTCGCATTGCTGACGATCTTGTATTTCAGTCAAGCGATGGAGCTGGAAGGGGAACACGAGTAGGACCGAAATCCGCTGGCTCCCACCACAATTACAGACCTGGTAGACGACTACCAAATATCAAGGAGGATAAGCAATGAACCCCACAATCGCTGCCGGCGCCCTCATCGGCGGCGGACTGATCATGGCTGGTGGTGCCATCGGCGCCGGTATTGGTGACGGTATCGCCGGTAACGCGCTGATCTCCGGTATCGCCCGGCAGCCTGAGGCACAGGGCCGACTGTTCACCCCCTTCTTCATCACGGTGGGTCTGGTCGAGGCCGCCTACTTCATCAACTTGGCCTTCATGGCGCTGTTCGTCTTCGCCACCCCGGTCAAGTAACCGCTGAGATGGGTGACATGAGCGCTGTGGTTTGGGCTGAGGGAGGCGGTAGCAACTTCCTCATCCCCAACGGCACCTTCTTCGTCGTGCTAATCATCTTTTTGATCGTGCTCGGCGTGATCGGCACATTCGTGGTGCCACCGATCATGAAGGTGTTGAAAGAACGCGAAAACATGGTCACCAAAACGCTGGCGGACAACAAGAAATCGGCCGAGCAGTTCGCCGCCGCCCGGGAGGACTACGAGAAGGAAATGTCCAAGGCTCGGACCGCGGCGTCGGCGGCCCGCGATGACGCCCGGGCCGAGGGCCGCAAGCACATTGAGCAAATGCGTGCGGACGCCGAGCAGCAAGTCTCCGCAATGCTGCAGGATGCCGCCGAGCAACTCAAGCGCGAGGGCGATGCGGTGGCGGCGGATCTGCGCTCTCGGGTGGAGAACACATCGACGAAGTTGGCCAGCCGCATCCTCGGTGTCGAGATCACCACGTCGGTCACCAGCACCGGGTCCGGGCGGTAGGCAAGATGTCGACATTTATCGGGCAGTTTGTCGGGTTCGTTGTCATCGTGTTGCTGGTGTGGCGCTACGTCGTGCCGCCGGTACGCAGGATGATGGTCGACCGGCAGAACACTGTTCGCGAGCAGTTGGATGACGCTGCAGCTGCCGCAGATCGGCTCGCGGAATCGAAGCAGGCTCACGACAAGGCGCGCAAAGACGCCAAGGCCGAGGCAAAGCGGATCATCGAAGAGGCCCAAGCAGATGCCGAACGCATCGCCGAACAGATGCGCACCCAGGCCGATAGTGAAGTCGAGCGGATCAAAGTGCAGGGCGCCAAGCAGGTCGAGCTACTGCGTTCGCAGCTGATTCGCCAACTGCGCCAGGAGCTCGGTGCCGAATCCGTGCAACGGGCAGGCGAATTGGTGCGCACCTACGTGGCCGACACCGCCCAGCAGTCCGCAACGGTTGACCGCTTTCTCGATGACCTGGATGAGATGGCGCCCTCGGAGGCCGAGATCCACTATCCCGTGCTGGGAAGTATGCGCTCGGCGAGCCGACAGGCGTTGAGTGACTTGCTGGATCGGTTCGGCGAGATCGCGCAAGACCTCGACGACGAGGCGCTCACCACGCTCGCTGAGGAGCTGGTATCGGTCGCGCAACTGCTCACCCATGAAGTAGTCGTCACCCGGTATCTTGCTACGCGGGCCGAAGATAGCGCCCCAAGGATTCGGTTGATTGAGCGGCTGCTCTCCGGCAAGGTGGGGGACTCGGCGGTTGAGGTACTCCGAATTGCCGTGTCGGAGCGTTGGTCCGATAGTCCCGACCTGATCGTTGCCGTCCAACACATTGCGCGGCAGGCTTTTTTGGTCCGCGCGGAGCGCGCCGGCCAGATCGACGAAGTTGCAGACCAGCTGTTTTGGTTTAGCCGAATTCTCGACGTCCAGCCGCGGCTGGCCACTCTGCTCGGGGACACCTCAGTGCCCGCCGAAGAGCGGCTCAAGCTGCTGCGCAACGTGCTCGGACGCGCTGGCCATAACGTCAGCCCGATCGCGGCCGCGCTGCTGGCTCAGACTGTCGAGCTGTTGCAGGGGGAACCGGCCGACGACGCGATACTCCGTTTGGCCGGAGTGGCGGTGGCTCGCCACGGCGAGGTCGTAGCACGCGTGAACGCCGCCGCCGAACTCAGCGATGCCCAGCGCACCCGCCTCACTGAGGTGTTGAGCCGGGTCTACAACCACCCGGTGACCGTGCAGATGCACATCGACCCAGGACTGCTGGGCGGCCTCGCGATTTCGGTCGACGACGAGGTCATCGACGGGACGCTCTCGTCCCGCCTCGCCAGAGCGCAGACCCAGCTACCAGACTGAAATACCGACCAAGTCACCAACAAGCAGGAAGACGAAAAGCCATGGCAGAGTTGACAATCTCCGCTGAAGATATTCAGGGCGCGATCGACGAATACGTTAGCTCCTTTCACTCCGACACCGCCCGTGAGGAAGTCGGCC
>Ga0335075_10010580_pt1 | contig 13998 bp, 15 predicted proteins | sample Lox_Sample_24_FD_206723 | JGI IMG/M metagenome (GOLD analysis project Ga0335075, IMG submission 206723) | Soil microbial communities from Loxahatchee National Wildlife Refuge, Florida, United States - Lox_Sample_2.4 | ecosystem: Environmental > Terrestrial > Soil > Wetlands | place: USA...
TGGGAGCAGGCCGGTTGCCTGGACCGTTCGCTGTTCACCGAAGCGGGAAAGCTTGGGCTGCTGGCATTTCCGGTATCCGAGGAGTTCGGCGGGCCAGGTGTCGACGACTTTCGCTATAACGCAATCGTCGTCGAAGAACTGCAACGGGCCGGTGCGGCGTCCGAGGCGGTCGCCATCTCTGTGCACAGCGACATCGTGCTGCCCTATCTCACGGACCTGACGACAGCCGAACAACGGCAGCGCTGGCTGCCGGGCGTGGTGACCGGCGAGACGATACTGGGCATCGCGATGACCGAGCCGGGCGTCGGCAGCGACCTGGCCGGCATGCGCACCACCGCGGTTCGCGACGGCGACCATTACGTCGTGAACGGCGCGAAAACCTTTATCTCCAACGGTCAGAACGGTAATCTGTTCGTCGTCGCGGTACGCACCTCGCCCGACCGCCACAAGGGGCTGTCGCTGCTGGTCGTCGACCCGGACACGCCGGGCTTCTCGCGCGGCCGCAACCTGGAGAAGATCGGCCTACACGCCCAGGACACCAGTGAGCTGAACTTCACCGATATGCGAGTCCCCGTCGAGAACTTGCTCGGCGAAGAGGGCAGCGGCTTCTACCAGCTGATGAACAACCTTCCGCAGGAACGACTTTCGCTGGCCGTCGGCGCGGTGGCCGCCGCCGAAGGAGTACTGGCCGAAACCCTCAACTACGTCAAGCAGCGCAATGCCTTCGGCAAGCCTATCGCCAGCCTGCAGAACACCCAGTTCGTGCTCGCCGAGTTGGCCACCGAAATCGACGTTGCGAGAACCTATCTCGACGACTGCATCGCCGAGCACTTGACCGGTCAGCTCAGCGCGGCACGGGCAGCCAAGCTGAAGTGGTGGACGACCGAACTGCAAGTGCGCACCGCCGATCGCTGCCTGCAGTTGCACGGCGGCTACGGCTACATGCGGGAGTACTCGGTGTCACGCGCGTTCGTCGACGCGCGCGTCCAGACGATTTACGGCGGAACCACCGAGATCATGAAGACAATCATCGCCAAGGATCTCGGCATCTAGGGGCGGATCATGCCCGCTGTCTCGGCAAGGTCATCGCTTGCTTTATACCATACCCCGTAGGGTATCCTGCGTTCCAAAGGTCATCCGACGTGGGGCCCAATGGCCCTGGATAGCCGCACGGAGAAGGAGCGAAGCTGCTAACGACAGGGACGAGGCACGAATGAGGAAGTCTCGATGTTGACCGTTCTCAAGCGGGCATGGGTACCGCTAATCGTCGTAGTCGCGGTCGCCCTCGGTGGTGTCGCCGTCACTCGGCTCCGCTCCGCCTTCGGCTCTGACGCGATCTTCACTGCAACCGGCAGGAGTGCCGAGCCGCTCGACCCCACCCATGTCAAGGAGGTGACATACGAGATTTACGGACCCCGCGACACTACGGGAAGCGTTAGCTACCTGGACAACAACGCGCAGCCGGAGCAAGCGGACTTCACAGGCCTGCCGTGGACTTTCACGATCGCGACGACAGTGCCGGCCGTGATCGCCAACCTGGTGGCACAAGGAAACAGCGATAACATCGGGTGTCGCATCACGGTCAACGGTGTGGTTAAGGACGAACAGACGTCGGCCGGGCACCACGCTCAGACCTCATGCTTGGTGAAAGCCGCATGAGCACCGATCACGGCGATTCCCAGGACCGTCCGAAATCCATGCGGTTCGTGCACAGATTTGCCGTGCCGATACTTATCGCGTGGCTGCTGCTGACCGTAGCCTTGAATGTGCTTGTGCCGCCGATCGAATCGGTCGCGCGAACCCACGCGGTGACAATGTCGCCTCAAGACGCGCCGGCGATGATCGCCGCGAAACGCATTGGTGCAAAGTTCCACGAGTCGGACTCCGACAGTGTTGCGATGATTGTCTTAGAAAGCGACAGGCAACTCGGTGACGACGCGCATCGCTATTACGACGGTTTTGTGAAAGATCTACAGGCCGACACCAAACACGTGCAACACGTCCAGAACGTGTGGGGCGATCCACTCACCGCCGCCGGCGTACAGAGTCGCGATGGCAAAGCCGCCTATGTCCAACTCAATCTAGCCGGCAACCAGGGCAGCACCTTGGGAAACGAATCCGTCAAAGCGGTAAGGGAGATCGTCGACAAATCGGCGCCGCCCCACGGGCTCAAGGTCTATACCACCGGCCCAGCGGCGCTGACCACTGACATGAACGAGGCCGCGGATAAGAGCATGTTCAAGATGATGGGGGTGACGGGCGTGGTCATTATGATCATGCTGTTCATCGCCTACCGATCCATCAGCACGATGCTTCTTATCCTCGTCATGGTTGGTTTCGAGATGGGCACGGCCAGAGGGCTTGTCGCGCTGCTGGGTAACTACAACCTGCTGGGATTCTCGACGTTCGTCGTGGCCATGCTGTCCTCGTTGGCGATCGCCGCGGGAACGGATTATGCGATCTTTCTCATCGGTCGCTACCAGGAGGCTCGCCAGGCCGGCCAGGATCGAGAAACCGCCTATTACACGATGTTCCGCGGTACCTTTCATATCATCTTGGGCTCGGGGCTGACGATCGCCGGAGCGACGTTCTGTCTGCACTTGGCGCGACTGTCGTACTTCAAGGCGCTCGGCCTTCCGTCGGCGCTTGGGCTGATCGTTGTGGTCGCCGGGGCGCTGACCGCGGCGCCGGCCGTCGTCGCCGTTGCCAGCCGATTCGGCCTGCTAGACCCGAAACGGGTTGCCAAGGTGCATGGTTGGCGGCGCATCGGTACCACTGCCGTGCGATGGCCCGCCCCAGTGTTTGCGGCCTCGCTGGTAATCGCCATCGTCGGCATTCTCATCATGCCGAGCATGAAGATCAGCTACAACGACCGCTACTACATACCCCGCAACCTGCCGTCGAATATCGGATATGCCACCGCTGAGCGGCATTTCAGTGCCGCAACAATGAATCCTGACATCCTCATGATCGAGAGCGATCACGACATGCGGAACAGCGGCGACATGATCATCCTGGACAGGATTGCCAAAGACGTCTTTCGCGCACCGGGGATCGCCATGGTGCAAAGCATCACCCGGCCTTTGGGTGGCCCGATCGAGCACACGTCAATACCTTTCCAGATCAGTGCCCAGGCGATTCCTATCCAGGAAAACCTTCGATTCATGAGGGACCGGACCGCCGACTTGCTCAAGATGAGCGACGATCTCGGCGTGCTGATCGGCTCGATGGAGCGGATGCAGGACTTGGTGGGTCAGATGGGCGGCACGACTCATCACATGGTCGGCGACATGCACGATATGCAGTCCACGCTGGACGCGATGAGGGACCATCTGGCGGACTTCGACGATTTCGCCAGACCGTTCCGCGGCTATTTGTATTGGGAACAGCACTGTTTCGACATCCCCGCCTGTTGGGCGGCCAGGTCGGTGTTCGAGGCGCTCGATGGAGTGGACAAGTTCAGCGAAAACATGGGCACACTGATCAAGGACATGAACAACATTGACGCGGTTTTGCCGCAGATGCTAGCCCAGTTCCCGCCGATCATCGCCGTCGCAAAGTCCATGCAGGGAACGCTGCTCACAATGCACAGCAGCTTTTCGAATCTGGTTACCCAAATGGCTCAGATGACCGATACGGCAAGTGCGATGGGCCAGGCTTTCGACGCGTCCAGAAGTGGCGACTACTTCTACCTACCCCCAGAAGCGTTCCAAAATACGGACTTTCAGCGCGGTTTGAAACTTTTCCTTTCACCAGACGGAAGGGCCGCACGGTTCATCATCACCCACAACGTGGATCCGGCGACGCCGGCAGGAATTTCCGCGGTGAAGCCCGAGCTCAATGCCGCGCAGCAAGCGGTCAAAGGCACAGCACTTACCGACGCCCGGTTCTACCTCGCAGGGACAGCGGCGATATACCGCGACATCCAGTCGGGCTCTCAATACGACTTGCTGATCGTCGGAACAGCCGCCATCACACTGATATTCGTTGTCATGCTCATCATCACCCGGGCTCTGGTTGCGTCGCTGGTGATCGTCGGTACGGTACTGCTCTCGCTCGGCGCTGCCTTCGGGTTGTCGGTGCTGGTGTGGCAATACATTCTCGGCCTGGACTTGAACTGGATCGCGCCGGTATTCGGGCTGATCATTCTGCTGGCCGTCGGATCCGACTACAACCTGCTGCTGGTCTCGCGGTTCCAGGAAGAAATGCCCGCGGGATTGAAGACTGGGATCATCCGGTCGATGGGCGAAACGGGCGGGGTGGTTACCGCGGCGGGTCTGGTCTTCGCCTTCACCATGATGTCCATGGTGGCCAGCGACCTGCGTTCAATCGGCCAAGCCGGCAGCACGATCGGGCTCGGACTGCTGTTCGACACCCTGATCGTGCGCTCGCTCATGACACCGTCGATCGCCGCGTTGCTCGGGCGCTGGTTCTGGTGGCCTCAACGAGTTCGGCCGCGGCCGGCCAGTTACATGCTTCGGCCCTTCGGACCGCGTCGGCTTGTCCGTTCTCTCCTATTAGGCGAGGATGCGGACGCGCCGACGACCAAGCTGCCGCGACTGTCTGGTAACGGTTCAGGGGGGCGAACTACTTCGCCCGAACGGGTTGGTTGAGCGCGCCGATAGCGGCCTTTAGCTTGGCGGTGGCCTGATCGGCGATGTCGCGAAGTCCTGGCTGGTCGACGACCCGCACCATGAGCTGAGGATCCATCGCTTCGACGAGAACCGTGGCGTCTGGGGCATCCGGGTCGGCGCGCAGTACGACGTTGCAAGGCAACAACTGGCCGATATGGCGATCCACATTGAGCGCAAGGTGCGCCAGTGTGGGGTTGCAGGCACCGAGGATCAGGTAGTCCTCCATGTCCTCCCCCAGCTTCTTCTTGAGAGTGGCTTTGACGTCGATTGTGGTCAGCACGCCGAAGCCCTGATCAGCTAGAGCCCGGGTGGTCCGTTCGACGGCTTCGTCGAACGAGGTGTGCAACGTGGTGGTCAATCCGAATGTCATTGTCACTCCTTGTCTTTGACATCCTTGACTCAGGCCAGGGCTAGGAATAGCTTCTCCAGCTCGGCTTCGGTCAGTGGCACCCCGCCGCTTGCGCTGCGACCGGCGATGCACTCCCGAAGGCCCGACGCGACGATCTTGAACCCGGCTCGGTCAAGAGCTCGGGACACCGCGGCGAGCTGGGTCACCACGTCCTTGCAATCACGACCTTGCTCGATCATCGATATCACTCCGGCCAGTTGCCCTTGAGCACGCCGCAATCGATTGAGCACCGCCGCGACGCTGTCGTCGTCACCAGTCATTTTTCCTCCAGACGATGTCGTCCACATTCTACCCCCGGGGGTATGCGAACAGACGAGAGTTGGATACCCTACGGGGTATCAGTAGCATGGCCGTATGAGCGAACACACCCCGCACCACGACGTACTTACCGACCTCAACCCCAAGCACCGCGCGCTGCGCACGATGATTCCCGCTGTCTACAAGGGATTCGCCGAGATGAGCAACGCCGCGCTGACCTCCGGAGCCCTAGAGAAGAAAACCAAAGAGCTCATCGCACTGGCCATCGGTGTCGTGGCGGGGTGTGACGGCTGCATAGCCTCGCACGCCCAAGGGGCGGTTCGGGCGGGCGCGACGAAGGAAGAAGCGGCGGAAGCCATCGGCGTCACGTTCCTCATGCGCGGCGGACCGGCCACCATCTATGGCGCCCGCGCATACGACGCTTTCTGTGAGTTCACCGACGCTCAAGCGGATTAACGGCTCGCTGGCGAGGCTTCGACGTTCAGGCGTTGCACCACGGGACGGCGATGCCGGCGCGGCGCTCAAAGGCGTTGGTATCGAGGACGATGACATTCTCCACGACTTGGCCGTCGCGCTGGCGGATCCGGTCGATGCCGGTCATCTCGAACGGACCGAGCCGACCGGTCGCGTGCATGATCCAGCGCACGAAGGTGAACTCGCCGTCGCAGGCATGCTCGCCCACGTCGAGCCGCACATCCGGCAGCGCGGTGATCAGCGCCGCGATGCACGCGGTGTAGTCGTCGCGCCCTCGCACCGGCTCGTCGCGGCCCGCCCAGTAGCCGACCACGTCCTCGGTGAGGACTGCCGGCACCAGCTCCGCTTTAGGGTTGTCCCAGAACGCCTCGAAGCTTTCGACGGACCATGTCACCTTGCGGCTTCCGATGTTTGTTGTCATCACCCGAGGTTGCGCGCGACTGCGCCCGAGTTCAATTACGTCGGAAGTAATGCAGCAGAGGATTAAAGCTCGCGTGAGGTGGCGATGAGCTCCTCGTGATAGGTCAGGGCCTCGGCCATCGCGTTCAGCGTTTTTTGTCCGTTGGCTGCGCCGTCGTCCACCGCCGCTCCAGCCCTGGTGTCTAAGCGTTCGGGTGCGATGAGGGCGCAGTCGGTGCTGCGACCACTGTTTCTGGATAGCAGTACCCGACGCGGACCCATGTCGCCGCCGCTACCGTGACCGGTACGCCGGAGAACACCCCATCGGCTTGTGGCGCACTAGGTTCAGTTCTTCGATACCGAGTCAGGCCGTTTCGCCCAAGGGCGCGGACATCCCGCCGACTCCGGGCACGGGTGGCACTTCCATTTCCGACGGCAGCTTGACCGCGGCCCCGACGAGGATCAGCGCCGCGGCGGTATTGGGATCCACCTGCCACTGCGAGCCGCTGCTGTAGCTGAGCAGCTTGTCGCGGGTTTCGGTGTCAGCAATGAACATGATCCACACCGGATCTGAGCTGTTATCCATCATATTACCTCTGCCAATTTCGGTTGGGACGTTGTCAAAACTCGGGAATGCGGTCATCGGGCTACCTCGAAATCGATTGGGCGGATTGGTTTTACGTGGGCAATGCCATTGGGCGCTGGGGCGTCGACCCGGCCCCGGCGGAACTGCTCGTGAAGCAGCTGCTTCGTCTCCTCGAGAATCTTGGCCATCTGCCTCGGATCCGCGTGGTTGAAGAAATCGCGCCGGTTCCACCAGAGCATCTGGGTCCGGTATCGCTCGTCGGGGTAGGGCGTCGCCGGAATGGGCGCCACCAGCGACCCCGAAGTGCGCCAGGTGTTCAGCACAAACGTCGCGGCGGTGGTCATGCCGAACTGGAAGTCGAGGATGACCATCATGTAGAAGCAGCTGCGCGCTAAAGCGGTGGTAAGGAACGGATTCCGGCCCGGGGCGTCGGTGGCCCAGCCCGCTTTCATTTCCAGGACGCCGTAGGGAATCCGGTCGGCGATCATCTTCCTGACGTCCTGTTGGCCCGGTTGGCCGGCCCATTCGGCGATCGCGTGTGAATCGTCGGCCGACCGCAGTGCCTTGGCCCGCAGACCCGCCACCACCTGTCCGGCGTCGTCGACGATGGCGCAGAACATGATGCTGTCGGCTCCGGTTCGCAGAGCCTCGGTGTCGAGGGCGGACTCGACACCACGCTTGCGATAGCTGCGCACGGCGCCCGCCGAATACTCGGCCCACAGGTCGGGATCGGCAGACGGCTGCGACACAATCAACGTGCCCTCGATGTCGGGATCACGCCAGGCGAAACCTTGCCGAAGGGAGAACCCGCCGACTGCAGTGTCGAGCGATGCGGTCATCGGTTGCCCCTTCTGGCGCTCCCAGACCGCCGATGGTTGAAAGAGCCGTGTTTCATACGATTAGTATGATTCTCAGATCTAGAAATACCATGCGTTCGATCAAGAACACAATAGGCAGTCTGTCTGACTTGTTGGAACGGCTTTAGCTAGTGAGTCGGTTTGTGGCGCCGCTCACCCGACACAGGCACTCTGACCAGCGGTCGGCCGCCCCACGCCTGGTTCCGCACCGGACTTGACACCTGTAAAGTCCGTCGGTATGGACAACATCAGGGGTAAGACCATCGTCATCACGGGCGCCGCCCGCGGCATCGGGTTCGCGACCGCCAAAGCGCTGTTGGCCCGGGGTGCGCGCGTGGTCATCGGCGACCGCGACATCGACGTGCTCGAAAACGCCGTCGCGGGCCTGAGCAGCCTGGGCTCGGCGTCAGGTCATCCCCTCGACGTCACCGATCGGGAATCGTTCGCCGCATTCCTCGACAAGGCCCGCGCCGACGGCGGTGGCCACATCGACGTGTTGATCAACAACGCCGGCGTCATGCCGGTGGGCCCGTTTCTCGAACAGTCGACGGAGGCGATCCGCTCGTCGATCGAGGTCAACTTCTACGGCGTGCTGGCCGGTTGCCAATTGGTGCTCCCGGAGATGGTGAAACGGCGCAGTGGGCACATTATCAACATCGCGTCGCTGGCCGGCATGGTGGCCGTACCCGGCCAAATCGTCTATGCCGGAACGAAATTCGCGGTGGTGGGCCTATCCACCGCAATGGCGGACGAGTTCGCCCCGCATGGAGTCAAGGTCAGCGCGGTGCTGCCGACCTTCACCAACACCGAATTGATTTCCGGAACGTCGCCGTCGACGGCGCAGAAGCCTGTCGAACCGGCGGAGATCGCCGCGGCGATCGTCAAGGTCCTCGACAAGCCGAAGACCCAGGTGTCGGTGCCCGGTTGGGGACGGTTGTTCGCCGTGGCGGCCACGCTGTTGTCGGACAAACGGCGACGGTGGCTCAACACCAAGATGGGCAACGACACCGTGTTCCTCAAGTTCGACGACACGGCCCGTCGGGCCTACGAAGACCGCGCACAGCACGCCACCGGCGTCGTCGAGCACAAGGACTGATCAGCGCACGCGCGGCGCGTACATGATCACGGCGACTCCGGCCAAGCACACGGCCGCGCCGATGATGTCCCACCGGTCGGGTCGAAACCCGTCCAGCGCCATGCCCCACGCCAGCGAACCGGCGACGAACACGCCACCGTAGGCAGCCAGCACGCGGCCGAACTGGGGATCGGACTGAAAGGTTGCGACAAAGCCGTAGGCCCCCAACGCGATTACACCCAGGCCGCCCCAGATCCAGCTGCGATGCTCGCGGACGCTCTGCCAGACCAGCCAGGCGCCGCCGATCTCGAACAGCGCAGCCACCGCGAACAGCAGGATCGATCTGACGACGCTCACTAGCCGACCGTCGCGGCGCTCAGCGTTCTGATCGTCTGAGATTCCTCGTTCTGGAAGGCTGTTCCATCCGGCCGCAGCAGATCGTGGAACCAGACCCTCGGAACCGATGTGTACGGATGCTGCCAGGAGTCCCACGGAAAGTAGGTCTGTGTCTTGCCGGCGACCAGGCCCCAGTTGATCGCACCGACGTTGTGCCGCTTGGCAATTGGCAGAATACTTTCGATGGTGCTGCCTTGCGGACGGGCCATGTATTCGGTGCACAGGATCGGCCGGCCCTGCGGGGTGAGCTCGCCGATCCGCGATTCGAAGGTCGACGGCTCGGCGTAGCTGTGAAAGCTGATCACGTCGGAGTTGGCCAGCTGGATGCCGGCAATTGTGCTGCGGCTGGAGGGATCTGCCCATTCGCCGTCCCACACGCCGCTGGTCAGCGGCTGGCGGGGATCGACCGAACGCGCCCACGAGAAGACCTGGGGCAGCAGGTCGGCCACGCGTTCCAGTTTGTCGCTGCGCTCGACACGGCGATATTGCGGCGCCGGATTGTCCGGCTCATTCCACAGGTCCCAACCCAAAACGCGGTCATCACTGCGGAATTGGGTCAACACGCCCGTGACGTAGTCCTGCAGGGTGCGGGTGTAGCGGGGGTCATCGATGCGTTCGGCGCCAGGGCCCTGCACCCAACCGGAGTTGTGCACCCCGGGAACCGGTGGGTGCTGCGGACCCAGCTTGGGGAACGGATCCCAACACGAGTCGAACAAGACAAACAGCGGCTTGATGCGATGGCGGGCCGCGATGCCGACGAACTGCGCCAGACGCGTCTGGAAGCCACGAGAATCCTGGGCCCACAACTGATCGTGCAGGAAGACCCGCACCGAGTTCAGTCCGTGGTAACGGGCCCAACCCAGTTCGGTGTCGATGCGCCGAGGGTCGTAGGTGCCGGGCTGAAACATCTCCAGCTGATTGATCGCGTTGGAGGTGATGAAGTTGGCGCCGACCGGCCAACCCTGGGCCTGATACCACGTGTTCGCACGGTCGGGTGACCACCGACCGGATTCGGCGGAGGCGCGGGGCGGCTCGGCGGAGGCGCGAGGTGTGTTAGCCAAAGCGGCTCCCGCCGCGACCAATAGCGGGAGCTTGAGAACCGTACGGCGGTACACAACGTGACGATAAGTTGCCCAAGGCGCTGTTCCCGGTATTCATCAGGCGCGTCGCGCTGAATTGTTATGTGGCGACATCCGCCTTAACGTTCAGCGTCGCTATAACGCGAGCATGCGCTCCAAAGTCAGCGTTTGCGCGCCGGCCGACACCGACGTCGGTCCGGCCGTGGCGATCATCGCCCAACGCCCGGGTACGACGGCGATTTCCTCGCACGGCTGTTCTGCCGTCGAGAATTTCGACACCAGCGAGCGGATCTTCTCCGCGCTCGCCGTGGCCTCCGGCACGAGAACGCGTGTCGCGGCGCCTTCGCCGATCTCGGGATAGCGCGACATGAACTCACGCAAGAACAACGCGCCCGTCACTTTCGGGTTGATGTCTTGCACCGCCGCAACGACCGTGTCGCCGAACTTTCCGCCCACGGTGCCGACGGCAAAGTCAATGCCGCAATGCAGCAAGCCCAGCCGCTGATGCAGGTCGGTCATCGTCTTGCGCAGCCCGGTGTAGATGCTCTTGTCCAGTTCCAGGCCCTGCCAGTCCGCGGCGCCCACGAAGATGTTGCCCTTCCACGACGTGCCGCGCATGAATTGCAGGGTGAGCCCGTCCAGCAACTCACCGGAACGCACATGAGCGGACGGCGTGGTCAACACCTGCTCGCCGCCGATGTGTCGTTCGAAGTAGGTGACGTGCGCCTCGAGAACCTGGTCGCCGCCCAATTTCCAGGCGTTCGCGGCGAGTTCCTCGAGCCGCCGCGTGCCGTCGAGTTCGATTGAGGGCACGATGCGGCCGCCGTTTCCACCGTCGGACGGCTTCAGGCAGGCATGCGACAGCCCGTAGCGTTCCTGCAACAGTGTGCCCGCGCGGACAGCGTCGCGGGTGAAGTCGCAGCGGTTCTCCTGCCACGGGACCGCATAGCCCGGGACTACCGGAATCGCGGTACGCAGCGCTTGAAATGCCTCGCTCGCCCGATGTTCGCGCTCCAGGATGTCGCGGGCCGGCCGGTCGGCCACTTGGCCGTTCAGGCCCACCGCCGCGTCGACGGTCGGGTGCAGCATCCGCTTACCGTTCCATCGCGCGAGGCGGGAATCGTTGGCGTCAACCCGAATTCGTCCGATCCCGGAAGTCCGCGCCAACCAGGCGACGAAGATCTGGAACTCGGGCTCGAAGTCGTACGGGCACACCACAGTTGACGGGTGGTCGCGCACGAACTCGACGATCTGCCGGATGACCGGATCGCGATCCGCGCCGTCGAGCGCCCGCCGCAGCAGGGCGTGCGACATGTAGTAATGATCGGTGTCTGGAAGCATCAGTCGCCGGACACCTTGGGCCGCAACGGCGTTGCGCCACGGCCGGGTTCGTCCGACCATCAGGTCGCCGCTGCGGGCAAGGTAAACGCCGCGAGTCTCGACATACGTGGTGAGGTCCATGACCGGCCTGCCGTCGACCATCGCGCTGAGGTCTGTTTCGAACCCGCGAGCATAGGGAGTGGTCGAATGCACCATCAAACGTGGCTGATCACCGTTCGGCGCTGCGAATTCGACGTGTTCGAGCACCACCTCAGGTAGGTCACAGAGTTCGACCGACAGCAGCTTGCGGCAGGCGATGGCGATGTCGGTTTCATCGAGTCGGAGGGGACCTGCGTAGCTCTGCCAGGGAATTTCGCGTCCCTCGACGACAACGGACCACTCGTGAAGCTCGCCGGTCAGCGGATGAGGCGACGTCCGCCCGCGGCGATTGCACGAAATCACTCTCGTATCTCCATATCTGGCCCAGCGCGGTCAGACTTGGCGGTCCACCCGGCGCCGGTGCCGGCGCCTAATGTTGCCACAGGCGCGGTCGTATCGGAATCAAACTCTTTTATCCATAGTCGCGCAAAAAGTTCTTAATGGCCAAACCCGTTGGTAAGAGTTGGAAACCGCAAGGTGAATAACGTCATAACGCGATTGTCGCTATAACGCTTAAAGGTCGTCGAAGCCAGACGAAAATACTGTGAGAATGCTGCCAGCTTTCAGCGCAAAGCCTGATCGAGATCGGCGATCAGGTCGTCAGTACTTTCCAAACCGACAGAAATTCGCACCACCCCATCGCCCAGGCCGATAGCGGCACGTCCCTCGGGCCCCATAGCACGGTGGGTGGTCGTCGCAGGATGGGTGACAAGGGATTTCGAATCACCCAAATTATTAGAGATGTTAATTAATTGGAGTTTGTCTAATACGTCGAAGGCGCGTTGCTTGGCGGCGCTGTCCGGCACGTCGAGTTCGAACGTAACGACGGTGCCGCCGCCCGACATCTGCCGCTTGGCCAGGTCGTACTGCGGGTGCGACGCCAGGAACGGGTAGCGCACCCATTTCACCGACGGGTGTCCCTCCAGGTATTCGGCAATGCGATGCGCCGACGTGTTCTGGTAGTCGACCCGAATCGCCAGTGTTTCAAGGCCTTTGAGCATCACCCAGGCGTTGAAGGCGCTCATCGCCGGTCCGGTGTGGCGCATCAGTTTCTGCACAGGGCCGTCGATGTATTCCTTGTCGCCGAGGATCGCCCCGCCCAGCACCCGGCCCTGCCCGTCGATGTGTTTGGTGCCCGAATACACCACCACGTCGACGCCGAGCGGAAAGCCCTGCTGCAGCAACGGCGTCGCAAACACGTTGTCCAGCACGACCTTTGCCCCGGCAGCATGCGACATCTCGGTGACCGCAGCGATGTCGACCAGCGACTGCATCGGATTCGACGGCGTCTCAAAGAACACCGCCTGGGTGGGCACCGAAAGCTCCTTCTCCCACTGGGATAGGTCGTCGCCGTCGACGAAGGCGGTCTCGACCCCCCACCGCGGCAGGATCTCGCTGCACACCACGAAACACGATCCGAACAGGCTGCGCGCGGCGACCAGGCGATCGCCGGCGCCCAGCAGCGCGCCCAACGACGTGAAGACCGCCGCCATCCCGCTCGCGGTGGCGAACGCCGCCGGCGCGCCCTCGATCAACCGCAACCGTTCCTCGAACATGCTGACCGTCGGGTTGCCGTAACGGGAGTAGACGTAGCGGTCGATCTCGCCGGTGAACGCCTGCTCCGCCGCAGCAGCCGAGTCGTAGACGTATCCGGAAGCCAAATACATGGCCTCGGCGGTCTCTTCGAACTGAGACCGCAAGATACCCCCGCGCACGCCGATGGTGGCCTGGCGGACACCGTCGGGCAGCGGCTCGGGTGTGCGGACCGAGGGAACGTCACTCATTTCAGGTCTGCTTCCAGGGCAAACCGATTGCGCGCCAGCCATTTCCGCCACGGTGGCCGTCGCTGTCGAGCTGTCCCTCGAAGCCGTCGAGCACGTTGTAGGACGGCCCGACGCCCGCCTCGGTGGCGGCCTCGGCAGCGCCGATCGACCGATTACCCGAACGACACAGGAATACCACCGGTCGATCGGCGCCGGGCGGGACGTGCTCCACCAACTCGCTCACGAAGTTCTCGTTGCGCTTGCCGTCGAGGCCGTTCCACTCGATGTAAACCACCTCGCGGCCCAGGCTGGCCAGGTCCGGCACCCCGACGAATCGCCACTCGGCGTCGGTCCGCACATCGACCAGGACCGCATCCTGGTTCTCGCCGAGCAGCTTCCAGGCCTGCTCGGGCGTGATATCTCCTGCGTATGAACGCTCTGACGCTTCAGTCACCTGCGGTTTCCCATGCTCGAGTGCCGACGTTGTCAACCACAATATTCACCCGGCTACATCGGGCTTGAGGCATGGGCACCGGAGACATCCACCGCCGTTGGTGCCCGGCGCAGTCGCCCGGCGAATGTCGTTGCC
>Ga0335075_10010582_pt1 | contig 13998 bp, 10 predicted proteins | sample Lox_Sample_24_FD_206723 | JGI IMG/M metagenome (GOLD analysis project Ga0335075, IMG submission 206723) | Soil microbial communities from Loxahatchee National Wildlife Refuge, Florida, United States - Lox_Sample_2.4 | ecosystem: Environmental > Terrestrial > Soil > Wetlands | place: USA...
ACCGCCAGCATGCGATAGTTGAGCAGGCCGACGAAGCGGTTTTCCCGGCTCGCCAGCATGGTGTTGTGCAAAGAGAGCCAGAGGCCGTCGAAGATCGGATAGACGCAGACGCTGCCGAGCGAGATCGCGGTCGGCAGCAGCAAGAGCGCCGGCGCCCAGTCGATCCGCCGCGCCCCGCTGAAAGCGAAGGCGGGCGGCGCCCGGGTGATGACGCCGCCGGCCGCCGCGACCCTGCCCACGAGAGAGAGCGCTCGCCCCGCTCACGCCCCCACGATGAGCGCGATTCGTTCCTTCGCGCTGGCAAGCGCCTGCTTCACGTTTCCCTCGGCCAGCGCCCGCGACACCGCGGACTGGAGCACCAGCGTCACCTGCGCATATTTCGGCGTGACCGGGCGCGGCGTCGCACCCACGAACACCGGCTTCAGCGTCTGCATGAAGGGCTGGCTCTTGGCCAGCGCCGGCTCGTCGAACACCGCCGCGCGTGTCGGCGCGAGACCAAGCTCGGTTGCGAAATGAAGCTGCGTGGCCGGGGAAGACATCCAGCGCGCGAAGTCGATCGCCGCATCCCGATTCTTCGTCGAGGCATTGACCCCGTACTGATAGCCGCCGAGGCAGGCGGAACTTTTCCCGCCCGCGAAATGCGGCAGCGGTGCGACGCCGACCTTGCCGGCCACCGAGGAGACCTTCGCATCCTGCGCAATCGTAAAGACGTACGACCAGTTGCGGAGAAACGCCGCCTGCCCGCCAGTGAACGGCCGCCGTGACGGCTCCTCGTCCCAGCTCAGAACGTCCTGCGGCGAAATCTTGTACCGTGTGATCGTGTCCCGCATGAACTCGACGGCCGCCACCGTGGGATCGTCGGCGAGCAGAACCGTCTTGCCGTCCGGCCCCAGGATCGCCCCGCCGTTCCCGGTGATGAACGACACGAGGTCGCAGACGAGAACCTCCGCCTGCTTCCCCTGCCAGAGGAAACCGAACCGCGCCCCGCCGGATTTCTGGGCTGCCTGCGCGATCTTCACCAGTTCCTCCCAGGTCTCAGGCACGGCCGCCCCGCCCAGCAGGTCCTTGCGGTAGTAAAGCATCCCGGAATCGATGAACCACGGCAGCGCGGTCAGCTTCCCGCCCCATGTGCAGGCCGCGCCGACACCGGGGAAATAATCCTTGCGCACCTCGGCGCCGAATTCCTCATCGAGCGGCAAAGCCCAGCCCGCACCGGCAAACTCCGCGATCCAGATCACGTCCTGGGTGAACACGTCGGGCGAGCCGTTGCGCCGCGCAAGCTGCTGCACCAGGAGCTGATGCACGGCCGTCGAGTCCGAGGGCGGCGGCAGTTCGTCATAGCTCACATGCACGCGGCTTTGGCTCGCGTTGTACATCTCGACGACCTGGGCGACGGTCTCCTTGCCGAAGAATTTTGCGCTCGCGAAACTGATCTCAGTCTGTCCGGCGGCCCTTGCCCGTCTTGTCGCACCGAGCGCGGCAGCGCCCATGGCCACTCCACCGAGAAAGGCCCGCCGCCCCGGCTTCACCCGCGAACGCTCAGTCCCGCCGTCTCGCTCTGATCCCGCCTTTCCCGGCAGCGCGCCACCTTCCCCGGCCCCCTGCTCCATCTTGGCGCCGCACCCGTCGTCGCTCTTGGACATCCGACCCTCCTCTTCTGTCGTTCCGCGGAAGCATGCCTATTTATGCTGTTTTCCGCGTGAATATTGACAGTATGCCGCGTTCTGATCAAGAGTCAAGCATGAACACGCATACTCCGGCACGTGAGCCGCTCCCGCCCGCCCCGGCGGAAGCCGCCGGCCCCGCCCTGCCCGCCAGCCGCCGCAGCGCCCTGATCCGCTTCGTGCTCGAGCAAGGCGAGGCCACCGTGCTCGAGCTCTGCCAGCGCTTTCAGGTCTCGGCCGATACCATCCGGCGGGATCTCGATCTCCTGTCGCGCCGCGGCCTGCTCAGCCGCACCCACGGCGGTGCTGTGGCCGCCCAGCCCCTGGTCGGTGCCGATGCCCCCTTTGCCGCCCGCCTCAACACGCACCGGGACGCCAAGCTCCGCATTGCCCGCGCCGCCGTGCGCCTCATCGCGAGCGGCGAGACCCTGATCGTGAATGGCGGCTCGACCACGCTTGCCTTCGCCCGCGAACTCACCAGCGTCAGCGAGCTCACGGTCGTTACCAACAATCTCGGCCTTCCCTCGGTTCTCGCACCGGGTGCCGTGCGCGACCTCTATCTGCTCGGCGGGCAGGTGCGAAACGAATCGCAGGTCACGCTCGGGCCGCTCGCCTTTGCCGGGACCGGCAGCATCCATGCCGACACAGCCGTGATCGGCGTCGGCGGCATCTCCCCGGCCGGCCTCTCCACCACTCTGCTCGCCGAGGCCTCGATGATCGCCGCCATGATCGCCGCCTCGCGTCGCGCTCTCATCGTCGCGGACGCCAGCAAGTTCGACCACAACGCCTTCGCTCACATCGCTCCGCTCGGCCCGAAGCAAACCCTCCTCACCGACAGCGCGCCCCCGCCCGAGCTTGCCCAGGCGCTCGCCGAAGCCGGTGTCGACGTGATCGTCGCCAGCACTTGAACCACGCGGCTTCCGGCTCGCCGGCCGTTATCGATCCCTGACAAAGCTGGTTTTGCTGCGGGCAACACGCTCGTCGCAGCCTTCCGCCACCAGCCCCTCCGCTGTCATCGCGAAGAACGCCCAGCACCTCCAGCGCGCGGCGTGACGTGGCGATCCCCTCCGTTGCCTGCACCAGGGACCAACCCGGTCAGTCCATGCGATTCGAACCAAGGAAACGCTGTTCTAGTGTCCTGCCCTCGAAGTTCGCTGCCATGTGCAGCGAACGGAGGGGATCAGCAGGCCACTGAAAATAAAGAACGAGTGTCCCGATCCGGCCACTTGCATAGGATAACGAACTTCGGAATCGGGACACTAGGCGGAACCGCCCATCCGGTGTCATCGTATGTGGAAACGCAGCCCGCCACCGCGTCCGGTCAAATCCCCCTCGAGCACGACGCTCGGACGCGGGGTCAGTGCGATCCAGCGTGCGACCGGTTTTCCGGTTTGCGGATCGAGCGACCACGCAAGGGACAGCTCCGGCTTCCGACCGGCTCCCGGACCTGTCTCCGTATCGGTTGCATGTTCGAGGATGCTGGGAAGCTCGAGGTGCCTAGTCATCGCTGCGCTCCTTTCGACGGCACCTTTGAACACCAGTCGCGGCCGAAGAACTGTTACTTGGGTCACAATCGCACCGAAATTCCCGGAGCGGTTCAAGGGCGTCCGACATCTCGATGGCAACGGCCGCGCCTTCCTCCGCCGGGCCTCCGCCCGGCGCGGAGACGTCGCCATGCAGCCCCACGGCCGGATTCCTGCCACCTCGCCCGCCCACCGGCGCTGGTCTAGAAAGCCTCCATGACCGTCCGCACCCGCTTTGCCCCCAGCCCCACCGGCACGCTGCATATCGGCTCGGCCCGCACCGCCCTCTTCAATTACCTCTTCAGCCGTCATCACGGCGGCACCTACCTCCTCCGGATCGAGGACACCGACCGGGTGCGCAGCACCGAAACGGCGGTCAGGGCCATCATCGAAAGCCTGGAATGGCTCGGCCTTTCGCCCGACGAGCCACCAATCTTCCAATCCACCCGCGAGGCCCGGCACGCCGAAATCGCCCGCGAGATGCTGGCCAGGGGCCAGGCCTATCTCTGCTATTGCACGCCCGAGGAACTGGCCGCGATGCGCGCCCGCGCAGAGGCCGAGGGAAGGCCGCCGCGCTACGACGGGCGCTGGCGCGACAGAAACCCCAAGGAGGCGCCGTCCGGCGTCGCACCAGCCATCCGGCTCAAGGCGCCGCGCGAAGGCGAAACGGTGATCGAGGATCTCGTGCAAGGCAGCGTGCGGGTCGCCAATGCCGAACTCGACGACATGATCATCCTGCGCGGCAACAATTCACCCACCTATCAGCACGCCGTAGTGGTGGACGACCACGACATGGCCATCACCCACGTCATCCGTGGCGACGATCATCTGACCAATACATTCCGCCAGATGCAGATCTACCAGGCGATGGGCTGGAAGCCGCCCCGCTTCGCGCACATTCCGCTGATCCACGGCGCCGACGGCGCCAAGCTTTCCAAACGCCACGGCGCGCAGAGCGTCGTCGAATTCCGCGAAATGGGATTCCTCCCCGAGGCACTCTGCAACTATCTGCTCCGCCTCGGCTGGGGCCACGGCGATGCCGAGGTGCTCTCCCGGGAGGAGGCCATCCGCCTCTTCGATCTCGACGGAGTCGGCCGCGCCGCCGCTCGCATGGACTACGCAAAGCTCATCCACCTCAACGCGGTCTGGCTGCGGCGCTTGGATGACGAACGGCTCACGAGCGAGGTGCTGCAGCGGCTCGACGCATCGGACGAGACGGCCGAGCGCATCCGCCAACTGATGCCGGCGCTCAAGGAGAGGGCCAGAACGCTGAACGAGCTGGCTGCCTCGGCCCGGTTCCTGACCGTCCATCCGCCGCTGGCCATCGAGACGAAAGCGGAGACGCTGCTCACGCCCCCCACGCGGCAGATGCTGGGCGAGCTCGCCAGGGTGCTGGAGGAGGTGCCGTTCGTTCCGCCCGCGCTCGATTCGGCGCTCAGGGACTTCGCCGCCGCACGCAGCGTGAAGCTCGGCGCCATCGCGCAACCGCTCCGCGCCGCGCTGACCGGCGCGGTTTCGAGCCCGCCGATCGACGCCGTGCTGGCTGCGCTGGGTCGCGCGGAGACCCTGGCTCGCCTCGCCGCGGTGGCGGAAGCCCCGGTTACCTGAAATGAACCTCGTGGTAATGTCCGCTTGGACATCCACGAAGGGAATGAATGTCATGCGTATGGCAAAAATCTCGACGAGCATCGCACTCGTTGCGCTGCTCGGGTGGATTTTCTCGCTCACCGCCGTGCGGGCCGCACCGATGTCGTTCACGGTCGCACTCTCGGGCGCGAGTCAGGTGCCACCGGTACAGACCGCAGGAAAAGGCAGCGCGGATCTCACCTATGATCCGGCGTCCCGTGTCCTCACATGGTCGGTCACCACGAGCGATCTTTCGAGCCCGGTGACGATGGCTCACTTCCACGGCCCCGCCGCGGCGGACAAGAACGCCGGGGTGCAAATCTGGATCAGCAAGAAGGGTGAGGCACCCGCGAACCCCATCACGGGGCAGGCGACTTTGACGTCCGAACAGGCAACGATGCTGATGGACGACCAGCTCTATATCAACGTCCACACCAAGGACCATCCGGCCGGCGAGGTCCGTGGCCAGGTAGTGCCGCCCAAGTCCTGATAGAACCGCGTCTTTCCTCCGCCTCGCCTGAGGCGAGGCGGAGGTCAGAACCCGGCGCTGCTCTCCGGACTCCGAATAAAAAGATGAAAGTTTTCTGGTTCTCTTTTTCAAAAGAGAACAATCTTCATGCCTCGTCGCGCGAGGGGCCTTCCGCCTCTCTCAGGCCAGGAGCGACTTTGCCACCTTGCAGATATAGGTGTATTTGGGATTGACCATCTGCGTGCAGCGGGCTTCCGCAACCTGGGCAAGAAAGAGATAGGCTTCGGTCTCGGCGAAGCCATATTCGTCTGCAAGCCAATAGACCATCTGCTCGAAGGCAATCCGCATCGCGTCCTCGAGCGGCCGCGCGCAGCCGAGGGTCGCAATATGGGTGGCAGTTTCGATGCGCGGCCAGGTCAGGCGGGGCGGCTTGTCTGCCAGTGCGACGCTCAAGGTGATGTCCGCGGCCACCTCGGTTGCGCCCATGCCGACGCACTCGCCGTCGCCCTGGATCGCGTGGTTGTCGCCAATGTAAAGGCTGCCGCCCTCCTTGTTCACGGCAAACGTGATTTGGCTTCCCGTCGTGATCTCCTGCACGTCGAGATTGCCGCCATGGACACCGTTATCGATCGTCAGCACCGCGCCATGCACCGGCGCAACGCCGAGCACGCCGACCATGGGGCGGATCGGCAGGCGCCGCTTCGGGCTCCAATGCACGAACCCGTCCCGTACTTCCATGGCACGGGTGACGATGCCGAACTCCTTCTGGCGCACCCAGTCCGGAAAGATTCCAAGCCCCGGCCAGAGCGCCGAATAGCCAATGGTGCCAAGCTTCATCGCCTCGATGGTAACGCTGAGCGCCATGCCGGGCTTGGCGCCGCTCACGAACAGTGGCCCGGTGGCCGGATTGACGAACGGCAGCTTCACGTTGTCCGTCGATACCTTCGATGCCGTCGAGGTGATAACGCCTGCGTTGCAATTGATTTCGCACTCGACCTCGATACTCTCTCCGGGCTGGATCTCGGCGATGCACTCATCCGTGCTGGAGAGCGCATACTTGAGGTTGCCGTCCTTGGCTATTTTGCGAACCATCATCAAACCCTTTTCGGTGGAGAAATCTGCCCCGTCACTGCAGATCGTGCCGCCACGGCAGCAGCATGCGCTCGACCTTGCTGACGAGCGCCGAAAGCAGCAGTGCCAGCGCGCAGGTGACCACCAGCTCGGCGAACACCTGGGCGATGACATAGAGACTGCCGGCCTTGAAGATTGCGTGGCCCAGGCCCTGCGACGAAGACATGAATTCACCAATGATGGCACCCACCAGGGCAAAGCCGATCGTGAGCTGCAAGCCGGCGAATATGTCGGTAAGCGAAGCGGGAACAACCAGGTGGCGGAAAATCTGGTGGCGGCTCGCGCCCAATGAGCGCATCAGGTTGATCTGATCCGGATCCACTCCCGTCGCGCCTTTGTAGGCGATGATGAGCGAGACCACCACGACCGAGAGCGTGGACATCGCAAGCTTTGACGAAAAGCCGGTACCGAACCAGATGATCACGATCGGGGCCAGGGCAATGACCGGAATCGCGCCGAGCGCCATGATGAACGGCTGCACCACGCGCGATACGAACCGCGAATACCAGAGCGTGAGGCCAACCGCGACACCCAGAAGATTGCCGAGGGCGAACCCGGCGAGCGTTTCCACGCCTGTAATATAGGTGTCGGTCCAGATCGACCCGTTTCGTATCATCGCAAGAAGATCGCGGCCGATCTCGCTGGGCGAGCCGAAGAGGAACGCATTGACCTTCGAGTGTACCGTGCCCAGCTCCCACAGCCCGAGCAGGACGATCGCGACCAGCACCTGGGTCATGACGATTCGCAGGCGCTGCCAGCGCGCCTGGCGCTGCCGCGGCGTGCCCCACCCGCGCGGAAGAGCGATGCCGGGTTGAGCGTGCTCGCTGCTCGAGAGAACGCTCTTTTCCATCAGTGAACGTCCAACTCGTTCCAGATGGTGTGGACGTACCGGCCGAACTCGGGCATTTCCCGCGCGGTCACGATGTCGGTCCGGTCGCCGGCGAGGTTGATCGGGTGCTCTGCGACCACCGTGCACGGCGGACGCGAGAGTACCATGACCCGATCGGAGAGCCCGACCGCCTCTTCCACATCATGGGTGATAAGCAGCAGGGAACGGTTCTCTTCCCGGACCAGCTTGGCGGTGTCGCGCTGCATCAGCACCTTGGTCTGAAAGTCGAGGGCGGAGAACGGTTCATCGAGCAACAGCACTTCCGGTTGCGGCGCCAGGGTCCGGGCGAGCGCGACTCGTTGGCGCATTCCGCCGGAAAGTGCCGAAGGGTAGTAGTCGGTGAATGCCGCAAGGCCGAGCCGATCGAGCAGGGCTCGCGCCACCTCGAGCCGCTCGCGGCGCGGCACGTGATTGATCTGCAGGCCAAGGGCCACGTTCTGCACTGCCGTTCGCCACGGCAGCAGGAGATCCTTCTGGAGCATGTAGCCCATCCGCGGCGGCACCGAGCCCAGCCGGCGGCCGTTCCAGAGCACATGGCCGCGCGAGAGCGGCAGCAGGCCGCACAGAAGATTGAGCAGCGTCGTCTTGCCACAGCCCGACGGCCCCACGATGCTGACGATTTCGCCTCGCCCGAGCGAAAACGAGATCGACCTGATCACCTCAACCGGGCGGCCATCCTCCTCGCCGAACGTCTTGCCGAGGCCCGATGCGACCAGCGGCCTGTCGGGTGGTTGCGCTTCCGCCGCTGCCATCGTCAGCCGCTGCGGCACACTACATTTTCGTTGCCTTCTCGGCAAAGGAGTTGTCGACGATCTGCTCGAAGGTGGTGGTACCCTTGATGTTCTTCAGGTAGACCTGCATCTTGATCAGGTTGTCCCACGACGCCCGGTCAACCACGACCGACTGGGCGGGGATTTTGTATTGCAGCTCGGCCTCGATGGCCCGATCGACAACCGTGGCGGAGAGATCGGGAAATTCCTGCTTGGCCACGGTCTTCGCATACTCCGGATCGCCATAGACCCGCCGCATCGCCTGTTCGAAGCCGTTGCACAGCGCCTGGACGATCTCCGGCTTGCTCTTGATCGTCTCGTCCAGGACCTCGATCCCAGTGTTGCAGAACGGTCCGATATACGAGGCGAAGTCGAACACGATTTTCGCACCCTGGCCTTCCGCCTGTGCCACGCCGGGTTCGTAGGCGATCGCGACATCCGCCTGGCCGGCCAGCATGGCGGCGATCTCGGTCCCCGGGTTCACCTGCAGGATCTTCACGTCCTTGCCGATAACCAGCCCGTTCTCTGTCAACAGCTTCTTGGTCACGCTGTAATTGGTGTTGGGATCCGGTGAGGTGACGAGGGTGAGGCCCTTGAACTGTTTCGGGTCGGTGATCTTCGGCACATGCAGCGACATGCCAAAATAGTGCGCACGCTGCACGACCATGCCGACGATCTTGCCCGGCCCGCCACGCTCGACCGACATCGGCGCCATGGTCGGATCGCCGATCCCGAATAGTGCCGAATGCCCGAGGACGGAGGCGAAAGCCTGGGTGTCCCCGCCGGCAGCGGCGACGTTGAGGTGAATGCCCTGCTTGTCGAAGTAGCCGGCGTGCTGGCCGACATAGAGATCGATATAGCCCAGATTGTGCACCGCCTCCGTAAAGGCAACTTCGGTGGTGGCGGCGCGGATGATGCGGGGCGCTGCCAGAGTAGCGCCAAGCCCCGCACCAGCGCCGAGCAACCCGCGGCGCGTCATCCTCAACGGCAGCATCTTGGTCATCCTGAGCCCCCCGATCCCTTGCTTGTAACTCTCTGCTCGCGTCTGTCGCATAGACTATGCCGGTATCCGGCACGGCGTCATGCTAACCCACATTTCGCCAACTGGATAGGTGCATTGGGGCTCTGAAACGGTTCGGGAAGGATAAAAGTTTTCTGGTTCTCTTTTTCAAAAGAGAACAATCTTCATGCCTCATCCCGCGCGCGCCGTCTCCGGCTCGGCCAGCCGCATTGGCAGATATTTCTCGTAGCCTTTCGGCACCACCTGCCAGAAATGTCTGACCGTGCGCGGCCATTCGTGCAGCAGCATCGCCGCATAGCGGCTGGACGTCTCGGCAACATGCCGTGAGATGAGCGCCTGCAGCACCTCCTCCCAGTACGCCGAAGCGATGCGCTGCCAGCCGATCGTGTCGGGGTTGGCCAGGCGGGAGAATTGCTGCGCCGGGTCATAGACGAACGCCATGCCACCGGTGAAGCCGGCACCGAAATTCTCGCCGATCCGCCCGAGCACCACCACCGTCCCGCTCGTCATGTATTCGCAACCGTTCGAGCCGCAGCCCTCGATCACTGCCTCGGCACCCGAATTGCGCACGGCGAAACGCTCGCCCGCCTGGCCGGCGGCGAACAGGAACCCGGAGGTCGCGCCGTAGAGAACGGTATTGCCGATGATCGTGTTGTCCTGGCTCTTGAGGTTCGACGACGGCCCGGGGCGCACCACGATCGTCGCGCCCGAAAGCCCCTTGCCGACATAATCGTTGGCGTCCCCGAACACTTCGAGCTTCAGCCCGCGCACGGCGAATGCACCCAGCGACTGGCCGGCGGAGCCGCGCAGACGAACCGTGACATGGCCGGGTTCCAGGCCCGCCATGCCGAAACGGCGCACGATCTTCGAAGAGAAGCGGGTGCCGATCGCCCGCTCCGTATTGCGGATGGTGTACTGAAGCTGCATTTTCTCGCCGTGCTCGAAGAAGTGCGCCGCGTCCGTGATCATCTGCGCATCGAGCGTATCGGGCACCTCGTTCCGCCCCTCCCGCGAGCAGAAGCGCGTGTAGGGTCCGGGATCCGCCTGCGCGAGCAGCGGATTGAGATCGAGATCATCGAGCAGATCCGAGCCATGGCTCACCTGCTGGAGAAGATCGGTGCGGCCGATCACCTCTTCGAGACGCCGGAACCCGAGCGAGGCAAGGATGCCGCGCACGTCCTCGGCGATGAAGGAAAAGAGGTTGATCACCTTCTCGGGCGTGCCCTCGAACTTGGCGCGGAGCTCCGGATTCTGCGTGCAGACGCCAACCGGGCAGGTGTTGGAGTGGCACTGCCGCACCATGATGCACCCCATGGCGACCAGCGATGCCGTGCCGATTCCGAACTCCTCGGCGCCGAGCATGGCGGCGATCACGACATCGCGCCCCGTCTTGATGCCGCCGTCCGTGCGGAGCCTCACGCGATGACGCAACCGGTTCAGCATCAGCACCTGGTGCGTCTCTGAAAGCCCCATCTCCCACGGCAGGCCCGCATATTTGATGCTGCTCTGCGGGCTCGCCCCGGTGCCGCCCGAATGTCCGGAAACCAGGATCGCATCCGCCTTCGCCTTGGCCACACCCGCCGCGATCGTGCCGATGCCGCTCCGCGCCACCAGCTTGACGCAGACCGCGGCGTCCGGGTTGATCTGCTTCAGATCGTAGATGAGCTGCGCCAGATCCTCGATCGAGTAGATGTCGTGATGCGGCGGCGGGCTGATCAGCATGATCCCGGGCTGCGCGTGCCGCAGCCGCGCGATCATCTCGCTCACCTTGATCCCCGGAAGCTGTCCACCCTCGCCGGGCTTGGAGCCTTGCGCGATCTTGATCTCGATCTCGCGGCAGTTGTTGAGATACTCGGCGGTGACGCCGAACCGGGCCGAGGCAATCTGCTTGATGGCCGAGGAGGCATTGTCGCCGTTCGGGCGCGGGTGATAGCGGGCCGGATCCTCGCCCCCTTCCCCTGAATCGGAGCGTGCGCCGATCCGGTTCATCGCGATCGAGAGCGTCTCATGCGCCTCCGGCGAAAGCGCACCGAGCGAGATTCCGGGAGCGAGCAGCCGCTTGCGGATTTCCGTCACGCTCTCGACCTCGTCGATCGGCACGGCTGAGCGACCATCGGTGCGGAAATCGAGAAGGTCGCGCAGGCTGATCGGTGGCAGGTTGCGCACGCCCTCGGCGTACCGGCGATAGATGCTGTAGCTGTCGGTCGCCACCGCCGTCTGCAGCGTATGGATCAGCCCGCCCTCGAAACCGTGCACCTCGCCGCGCCGGCGATGCTTGTAAAGGCCGCCCACCGGCAGCGTCACCGCATCTTCCGACCAGGCGGTCGCATGCAGCGCCAGGACCTTGCGGGCAATGCCGGAGAGCCCGATGCCGGAAATGCGGGAGGGCATGCCGGGAAAGAACTCGGCAACCAGCGCGCGCGACAGCCCGATTGCCTCGAAATTGTAGCCGCCGCGATAGGAGGAGATGACGCTGATGCCGAGCTTGGACATGATCTTGAGAAGACCCTTGTCCACCGCCTTGCGGTAGCGCTGCACGGCGGTCTTGAGCGGAACCTCGCCGTACAATCCGCGGCGGTGCCGCTCGGCAATCGAGGCCTCGGCAAGATAGGCGTTGACGGTCGTGGCACCCACCCCGATCAGAACGCAGAAGCAGTGCACATCGACGCATTCGGCGGCGCGCACGTTGATGCTCGTGAAGGTGCGCAACGATTGGCGCACCAGGTGGGTATGCACACCGGCGGTGGCGAGGATCATCGGAATCGGCGCCCGGCCCGGGCCTTGCGCCTCATCCGTGAGAATCACGTGCGTGCAGCCGGCGCGCACGCCTTCCTCGGCCGCGTGGCGGATGCGCTCGAGCGCCTGTCGCAGCCCCGCCTCGCCCTGCTCGACGGGGAATGTGCAGTCGACGGTGCAGGCCGAGCGGCCCATGTAGGCGGCCATCGCCAGGAATTCGGCGCTCGTCAGCACCGGACTTTCGAGCTGCAGCAGATCGCACTGGCTCGCATCCTCATCGAGCACGTTGCCGAGATTGCCGAGCCTGGTGCGCAGCGTCATCACCCGGCTTTCGCGCAGGGAATCGATCGGCGGATTGGTCACCTGGCTGAAGAACTGGCGGAAATAGTGATGCAGCCCGCGATATTGCTCCGAGAGCACGGCCAGCGGCGCATCGTCGCCCATGCTTCCGGTGGCCTCGTTCGCGTCCTCCACCATCGGGTGGAGGATCAGCTCCAGCTCTTCGAGCGTGAGCCCGGCGCCAAGCTGGCGCCGGCGCAGCTCCTCGCCCTGATAGAGCATCGGATCCGGCGCATCGGCGCGCACGATATGGTCGATCACCGTGATGCGGCGAGACCACTCGGAGAAGGGTTGCCGGGCGGCCAGCAGCCGTCTGATCTCGGCATCGCCATGAAAGCGCTTCGTCTCCAGATCGACACCGATGGTCTCTCCGGGCCCGACGCGGCCCTTGGCAAGAATCTCCGCCGCATCGCGTTTCACCATGCCGGTCTCGGAGCCGACGATGAGCAGCGAATCGTTGGTGATGCTGTAGCGGAGCGGGCGCAGCCCGTTGCGATCGAGCCCCGCGATCACCCACCGCCCGTCCGTGGCCGCAATCGCCGCCGGGCCGTCCCACGGCTCCATCACCGCGTTGCAGTACAGGAATAAATCCTGCTCTTCCCGGGGCATCGTCGTGTCGGAGGCGAAGGCGGGCGGAATCATCAGCGCCTTGGCCATCGGTGCATCGCGTCCGGCCCGCACCAGAAGCTCGAAGACATTGTCCAGCACCGCCGTGTCCGAGCCGCCCGCCTGCACGACCGGCTTGATGTCTTCCATGAAGGGATCGAGCGCGGCATCCGCGAGCCGCGTCTCATGACTCGTCATCCAGTTGCTGTTGCCGGAAAGCGTGTTGATCTCGCCGTTGTGCGCCAGCGTGCGGAAGGGCTGGGCAAGCCGCCAGGTCGGGAAGGTATTGGTGGAATAGCGCTGATGAAAGATCGCGAAGCGCGAGACGAAGCGCGGATCGAGCAGATCCGGATAGAACTCGGAAAGATGCTCGGCCAGGAACATGCCCTTGTAGATGATCGAGCGGCAGGAAAGAGAGCAGAAATAGAGTTCCGGGATCTGCGCCGCGATCGCCGCCTTCTCGATTCGCCGGCGGATCACATAGAGATCACGCTCGAAGTCCGCCTCGTCCGTCCCGAGCGCATTCCAGACGATGATCTGTTCGATCTCGGGGCGCGTCGCATTGGCTTTCTCGCCGATGCAGGAAACGTCGATCGGCACCTGCCGCCAGCCATGGATCGCATAGCCGGTGCGCAGGATTTCCGTCTCCACGATCTGCCGGCAGCGTTCCTGCGCGGCAAGATCGGTCTTCGGCAGGAAGACCTGGCCGACGGCAAGGCGCCCGGGGCGCGGCGCCGTGCCGCCGCGCAGGACAACCTCGGCAAAGAAATCCTGCGGAATTTCGATATGGATGCCGGCGCCATCCCCGGTCTTTCCGTCCGCATCGACTGCACCCCGATGCCAGACCGCCTTCAGCGCTTCGATTCCGGCCGTGACGACATCGCGGCGCGGCTTGCCGTCGAGTGCGGCGATCAGCCCGACACCGCAGGAATCATGCTCCTGGGAGGGTGCATAGGTGTCGGCAAGCAAGGCTCTGTTGCGGGCGAAGGCGGAAAGGAATTCTTCTGCACTTTCCATTTCTCTCACTCCGCGGCCCATTTCTCTCACTCTGCGGCGACCGCAACGGCGGCCGATTCGGCTTCGAGGTACGCGTGGATGCCGGCGGCCGCATCGCGGCCATCGCGGATCGCCCAGACCACGAGGCTGGCGCCGCGCACGATATCGCCGGCGGCAAAGACACCCGCGAGGTTCGTCATCTGCGTGCGGTGGTTGACCTTCAGCGTG
>Ga0335075_10010583_pt1 | contig 13997 bp, 17 predicted proteins | sample Lox_Sample_24_FD_206723 | JGI IMG/M metagenome (GOLD analysis project Ga0335075, IMG submission 206723) | Soil microbial communities from Loxahatchee National Wildlife Refuge, Florida, United States - Lox_Sample_2.4 | ecosystem: Environmental > Terrestrial > Soil > Wetlands | place: USA...
GAGGATTGAGGATTACATCACCCCGCGTAGGGTCATAGAACCGTTTTACGAACTCGCGGGCCGGGTCATAAACAATGGCCGAATCACACCGGCTGCGGACCTGCCGGAGTACCTGGAAAAGCAGGGCACTTTTTCCCGCGCCTGTGTCCCCGATGATCTGCATGTGCTGTGCCTCGGCCTTTGCGGGAATGCGAATCATCTCTTTCATGTCATCGGTTTTGAAGCCGATGCCGTCACCCTTGACGGTACGGTTGAACGCCTGCGGCGTAAGCCGTTCCGGGCCTTTCAATCGCCGTCCATATTTCAAATCCTTCTGCCGTCGAATATCCTTCATGGCTGCGAACGGAAGCAGAATAAGGAAGGCTCCCGCGCCACAGAGCAAGGGTGTTTTGTAGATGGTGGAGAGGTCTCTGCCGTCATAGATGACATCTCTGAGATACACGCTCAGGCGTGCGTCCACATAGCTCCGCACGGGGCCGCGAAACAGCAGGTCATATCCCCGCTGGCGGGCCTTCTCCGACAGGGCCAGCGGAAGCATTCTGCCTCCAATCTCTGGCGTTCTGCCATGAATCACATCGTCATTCATGGCTGGCCGCGGCCTGGCCTTCCGGCCTGTGAGGAAGAGCATCCGGTAGGTGCTGCGGTGCGTTCGACTGAACGAGCCGAGCACAGAGGTCCGCGCATACACCGGCGTGTAGAACCACTGCAACGGTGTACTCGAAAAACGGAAACGGTAGTACATGAACAGGACGGTCAAAACCAGAGCGGCGAAGATCGCGCCATAGGTATAGATAGGCCGGTTGTGCGGCCAGATGATCGTCTCTTTGCGACCCCAGATTGTCTTTGTCATGTGAGCTACCTCCGTTGTTCCGCGATGAGCTTTCCTGCCAGCTCATGCTTTGCCGTGCCGATCTGATCCAGCAATTTATCGAACGCCTCTGGCGTCATCGTCTGTCCGATGGCAAGCGAGCGCAGCGCATTTACGAGCAGCAGCCGGACGCCAACGATTTCCGGCAGCATCACGCTTCCTGCGTCGCCTTCGCCGTGCGCCTCGACCGCCTGCAATGCCAGGTCGCGCAGCCACTCGCCGGTGGTCTTCGCTTCCGCTGTGGCAGCCTCTTCTATCGCACGCTGCTCCGTCTCCGTGACTTTGGTGGTGAGGGTCTGTTTGCGACTCTCCCGACCACGAATCTTGCCGCGCTTGACCGGCGTTTGTGAGTCCAGAAGTGGCATCGCAACCGTGCCCCATTCCCGAAAACTAGAGGGAGCTAACTAGCTCCCCGATTTTCGTAAGTCACATACTTTGTTATGGAACCCATTAGCTCCCGCAGGGAGCTAACCGGCTCCCTTTGAGGGATGGAGTGTCAAAGTTCTTCCGGTGCGGAGCACCGTGGTGGCCCTGCCACTGATATAGAGGCGGAATCATGCTCTCGATCCCGCCACGACTGCCGTAGTTGGAGATGCCGACGATGCAGCGGATACCGGCTTCTTTGTGGCTGGTTCCGCGCCATCATTGGCATTGGCCCGGCGCACGCGAAGCGTCGGCGTAATCCGCTGTGCTTCCGGCGACTTCAGGAACTCCTGAAAGTCGCGGTCTTTGGAGAAGACATAGGTAAGCGCCTGCTCGACAACATCGTTAGCCGAAGCATGGATGAACGCGGCGTACTGATCGACCTGCATCGCGGTCGTATCCGTGAGCCGAATGGAGGCGCTGAGATGGCGTGTTTGGACGACTTCAAGCAGTGGCATTTGGGTTCTCCTTTAGGGTTGAATCAGGCGGACTTTCTCCGGGCAATCATGCGCTGCGCCGTGGCCGCAATCTCCCGCGCACGGGCGGAGCAAAGTGCAGCGGGAATCTCGAAGCGGCGACGGGATTCAAGCATGGTGATGACGTCATCGAAACGGACACCCTCGATGAACCAAAGGCGAGCCGAGGCGACATCGACGGTGCGCTGCGCGTAGTAGATGGGATTGGGTTTATCGGAGCGGCGGGAGGCCAGCTCCCGCGTCAGCTTCACGGCGTCTTTGCCGTGAGCAAGCTGGTCGGAAACCCATGCCCAATCGCTCTCGGAATTGCTGTGCTTCGATGGCGGCTTTCTACAAGCGCCAGCATTGCGGAAAAGCATGGCATCGACCGTGCCCGCGTCAAGCTGGAAGTCATCGGGAGTCCAGATGGAATCATCGGGATATTCGACCGTGACGCGATGGGCTGGATCGTACTTGCGATTCAGGAAACCGGGGACGCGGAGGACACGGTTGCAGTCGGTGCAAGCGGGGTCGCCGCCAAAGGCGATAGCGAGCAGTTTGAGCATCTGTTCCTGACGCTCGAAATCGAAGTCTTCCACTCTCCAGAGCACCTGATACTTGTCGGGGGATGTGGAGAGAATGGTGGTCGGCGGCGGCACTAGCTCCGATGCCCGGAGCGCGGCGAGACGGGCATCCCCATCCGTGTCAATGTCGAGATAGAGATGCCGGACGGACGCGATGCTTTCTTTGGTCCGTTTGCGGCTGCCGGGCTGGAGTGGATTGGCGGCGACATAGATGTTCGCTCCCGTATTGTTCTCATAGGAAAGCCATACCTGATAACGCTGCTCCATCACGCGCTCCATTCGCACGACACGCTGCGTAATGGAAGCGGGATTCTCTCTGCGAAGCAGGAGCGCAATCGTCTCGTTGGGAGTGAAGCAACGGCTGAGAAAGCGCGTGGGAATTGGATTCATGGTTAACCCCTGTTTGAAGCTCGGTTTATACGGGACGAGAAGCCCGGCCTGAGCCGGGCTTCCGCCGTGAGTAGGAGCGCCTTATGCGTCTTCTCCTTCGGGAAGGTCGTCATCGAATTGGCCCTCCAATGCAGCGTGCTTGGTGCGGTCGAGATTGCGGATGAACCGGACGCGAATCTGGTCCCTCTTCACACCCTTGTAGACGGTGTGCTCGATCTTGCCTTCGATGAAGAGAAACGCGCCCTTTTTGAACTTGGCAGCGTAGTCGCCGGAGACGATCAGGTTGTGCCATTCGGTGAAGCTCTTGTACTTGCCGGTCTCCGCGTCTTTCAGTGACTCTTCGGTAGCGAGGGAGAGCGTGGTGAACGGCTTGTTATTTTTGCCGGTGTGAACGACGGCATCGCCGCCGAGGAAGCCCACGAGGAATGCTTTGTTCATATTGGTATCTCCGTTTTGAAATTCCCGATCTGATCGGGTCACACATGGGCGGAGCCTGGCGAGCGGGTCCGACTCCCTAGCGCCAAGCTCTGCATTCACGGTGGGTTTGTCGAAATGTTTTCGGCGTACTTTCCGAACAAGATTTCGATGGAATCCGTGAAAGCAGAAGAGCGCCGTGCCGACGGGCGTCGGGTAGACCCCGAAGCAGTGACCGAACAGAAAACGGGATACATGCGGGAGATACCCTGCTGAACAATCCTCTTGATCTGCTTCCTGACGATGCAATGCTCCGGTAATCGCCGTTCACTCTCCCTCGTCAAAGAGTCGCCTGGGGGGCGCAAGTCAACACCGAAACCGCCTGTCTTCCGGCAACTGTTGCCATGTTCAGGTGTACAGCTCGAAGGCCATCGATTCGATACCGGATTGGGAGCGTGAAGCACCATGACAATTCGCCTTCATTTCCCAAGCTCAGGCCGCTACGACCGCAGAGGGGGCACGATAGATTTCCTCTGTCTCGAAGGACTGCTCCGCATGGCTGTAACCCTTCACGGCGATAAGCTCGCGCACCCGGCGTAGGCCCGCATGATCGCGCTCGCAATACAGCACAAAGTCGATGGCTTCCGCCGTCTCCGAACGGATGAATGAATGATTCAGATTCGGTCTTGCACTCAGGGCAAGGTCGGAGAGACGATTCAAGGCGTCCCACGCGCTCTTTGCGTGAATCGTGGAAAGCGTCCCGCCATGTCCGGTATTCATGGCCTGCAACAAGTCATAGCCGCACTCATCGCGTATCTCGCCCATGATGATGCGGTCGGGACGGTGGCGCAGAGCGGCGGCGACAAGCTGGCTCGGAGTCACGGCAATCTGGCCGGGGATGGCTTCAACTGCCTCCCATCGAACGGCGTTAGGATGGGTTATCTTTAGCTCGGCGGGCTGCTCGATGACGATGAGGCGTTCATGCAGCGGAACGTGGTCGAGAAGCGCCTTCATCAAAGTTGTCTTCCCACTACCCGTTCCGCCACTGATGATGCCGTTCTTTCGTTCGCCAATGAAGTCGATTACGGTGTCTCGAATCTGCTCCGGTAAACTGCCTGACTGAATCAGCTCATCGGACGTAAACCAGCGGTTGAATTTCCGCACGGTGAACGTCGGTCCATTGATCGACGATGGCGAGCCGACGACGGCGACGCGGGAGCCGTCCGGCAGGCGCGTATTCAGGATGGGATTCTGGCTGGTAAGGTCTTGGCCAAGGATGCGGGCGACGCGCTCGATAGCAGCCTGCAAGCGGTCATTGGTGTAGGGCGCGGAGAGAGCAATATGCTCGACCACGCCGCCACGATCTGCAAACACTCCCGTCGTCCCATTAATCATCAAATCCGAGATGGAGGGGTCTAGCAGCAACGCCCGCAGCTCATTGGGAAAGAACGGCAATATCAGCTCGAAGCTCACCGTACCGCTCCGTCTGTAGTCGCTGCGGGAGTACCGGGTGCAATGGGGTCAACCGATACGCGGTTTTCGTGAAACTCAGTGATGGTCAATCCAAGCGGATTGATGAACTCATATTGCGGGTAAATCTTGGCCTGATCGCTGACCTGCTTGGGATTCAGGTAATAGGTCAGACTGAGCATCCAATGTTCCGTGCGAGGTTCCCGCGAATGGCTAGGCGAGTAGAGCTTGTCCAGAGCCAAGAGAGCCGTCCCACGCGCCATGACTGCGCCCTGCACGGTCTCCTTAGACATGGAGGTAATGGTGACGTTCTTCACCTCTACATCGCTCTGCTCAATCTGGCCGCCGATCACTTGCGAGACAAGGTGATTCTGGTTGTCCTCAGTCATCAACTGTGAGGCAAGATTGCTGGACAGAAAGTAGTAATTGAGGGGATATTTCTTGGCGATGGTATCGCGGTTGATCGTATAGCGGTAATTGGCCCAATCCATCAGGTAGGTGCGGACCTCTCCCTCTCTCGGACTGTAGTTGAGATCGCTGTACTGGATAGGCTCCGCACGCTCCATTGCGTCAATGCGGATGTAGCGATTCTGAATCGGGCGATGAGCAAGTGACCAGCTTGACCACATCGCCCCGCAAAGCAGAACCGTTTCACAGGCGAGAATGAGGCGGTAGGCTTTCCGTTCGGCGTAGTGTGAGGCGTAGACTTCATTGCCAATCTGATCGGTGAGCAATGCCTGCTTTGCCGTAAGGCTTTCTTCAATGGGTGCTGCGTGCGGGAACATGGGGAGAATGACTCCTTTCGTTGACGGCGTGGAACACCACGGCGGCATAAATCAGCCCCGCGACGAGCACGCCGATGGCAAAGAGGATGAGTATGGGCCTCATAAGCCGCTGAACGGTACGGCTACTTGAAACCGCGCTACCGAAGAAAAACGCCAATAAGAAGTTCCACATAGTTATCCTCCTGCTCCGCCTTTCATCAGAAACAGTCCGGCAACGCTTCCCGCTGCACCAGCACCAGCGGAAGTCAACCCGGCAGCACCGCCAAAGATCGCCTGTGTCATGCTCGGAATAAAGAGCATGTTCACAATGAAGGCAACGAATACCATAGTGCATGGAATCAGGTTCGCAAGCCACATTTCAATCGAGTAATTTCCATTGAATGTCTGCTGAATAAAAGCGTTCATAAAGCCTGCCCAAACGAAGATGAAAGCGGCGGCAACGGCGCGAATCATCGCAAAGCTGATAAGCACGTCGAGAAAGTGAAAGAACTTCGCTCGAAACGTCCGGGTCATCAGCAAAGGAATAAAGACCGGGCCGAACAATGCAGTGACGCCATACAGGATGAATGCGCTGCAATTTATTACGAATAAGATTGCCGATGCGATGCCGAGTAACGCCTGCACAATGAAGTAGCAGAAAATCTGCGCCGGAGCCATCAGCGAGGGCATGGTGGTACTGTCGCCAGCCGTCTTAATGAGCTGGAGCAGTTGATTGAGCGAGTTCTGATCGAAGGCGGCAACCATCGCCTGCGCGATGTAGCTGAAGAAATGGTTAATCCCGAAGCTCGCTCCCGGAAACGGGTTGACCCAATAGTTTTCCAGCAGGCAGCAGACAATGAGCCGCATAAGGAAGTTCACCAAATCGCCTGCGTGGACCGGCTGCGCGTGGAAGCGAAGGGTCATGCTTTGGGTATTCCAGTTCACCACCATGCTGATGAGTACAAAGAGGGAGATGCAGGCCAACTCCGTGAGTCCAAGCTGTGTTAGCGCCCCGCCGTTCTGCGTCGTCAGATTGGTAAGGTTGTTCGTGAATTGATACAGCCAATCGACGCCGCTGGATGCGCTTGGAAGCGCCTGCGCTAATAAAGCCACGGAAACCATATCGCTACTCTCCCTCAGTCACATTTAGGGGATGTACTTCTGCCAGGTCTTGCCTTCGTTTGCGGCGGCGGAGTTGTGCTTCTTCTTGTCCGCTTCGACGCGCCGCCGGAATGCCTCATCCTCGGCCTTCCGCTCATCGGCCTCTTTCTGCTGTTGCTGAATGATGGCCGCAGCTTTGGCGGCGGCAGCGGCGGCTTTCGCCGCCTCGTGCCGTTGGTAAGTCAATGCGCCTCCGATGGCGGCGAGAGCCGCGAGGATGGCGAGCAGGATTTTCGTATTGATTGCTTTCAACATCGCAGTCTCCGATTAGGGAAGATAGGTGTCCCAGGTGCTGCTTTCGTTGGCGGCGCTCACATCATTTGCCGAACGCTGTTGCTGGACGAAGACAGCGGTGTTGAGGTCTTCGGCCTGGGCGTTCCGCCGCTCCATGTTTGCAAGCGCCATCTGCGAAGCAAGGCAAGCCTGGAGCGTGCCTTGCGATTGCATCTCAGCCATCTTCTGCGCCTCAGCAGCATTCAGGAGATTGAGCTGCTGGACTTCGCTATTGGTTGAATCAGAGACATCGAACTGCGAAGAAAGAAGCGAGTTGTTCGCCGTGGCATTGGTGCTTCTGCTATCCCGGTACTGGCCCACAGCGGTGAGACAGGCGGGAGAGACGGCATCCGAGGTTTCGATCATCGCAAGCTGCGACATCCGCGCACTGCCGAGGGACTGGCTGGCGAGGTAAGTAGGTGCGCTGCCGTTCATAGTGATGGTGGCAGCCTTCCATGCCGTGCTGGAGGCGGACGGCGAGTTGGTATTGAGGGCGATGCTCATGCCCGCTGTCTCCCCGAACATATTGGCGACGTTTACGTTTTCGAGAGCGTGCAATGTCGTCTGCCACTGCTGCTTGAGAGAGAAATGGGTAAGGTTGTTTTTCACCATGTTGTACTGCATCTGCAACGTGGTGAGCTGCTGAACGAGACTGGCGTAGCTGGTGGGGTCGAAGACAATATCCCCGATCCCGAACAAGGCGAAGCTCGGTGTTGCGGTGAGCAACACTGCTGCGCCTCCGATGAGCCACTTGCGGCGTTTACTGAGAGTGAGTTTCATACTGCCTCCTGCGGTTGGTGTTTACATAGGCTGCTGGCAGGTCGGATCGAACCTGTCCAGGGGAAGTCCAGGAATGTGTATCGCATTCGCAATCGCATTCGTGGATGCGAGGTAAATCCACGCAAGCGTGTTCCTGCCGGTTTCCGTCCCGATGAGCAAGAGAGCAAGCAGGACGGCAGAAACAATACCGGAGACTTGGCAAACGTGATGGAAGCGGAGCATCTTCATAGCTGTCACTCATCCTCTGCAAGCTGGCGGGCAATCTGCGGAATGATGGCAACCCACCCTGCGCCGCTGCGTTCGATAGCTTCGGGAATCGTGTAGCTGATCGCCGCCAGCCAATCGGCGCGATTGAGGACAAGGGCCACGGCGACTTTTTCGCCGGTCGATTGAACGGCCCATGCGTCGTGTCCGCCGCGCTTGGCATCGCGGGCTTTACGATACAGGTGTTCATATTCCTGGCTGCGTCCGTTCATCGAAATGGCTCCTTTAGAGAGTGGGATCGACGCGATGTTCCGCGTAGGACGGAATTAAAAGGTCGGTGCCGATGTACACGCGAGCACGCGAACCTTCCTTGAGCGTGATAATCGGGAGACGGTTGAGGAAATGATTCAATACCTGCTCACCCTCGACAGCGGACTGCTCGGAGATCCCGTTGCGAATCTCCGTGGACGGGTCAAGGACGCTGCCGTTGTTGCCGATCTGCGCCAAGCCGCCTAAGCCGCCGATGGCTGCGGCTGCGGCGAACGCCTGCAAATAGCCGTGGTTTACTTTGGTGGCAAGTCCGGTCGTGCCGATCTGGTCAAGGCCGATGTACTTGGCAAACTCCAGCGAGAAACCATCGGGGCAGATAGCGCGATGGAAGGTGACGAACATCTTGCGCTGTTGTGCATTGCCGACACTCTGCACATCGCCAAGTAGCCGGGTTCCCTGCGGCAAGAGAAGCTGCTGATGGTCATGAGAGTACAGGTCGGTCGTGAGCGAAACCATAATCGGGCCGCTGAAACCGCCATCAATGTGATTCGTCACGACGCCCTCAAGCACCGTTCCCTCGAAGACCCGATACAGACGGCCATCGTAGGTATCGAAGTCATATCCGGCCATCGGATTCTTTTGGGTATCACTCTTCGTCGTTGTACTGACAGGCTTTGCAGGAGCTGCGCCGCCTGCGGTGGCAGACGCCTCTTGCGTGGCCGCTACGGTCGCCGGTGCAGGGCCGGTGCGCTCAAAGTCAATGGCTACGGTGTCGCTGTTGATGGCGTCCTGGTGTTGTTTCTCTATCGCAAGCTGCTTCTGCTTTGCCTCCGCCTGGGCTTCTGACATATTCGAGGTGCGCTGTGGAGCATTGGGGCTGTCGCCATAGATCGCCGCCCGCTGCGCGGCGGTCATCGGCGGTGCGCCTGCGGCCTCCGGGCCGGGAGCGCCTTCGGTTTGCTGGAGCTGCTGGAGAGCGGCGGCAAGCTCTTGCTCGTGCTGCCGCGCCTCGGCGTCACGCTGCGCCTGCAACTGCTGCTGCGATTCAAAGCTGTTTACCTGCTGTGCGTTCGGCGCTGCCGGACGCATCGGCATCGTACTCACTGGCGCACTCTTCTTATTGCCGCTCAAGAGGCTGGCAAGATTGGCGATGCCGATAAACCCAATGATGACGACCAGGGCGATGACGACCGGCATACTCTTTTTGAGCGGCGGCTTCGATTCCGGCTGCTCCGGCACGGTTGCTGGAATGTTCTGATTCGGTTCCGGCATGGCTACCTCGCTTCCTCGCGGTGAAACTCCACCTTCTGCTTGCCGATGGCGAGATAGCCGTTGTCCAGCTCCTTCGGAACCGTGTACAAGCCATTCGAGAAATCGAAGTTGATGAGGGACGGTTTCTTGTCCTTCACTTCATACAAGGCGGGTGTTTCCTGAAACTGCCCGCGCAGATAGGTGAACTTGTCATCACGCCATATTTCCTGCAAGCCAAGTTCCTTGCCTTTCGACTTGTCCCATGTGTAGTCAAAGTGCAGCGAGCCTGGATACTGGCTGCGATAGACTTCCTCCTTCGTCTGCTCGGCCTTCAAGGTAGCGGCCTCGGCTGCTTTCGCGGCTGCGATTTGCTGCCTGGCCTGATCCAACTCGGCGGCGGGGACGAAGACAGGCAGCTCGACCAGCTTTTCTTTTGCTGTCTTGTCGCCGGGCGTGAGGAATACTTTGGAATCAAAGTGCGGGTCGCCGTCGCCGGAGACCTCCTGAAGCTCCAGCGTGTATTCGTTGCCGTGGTCCGAGATAATGTGAATGTCGGTCGCGCTATCCGCCACTTTTGGCTTGATGCTGACGAAGCGGCTGGCGACGTGACCGCCATCGAAGGCCCAATCCACTGTATCTCCCGCAAAGACGTTGGCGACCTTCTCCTGCTCTGGAAGCACGATCAGCGTCGATTGCAGGAGAGCGGCGCGAACCACAGGGGGAGTCGAAGATTCTGACACAACCACCGTGCGCGGCGCGTTCGGTTCAAGGTGTTTGGCTTCCGGCTCCGCGTGTGTTGCAGAGGCGACGAAGGTAAGCCCAAGTGTCACGGCAATCGGGATGAGTGGTTTCACTGCTGTGGTCCTTTCGGTTATGCAGGCTCGCCCTGGGCAAAGCGAGAGATGCCCTCGGTGAGTCCGTATTTCTGGATGAGTTTGGCGCGGCGCACGCGGTCCTTTGGTTTGGTGGAGAACGTTGCATAGCTGCGACCATCAAGGTTCAACTTGATAACTTTGGTCAGACCATCACGGCGCATATAAAGCGCCTCGCGGTCCTGCAAGCTCTCAAAGAGAGCGAGCTGCTGTTCCGTCATCTTGAATAGCTCGGCGTACTTCTTCCGATTGAATGTCGCATCTTTCAGGAAGAGAAACGACGTGCAGGAGTTCACGATGATGTCGGCGCTGTCTCCGAGGTCCTCCGCCGACTGTCCAATCATCGTGACGCCGCCAAGATTCTTGCGGACGGTCTTGATGGACTCCAGCGACTTTTCCAGCAGCTCTTTGTTCTTCATCGAAGAGAAAACTTCTTCGATCAAAATGTGCTTGGGCACACCGAGATTTGCCGCGTCGAATAGTACGTCTTCAATCCGGCGTAGCAGCCAGAACATCAGAGGCTCTATCAGGTCGGCATACTGCTTGTTATTCACGCCCTGAAAATCGAAACATTGCAGCCGTGACAGAGAGAGGCTGTCGTCGATGTTGTCGAAGATGGCGCTGTAAATGCCATTTCCCACCCATTTCGCCATATAGCGGTCGAGTCTCTTCGGCAGGAAGAGATTGGACAGACGGCGGTTCTCCGGGTCGAGCAGGTAGATGTCTCGCACCGCTTTGTGGACTACATCATCGTCTTCCGGCTCCAGTTCCGCGCCGCCTTTCGTCAAAAGCAACTTAACGAAGGAATGCTGGAACTTGATATTGCTGTCCGTGGGAGCCAGAGCAAACAGGGCGATGCGCGGGCCATCTTTGCCGATGCGGTCAACGCGACCGCCGTACAGCTCGACCACGCTTTCATAGCTTGCACCCACATCGAAGATGTAGGTAAAACCGCCGTATTTTTGTTCCAGTGCGACGATCTGGTTGCCATGAACGGACTTCCCGGTTCCGGTGGGACCGAGGATGAGCATGACTCGAACGCCATTGACATACGCATCCATGAAGAACGGCGTGCGGGAGCGTGTCTCATAGATATTGAGGTATTCCGCGTCCAGGTCTTCCGAGTACGGATGGCCGGTGTGCGGAGCGAACACAGAGGACAGCCTTGCATGGTGTTCCTCGGACAGCCACATCGGAAAGACGTTGAATTTCCCGTTACCGGGGAACATCGCATAGAACGCGCAGAGGTTGCCAAGCGTCTCTTCGATCACCTGCGCTCGCGCATCGACGAATATCCGATGCACGGCGGGCGCGGTATCGTGTAGCTGCTCCGGGCTATTGGCGGCAAGCAACAAGCGGAGCGAGTATTCACCTTGCGCCTTCTTGTCCAGCTCGCGGATGACAAGGCTCAAGTCATCGACGCTACTGTTGGCGGCCTTCGCGCCTGCGCCTGTATCTAACGAAGCGGTATCGCGTCCACTCATCACGCGGGTGAGCACGCCTACTTTGAAAAAGCTGATGAATTTCTCCTGGGCGTCGATCTCGTGCCGCGCTGCGGCGGTGGACTTGGGCCGCCAGGTCGAGCAAAGGACGCTATCACAATCGAGTGTCAGAAGCCCGGAGAAGAGGCACGGTCTCGATGCCTCCGGCGTCGTCTTGAGCGAATACATCTGGACATAGCGTTTGCCGACGCGGAGATGATCGCTATGCCATGCGACGGGATTGCTGACGATCTGCCGGTCTACGCCGGTATCGTCACGGAGCTGCGACTGCGAGGACCATTCCTCAAGATTGAAGAGATACGAAAAGAACTGGAATGTGCTCTGCTTATCGAGCAAGCGCAGGCCCAACAAATTGCCGAGATGCCCTTCCAGAATCGTTGCCGTCTTCTGAAGCTCTGCCAACATCCGCGATGTGTCAGCGGAGTGCTCCTGCGGCTTGCGCTCGAACGCCTTCAGTTTGGGCGGCTCCAATGTAAGGCACCAATGAAGGTCTATGCGCCGGAAGCTCGCCGTTTTCTCTAGGAGGTCGAGACGGTCATCGACAAATACCTGCGTGATGGAATTGCTATACGTCTTCTGGCGTGGAAGCTCATACCCCGACATGACGCGGGTGTATTGATAGAGACACATGCCTTCGGGCAGGCCGCGCAATGCGCCTTCAATCGACCGCATCCGGGCATCAAGCTCCTGGTCGGTCAATCCCTCTTCATCCATGCCGGTGAGAACAAACAGACATCCGTACCCGCCGCCTTTGAGAGCAAAGATGTTCGGGCTGAGGAAGCGTGCAATCGGAACGATACTGCACGCAGCTCCGGCCTTTGCGAACCACGGAACGAATTTGGTCTGCTCAGTATTTGCGCGGGTCATAATACGATTTCTGGTTGAGGCTCAGGCCCCACAGTTGAAACATCTTCGGGTGTTTGCGAACGATGAACCACGCGCCCACGGCGAGCGTGGGGAAGGCCATCATCGCCAGCAGGCGAAACCCAACGAGGAAAACCGTTACGCAGACGAAGACAATCGCCATCCATGCGCTGAGGTCCAGTCCGAGCTTGGCTCGTGGCCTATTGAGCGCCTGATTGATTGCTAACGGCTCTCCCCGCTTGGTCATGGGCGCACCTCACATGGATTGGCCGGTAAGAGACCCGATCCAGCCCGCGCCCCATCCCAGGACTCCGGCACCAAACAGCGCACCGAATAACCCCGGAATAGCGTCTTGGAACCGTCCACTCATCATGCGGATTCCCGCAAAGATAAGCCCTCCGAGACAGATAACGGCCCCGGCGTACATGGCGAAGGTTTTGAAGGTTGACATCAGCGTTTGCGCGCCAGAGAAGTCCATCGTTCCCTGGGCATGAGCAACGCCGCTGCCGACACCCGCAAAGATGAGAGCCGTCAGGGTTGGTCCCATCACATGCGCTGCGTAGAGCAGCTTTCGTTTAAGGCGAGTTGATTTCAGTTTGAAGCGCGGACGAAGTGACATAGGCATTCTCCTGATGGCATCGTTTGCTTTTGCCATGTCACGGAAGCTAGGCCAATTCTTTTCACTCGTCCAAGACGTATTTTCTATAGTGCCCAAAGTCCGACTTATGGCACTAGCCAATCAGCTTGAGTTGCTGTGGCCGAACGCCTGCGGATCGAACTGGTTTCTTTCCTGGCTGAAGCCCGCTCTCTTTCAGGAACTTTTCTATGAATGGCAATGCGATATGGCTTCCATCTTTGCTGCTGACAAATGCGACGTCCGCTGTCCAGTTCACACCCGCAATCGGTCGGGTGATGAGGCCGGATTCAAGTGTGATGAGCTGGTCTATTAAAGCGAGGCCGTAGTTCTCCTTGACCATCCATTGCATATCGGATGGTGTGGCCGCCGAACTTGCAAGGTGCAACGCTTCGCCTGCCTCAGTGAACATCTCAATCAGGCGCGAGTGCGCCGAAGGATGAAATTCAGGATCGCGGAAGACTTTGATGCGCGGAGCAATCTCATGAATATCCAGGTGGCTTTGTGAGGCAAGAGGATCGTCGGCACGCATACAAACGACCAGCGGTGACTGCGCGATTTGCAGTACGTTCCAGAGGTCTTTTTCGATAGGCATCGGCAGGATGGCGCAATCGAGAATACCGTGGGCAAGCCGCTGTAATGTATGCAGCGGTTCCGTCTCCGACAGATGAATCTCGCACCCTGGAAAATATTCTTCGTAAGTGGAGCGGAATGTCTGTAACAGTTGCGGACTCACAAAGGGGCAGAAGCCAAGCCGCAGCGGTGGGATTTCCTTCATGTGAATGGCGCGAGCCACTTTGAAGATTTCGATGCGTTCT
>Ga0335075_10010585_pt1 | contig 13996 bp, 13 predicted proteins | sample Lox_Sample_24_FD_206723 | JGI IMG/M metagenome (GOLD analysis project Ga0335075, IMG submission 206723) | Soil microbial communities from Loxahatchee National Wildlife Refuge, Florida, United States - Lox_Sample_2.4 | ecosystem: Environmental > Terrestrial > Soil > Wetlands | place: USA...
ATCGGCCGCGAGGCCGCGGCGCCGATCCTGTTCGACGCCTTCGAGCGCCTGGGGCGCGCGATCGAGCCGATCGAGCCGCCGAAGGGGGTTTTGAGAGCGGCCATCACCGCCGATCTGCCGCCGCCGTTGCGCCGCCTGCGCCAGGATGCGCCGCGGCCGTTCGCCGCGCCCGAGGCGGCGCGGCTCAGAATCGCCTTCCCGCCGGACGGCGCCTTGATCGACCTCGGCTTGAAAGACGGCGCGCGCGATCAGCGGCTGGCGCTGAAGGCGCTGGGCGGCTCCCCGCCCTTTGCCTGGTTCGTCAACGGCGAGCCGGTCGGCGAAGCCGATCCTCATCGCCAATCGGCCTGGAAGCCCGACGGCGCCGGCTTCGCCCATGTGTCAGTGACCGATTCCAAAGGCGCCTCGGACGCGGTGACGGTGAGGCTGGAGTAGCGCTGCGCATTCCGACGAATGCCCTCGCCGTGGGCGAGCTTACGGCTCAGCGGGCCGCGTTGCGATCGCGGGAAACCGGTCGATCATCGGGTTGACCTGATCCGGGACCTCGAGCTGACAGAAATGGCCCGAGCCGACCGTCTGCCCGAAGGCGAGCGCCGGCAGGAGTTCGCGGACTCGATTCATATCGGCGCGAGAAGTCGGCTCATCGGTCGCGACATAGAGGCTCGGTGCGGTTGCCCGCGCCGTCTTGGCGGCGTTATAGTCCTGCAACGCCTGGTAAGCCGAGACCACGACGCGCTGGGGCGCGGACGCATCGCCGCGAGGATCCTTTCTTTTCGCTCGGGATCATCGGTCGCGAGGAAGAGCGCGGTCGCCACGTACTTGCGCATGACCGTTTGATAGTGCGGCCCGCTGAGTCCGGTCACGAACTTCGGCGCGGCGCGGCGGGCGAGCCGCGTCAGGCAGGACAATCGCCGCGTCGAGCATGACGAGGGCGGAAACAAGCCCCGGATAGCGCGAAACGAGATCGAACGCCACGATGCCGCCTATGCGTGGCCGATCACGAGCGCCTTCGTGACGCCAAGATGATCGCGGACGAAGGCGACGTCGTCGGCGAAACTTTGCATCGTATAGCGCTCCATGGGCTTGTCGCTCGCCCCGTGTCCGCGCAGGTCGAGGGCGCGACGACCCAGCGCCCCTTGTTGGCGAAATGTTCGAACTGGGGAGCGAGATAGGTGTGGTCGCAGCACCAGCCTTGGATGAGCACGACGTGAGCGTTCGCGCTGGGCACGTCCGCGTAAGCAAGCCTGACTCCATTTCGCTCAGCCGGCTGCATGGCTCGTCCTTTGCGACGTGCAAGGGCCGAAATCCCGCGGCGACCGGCGACGGTGAGCTGCGCTGGGACTATTGCCAGCAACGCTGGTCATGTCACAAAATGAGCGGCGAATCTTGTTGAAACAATTTCTGATGCCCGGGAAGCATCATGAGCCATGTCTTCATTTCATACGTCCATGAAAATAGCGGTATCGTTGACCGTATTGCCCGCGCACTTAGTGATAATGGCATAACAGTTTGGGTTGATCGGAGAAACATCTTTCCGGGCATGCTCTGGAAAGACGCAATAAAACGAGCGATCCGTGAGGGGGCTTTTTTTATCGCCTGCTTCTCCGCAGAAGCGGAGCGCCAGGAGCGATCTTACATGCGCGAAGAGATAGCCTTTGCAATCGATGAGCTTCGGCTTCGTTCCCTCGACAAGTCCTGGTTTATACCAGTCCTGATTAACGAGACAAGTATCCCATCAATGAGGATAAGTAATGTATATGATCTGACGGATATACATTTCGTAAAATTGTATGAAAATTGGGACTCTGCCATTCAGCTTTTGATCCAAGTTATCAAGAGTGATGACCGGATTAGAGATGAACACGATCGGCTGAGTTGGATGCGAATGATACAGTTGACTACAGACCCTATTGGCGAACGCCTGCGAGCCATACAAGCGCTAGGTAATACAAAAAAACCAACCAAAGAAGCTTTGGAAGCTTTGATTCAGGCGTGTCGCGATGATAACATTCTTATAAAAATTGCGGCAGTCGAGGCCTTGGGTTGTGTTGGGAAAGAAGCGTCTAACGCAGTTGGAGCCCTATGCGAGTTGCTTAGGGAATCAAGATTCCCTCGCTTACAGTACGTAGTGGTAGATACGCTGGGGCGCATCGGTCCTGGTGCCTCTGGAGCGATACCTGCACTGGCGGCTCTGCGACACGGCCCTGAATATTACACCAGTAGTTTGGATTCGTTCGATGAGACGCAGCCGGTGGCCTCGGTTGCTGCGTTCCTGGAGCAACAGGTGTACGAAGATCTTGTGGTTTTTGGGGAGCGAAATGATCTTGGAGACCTGATAGAGACCGCGATCGAGCGTATTTCCATGAAAAAAGGACGACCATAGTTGAACGACGATCCGGCCGTCCGCTTCACGCCGCACGCCTCTTAGGCCACGCCGCCAGCAGCGCACGTAAGCCCGCGACAAAGGCCAGCGGCTGGTCGATCATCACGTGATGCTCGGCCTCGGGGATCTCGACATAAGGCGAGCCGGGCGCGATGAGGCTCAGCAGATAAGCGGCGTCCTCGGGATGGAAGAGCTGCGACTTGCCGCCGCGGATCACCGCAAGCGGCGTGCGGACCTCCTTGATGAGGGAGACCGGATCGAGCCGCCCGAACCGCTCCCAGAAATGCGGGTCGAAGCTCAGCGACCAGCCCGGCGCGCCATCCGCGCCGACCGCCTTTCGCACCGAGCGGCGGGCGATGAAATCGAGAATGAACAGGTTGTCGCACGCCTGCGGCGGGGCGAGACGGAACCGGGCGATGATCGCCTCGAGCGAGGGCCTGACGCTATGCTCGCGCGACGTCCCGCGCGGAGGAGCGGGGCTGCGCTGGTTCTGCGGGGCGAAGAACGGCGGATCGACCATCACCGCCGCCGCAAGCTCGTCGCCGTAATCATGCGCGAGCCCGACCGCGATCCGGCCGCCGAAAGAATGGCCGACGACGACCGGCTTCCCCGCCTCGTAAGCGCCCGCGGCGCGCGCGGCCTCCCGCGCCTCGCGCACGAATTGCCGGAACTCGTAGGATGGGCGCCAATCCGAACGCCCCATGCCGGTGAACGACGGCGCGACCACGCGCCGCTCGCGGGCGAAGAACGGGGCGATGAAGCTCCACCAGTCGGCGTGAGCGGCGCCGCCGTGCAGGAATATGAGGCCCGGCTTGCCGCGCTCGCCCCAGGCGAGGGTCTCGACCTCGGCGCCCTCGATCGCGACGAACGAACGCTCGGGCTCGATCGCAACCACGCGCTCGAACCACGCCGGCGCCGGGGGCTTTTGCCCGCGAAACGCCGCGAGCGGCGCCATCGGGTTCGAGTCGGTCACGCGCGCTTTCGAGGTCAGGCGACTTCGAACAGGCCGGCCGCGCCCATGCCGCCGCCGACGCACATCGTCACCACCACATAGCGCGCGCCCCGCCTTTTGCCCTCGATCAGCGCGTGTCCAGTGAGGCGCGAGCCGCTCATGCCATAGGGGTGGCCGACCGCGATCGCGCCGCCGTCGACATTGAGCTTGTCGCTGTCGATTCCGAGCCGGTCGCGGCAATAGATCACTTGCACCGCGAACGCTTCGTTGAGCTCCCAGAGGTCGATGTCGTCGACCTTGAGGCCGTGCGCCTTGAGAAGCTTCGGCGCCGCGAACACCGGGCCGATGCCCATCTCATCGGGATCGCAGCCGGCGACCGCGATGCCGCGATAGATCCCGAGCGGCTCGAGGTTGCGCTGGCTCGCGAGCCTGGCCTCCATCAAGACGCAGGCGCTGGCGCCGTCCGACAGCTGCGAAGCGTTGCCGGCGGTGATGAACGAGCCAGCCTTGACCCGCTGCCCGTCGGCGAACACCGGCTTCAGCGCCGCGAGGCCAGCGAGCGTCGTGTCGGCGCGCACGCCTTCGTCCTGCTTCAAGGTGATTGGCTTCTCCGAGACGGCGCCGGTCGCCTTGTCGGCGACCTTCATCACGGTGGGCAGGGCTGCGATCTCGGCGTCGAAGCGGCCGGCGGCTTGCGCCGCCGCGGTTCGTTGCTGCGATTGCAGCGCGTATTCGTCCTGGCGCTCGCGCGTCACCTGGTAGCGCTCGGCCACAACCTCCGCCGTCTCGAGCATCGTCATGTAGAGGTCGTCGCGATGCTCGACGAGCCACGGATCCTGAGCCCGATAGCGGTTCATCTTGTCGTTCTGGACCAGCGAAATCGATTCGAGCCCGCCGCCGATCGCGACGCTCATGCCGTCGTCGACGATCTCCTTCGCGGCGGTCGCGATCGCCATCAGGCCGGAGGCGCATTGCCGGTCGACCGACATGCCGGCGACGCTGGTCGGAAGCCCCGCGCGCAACGCGCATTGCCGGGCGACATTGCCGCCTTGCGATCCCTGCTGGAGCGCCGCGCCCATCACCACGTCGTCGACCTCGCCCGGCTCGACGCGCGCGCGCTTGAGCGCGCTCGCGATCGCGTGCCCGCCCAGCGTCTGCGCCTGCGTGTCGTTGAACGCGCCGCGATAGGCCTTGCCGATCGGCGTGCGCGCGGTTGAGACGATGACGGCTTCACGCATGATGGTCCTCCGGTTGCTCCTGGGTCTTAAAGGGTCTTGGCCGCCTGTTGCAGGACAGCCCGCATCAATCGCTGATAGGGCATGCGGCGTTCGGCCGCCTTTCGCTTGAACTCCAAAACCAGAGCCCGCGGAAGACGCAGGTTCACGCGTGCGTCCTTGTACATGTCCTCATAATCGGCGAGCCATTGTCGCATCGGTACGCCGCCGGCAGCGAGCTCGTAATCCTGCAAATTCGCCGTATCGAGAAACGCCTGCTCCTCTTCGTCGCTGTTGAACTTGGGATAGGGCTTCTTCGTCATCTCTTGCTCCGGTGAATATAGTGAACGCTGATAGGCCGCAGGCGCAATTCGTCGCCAACCGATCGCACGGTGAAGACGACAAACACGCCCCGGCCTTCGTGGTTCTTCCCCGTCGCGCGATAGCGGGTCTCTTCCGCGTCGGGATCGTCGTCCACGGAAAGCGCGAACTGAGGCGTTACGATCGTGTCCGGATCGCTCAACACGGCCTCGATCTCTTCGATCGGGACCCGCGCGGCGCACTTATTCCGGTTGCCGTCGTCCCAATCGAACTTTGGCATCTATCTGTATATGAGTGTGTACACCCATTTGTCAACTCGCATAGCTCGCCGGGCTCGAGCGCGGAGCGGGCCCTTCCCGGTGATGTGCCTCACGATTTCGTAAACGTCCCGCCCTCCGCCGCCAGCTTCTCCAATAGAGCCGCCGGCTTGAAGTCGTCGCCGAATCTCGCCTGAAACGCCTTGAGCTTGGTCACGACCGTCTTCAGTCCAACGTCATCGGCGTAGAACATCGGGCCGCCGCGATAGACCGGCCAGCCGTAGCCGTAGATCCAGACGATGTCGATGTCGGACGCCCGCTCGGCCTTGCCCTCTTCGAGGATCTTCGCCCCCTCGTTGATCATCGGATAGATGCAGCGCTCGAGGATCTCGGCGTCGCCAATCCTGCGCTGCTCGATCCCTTTCGAGGCGGCGAACTCGCGGATGATTTTTTCCACATGCGCCGAGGGCTTAGGGTTGCGCGCTTCGTCGTAGTCGTAGAAGCCCGCGCCGGTCTTCTGCCCGCGCCGGCCCTCCTCACACAGGATTTCGCGGATCGTCGCGCGCTTCGAGGTCGCGGCCGACCAGCCGATGTCGAGGCCGGCGAGATCGCTCATCCCAAACGGTCCCATCGGCAGGCCGAAATCGACCAGCACCCGGTCGACGTCCCACGGCGTCGCGCCTTCGAGGATGAGCTTCATCGCCTCGCGCTGGCGCTGAGCCAGCATGCGGTTTCCCACGAAACCATGCGCCACGCCGACCACGACCCCGATCTTGCCGATCCTCGGCGCAAGCTTGACGATCGTCGCCAGCGCCGACTTCGAGGTCTTCGCGCCGCGCACGATTTCGAGCAAGCGCATCACATTGGCGGGCGAAAAGAAATGCGTGCCGAGCACGTCTTCCGGCCGCCCGGTCTTCGCTGCGATCGCGTCAATGTCGAGGTAGGAAGTGTTGGAGGCGAGGATCGCGCCGGGCTTGGCGACCTTGTCGAGCCGCTCGAACACGCCCTTTTTCAGCTCCATGTCCTCGAACACCGCTTCGATGACAAGGTCCGCGTCCGCCAGCGCGCCGAAGTCGAGCGTAGGGCTAAGCCGCCCCATCCGCTCCTCGACCTCCGTCATCGTCAGGCGCCCCTTCTTGGCGGTCGCCTCGTAGTTCCTGCGCATGATCGCAACGCCGCGGTCGAGCGCCTCTTTCGACGTCTCGACAATGGTCACGGGAATGCCTGCGCTAAGGAAATTCATCGAGATGCCGCCGCCCATGGTGCCGGCGCCGATCACCCCGACCTTGGCGATGGTCCGGGTCGGCGTGTCCGCCGGGATGTCCGCCACCTTCGCCGCCTGCCGCTCGGCGAAAAAGACATAGCGCTGCGCCTTTGACTGCGTCGTCTGAAGCAGCGCCATGAACATGGCGCGCTCCTTCGCGAGCCCATCGTCGAACAGCAAGTCGACCGCGTTCCTGACCGACTCGATCGCCTTCTCCCACGCCTCGAAGCCGCGGAATTTGCGCGCGTTGGCTTTGCGGATGGCCTCGAAAATCTCGGGTTTGCCCCGCGCCGGCTCGAGCTTGTCGAAACGGTCGCGCACTTTCTTCAACGGCGCCTTCTCGGCGATCAGGCGCCGCGCATAGGCGATCGCTCCTTCCCGTAAGCCTCCCTCCTCGGCCAGTTCGTCCACCACGCCCCATTGCTTGGCCTCGCGCGCGCCGAACGGCGTCCCCGAGAGGATGACGTCGAGCGCCTTCTCGACCCCGATCAGGCGGGGCAGGCGCTGCGTGCCGCCGGCGCCGGGAATGAGGCCGAGCTTGATCTCGGGGAGGCCGCATTTGGCCGACGGGACGGCGAAGCGGTAATGCGCGGTCAGCGCGACTTCGAACCCGCCGCCGAGCGCGGTCCCATGCAGCGCGGCGATGACCGGCTTCGAGGCGTTCTCAATTCGGTCGAGGACCTCGGGAAGGGGAGGACGCGCGGGCGGCTTGCCGAATTCGGCAATGTCGGCGCCGGCGATGAAGGTGCGCCCGCCGCAGATGATAATGATCGCCTTGACGGCGCCGTTCGCCTCGGCCTGCTCGACGCCGCGCTTGAGCCCCTCGCGGACCGCCTGCGACAAAGCGTTCACCGGCGGCGAGTCGATCATGACCAGCGCGACCTCGCCTTCAATCGCAAGGTCGGCGACCGAATTGATGGCGGCCATGGGTGTTTCCTCTTTGGCGGACGAACGCCGGCAATGACGGAGAGCCCGCGACGGTTTGGGACTTTGCGGCGCTGGGCGTATGTTCGATGAGCCGCGCCCGCCGGTCAACTCCCGGGCGGACCGCCTGGCCGAGAGCGAAGAATTTTGTGCGCCCCTGTAACCGGCCGCCGTTCCGCACGTATAGGTGTTACGGGCCGGCGGCGTTTTTCCGGCTTCCGCAATGAGGGAGGTCAAGCCATGTTGACGCGTCGAACGGCTCTCAGCGCGCTCGCTGCGGTCGCGGGCGCAAGCGTGATGCGAGGCCAATTGGCCTCATCGGCGGAAGAAGCCCAAATCGTCCTCACCGACGCCGAGTGGCGGCGCAAGCTCACCCCCGAGCAATATGCGATCCTGCGCAAGGACGGGACGGAACCGCCGTTCAGCAGTCCGCTTCTCAATGAGCATCGGAAGGGCGTTTTCGCCTGCGCCGGCTGCGGGAATGACCTGTTCTCCTCCGCCACCAAGTTCGACAGCGGCACCGGCTGGCCGAGCTTCTGGGCCCCGCTCGACAATGCGGTCAGCACGCGCGAGGACCGGTCCTTCGGCATGGTCCGCACCGCGGTGAGTTGCCGGCGCTGCGACGGGCATCTCGGCCACGTGTTCGACGACGGCCCCAAGCCGACCGGCTTACGCTATTGCATGGACGGCCTGGCGCTGACCTTCAAGCCGGCGGCGGCGGCCTGAGGCCGCCTCGCGTTACCATTTGATTAAGAGCCTCGCTCGGTAACAGAACGCTCTCCCGAGCGAAGTTGATCGACAAGAAGCGAAGCTCTCGCAAGTGTGATGACACGACTGCGTGAATAAAGGCCGCCGTCGTGTCTCTGCCATACTGACCGCTTATAGGAGGCCCGCTGTCATGATTCGCAATTCGGGAACCCGGAGTTTGGGCCGCATGATCTCGTCATTTTGGAGAGGCGCCGCCTTCCCTTCGCTGATGCTTGTCGGGCTTCTCGCCGCCGCCGGCTTCGTCGCCACGCGATCGACGGCCGAGGAGGCGCGCACGGTCCCGCCGCCCGCGCTCGACGAGCAGGCAAGCGGCAAGACGTCCGAAGTCGCGGTGATCGCGGGGGGATGTTTCTGGGGCGTGCAGGGCGTCTTTCAGCACCTGGCCGGCGTGACCGACGCCGTTTCCGGCTATGACGGCGGGGCGAAGGCGACCGCGCACTACGACATGACCTCGACCGGCACGACCGGTCATGCGGAATCGGTTCAGATCACCTACGATCCGCGCAAGATCACCTACGGGCGCATTCTGCAGGTCTATTTCTCGGTCGCGCACGATCCGACCGAGCTCAATCGCCAGGGCCCCGACGACGGCACGCAATATCGCTCGGCGATCTTCCCGCAGAACGACGAACAGGCGAAGGTGGCGAAGGCCTATATCGCCCAGCTCGACAAGGCGCATGTGTTCTCTTCGCCGATCGTCACCACCATCGAGCCGGGCAAGACCTTCTATCGCGCCGAGGCCTATCACCAGAACTTCCTGGCGAACAATCCGACCTACCCGTACATCGTCTATAACGACCTGCCGAAGATCGCGAACTTGAAGCGCCTGTTCCCCGCCCTCTACCGCCCCAATCCGGTGCTGGTCGCCGTCGCCCGCTCTTAGGCCCAATCCTTCTCCCTCCGGGACAAGGTGGCGCGAAGCGCCGGATGAGGGACCCACGCCGCCCTGTCATTCCCGCTTGCGAGCGGGAATCTAGGGCGGCCGGTTCAAAGCCGCTGTAAGGCACAACATCGGCTTTACTCTTTCGGCTCCTCCTGCTCGCGCAGGAAGTCGATGATCGGCTTGACGTGCGCGCCAAGCTGTTCGGCGGCAGCGCGCCACTCGTCCTGATCGACCGGCATGGTCTTGCCTTGCAGGAATGTCTCCCACAAGGCGTTGGCCGCCGTCGCCATTTGCCGCTTCCATGAGTTTTGCGCGTCGGGCGTCCCGGGCGGCAGCGGAGGCGGCTCGATGACGGATGCGAGCGCCGGCTCGAGCGGCGCTGTCGGAGGCGGCTCGGCTTGCTCGACTTGTCGCAGTCCCCGTTCGACCTGAGGCTCGAACCAGCGCGGCGTGTTGTCCTCGACCGCGCCAAAAAAGCTCTTGGCCGCGTCGAGGGGGAATGGTCTCGACCAGTTCCCGGCGTTCACCGCGTCGTTGTGCCGCTCGACGAGGTCGTAGAAGGCGTTCAACGCGAACTGGTTGGCGATCACGCTCTTGAGCCGACCGGTGAAGCCTTCCGACAGTGTGGCCGCGTCGGCGAGAAACATATTATGCAGAATCCGAACCTGATCATTGGCGAGCAGAATGTTGCCTTCGCCCGCCGTCTTCGGCAGATCGTCGAGATAATATTCGAGCGCCTCGCCATACTCTGGCCGCGCATTGTAGCGTCGATCGCGTAGCGACTTCAGCAAACGCTCGCCGCCAACCCGGCAAGCCTCGAGCGCATGCCGATGGTCCTCCTCGCTGGAAAAGTGCCGATAGTCGGGCAGGTTCTGCGTGCCGGCGACGACCGCGACACGCTGCGACACGGTCCAGCCATAAGCGAACGGTGCGTCAAGACCAGAGAGCGCTGCGGCGAGCTCTCCTAACGGCGATTCGGCGAGTTCAAGTTGAGGCGGCTCGTTAGATTCAGCCGCCTGCGCCTCGATTGCCTTTGGTAGACGCGCTTTGATCCAGGCGTTGGCGGCCTCCGGCTCTTTTTCCCACTCTTCCTGGGGCACGCTGGCGAACACGAGTTCGTAGGCCTCGCCACGCGAGCCGCCATGCAGGCGCTGCTCGTACCAATCGAACCAGACGTCCCAATGCTCGCCGACCGGGACGCCCCCTCGCAGCAGCGTCAATCCCTCCGTTACCCAGGACGGGGGTCGATGAGACCAAAGTGGCAGATCAACAAGCGCCTCAACGCCACCAGTCTCTATGATAGCAGCATCAGCCCGTATTGCCTCCCAAAGGACCTCACTTGACTGCGCGGCGTAGCGCGCGGCGGTAGCGGCGGTCTCGGCTGCGAAAGCGGCTAAGTAGTCGGCCACGTCCGCGACGAAGCATGCGTCAACCGCGATGCGTGCCGTGTCAACCGCTGCAGACGCCGCCCTGTCGTTGGTAAAAACCGCAGCGTGAAGTGCAGAGATACCTGCCGAACGTAGTTGTTCGATGCGAGCCGGAAATTTGGCGCCTACCCTTGCTAACGCATTCGCGCGGAATACTGCGCTGGTCAAGCCAGCAAACATAGCTTTCGTCATGTCGCCAGCTTGTTTTGTCGCGCTGTCTGCCTTCTGGGTGCTTGTTTCATGACCCACGAGAGGGACGACCCGTAGGGAGATGCGTATTGCAATCGCTACTGCGGCCTCTCTCTCGTTATTCTTTAGCCAAGCTTCAAGCGACTTTTGGTCTTTGATCGGAAACTGGCGCGCGCTCTGACTTTGGAATCTCCCAAGTTGCGTAATAGAGTCGCGAAAAAATTTCAAAAATGGTAGAGTCGGAGAATTAGGTTTATTCTTATCCGTGTGTCGTTCATTTATCACAGTCACCTCGGACGGCTGACCATTCTTATTTTTTGTTTGGTTTCCTTTTACCGCGGCGGCCGGGAGCAGTGGTTCTGCGGTGCCCTTCCGCTTGTTAATTTCCATCACGAATCCGGTGATCTCGTCCGCTGCGTCCGACATGTGCCGGTAGCGTTCATGCAGCGGATAATCGGACAGCGGTTTTCCGTCGCGCGGACGGAGGTTTTTGTCGTGGACGAGGTCGAGCGCGATCTTCGGCGTCGGCGTCAGGACCAGCGGATAGAAGTGGACGGCCTCGCCTCTCGCTTGCCGCTCACGGATGGTTGCGATCTCCTTGTCGAGAACGTAGTCGGACGACAGCGAATGGCGCGAGACAAGCAGGATGAGGATGTCGCAGGCGCGGAGCTTCTGCTCGATCTCCGGCTCCCAGTCGGCGCCGCCCGGCATGAGGCGATCAAGCCAGAGGTCGACCGCGCCGTTCTTGATCGCGGGCTTGAGATAGCCGGTCACGAACGACAGCCATTTGACCTCGCCCTCGGCCGGGCGCTCCGGCTCGTCGGCGTGGGCGTAGCTGATGACGATGAGCGGCTTCTTCGGCTCGTTCGGCATGGCGGGTTCCGTCGCGCCCACCATCCGTTTGCGCTTTCGCAAGTCAAGGCGAATTTCCTTCTCCCCTTGGGAGAAGAGCCTGCCTCGGGCGAAGGCCCAGGGGGCGCCGGCGAAGCGCCTGGAACTGGCCGCTGAATCAAGGGAATTTGGGAATTAGGCGACATTTTCTTGCGTAAACCGGAAAGCCGGCTTATGATCCTCAAGAATAGCAAATTCGAGCCCGCCGATTCCCGGCCGGGTCGATGGCGGCGCGAACAAAGGAGAGATGAGAGAGCGCTTGAGGCGGTCGGCGCCGACTGAAAGGCGAGTGGCGAGAGGCGGAAAGTTTTTTTATTTCCTTCGCCCGTAACCCTTTGAAAAGTCCCGATTCGTGGAAATAAAAGGAAATAAAAGGAAATAAAAGGAAGGATTTTTGCTTCCTTTTAAGCGCTTTTTGTTTCCGGATGAACTCGCGCGCCGGTTGAATCCGGCCCCCTCGGCGGAGCGTCAGCGCGCCTCGGTCCGGACCTCGGCGCAGAAGGCGGCGATCGCGTCGAGCGTCGCCTGCGGCTGATCGATCTGCGGCGAATGGCGGCAGGCGTCGAGAATGAGGCTCTTCACCGGCGCCGGCGAGCGCGCCTCGATGGCGCGCACCTGCGCGAGCGTCCCGTACTGGTCGTCCGCCCCTTGGATGACGAGCGCGGGCGCGCGCCAGCGGCCGACGGTCCCCTCGATGTTCCAGGCCTTGAATCCGGGATCGAGCCAGGCGTCGTTCCAGCCCCGAAAGGCGTTGTCGACATGCGCGTGGTATTTGGCGAGTTTCGTGCGGAGATCGCCCGTCTCGTAGGCTTGGCGAGCCTCCGCGATCGAGGCCAGGCCCGGCGGTTCGGTGAACAGGTGCGGCGCCATCAGGACGAGGCCCTCGACGCGCTCGTCCGCGCGTTCGCCGGCGTAGATCGCCGCGATCGAGGCGCCGTCGCTGTGTCCGAGCAGGATCCCGCGTTCGAACCGGATCGCATCGAGAACCGCGGGCAGGCTGAAGCGCGCCTCGCGGCTCATGTAGTCGAGCGGGCGCGGCAGATCGACTGGGTCGGACCCGCCATAGCCAGCGCGCGAATAGGCGAACACGCCCCAGCCGGTCGCCGCCGCGACTTTCATCGGAAAGTCGCGCCACAGCGCCACGCAGCCGAGCCCCTCGTGCAGCATCACGACCGTCGGCGCCTGATCGGGCGCCGGCCCATAGGCGACCGCCTCGAGCCGCTTGCCGCCGGCGACGATTGCGCCGCGCGCGCCCTCAATCCACGGAAAGGCGCTCACTGCGGCGCGGCGGCGTCGAGCTTCAGCGCGTTCACGGCGTTGCGCTTGAGGATGAGGTCGTGAACCTCCGGCTTGAAGCCGGCCTCGCGGAAATCCCTGATCCATCGGTCGGGCTGGATGAGCGGGAAGTCGGAGCCGAACAGCATTTTGGTCTTGAGCTGGCTGTTGGCGTATTGGACGAGTTGCGGGGGGAAATATTTCGGGCTCCAGCCGGAGAGGTCGATGTAGACGTTGGGCTTGTGCAGAGAGATCGAGAGCGCCTCGTCCTGCCACGGCCAGGAGGGATGGGCGATGATGATCGTCATGTTCGGGAAGTCGACCGCGACATCGTCGATGTGAATCGGGTTCGAATATTTGAGGCGCAAGCCGCCGCCGCCCGGCATGCCCGTGCCGATGCCGGAATGGCCGCTGTGAAAGATGGCCGGCAGCTTGTGCCCGGCGATCACCTCATAGAGGCCGTAGGCCATGCGATCGTTGGGGAAGAAGCCCTGCAGGGTCGGGTGAAATTTGAACCCCTTGATCACGCCCGCCTCGATGAGGCGGCGCGCCTCGCGCACGCCCATCTTGCCCTTGTGCGGATCGATCGAGGCGAAGGCCATCATGATATCCGCGTTCGCCGCTGCGGCCTCCGCGACCTCGTCGTTCGAGACGCGCCGCGCGCCGATTTCGAACTCGCTGTCGACCGTGAACATGACGAGGCCGATCTTGCGCTCGCGGTAGTAGGCGATGGTCTCGGATATGGTCGGGCGCTTGCCGACCTTGAAATATTGGCTCGCCGCGGCTTCGTAGGGCTGCCAGAAAGCGTCCGGAGGCTCGCGGCAGGAAACCTCCGCATGCGTGTGGACGTCGATCGCGACAAGGTCGTTGACGTTCATCGCCTCCACTCCGTTTGTTGGTGGGGCCTCGGGCTCTTGCGTGGGGCGGCGCTCGCGGACAAGGCGGCGCTGCCGCCGTCATGAACGGTCTGTCGAGTTTTCACCGTAACGTGCATTGCCCGCCAACCGGAACTGCGCACTTATAAGGCGCGCTGGACATTGTTCTTCGTTCCGCCTCCACAAATTTGTTGATTGTCATGGCGTTATTATGGTAGGTTACTGACGGGGCGAACTTGCAATTTGGGCGGGAGGCATGGATGTCCGCGGAATCAATGATGTTATACGAGCGGTCGAGACTATCAATGGCGAACCGCGAAGAGATCACTTTGACGCCCTCCGACGCCTGTCGGTTGATGGCGATTTGCATCGA
>Ga0335075_10010586_pt1 | contig 13996 bp, 13 predicted proteins | sample Lox_Sample_24_FD_206723 | JGI IMG/M metagenome (GOLD analysis project Ga0335075, IMG submission 206723) | Soil microbial communities from Loxahatchee National Wildlife Refuge, Florida, United States - Lox_Sample_2.4 | ecosystem: Environmental > Terrestrial > Soil > Wetlands | place: USA...
CAGGACCTGGTCGCGGCCGAGAAGGCGCTGCTGTCCGTACGTCCCTACATCCGCTATATCAACTCCTCGAAATACATCGAGGATCTGGCGAATGGGGAGATTTGCCTGGCGCTCGGATGGAGCGGGGACGTCGAGCAGGCACGCGTGCGCGCCCAGCAGGCCGGCAATGGCGTGAAGATCCGCTACAACATCGCGCGCGAGGGCGGGGTGAGTTTCTACGACATGCTGGCGATCCCGGCCGATGCGCCACATCCGCGCAACGCGCATCTGTTCATCAATTATCTGCTGCGAGCGGATGTGGCCGCCAAAAACTCCACCGCCGAGCATTACGCGACCGGCAACCGTGCGGCTTATCACCTGCTGCCGGCCGAGGTGTACGAGGATCCCGGCATCTATCCGACACCCGCTGAGCTCGCCCGGCTGCACCCCAACGCCGCCCACAGCCAGACCTATACGCGCGAGCTCAATCGAATCTGGACGCATTTCAAGACCGGCACGTGACCAGTGTGACCAGCGTGACCGGCGGCGCGGACTACGTGCGGCTCGTCGAGGTCAGCAAGCGATTCGGCGATTTCGTCGCGGTCGACCGGGTTTCCCTCGATATCGCCCGGGGCGAGATCTTCTGTCTGCTGGGCGCCTCCGGCAGCGGCAAGACCACGCTGCTGCGTATGCTGGCGGGCTTCGAGACCCCGAGCAGCGGTCGCGTGATGCTCGATGGCCAGGATTTGACGCAGGTGCCACCCTACCGCCGGCCATTGAACATGATGTTCCAGTCCTATGCGCTCTTCCCGCACATGGATGTTGCGCACAACGTCGCCTTCGGCCTGGAGCAGGAGCGGCTGGGGCGCGATGAGATCCGCCGCCGGGTCGGGGAGATCCTGGAAGTCGTGCGCATGGGCGAGTTGCGCGCGCGCCGGCCGCATCAGCTCTCCGGTGGCCAGCGCCAGCGCGTCGCCCTGGCCCGTGCGCTGGTCAAGCGACCCAAGCTGCTGCTGCTCGACGAGCCGCTCGCGGCGCTTGACCGCAAGCTGCGCGAGCACACCCAGTTCGAGCTGATCAACGTGCAGCAGCAGCTCGGCGTGACCTTCGTCGTCGTCACCCACGATCAGGAGGAGGCCATGACGCTGGCGACACGCATCGGCGTCATGAATCACGGCGCGCTGGTGCAGGTGGGCAGTGCGCGCGAGATCTACGAGCGGCCGGCGACGCGCTTCGTGGCCGACTTCATCGGCTCGGTGAATCTGCTGCAGGGGCAGATACAGGAGCGCAGTGCCTCCGGCCTGGTGCTGCGCTGTGCCGAGCTGCCCGCACCGCTGCTGGTCGAACGCTGCGCCGGGGTATCGACGCAGGAGTCGCTTTGGATCGCGCTGCGGCCCGAGCAGATCAGCCTCTCGCGCACGGCGCCCGAACAGCCGCACAACTGGGCGCACGGCGTGGTGCGTGAAGTCGCCTATCGCGGCGACGTATCGGTGCTGCTGGTACGTCTGGGCTCCGGGCGGGAGCTGCGGGTCACGCTGACGAACGCGGCGCGCGGCGATGCGCCGGTGCCGGCGCGCGATGAGGCGGTGTATCTGAGCTGGCGCAGCGATGCAGCCGTGGCGGGTGCGGCATGAGCGCGCAGACCCCGCATGCCCCGCATGCCCCGCAAGTCCCGCAAGTCCCGCAAGTACCGCCTGCGCGCGCCTCGCGCGCGCTGGTGGCCGGCGTGCCGATGCTCTGGCTGTCGGTGTTCTTTCTGATTCCCCTGGTGATCGTGCTGAAGATCTCATTGTCCGAGGCACGGCTGGCCATGCCCCCCTACACCCCCCTGGTCGAGTGGGTGCGCGGACAGGGCGCTTCCCTGCACGCTCACCTGGACAACTATCGGCTGCTGTTCAGCGATCCGCTGTATGCCGACTCGCTGCTGTATTCGCTGCGCGTGGCCGCTGGCTCCACCGTCTGCTGCCTGCTGCTGGGCTACCCGATGGCGCTCGCGATCGCACGCGCTGTGCCAGAGCGGCGGCACCTGTTGCTGATGGCGATCATCCTGCCGTTCTGGACTTCCTTCCTGCTGCGCGTGTACGCCTGGATCGGCCTGCTGCAGGATGACGGCGTCATCAACCACGTGCTGCTGGCGCTGCATCTGACCCATCGGCCTTTGAGGATGGTCAACACGACCTTCGCCGTCTATCTCGGCATCGTCTATTCGTACCTGCCGTTCATGGTGCTGCCGCTCTACGCCAATCTCGAAAAGCATGACGCAGCGCTGCTGGAGGCCGCCGCGGACCTCGGCGCGCGGCCGTGGCAGCGCTTTCGGCGCATCACGCTGCCGCTTTCCGTGCCGGGAATCATCGCCGGGGTACTGCTGGTATTCATTCCGGCGGTCGGCGAGTTCGTGATTCCCTCGCTCCTGGGCCCTGCAAGCCAGCTGATGATCGGGCGCGTCATCTCCACCGAGTTCTTCGAGAATCGCGACTGGCCGGTGGCCAGTGCCCTGGCGCTGCTGCTGCTGGCGCTGCTGCTGGCACCGATCCTGATCCTGCAGCGCTACCGTGGTCGGGAGCTGTCGGCATGAGGCAGGGCGTGCAGCGTCTGCCGCGGGCGAGCGGGCTGCTGGCGGGCGCGCTGGCGCTCGGACTGGCCTTTTTGTATCTGCCGATCGTCTCTCTGGTGGTGTTCTCCTTCAATGCCTCGCGGCTGGTGACGGTGTGGGATGCGGCGCACTCCCCGACGCTGCGCTGGTATGTCGAACTGTTACACAATGCGCAGATCCTGCAGGCCGCGCGCCTGTCGGTGCTGATCGCCTCGATGAATGCCTGTGGCGCCGTGGTGCTCGGGACCTTTGCGGGTTTCGCGCTGACGCGCCTGGGCGGCTTTCGCGGCCGCGCATTGCTCGCGGCACTGACGACCGCGCCCCTGGTGATGCCCGAGATCATCACGGGACTCTCGCTGCTGTTGCTGTTCATCGCTCTGCAACAGCTGCTCGGCTGGCCGGCGCGACGCGACGCGACCACGATCACGCTGGCGCACATCAGCTTCTCGGTCTCTTACGTGGCGATCATCGTGCAGGCGCGTCTTGCCGGCTTCGATCGCTCGCTCGAGGAGGCAGCGCTGGATCTGGGGGCGACGCCGGTACGCGTATTCCGGCGCATCACGCTGCCGCTGATTGCCCCGGCGCTGCTGTCGGGCTGGCTGTTGTCGTTTACGCTCTCATGGGATGATGTGGTGATCTCGCAGTTCGTGGCCGGTCCGGGCTCGAGCACCCTCCCGATGGTAATATTTTCCAAGGTCCGCCTCGGTGTCAGCCCCGACGTGAACGCCCTGGCGACGCTGCTGATCACCCTGGTGGCGGCGGGGGTGATTGGCTCGACGCTGTGGTTGCAGCGGCGCGATCGCCGGCGGATCCGCGAGCTGCAGCAGGCGCAGGCGCAGGGCGCATGACGGAGGGCTCATGACACAGACAGTACTGGGGTTGGACGTCGGCGGCTCTTCCATCAAGGCGGCTCTGGTGGACACCGAGCATGGTCGCACGGTCACGGCGCTGCAGGTGGTACCGACCCCCACGCCTTCCACGCCCCAATCGGTGCTGCAGGCCTGCGCGCGCATCGACGCAGAGCTTGCGGCGCGCGGTCCGGTCGGCCTGGCCTTCCCGTCGGTCATTCAACACGGCATCGCGCGCACCGCGGCCAACGTGGATCAGGCCTGGATCGGCTTCTCGGGCGGTGAGCATCTCTCGCAGCTGCTGGGCAGGCCGGTCGTGTTCATCAACGATGCGGACGCGGCCGGGATTGCAGAGATGAGGGCGGGCGCGGGCCGCGGCGTCGATGGCGTGGTGCTGCTGCTGACCTTCGGCACCGGCATCGGCTCGGCGCTGTTTCTGAACGGAGAGCTGGTGCCCAATACCGAGCTCGGCCACATGGAGTTTCATGGAGTGGACGCCGAGACCATCGCTTCGGCGCGCGAGCGCACTGCCGAGAAGCTGGACTGGCCGGCCTGGTGCTCCCGCGTCAACGATTATCTGGGACGGCTGCACGCGCTGTTCTGGCCCGACCTGTTCATCATCGGTGGCTCCATCAGCGAGGATTTCGACCAGTACGGACATCTGCTGCAGAGCCCGGCACAGATCCGCCGCGCCGCCTTCGGTGCGCAGGCAGGTGTGGTCGGAGCCGCGTTCGCGGCCGTACGTGCGCCGCGTTGAGTGCGGCGGGGGCGACATGGACCTGACGAGCAAGCTGCCACGTGTTGGCACGACGATCTTCACGATCATGTCGCGACGGGCCGCCGAGCTCGGCGCGATCAATCTCGGGCAGGGCTTTCCCGACTATGAGATGGACCCACGGCTTGCCGAGCTGATCTACGAGGCCATGCGCGCCGGCCACAACCAGTACGCGCCCATGCCTGGACTGGCGTCCTTGCGCGAGACGATCGCCACGCGGCTGCAGGCCCGCCATGGCGCCGTCTTCGATGCCGAGCGCGAGATCACCGTGACGCTCGGAGCCACGGAGGCCATTTTTTCTGCCGTGCAGGCGCTGGTCGGAGCCGGCGATGAAGTCATCATCTTCGATCCGGCCTATGATTCGTACGAGCCGGCCATCGAGCTGGCCGGGGCGCGCTGTGTGCACGTGCCACTCGAACCACCGCGCTTTCGCCATGACTGGGAGCGCATCGCCGCGGCCTGCAACGCGCGCACGCGCCTCATCATCATCAATTCGCCGCACAATCCGGGCTGCAGCTGCGTGTCGGCCGAGGATCTGACCGCCCTGGCCGAGCTTGCACGGCGCTTCGACCTTGCGCTGATCTCCGATGAGGTCTACGAATACATCGTCTTCGATGGTCGGCAACACCACAGTGTCCTTGCCCATCCGGAGCTGCGGGCACGCAGCGTCGCGGTCTACTCCTTCGGCAAGACGCTGCACGCGACGGGACTGCGCGTGGGCTATGCCGTGGCTGCGCCGGCCTTGACGGCCGAGCTGCGCAAGGTGCATCAGTTCAATACGTTCACCATCGCCACCGCGCTGCAGTGGGGCATCGCGCGCTATCTGGCCGAGCGGCCGCAGACGGGCGCTGACCTGAGCGCATTTTTCGCGGCGCGGCGCGACCGCTTCATCGCCGCGATCAGCGCGGGCGATGCGGCCAGTTGCGCCTGGTCACTGCCGCCCTCGGAGGGATCCTTCTTCCAGCTGCTCGACTATGGCCAGATCAGCGGTGTGCCCGACGTGCAGTTCGCCGATGAGCTGTTGACGCGGGCCGGTGTGGCACTCATTCCGGTCTCGGTGTTCTATCGGCAGCCGCCGCCGGGCATGACCCTGGTGCGCGCCTGCATCGCCAAGCGCGAGGCGACGCTCGATGCGGCTGCCGCACGCCTGGCGGCTTTTGCCCAGGCCGGCTGGCAGGCCGACGACCGTACCGCCGCTACCTGCGCTGCCGCCAGCGCGCCAGCGCACGCGGAGTCGCGTCCATGAAGGGGGAAACCCGCGTCAATCATCCACCGGTGGTGCAGGTCCCGGCGGACAATCATCCCGTCGTGGCGCCGATCCATCAGACGGTCAAGTTCGAGTTTGACACGGTCGAGGACACGCTCAAGGCGCTGCGAGGGGAGCGCCCGGGATTCTTCTACGCGCGCAGCTCCAACCCCACTACGCGGGCGCTGGAGCTCACGCTCGCGGAGCTGCAGGGACGCGAAGACTGCCTGGTGTGCGCCTCGGGTGTCGGAGTCGTGGCGCAGACGCTGCTGTCGCTGGTGCGCGCCGAGGATCACGTGCTGTGCTTCGTGGAGAGTTACGGACCGACGCGTCAGCTCATCCGGCGCATTCTCGGCAAGTTCGGCGTCGCCCACTCGCTGCTGTCTGTCGGGGACCTGACGGGCATCGAGGCACTGCTGGCCTCGCGGCCGACGCGCCTCGTCGTATTCGAGAGCCCGACCAACCCTATCAATCGCATTGCTGACATCGCTGCGATCACGCGCCTGGCCCGCACCCACGGGGCGCTCACCGTCATGGACAACACGTTCGCCGGTGTGCATCAGCACGGGCGCTATGACGTGGATCTGTACCTGCACAGTCTCACCAAATACGTCGCGGGCCACGGTGACGTCATGGGCGGCGCCGTGATCGGCGAGGCGCGCCTGATACGTACGCTGCGGCCGGACTTCACCGTGCTCGGTGGCATCCTCGATCCGCATGCCGCCTTCCTGATCCAGCGCGGGCTGAAGAGCTACTTCGTGCGCTACCGGGCACAGTCGGCCGCGGCGCTGCGCATCGCGGAGTTCCTGGTCACTCATCCGACCGTGGAGCGCGTGCGCTACCCCGGTCTGACGAGCGATCCGCAGCATGCCCTCGCGAGCTCGCAGATGAGCGACTTCGGAGCCATCGTGACCTTCGATCTGCGCGCCGGCGCCGAGGCCGGTCGCCGCTTCGCCGAGGCGCTGCAGCTGTTCGCGATCACCCCGAGCCTGGGTGCCACCGAGTCGCTGGTCATGCCGCCGCAACTGCTCGGCAGCCGCGATCTGTCCGAAGAGCAGCAGCGACTCTCGGGCATCGGGCCTGGCACGGTGCGGCTGTCGATCGGGCTTGAGAATGTGGACGAGCTCATCGAGGATCTGCAACAGGCGCTCGAGGCGGCCCACACCGCCTGACCAGGGTGTTACGCGGGCAACACTGATGCCACCACGGGGCTGCGCGCCTCAGTTATCTTTCGCGTCGGGGTGCACGACGCCAAAGCTGACCTGAGTGCGCGTGTAAAACAGGCGGATCGCCGCCTGCTCCAGCAACTCGAGCAGCTGCTGCACTTCCTGGTCGCCCAGCAGCAGCTCCACTTCCACGGTGAGACTGCCTGCGAGCTCAAAGAATTTCTGCTCGTGCAGCACATGGTGACGCCCAAATCCGGCTATGGGCCGCAGCGCCGAGCCACCGCGTGCGCCCAGATCGCAACCCCGGCGCAGCAGCCATTCCCACAGCAGCACGCCCTGATGGCGCTGGCTCTCAGGCACATGGAATCGCAGCAGGTTGCCATTCATGCGGACTCGTCTCCCGAGACGGACGTTGAGGAGTGCGGCACGCCGCGGCCTGCCGGCAGCTGCAGGGCCGCGGCGGATGCGCGCGCCCCTGAGCGCGTGTGCAACCAGTTCACCGTACCGATGCCGGCGAAGGTCATCAGCAGCGAGCCGGCCAGGTGCGTGCCGATCACCGCACCGGCCGCGAGCATGCGTCCCTGCTGCATCAAGGTGGTCACTTCGGCCGAGAACGTGGAGAAGGTGGTCAGCCCGCCGCAGAAACCGGTGATGATGAGCAGGCGCCATTCCGGCGCCAGCGTCGAGAACACCGCGAAGAAGGCCGCGGCTACGCCAATGGTATAGCCGCCGATCAGGTTGGCCGCGAGTGTACCCAGTGGCAGGGTCGGGAAGAGGGCATTGAGGCGGCTGCCCAGCACCCAGCGAAGCAATGCGCCGGCGCTGGCGCCGATGGAGATGGCAAGCACCGATTTCCACATGATTTCATCCCTCCGTAGCGGCCTTCACCCCCGGTCGGGGCACGTGCTGGCGCGCGTTCCGGCAGGGTCGTGCAGGCATCATCAGCCGCAGAGCGACGGTTCAGGGAGGTATGCCATCTCCGTGCGGGCAGTCTTGCAGAGATGGCCGGGCGATGCAATTGCACACGTCGGCGCTGCGGCGGATGCACCCGCGCGCGTCGCGGCGCGCCGGACCGCGGCCTAGTTGTTGCCGTACAGGGCCGCGGGCCCGAGCTCCTGTTCGATCTCCAGCAGGCGGTTGTACTTGGCGATGCGCTCGGAGCGGCACAGCGAGCCGGTTTTGATCTGCCCGCCGCCCATGGCGACGGCGAAATCGGCGATGAAGCTGTCCTCGGTTTCGCCTGAGCGGTGCGAGATGATGAAGCCCCAGCCGGCCCGACGGCACAGGCTGATCGCATCGATGGTTTCGCTGACGGTGCCGATCTGATTGAGTTTGATCAGCGCCGCGGTGCAGGCACGCTCGCTGATGGCACGGCGTATGTAGATGGGGTTTGTGACCAGCAGATCATCGCCCACGATCTGCATGCGCTGACCGAGCGCTTCGGTCTGCGCGCGAAAGCCCTGCCAGTCGTTTTCGGCCAGTCCGTCCTCCAGCGAGATGATCGGGTAGCGTTCGGCCCAGCTGCGATACAGAGCCGTCATCTGCTCCGCGCTCTTCTCTCCCTGACGACTGCGCGTCAGCCGATAGCTGCCGGCCTCGAAGAACGAGGAGGCGGCGGCGTCCAGCGCGATGGAGACCTCCTCGCCGGGCTTGAGTTTGGCGCGCTCGATTGCCGCGACGATCAGCTCGCAGGCCTGCTCGTTGCTCTGCAGCTGGGGCGCGAAACCGCCCTCATCACCCACGGCGGTGCTCAGGCCGCGCTCGTGCAACAGTGCCTTCAGAGCCTGGAAGGTTTCCGCTCCGTAACGCAGCGCCTCCGAGAAGCTCGGGGCCCCGTGTGGCACGATCATGAATTCCTGCAGGTCAAGGCTCGAGTCCGCGTGCTTGCCGCCATTGATGACGTTCATCAGCGGGACCGGCAGGCGGCGCGCACCGGCACCGCCGAGATAGACATACAGCGGCAAACCGGCGGCGCTTGCGGAGGCACAGGCCAGCGCCTGCGAGACACCCAGGATCGCATTGGCGCCCAGATGTGACTTGTTGGGCGTGCCGTCCAGCTCGAGCATCAGCTGATCCAGTCGCCCCTGTTCGGCCGGATCGGCACCGACCAGACGCGGCGCGATGAGATCATTGACATTGGCGACCGCGCGGCGCACCCCTTTGCCGCCATAGCGCGCGCGATCTGCATCGCGCAGCTCCACGGCTTCGTGCTCACCGGTGGAGGCCCCCGAGGGTACGGAGGCCGTGCCGATGACACCATTCGCGAGCTGCACGGCGACCCGCAGCGTCGGGGTGCCGCGCGAGTCGAGAATTTCCAGGGCACGCACCGTGCGAATGGCGCTGTTCATGCGGGCGGACTCCATGAGCCGGGTTGGCGCACGATTATAGCCGTGCAATCACCCCCTTGGCGGGCGCCGGGTCGCCGTCATTACGGTCAGCCGGTGCGGCTGTCAATCAGCCGCAGGGCAGGGCGGCCAGAGGTCTTTCACGATGCCTCATGGGGGCGTCGGCGGTCAGCGGTGCCGTAACCCGCGCGCTACAATGAGCGCATGTCCCGCCGTCGCTTTCTGCAATCCGGCGCCGTGCTGGCGGCCGCCGCGCGCTTTCCCACGGCTCTGGGCGCCACCGCGCGCGCAGCGCCGCGCCCCGGGGCGCTCAAGCGCCTGGGGTCTGCGCAGCCATTCGACTACGCCAGCCTCAAGGGTCTCGCGCGCTCGATGGCGGCTGCGGCCTACCGCGAGCCGACGACCCAGCTGCCTGCGCCGATCGCTCACCTGAGCTGGGATCAATGGGAGTCGATTCAGTTTCGCGAAGATCACTCGCTCTGGGCCAATGAGGGCCTGCGCTTCCAGGCGCGCTTCTTCCATCTCGGCTTTACGGTCAAAAAGCCGGTGCGGCTCTACGAAGTCACCGGTGGCATGGCGCAGCAGCTGGCGTTCGATCCCGCGCTGTTCGACTACACCCGCAGTGGCGTGAACTGGCGGCGTCTGTCCCCAGAGCTCGGATTCGCAGGATTCCGGCTGCTGTTTCATACCGACTGGCAGCGCGATATCGCCGCCTTTCAGGGCGCATCCTACTTCCGCGCGGTCGACGGCGACATGCAGTACGGCATGTCACAGCGTGGGCTGGCCATCGATACCGGCATGCCTCAGCCCGAGGAGTTCCCCGACTTCATCGCCTATTATCTGGAGCGTCCATCGCCGGATTCCAGCGAGCTGACCGTCTATGGCCTGCTCGACTCCCCCAGCACCACCGGTGCCTACCGGTTCATCATCGGCGCGGGCGACACCCTGGTCATGGACATCGATGCGGCGCTTTATCCGCGCCGGCCCATCGAGCGGCTGGGCATCGCCCCGGGCACCAGCATGTTCTACTACGACCAGAGCCAGCACCGGCTGTCCGAGGACTGGCGTCCGGCCATTCACGATTCCGACGGTCTGCAGATCCACAACGGTGCCGGCGAGTGGCTATGGCGGCCGCTGATGAACCCGAGCGTGGTGCGCGTGAACTCGTTCTTCGATAACGCCCCGCGCGGCTTCGGACTCATGCAGCGTGACCGCCGATTTGCCGACTATCAGGATGACGGGGTGTTCTACAACCTGCGCCCGAGTGTCTGGGTCGAGCCCAGGAGCAACTGGGGCCGCGGCTCGGTGATGCTGGTGGAGATTCCGGCGGCCGATGAGACCTTTGACAACATCGTGGCGTTCTGGAATCCCGCCGCCAGGCCGCAGCCCGGGCAGGAGCTGCTGTTCGCCTATCGGCTCTACTGGTGCCGTTACAACCCGGCGCGCTGCACTCTGGCGCAGGTCTATGCCACACGCACGGGCATCGGCGGCGTCGTCGGGCAGAAGCGCAGCTACTTCTCCTGGCGCTTCGTCGTGGATTTCGTCGGCGGGGATTTTTCCATGCTCGCCCCCGGCGCCGAGGTGCAGGCCATGATCAGCGCCTCGCGCGGGCAGATCGAGCTGGTGTCCGCCCGGCCGCTGCTGCAGATCCGAGGCTGGCGTGCCATGTTCGACCTGAAGCCCACCGATTCAAGCAGCGAGCCGATCAATCTGCGTCTGTTCCTGGCGCTCGGCAGCCAGCCGCTGAGCGAGACCTGGCTCTACCAGTACACGCCACCGCCGCCGGCACAGCGCGTCTACTGACGCGCGGCAGCCCAGCGGTCGGTCAGCGGCCGGTCAGCGTCGGAAGATTCGCAGCAGCAGGCTGACGATGAGGCTGATGAGAATCATCGTCGTCAGGGGAAAGTAGAATCGAAAGCCGGGGCGCACGATCAGGATGTCGCCGGGCAGCCGCCCGAGCGGCAGACGCGACAGCCACGGCCAGGTGAGGCCCGCCGCGACCAGCAATCCCCCCAGCACGATGAGCAGGCGCTGCATGCGGACAGCATAGCGCCTTCGCATCGTAGAATGGCCCGATGACCCGGACACTGCGCAGCACGCCCGCGGCCGACGGCTTTCGCATGCCGGCGGAGTTCGCTGCGCACGAGGGCTGCTGGATGCTCTGGCCCGAACGGCCCGACAACTGGCGGCGGCACGCGCAGCCCGCCCAACAGGCCTTTGCTGCGGTGGCGGGCGCCGTCGCGCGCTTCGAGCCGGTCACGGTGGGCGCTTCGGCTGCCGCTTACGCAAGTGCCCGTGCACAGCTGCCCGCCGCGGTGCGCCTGGTGGAGCTCTCCAGCAACGATGCCTGGATGCGCGATGTGGGGCCGAGCTTTCTCGTGGATGCGGGTGGGCGCGTGCGCGGCACGCAATGGCGCTTCAACGCCTGGGGCGGGCTGTATCGGGACTTCGCGCGCGATGCCTGCGTGGCGCAAAAGGTGCTGGAGCTCGCCGGCTGCGAGCGCTATTGCGCGCCGCTGGTCACCGAGGGGGGCGCATTGCACGTGGACGGGCAGGGCACGGTCCTGGTCACCGAAGAGAGCCTGCTGGATGAACGCCGCAATCCCTCGCTGGGGCGAGCGCGCGTCGAGAGGTTGCTCAAGGGCTACCTGGGTGCCACCCAGGTGATCTGGCTCGGTCGCGGCGTCCTCGACGATGAGACACGCGGCCATATCGACAATCTGGCGTGCTTTGCGCGTCCCGGCGAGGTCTGCCTGACCTGGCCAGAGGATGCGCGCGATCCCCAGCGGCGCATCTGCGAGGATGCGCTGCAGCGACTGCTCTCGGCGCGCGATGCGCGCGGCAGGCGCCTGAGGGTGCACCGCATTCCTGCGCCGCCGGCGCTGTATCTGAGCGCGCGCGAGGCGCGCGGCATCCTGCCGCGGCCGGGCATCCGGCCGCTGCGTGCCGGGCAACGCCTGGCCGGCAGCTATATCAATTTCTATCTGGCCAACGGCGCGCTGATCCTGCCGCTGCTCGATGCCGCTACCGATGCGCGTGCGCGTCGCGCCCTGCAGCGTGTGTTTCCCGCGCGGCACATCGTCGGTGTGCCGGCGCGAGAGATCCTGCTGGGCGGGGGCAACATCCACTGCATCACGCAGCAGCAGCCGCGCGCGGCGCAGGCTCGTCTCAGGACAGGGCGGAGAGCTCGTGCTCGGCCATGACCAGCCACTGGCGCTGCATGCGACGATAGTAGCGCGGTGCGATGCGCGCGTTGTCCAGCAGCTCCTTCAGCACGCGCTGCGCCTCGCTGATCTGGCCCGTGGCGCGCAGCAGCTGCGCATAGCGCAGCGGCGCCTCTGCGCCTGCGAAGGAGCGCATCACGGCGGCATATTCCTGCAGCGCGCGCGTGCTGTCGCCATCCGCTTCGAGGGCGCGCGCATAGAGCAGGTGCGCCTCGGGCGAGGGGAACTGCGGGTTCTGGGCTCGCACCGTCTCGAGCGTGGCGCGTGCTGCGCCGGCGGCGCCGGCGGCGAATTGCGCGCGCGCCAGTCCCCACAGCAGGTTCGGATCGCTCTCATACAGTCCCGTGAGCGCCTGGCGATAGACCGCGATCGCCTCCTCGGCGCGGCCGTGGGCGATCAATGCATCGGCGTAATGCTGGCGGCTCGCGACGTCACCGCTGCGCTGCATTTCCGTCTCGTAGCGGCGCAGATCCGCGCCCGGATCCAGCGCCCGGCGCATGCCCCCCCAGGCCCGCGTCGTGCCGGCGCCACCGAACAGACCGGGCAGCAGCTCCACGATCGCATAGGCGAGCCAGCCGAGCGGAGGCAACAGCACGATGACCACGATCCACAGCGCATTGCGCCCGGTACGCAGGCAGTGCGCGATCAGCGCAACTTCGATGATGAGACCGATGATCAGGCCATAACCCATCCTGCAAGCTTACATGCATAAGTCGACACTCTTCACGCTGGCAGCGTGCCTGGTTGTCTCTGCCGGCGCCTTGGGGCAGCAGCCGCCCGTCACGCCCGCGACGATCTCCGCGCCCGCAGACGTACCCGCAGACGCAGCCATCGCCGCAGCCGCTCGGGCGGCGCCGTCGCAGCCGCGGCGACTGCGCATCGGGCTGGTGCTCTCTGGAGGCGGGGCGCGCGGCGCTGCGCACATCGGGGTGCTGGAAATGCTCGATCGGCTGCACGTGCCGATTGATGCGATCGCCGGCACCAGCATGGGTGCCGTCGTAGGCGGCCTGTACGCCAGCGGCATGTCTGGCAGTGAGATCGCGCGGGCCATGGACTCGGTGGACTGGCAGGCCGCCTTTCGCGACCGGCCGCCACTGAGCGCCCTGGACTACCGGCGCAAGCAGGAGGAAGAGCAGTACCTGGTCAATCTGCCGCTGGGATTGCAGGGCAAGAAGCTCGTGATCCCGCGCGGCCTCATCCAGAGCCAGAAATTTACCGAGACGCTGCGCGCGCTCACCCTGCCGGTCGCCCGCATCACCGACTTTGATGAGCTGCCGACGCGCTTTCGCGCGGTCGCCACCAATCTCGAGAACGGCGAACCGAGTGTGCTGGCCGGCGGAGATCTGGCCACCGCCATGCGCGCCAGCATGTCCGTACCCGGCGTGTTTGCGCCGGTGGAGTATCACGGGCAGGTGCTCGTGGACGGCGGACTGGTCGACAATCTGCCCATCGACGTCGCACGCGCAATGAACGTCGATGTCGTGATCGTCGTGGACGCCGGCTATCCGCTGCAGCCGCGCAAGGGACTGGCCTCGCTGCCGGGCATCACCAACCAGGTGCTGGCGATTCTGCTGCGGCGGAATGTCGGTCGCGAACTCTCCTCGCTCGGTCCGCACGACATTCTCATCAGCCCGCAGCTGGGCAATTATTCCTCGTACGACTTCGCCGACATGCTGAAGATCGTCAGCGCCGGACAGAGCGCCGCGGCGGCACTGGAGCAACAGCTGCGCGCGCTGGCGGTCTCCGATGCGCAGTACGCCAGCTATCTGGCGGCACGCCGCGCCGTGCGCGCGCCGCCGCCCCGGGTCGCCTTCGTTCGC
>Ga0335075_10010587_pt1 | contig 13996 bp, 13 predicted proteins | sample Lox_Sample_24_FD_206723 | JGI IMG/M metagenome (GOLD analysis project Ga0335075, IMG submission 206723) | Soil microbial communities from Loxahatchee National Wildlife Refuge, Florida, United States - Lox_Sample_2.4 | ecosystem: Environmental > Terrestrial > Soil > Wetlands | place: USA...
CGAGGGCTCGCGCTGCACCCCAGGGGCGGCGAGCAGCCGGAGCGTCAGAACGGCATGCGCCGGATCGTAGAGATAGAGCTGCAGGGGCGCGCCGGCGTAGAAGTGCCAGCCCTCGTCGGCGTCCACGACATGCCAGCGACTCTGCTGTCCACGCTCGAGCAGGTAGTAAATGTCGGTCAAGGCGCTGCGCGGACCTGCGCTGGTCTGCACGCGCTGGCGCGAGCGATAGATTTCGCGGTACCACCCTCCTTCCGGATGCGGCTGCAGCGCGAGCCGATCGATGAGGGCGGTGGCGGTGACGGGCACGTCTGGCATGGCGAAACCTGTGGATTGACTGCTCCGGCTACCTCACTATAGTTCGGCCATGAAGTACCTGCATACGATGCTGCGTGTCACCGATCTTGCGCAATCGCGGCACTTCTATTGCGATGTGTTCGGTCTGCGAGAAGTGCGCCGAACCGAAAACGAGAAAGGTCGCTACACGCTGGTGTTTCTCGCCGCGCCCGGTGACGAGGCTGCGCAGGTCGAGCTCACCTACAATTGGGATGCGCAAAGCTATACCGGTGGGCGCAACTTCGGACACCTGGCCTATGAGGTCGATGACATTTACGCGACCTGCGCACGGCTCATGCAAAGGGGTGTCACGATCAACCGCCCGCCACGCGATGGCAAAATGGCATTCGTACGCTCACCCGACCGCATCTCCATCGAACTGCTGCAACGGGGCGACGCGCTGTCGCCGCAGGAGCCATGGCTGTCGATGCCGAATGTCGGCGAGTGGTAGCCGATCCCACGCCGATGCCCTTGATATAGTATGCGCCGCCGCCGCGGCGCGCGCGCCGGGCGCCGTACCGTTATCCCAAGGATCGACATGACGCAGGCCAGAATCATCTACACACTGACCGATGAGGCACCGGCGCTCGCCACCTACTCCCTGTTGCCCATCATTCAGGCCTTCGCTCGCACCGCTTCGATCGACGTGCAGACGCGTGACATCTCCCTCGCCGGACGGATCCTTGCGAATTTCCCCGATCAGCTGCGACCCGCGCAGCGCCAGGCAGACGATCTGGCCGAGCTCGGCCGCCTCGCCACGACCCCCGACGCGAATATCATCAAGCTGCCGAACATCAGCGCGTCCATACCTCAGCTGAAGGCCGCGCTCGCAGAGTTGCGCTCCCAGGACTACGCGCTGCCGGAATTTCCCGAGGAGCCGCGCGATGAGGCCCAAAAGCAGCTGCGGGCGCGCTTTGCGAAGGTCCTGGGCAGCGCGGTCAATCCGGTGCTGCGCGAGGGTAACTCCGACCGTCGCGTCGCCAACGCCGTCAAGCAGTACGCGCGCAAGCATCCGCATTCCATGGGCGCCTGGAGCGCCGGATCGCGCACGCATGTGGCGCACATGCAGGAAGGCGACTTCTTCGCCAATGAGCAGTCGGTCGCCATCGACGAGGCGGGCACGCTGCGCATCGAGCTGCAGGATCGAGAGGGCAGAATCCAGGTGCTCAAGCAGGCCGTTGCCGTGCAAAGCGCCGAGCTCGTCAGCGCGACCTTCATGAGCTGCCGCAGCCTGCGCGCGTTCTACGAGGCGCAGATCGAGGACGCCAAAGCCCGCGGCGTGCTGCTCTCCCTGCACCTGAAGGCCACCATGATGAAGGTGTCCGATCCCATCATGTTCGGCCATGCGGTCAGCGTCTATTACCGGGAGGTCTTTGCCAGGCACGCGGCGCGATTCCGAGCGCTGGGCGTGGACCCGGACAACGGCATCGGCGATGTCTATGCCAAGATCCAGTCACTGCCCGCGGCAGAGCGCTCGCAGATCGAGGCGGATCTTGCCGAGAACTATCGGCAGCGCGCGCCACTGGCCATGGTGGATTCCGACCGTGGCATCACCAATCTGCACGTGCCGAGCGATGTAATCATCGACGCCTCGATGCCTGCGGCGATCCGCGCCTCCGGTCGCATGTGGGGTGCGGACGGCAAGATGCACGACACCAAGGCCATGATTCCTGACCGCTGCTACGCCGGGGTCTATCAGGCCGTCATCGAGGACTGCAAGGCAAACGGGGCCTATGACGTGCCCAGCATGGGCAGTGTCGCGAATGTCGGGCTGATGGCACAGGCGGCCGAGGAATACGGCTCGCACGACAAGACCTTCGAGATTCCCGTCGACGGCACCGTGCGCGTCGTGGATGGCGCGGACCGGGTACTCATGCAGCACGCGGTGCAGCAGGGGGACATCTGGCGGATGTGCCAGACCAAGGATCTGCCGGTGCGCGACTGGGTGCGCCTCGCGGTGGAACGCTCGCGCATTTCCGGCACGCCGGTGATCTTCTGGCTCGACGAGCGCCGCGCCTACGACCGCAACGTCATCGCACGCGTGCATCGCTACCTGGCGGATCACGACACGGCCGGCCTCGACATCCGCATTCTCTCGCCCATCGAGGCCACACGCGCCACGGTCGCGCGTCTGCGCGCCGGGCAGGACACCATCTCAGCGACCGGCAACGTACTGCGCGATTACCTGACCGATCTGTTTCCGATCCTCGAGCTTGGCACCAGCGCCAAGATGCTCTCCATCGTGCCGCTGCTGGCCGGCGGCGGCCTGTACGAGACCGGGGCCGGCGGCTCGGCTCCCAAGCATGTGCAGCAGTTTCTGGAGGAGGGGTATCTGCGCTGGGACTCGCTCGGTGAGTTCCTGGCCCTGCAGGTCTCGATCGAAGACCTGGCGCGCAAGAGCGGCAGTGCGCGTGCCGGTGTGCTGGCTCGCACGCTCGATGCTGCCAACGGACAGGTACTGGAGAATGACCGCTCGCCCGCGCGCAAGGTCGGCAGCCTCGATAATCGCGGCAGTCATTTCTACCTGGCCCTCTACTGGGCGCAGGCACTGGCATCGCAGAGCGAGGACACCGCCCTGAAGTCGCTCTTCACGCCGTTGGCCGGTGAACTCACGCACAACGAGGCTCGCATCGTCGCGCAGCTCAATGGCGCGCAGGGCAAACCGGTGGATATAGGCGGTTACTATCACCCCGATCCGGCGCGCTGCTCGGAGGCCATGCGCCCGAGCGCCCTCTTCAACCAGCTGCTCGGCACACTGCGAGCATAGGGGCGAGGGCGCGCGCAGTGACATGGGGCGTGTCGCCCGCTGCGGATTTCCTGTCCTCGGACAGCCACCATGCGCGCGCCGTGCAGTGTCAGTGCAGCCTGACAGTGCCGAACGGCGCCGCCGTCTAGGCGCTGCGGCAGACGCACCGCAAGATGCGACCGCGGTAGCACACCATGAAGGCGGCACCCATGAGAACTCTGTTAAGACGATATCGAAGCGGGGAAAAAGGCGCGATCGGTTACGTGCTGTTGTGGTTGCTGGGCGTTCCGATCCCGGTACTGCTGATCATCTTCCTGCTGCGCGGCTGCACCTGAGCCGCGCGGCGGCTGGCGGTCCCCTGCGGCCACGCCAGCCTTAGACTGCGGCGGGGCGATTTGGCAAGATGGGCACGGGAATGGAGTGTCCCCGTGAATCAACCGGATCCCCCGCCATCGGACGGCCCCGCGCCTATGGGCCTGCTCTCTGCCCTGACCACGGCACTTGCGGCCCTCGGAGGGCTGCTGTTCAGCCGCGTCGAGCTGCTGCTGCTGGACCTGCAGGATGGGGTCGACACCCTGGCGCGCGTGGTCCTATGGGGGTGCATCGCATTCATGGCAGCGGGGCTGGGTCTGCTGATCGGCGCCCTGGCGTTGATCTTCGCCTTCTGGGACAGCCATCGGCTGCTCGTATCGCTATTGATCACGGGGGCTTTCTTTCTGGTGTCGCTGCTGGCGGCACTCGTCGTGCGCGCACAGCTGCGCTCGCAGCGCATGCTGTTCGCGGCAAGCCTGGGCGAATTCATGCGTGATCGCGAACACCTGCGCCCGCGCCCATGAGCGCCCGCAGCCGGCAACGAGAGGCCCAGCGTCAGCTGCTGCTGCAGAGATCGGCCCTGGAGCGCGATCGTCTGGCGGACAGCCTGCACGCACTGGAGCGCCATCTGCTCCCCCTCGACCGCACGCTTACGACGATACGCTCGGTGCGCCGCTCGCCCCTGCTCCTGGGCCTGCTCACGGCGTGCGCGGCCGGGGCGGCGATGCTGTTCAGGGGCCGCACTCGACGTCCGACGATCAGCCGCTTTTCCTGGTTGCTGCCGCTCGCCGGACCGCTGTTGAATCTGCTCGAGCTGTGGTGGCAGCAGCGCCGCTCAGGCACCGCGGCGCATACGCTCAGCGAGACGCCTGATCCTGGGCATCCGACCTGACACACAGTGCGTAGGCGTGAAAGGGACTGCGACGCATGGTCCCGTGCAATGCGCTGCCCACCTTCTCATCGTCGTCCACACTGTAGGCACGACCAAAATAGACCGCCTCGTGGCGCCCGGGCCGATCGCCCGGGGTGCTGCTCCAGATCAGCACCCGATTGCCGTTGAAGGTGTCCCCGTTCACCACGAAATCGCGCACCCGCCAGGCGTCGTGCTTCATCGCCTCATTCAGCCCGTAGTCCGGATCGAACTTCGGCGGCGAAAAACGGAAGGCTTTGGAGGAAACCTCGTAGATCCGCTGCACTTCCTCCACCGTGGGCAAGCGCCAGTCCTGCTGGCCGAGCAGCTTCAGCCCAGCACACAGGGCCTTGGCCTCTGGGAAGTCGAACGGCCCCTCCTCGCTCGCGGGGTAGTACCAGGGGCGTGCCCACATCAGGCCCGCCGAATCGGTCCAGGCCGCTTCCGGAGAATCGGGATTGAAGAACACCAGCGGCGATCTGGACTTGCGCCCACGACGCGCCACCACGGGGGCCACGGGCGCCCTGGGTGCCGCGGCCGGTGACGCGGGGGCAGGCGTCGCCGCAACAGCCGGGGCCGGCGGCGGGGACGGTTGCGCTTGAGGCACCTCCGCAGCAACCGCCGGGGGCGTGGGCGCCACGGGTGGCACGGGCGCAACCTCCGGGACACTGGCGACCGGAGGCGCCGTCGGCGCGGGGCTGGGTGCCCCTGCTTCGGCGAGCAGAGACTCCCGGCGCAGCTCTCGCAGCTCTGGCTGCACCGCCGCGGGAGCACGCTCGATCGCCCGGCTCAATGCATCGGCAGCCGGCTCGTAGCGTCTGAGGGCGAGCAGCGCGCGGCCGGCCAGCGCATAGCCGTCCCAGCGATCCGGGGAGAGACGAACTGCGGCATCTGCGGCCGACAAGGCCGCGTCGGCTCGACCGCTCTGCAGCGCTGTGTCCCCCTGAAGGATCTGCGCATCGAACTCGCCATTGGATTGGGCCAGGCTCACCGTTCCCAGCATGGCCAGGAGCGGCGCCCATAAGAGCGTAATGCGAAATGATGGCATGATGAATCGGTGGCCCTGGGGGCGAATAGTGTTTGTGACACGGCAGTGTAGCCTCATTGGTGGTCCGCGTCATGGCGCCCCACCCCACCGCTGCCTCCCCTGCCTGTACCCGGCCAGGTGGACGATGTGGGCAGACTAAAGCAATCCAAAGACGGCGACGCCGTCGGGCGTGCCGATGAAGACCTTGCCGTTGGCAATCACGGGCGTGATGAATTTATTGCCATCGCCGAAGCTGTCGCGGCCACCGGCCGCCTGGGTGCTGTTGTAGTACTCCTCGCCCAGATTGGCGGGGTTGTACGCGTGCAGCACCGCGGCACTGCCGGCAGCACTCTCCAGTGCCCAGAGGATGGCATTGGCGCTGCCCTGCGCCGAGAGGGCCGGTGAAGTGCCCGGATAGGCAAACGTCGTCGAAGTCTGTGAGTTCGGGGTGGCCGGCAGCTGCGCGTTCGCAAAGCGGTATGCCTTCAGCGTTCCGCCAACGTCTCCGAGGTACACACTGCCATTGAAGTACACCGGTGCGGAGTACAAGCCGCCACCGAGGGAAAGCTGCTCATATGTCGCGTTGGCGCTGGGATTGAAGCGCCCCATATCGTCGCGATCGAGCACGTAAAGAGTAGCGTCCTTGCCGCCGACCGCCATCAGATGATGGATGGTGCCGGCACTGTCGGTCTGGTCCATGAGCAGCACGACTGACCCGGAGCCGAGATCCACATCGTTGGCCGACTCGGAGGCTGTGTTGAACGGTGTGAAGTAATCGCCGACGGTCAGCGCCGAGCCGGTGAGAGCGATGCGCAGCGCCGCGTTGCCAAAGTCCTGCTGTCCCGGCATGCCATGCGTGTCCAGCGTGGTGTCGAAGGTGCCATTGGCCACGGTCGCATACAGAGCCCCCGCACTGTCAGCGGCCAGGCCCCCGGCATCCCAGATCGCCCCCTCGCTGCCGTTTGGGGTCAGCTGCAGTACGGCAGTCTGCGCCAGCGTCGACTCGCTGTACGCCATGATCCAGCCGTTGTAGGGCTGAATGTCGCAATGGGAAGCAAAGGCCAGGTAGAGCTGGCCGTTCACCAGCAGCAGTGCGGCGCGCTCTTTGTACTGCTTCGGATCGAACTGCAGCACACCGCCTGAGCTGTCGGGACCGTTTCCGGGCGCACTGGCCTGAATCGTGGCGGCCGGCAGTCGATCAGCGAGCGTCAGCAGATCCAGCGCGTGCAGCCGCTGATAGTAGTTGCCGCTGCCGTCCCGGGACATGGCCACCACGAACAGTGTGCCATTCGGGCCGGCACTGCGATCGATGACGGGCGTTGCCGTGATACCGATCTCGGGGGACACCTGGGAGCAGCCGCGCGGATCGCTGCTGCTCTCGCCGCTGCCGAGCAACGAGGTGTGCAGCAGCAGGGCACCACTGTCGGCATCATAGGCATAGACGCTGTCGTGCTCGCTGACCAGGTACACGACGTTGCGCATCGCGCCGCCCAGGGAGATGCCCGACACGATCAACGGTGCCGCATCCACCAGACCATCCGACGCCAGGATGCGCAGCTTGCCGAAGGAGCTGACGTTCACGTTGTGCGGCGTCAACAGCGTCTCGGTCAGGTTCTGACCGGTGCGCATGGCATCGTTGTGGTATGTCAGCACGTCCGTCCCGAAGACCGTCGTCCCCGACCCGGAGCCGCCCGTTCCCGTGCCGCCTGCCGGGCTCGCAGAGCCGGAACGGCCAGCGCAGGCGGCCAATGCCAGGCAGTATGCGATGCAGCACAGTAAGGACGACACCAGGCGGGCGCGCACCCGATCCTCCTAGCCAGCCGGAGCGGGCTTGGGCCGGCGCACGAACAGCACCAGCGCGACGGCGATGAGCGACAGCACGGCGCCGCAGAAAAATGCAGCGCGAATGCCGCCGGCGAGCGCCTGCAACGGCAGCGCCCCGCCCGCCCGCTGGCTGTCCATGCGCGCGGACATCAGCGCCACGAACAGTGCAACACCGGCCGCACCGGCTACCTGCTGCACGGAGCCGAGCACTGCGCTGCCATGCGAATACAGCGCGGCGCGCACCGAGGAGAGGCTCAGCGTGAACAGCGGCGTGAACAGCAGCGCAAAGCCGGCGCTCATGACGACGTGACCGGCGAGGATGTAGCGCACCGGCGTGCCGGTTCCAAGCAGCGTCATCGCCCAGAGCACGACGCTGACGATCAGCACGCCGGGGATCAGCAGCGGCGCAGGACCGACGCGATCGTAGAGTCGTCCCACCGGAGGCGACAGCACGCCCATCAGCAGCCCACCGGGCAGCAGCAGCAGCCCCGTGCGCAGCGTACTCAGTCCCAGCACGTTCTGCAGATAGATCGGCAGCAGGATGAGTACGCCGAACAGGACCATCATCATCACCGCCATCAGCAGCACCGACAGACTGAAATTGCCCGACCCGAATGTACGCAGATCCAGCAACGGACGCTCTTGGCGCTGCAATGCCCGCTGCCGCAGGACGAACAGACCCATGAACGCGACACCGGCCGCCAGCGGTAACCAGCTCGGGACCGCACCCGTGGGCGTGCTGATGCCGATTCCGCTCAGTCCGTAGACGACGCCGCCGAATGCGAACGCCGACAGCAGCACGGAAAACCCGTCGAGCGGCACCCGCTGCGGTGTCGTGACGTTCGGGATGCGCAGCGCCCCCAGCAGCAGGGCGGCGATCGCGATCGGCAGCACCAGCAGGAACATCCATCGCCAATTGAGATAGCTGAGGATGAGCCCTGAGATCGTCGGACCGATCGCCGGTGCCATCGACATCACGATGGAGATGTTGCCCACGGTGCGACCGCGACTCTCGGGCGGCACGAGCATCATGACCGTCGTCATCAGCAGCGGCATCATGATGGCGGTGCCGAGGGCCTGGGTGACGCGCGCGACGATCAGCAGTGGCAGATCCGGCGCCAGCGCGGCGATCAGCGTACCGAAGCTGAACAGCGACATCGCCCACAGAAACACCTGGCGGGTGTTGAAGCGCTGCAGCAGGAAGCCCGTGACCGGAATCACCACTGCGGTCGTCAGCAGGAACGCCGCCGTCAACCACTGGGCGGCAGCCGCGGAAGCATGAAACACGCGCATGAGCGGCGGGATGGCCACGCCCATGATCGTCTCGTTGAGAATGACGACGAACGCCGCGACCAGCAGCAGACGGATGACGAGGCGGTTGCGGCGCGCTTCGGCAGGGCCAGCGACTGCGGCAATGCCGGCGACTGCGTCAGCGCCATGCACTGGCGCGGTTTCGGCGGCGGGGGGCGCGAATTGCGTGGCGTTTGCGGTGTCGCTCGTCATGGCCTACAGTGCCCTCGCCGATCGCACCGGCGTCCCAGAGCGGTCATGGCCCTCGTCAAATGCAGTGAATGCGGCCGCACCATCAGCGATAAGGCCGAATCTTGTGTCGGATGCGGTGCGCCGCTGAAATCGCCGGCAAGCCCCCAGCACCCGAAGGTCTTCAACCTGGTGCCCGAGCCGGACAAGCGTCCGCCACCCAGCCGGCAACATCTCATGTGGCGCGCGATAGTGTCCACCGCGGCATTCGTCGCCGGCGTGATCTGGTCGGGTGCGCTGTCCGCGAGCTCCAACCGTCCCGCCACCGTCATCGCGGGTCTGCTCATCATCGTCGGACTGTGCGGGGTGATCGTGACGGCCATCCAATTTCCCTGGACGAAGAAGTAATGACCCACGCGTGGTGGGCAGACGCGCACCGCGCAGGCCGGGTCCTCGCCGCAAGGCGAGGCTCGCAATGCGCTTCGCGGGAGATTTAGGGCTCAGTCAACGCGCAGCTGCGGCAGGATCGGCAGCGAGCGCAGACGCCTGCCGGTGGCGGCAAACAGTGCGTTATTCAGTGCCGGCAGCGCCGGGGCCAGGGTCGGTTCCCCAAGCCCGGTCGGCGGATTGTCCGTCATGCGAAAGTGCACCTCTACCGGCGGTGCCTCCTGCATGCGCAGCAGTCCGAAGGTGTTGTAGTTGCTGTTGAGCACCGCACCGTTCTCGATCGTGATGGCCTGATGCAGCGCCGAGCCCAGACCGTCGAGCACCGCGCCCTGCGCCTGGTTGTACGCACCGGCCAGATTGATGATCTGTCGACCCACGTCCACGGCCGCCCAGACCTTGTGGATACGTGGCAGGCCGCGTTCATCGATGCTCGCCTTGATGACTTCTGCCACATAACCGAAGTGGCTGTAGCAGAAGGCCACGCCCATGCCGGTGCCCCGCGGCAGCGTCTGGCGGCCCCAACCGGACTTCTCGGCAACCAGCTGCAGTACGCCGCGCACGCGAGCAGTATCGAATGGCGGGATGTGCAGGGGCCCGCTCGTTGGCGCGGCTGGCAGCACGCGCGCCGGACCATACAGCTCGAGTCTCAGATCGATCGGATCGCGTCCGCCCGCGTGTGCCAGCTCGTCGATGAACGACTCGAACGCATAGGCGAGGCCGTTGTAACCCGGATCGCGCCAATGACCGGTCGGAGCGCCCAATTCCATGAGTGACTGACCGAACTGCAGGTTGGGCACGAAGCCGGCGGGAAACATGTCGAGCGGCAGATCAGCGCACAGCGCGACCTGTCCCTGCCGGCCGAACGTCACGAAATGATCCGTGAACCCCACCAGTCGGCCGTGAGAATCGAGCGCACCCCGAAAATTGTGATAGCCCGCCGGTCGATACATGTCATGCTGCATGTCCTGCCGCCGATTCCACAGCAGCTTGACCGGCCGGCCGATGCGCTGGGAGATCGCGGCCGCTTCGACCGCGAAATCGTTGTCACCGCGGCGGCCGAATCCGCCGCCCACGCGCGTCATGTGCACCGTCACCTTGTCGGGGTTCAGGTGCAGCGTGCGGGCCACCAGCTCGCGCGCGGCCGTCGGGGCCTGGCTCGGGGCCCAGATCTCGATGCTGCCATCCGGTTTGGCCCAGGCGGTGCAGTTCATCGGCTCGAGCGTCGCATGCGCCAGGAACGGATAGGCATAGGCCGCCTCGACGATCTTGGCCGCCTGCCTGAAGCTCTGATCGACATTGCCGTCCTGGCGCAGGATCTGCTGCGGCGCCGCCTGCGCCAGCGCCGCGGCCTGCCGGTCAAACCCGGCCGTGCTCTGCTGTGCGGCGGGACTGCTCTCCCACCGCACCTGGAGCATATCCAGGGCTTTGTTGGCCTGATGCCAGCGATCCGCGACGATCGCCACGCCATCCACCAGACCGGCGCTGATCGCCGCCGCAGGCTCCCCGTGGATGATGAAGGCATCGCGCACGCCCGGCTGCGCCTTGAGCGTATCGAGATTGGCGCTGAGGGCGCGGCTGCCGAACACCGGCGCCTTCTCGTAGACCGCGTACAGCATGCCCGGCAGGGTCTGGTCGATACCGAACAGCGCCTCGCCCGCGAGTACGCGCGCGCCATCCACCTGCGGCACGAAGGTGCCGATGATCTTGTAGTCCTTCGGGTCCTTGAGCGCCACGCTGTTCAGATCCGGGGCCGGCAGATGCGCAGCTCTGCCCGCCAGTGCGCCGTAGCCTGCCTGGCGGGCGCTGGCACGGTGGTGCACGACACCCTGCGCGGTTTCGCACTCGCCCGCCGGCACGTGCCAGAGACTGGCGGCGGCCCGGAGCATCAGCTGCCGGCCCGCTGCGCCCGCGCGGCGCATGGGATCGAACTGCAGCGGCGTAGTGAGACTGCCATAGGAGAATTGCGCGCCGTAGAGGGCCGGATCCACGGGCGCGGTCTCGACGCGCACACTCGACCAGGGCACATCGAGCTCATCGGCGATGAGCATCGGCAGAGCGGTCTTGGCACCCTGACCCATGTCGGGACTGCGCGCCATGATGGTCACCATGCCATCGGGTGCGATGAGGATATAGGCGCTGATACGGGTGGGCGCATGCGCCGGCTGCGCATGCGTGCCGGTTGGAACTGCTGCAGCCAGATCCGGCCACGTCAGATTCAGCATCAGGCCGCCACCGGCCGCGAGACTCGTTGTAAGAAAGGCGCGCCGGTTGGGATCAGGCGGTCCTGCGGACGCTGGAAACGCCGGGGACACCGGGGGCGCGGCGCTCGCCGCTGCGTTCATCCTGAACGTGTGAGCCATGAGACTCTCGGCTGCCAGGAAGGATGCGCGAGTATACACCCGCACACGACTGCTCCGCGGCGCGCGGCCGGACCGGCCCACAGCGCGGTGTGCTATCATCAAACCGTCCACGCTGTCTCACTCGACCGCTGCGCTACCGTGCAGAGAGCGGTGTCTCGGCTGATCCGAAGGCCTCTCGGGAGAAAAGTGAGATGCAGTCCGACAGGCGCCACCTGCTGAGCCTGGTACCGATGGCCGGTGAGAGCAGCACCGATTACCGCAAGCGTGCCGCACAGCTCGACGCCGAGGCGGCCGAGCGACGCCAGCAGCAGTTCGACCAGCAGTCCTCCCCGCTCAATAGTCCCGCGCTTCGCATCAGGACGTGGGAACGGCTGCACCAGCTCGAGCTGCCAGGCGACCCTGATCACCGCCTGGTCGACGTGGTCGCGGCGAGCACCGGGCTGAGCGTCGAGCAGATCCGCACCGAACAGCTGCAACGCGCCGCGGCCGCCAAATGAGAGTCGCCGCGGCCAGAAACCCGAAGAGTCCCGTGCTCCGACGCGAGCAGATGCTCCACGAGCGTGCACGGTCTGCGGCGATGAGAGATGCTTTTCCGAAGATCGAGCAGCTCCGGTTTGAGCTGGCGTTCGGTGGCACACGCAGCCTGCAGCCCTCCCCGCAGGTGCACACGCTCTATCCCGCCGCTGCCGCATTCTTTCGCTTCGCCTGCCCGTGCGCCGACTGCAATGGGGATTTCGACCTGACGGACCCCGTCATTGCGCTGGCAAAAGCCGGAGCCCCGGCCTCTCGTGGGCAACTCATCTGCAATGGCACGCGCCGGGATCGCCCCACCGGCAGTGCGGCCTGCTCGATGCGGCTGGACTACCGGATCAAGTCAATTTGACGCCACAGGTGCACCTCTCTTGCCCAGACAAAATTACCGCCACATGAAGAAGCAGAAGGAGGAGTCGCGCAAGGCTCGCCAGACGGAAAAGCGACAGCGCCGTCAGATGCGCGGGACGGACCCATCGACCGCCGGCGCGGCTGAGGATTCCCCGGGTACGGCTGCGGCCGTGGACGATAGCGCTGAAGCGGGCAAAACCGACTGAGCAGGCATCGCCGGCGGCCCAACGCATGAAGCACCACCGTGGTCTGACGCTGTTCGGTAGCACCGCACTGGGTTTCGCGGCAATTCTTTTGGTCGGATCCGGCAGCGAGCCGGCCAGCGCGCAAACGCAAGCGCAGGTTTTGGCTCAGGCTGGGCTGCAGCCCACGCAGGCACCGCCGCCGAGCGACCATCCTGTCGTGAGGCTCGATCCCGCGCTCGATGAGCTGCTTTCACCGGATGCGAAGCTGGAAGTGGTGAAGGACGGCTTTGGCTTCACGGAAGGCACGCAATGGATCCAGCATGGCAGGCGTGGCTATCTCGTCTTCAGCGACATCCCCTACAACGTCATTTACAAAATGACGGCCGACGGCAACGCCACGGTGCTGCTGAACAACAGCGGTTATGCCGGTCCGTGGAACGGCTACATGATGCTGACCGCCGGTGGGGCGTTCGGCAGAGCGTATGTGCAGATCGGCAGCAACGGACTGGCGATCGATCCGCAGGGACGGATCGTGATCTGCCGCTTCGGCGCACGCGATATCGTCCGCCTGGAGAAAAACGGGAAGCTCACCGAGCTGGCCGATAACTATGAAGGCAGGAAATTCAACGGGCCGGACGACGTGGTGGTGAAGCACGACGGTGCCATCTATTTCACCGATACCTTCTACGGGCTGCGCAGCAACAATGCCGCCAACAAGGGCATCGACTTCATGGGCGTTTTCATGATCAAGGACGGCAAGCTCAGCCTGGTGATCAACGACGTGAAGAACACCAACGGCCTGGCCTTCTCGCCGGATGAGAAATACCTTTACGTCAACGGCAGCCAGGACAAATACATCAAGCGCTACGAAGTGCAGCCTGACGATACCGTCACACACGGCACGATGCTGATCGATATGCACGAGGACAAGGCGCCGGGAATCACCGATGGCATGCGTGTGGATGCGCGGGGAAATATCTGGTCGAGCGGTCCCGGCGGCATCTGGGTGATCTCGCCGCAAGGCAGGCACCTGGGAACGATACTGCTGCCGCAGACGGCAGCGAATGTGTCCTTCGGTGATCCGGACTGGAAGAGCCTTTACGTCGCAGCGCGCGGCACGATTTACCGAATTCGCACACTGTCCGTAGGGCAGCCATGCCCGACGTGCACCGGACCGAGATAGCGCACGGCGGCAGGCGGCTGCCGCAGCGAGACGGCAGGTCCCTGCTCTTCGCAGACTCTTCAGCCCTTTGAACGCATAACATATTGCTTTCAAAAGAAAGCGGGGCAGCGGGCAGCTGGGAGCTGCGGAAGTTATTCCAGCCCGTTATGTTCAAGCCTGCAGGCTTTGGAGCCCTCCCGCGGTACCATTCGTAGGAAGACGCCTACAGGTTTTCGAAAGCCTGATCTGAACAAGTACGCCAGGAAGGGACTCCAGCGGCCGTGCGGATCTACGTTCTTACGCCCTGCTACGCTCCCTATCTGGGCGGC
>Ga0335075_10010589_pt1 | contig 13994 bp, 12 predicted proteins | sample Lox_Sample_24_FD_206723 | JGI IMG/M metagenome (GOLD analysis project Ga0335075, IMG submission 206723) | Soil microbial communities from Loxahatchee National Wildlife Refuge, Florida, United States - Lox_Sample_2.4 | ecosystem: Environmental > Terrestrial > Soil > Wetlands | place: USA...
CGTAGGGCGGAAAAGCGAAGCGCATTCCGCCAACGGCATCCCCAGCCCCGTGGACAATCCCAGCGTCAGCCCCATCCCCACTGCCGACTCACCAACCGCTGACCACCAGCCACGGCCCACTGGCATCGTGTATCCCCCATGGCCGGCGCCAGACCCTCACTCCACAGCTCCCGCCTGCACCGGCCCCCCCTGAACCGGCCGACCGCTGATAACTGACAACTGACACGGGACTGGCCCACGGCCAGCCCCGCCGTCCTGATTCGCCCTAAAAACGTGTATCTCTTCTGCTTTGCGGGAGAGGTGCAGAACGACGTCTGATCTGGCCTTTTGGTCTCGTCAGCGCCGTCTTCGAGTTCGATGGGGCGAATATGGCCACCACGATGAACATCTACGATGCGAAAACGCAGCTCGCTTGGCGGGTCTAGAGGCTCCCCGCCAGACTTGCGGCTGGCCTGCCCTGGCGACCACAATCTCTCCTCGGCTGGGCGCGCGGTCGACGATGAAGCTTTGGAGGGATGGCTCGACGAGCTCGATCGCGACCCAGACGCCCCCGTTCCCAAACTGGCACGGAGCTCCGCCCGCCGCCCGTAGCTTCAGGTGCTTTGCAGAGTCATCACGACCCCGGTAGCGGCCGACAGGTTCCGTGCGGCTCGGACGTGGCCATTGCAACCCGGCTCTGGCAGCGGTCACACAAATTCCCAACGTAGGCCTATTTTCAGAGCTGACACTTGTTCTGGCGTTGCGGCCCCAAGCGCCGCCGAAGCTCCGCCCGGCCGGTTGGTGCGGTGAGGCCGCCGGAGTGCTGGAGTGCTCGTCCGCCCCCCGACGATGATCACCGCCGACCGGTGTTTCGCAGCTATAACATACCCGTGATCTGGGATGCCGTCTCGACCTCTGCTTCCCCTTGACTTCGCCGGCCTGCGGCGTATCTCTCCGGCCATCACGCGACCCCCGCGTGCATCCGTCTCAATCCGCAACCGGCCCGCGGCTAGCCGCGGGCAAGTCGTGTTTCAGGAACGAAATGCGCAAGTCAAACGGCCCTTTCGGCAACAACCGGACCGCCCGTCTCGGAACGCACCCACCTCATGGCAGCATCCGCCACCGCCCGCACTGTCGAACCCCGCCCCGGGGCCCTCAGCGACCATTTCCAAGGGGAGAATTTCGCCGCCCTGCTCGATGAGACGCTGGGCCGCGATTCCGGCTTCGACGGATCCGTGGTCACCGGCCGCGTGCTTCGCCTCACCGATGAATTTGCCATCGTCGATGTCGGCCTGAAATCCGAAGGCCGCGTCGCCCTCAAGGAATTCGGCCCGCCCGGCGCCAAGCCCGAGGTCCAGCCGGGCGATCTGATCGACCTCTACGTCGAGCGCTACGAGGACCGCGACGGCTCGATCGTCCTCTCCCGCGAGAAGGCGCGCCGCGAAGAAGCCTGGACCAGTCTCGAGAAAGCCTTCGAGGGCAGCCAGCGCGTCACCGGCACGATCTACGGCCGGGTGAAGGGCGGCTTCACCGTCGATCTAGGCGGCGCCGTCGCTTTCCTGCCCGGCAGCCAGGTCGATATCCGCCCGGTGCGCGACGTCACCCCGCTGATGGGCACCCCGCAGCCCTTCCAGATCCTCAAGATGGACCGCGCCCGAGGCAACATCGTCGTCTCCCGCCGCGCCGTCCTCGAGGAAACCCGCGCCGAGCAGCGCAGCGAGCTGATCCAGGGCCTCAAGGAAGGCCAGATCCTCGACGGCGTGGTGAAGAACATCACCGACTACGGCGCCTTCGTCGATCTCGGCGGCGTCGACGGTCTGCTGCACGTCACCGATATTGCCTGGCGCCGCATCAACCACCCCAGCGAGGCGCTGCAAATCGGCCAGCAGGTCAAGGTGCAGGTGATCCGCTTCAACCCCGAAACCCAGCGCATCAGCCTCGGGATGAAGCAACTCGAGGCCGACCCATGGGAGGGCGTCGCGGCGAAATACCCGCCGGGCGCGAAATACACCGGCCGGGTCACCAACATCACCGACTACGGCGCCTTCGTGGAGCTGGAACCCGGCGTCGAAGGCCTGGTCCACGTCAGCGAGATGTCCTGGACCAAGAAGAACGTGCATCCCGGCAAGATTGTCTCCACCAGCCAGGAGGTGGAGGTGATGGTGCTCGATGTGGACGCCGCCAAGCGCCGCATCTCGCTCGGCCTCAAGCAGGTCCAGCGCAATCCCTGGGAGCAGTTCGTGGACGAGCACCCGATTGGCTCGGTGGTGGAAGGCGAAATCCGCAACATCACCGAATTCGGGCTGTTCATCGGCCTGTCGGCGGACATCGACGGCATGATCCACATGTCCGACATCGCCTGGGACGAGCCCGGCGAGCTCGCGATCGCCAAATACAACAAGGGCGACGTGGTGAAGGCCAAGGTGCTCGACGTCGACGTGGAGAAGGAGCGCATCAGCCTCGGCATCAAGCAGCTCAAGGACGACCCGGCCGCTTCGGTGCTGGAGACGGTGCACAAGGGCAGCGTCGTGACCTGCGTGGTGACTGCGGTGCAGTCGAACGGCATCGAGGTAAAGGTCGGCGACGCCCTGACCGGCTTCATCCGCCGCTCCGAACTCGCCCGCGACAAGCCCGACCAGCGGCCGGACCGGTTCGCGGTGGGCGAGAAGGTGGACGCCAAGGTCACCGCGATCGACCGTGCCGCGCGCAAACTCCAGCTCACCATCAAGGGGAAGGAGGTCGAGGAGGAGAAGCAGGCGATGGCCGAATTCGGTTCCTCCGATTCCGGTGCTTCGCTGGGCGACATCCTCGGTGCCGCGATCCGGCGGCGCAACCAGCAGGCGCAATCCGAGAACAGCTAGTGCCGCGCGCGTGGACCACATCGGCGTAGGGCGGACGAAGTCCGCCATTTGGCGCACCGCTTCCGCAGGTCGCTCTCTCGGGCGGTCAGCATGAATCGCCGCTGAACTAGCCCGTGTCTCTCGAGACCGACCTGCTGATCGACCGGCGCCGCCTCAAGCGCCACCTGGTGTTCTGGCGGGCCCTCGCGGTCCTGGCGCTGGTCGTGGCGGCGCTGGTCGGTATCCGCGGGCATGGGCTGATCGGCGCCGGCGCGTACGTGGCGCGCCTGCGGGTGGACGGCATCATCACCGACGACCCCAAGCTGGTGGCGGCCGTCCGCAAGCTTGCCGACGACCGCTCGGTGAAGGCACTGATCGTTGCCATCAACAGCCCAGGCGGCAGCGTCGGCGGCGGTGAGGCATTGCACGACGCGATAGCCCAGGTGGCGGCAAAGAAGCCGGTGGTCGCGGTGATGGGCGGCCTGGCCGCATCGGCCGCCTACATGATCGCGGTCCCGGCTGCGCGCATTTATGCCTACCAGGGGACGCTCACCGGGGACATCGGGGTGTTCCTGCAGTCCGCCGACATCTCCGGCCTGCTCGGGAAGCTTGGGATCGGCACCGAGGTCATCAAATCCGGCCCGATGAAGGACGAGCCAAACTACCTCGCGCCGCTGACGCCGGCGGCGCGCGACATGCTGCAGGGCATCGTGATGAACCTGTATGACCAGTTCGTCGCGATGGTGGCGGCGGGCCGGCACATGGACCCCGCCAAGGTCCGCCAGCTCGCCGACGGCCGGCCCTATACCGGGCAGCAGGCGCTGCAGCTCGGCCTGATCGATGCGATCGGCGATGAGCACGACGCCCGGCAGTGGCTCGCATCGACAAAGGGTGTGTTGGCAGATCTGCCGGTGCACGACGTATCGACCGAGGGCTTCGCTGCCCGCGAGCTCGACGGCAGCCTGCAATGGGTGCTGGACGGTTTCTCGAAAAGCATTGTTTCACAATGGCTTAGTATTGACGACGCTTGGGCCGTCTGGCAACGTTCCGGGAACTGAGCCGCCGGAGACGAAACCGGCCTCGCGCTGGGGACGCGTTGGATGACCAAGTCCGAGCTGATCGCCGAGCTGGCGAATGCCAACCCGCATCTGCGCGGGGCCGACATCGAGCTGATCGTTGCGACCATCTTCGAAGAGATCACCCAGGCGCTGACGCGTGGAGAGCGGGTGGAGCTGCGCGGGTTCGGCGCATTTACGATCAAGCGGCGCAACGCCCGCACCGGGCGCAACCCCCGTACCGGCGAGGCGGTGCCGGTGGATGAGAAGGCGATCCCATTCTTCAAGGCCGGCAAGGAACTGCGCGAACGGGTGAACCGCGGCAAGCCGGTTACCCGCGGCACCGCACGTCGCGTGCCCGCGTAAGGGCCAAGTACACCTCTCCCGCTCTGGGGAGAGGTCGGTTCGCGAAGCGAACCGGGTGAGGGTGCCGCCCGCTCGAAGCACCCTCGCGCTGCACGCCGTGGATTGCGGATCAAAACGCCAGCGCCAGCCGCACATCCAGCAGGACTGCCTGCTTGAACCCCCCGCTCACAGCGATATCGCGCGAAACCGTCGTGCTGAGTTGGAGCCTTGGCGTCAGAAACCGCTGATAATTGACACGGATGGCGTGCTCACTGGTGCGCAGGCCGTTGGTGCTCCCGTCAAGCTGTTGCACCCCGCCGAATTGTCCGAAATAGCCCAACGCCACTGATGATTTCGCCGATAAGTACCAGTGCAACCAAGGTTGGAGCTGATAGGTTGGTTGCTGGCTCAACCGCTGATACCCCGATCCGGCGCGCGGATTATCACCGTACCACGTCGCATTCCCGTTCAGTTCGAGTGCCAGCGTTCGCGGGATGAGCGGCTCGACCCATGCCGCTTCCAAGGTCCCGGACCAGCGATTGTCCCCGACATTCAGCGTGCGTCCGGCCTGATAGGTCCCGAGCGGAATACTGAGCAGCGGCGTGAGCGCAAAGTAGCGGCCCTTCGCCGGCTCCTCCAACAGCCATATCGTGCTGGCGATCAGCGGATCGCCGAAGCCGTTAGCGCTTTTCAGTGTAACGCCATCGATCTGGGCACCCCAATCCCAGGCGAATGGCACGAAAAAGTTGAAGTCTATCGTGTGGCCGAACAGCGAGCTGTAATGCACGAACCGCAGTAGCTCCTCAGCGGTCTGCAGCCCGGTGTTGTTGTTGAACGTGACCCCGCCGATTTCCGCACCCGAATAGAGGCCATAATAATTGTAGGAAACAACCACGTTGGTCCCCGGCGGCAGCGCAATGTAGTCGCCAGGATGATCGTCGGTCGCCCGAGCCGGGGCCGCGGCGACGACGAACCATCCCAGAAGGCAGAGGATTGTCCATGTCCGCGTCATCGTCTCGCCCTTGCGCCGTCTCGTTTGCCTGCTCCGCCCCGACGGTCTTGCTCGTTCTCTCCAGCCCGAGTCGAAGCGCGGACGAGCCGGTTTTCGCCCCGCAGGCGAAATGATGCAAGCTCTCCTGCTGTCGCGAGGAATTCGTATGGCCTATTGTCAAATAGGGGACCAGCGAGGGAAATCCGGCCCATGCCCGAAAACCGGCACGTCCCGATGCGCCAGCCACGGTTCACGACACTGGAGTTCTACCGGCTGATGGACACCTACTTGCGGGCGGGCGAAGACATTGCCGCACGACCCTGGCGCCTGGCGGCGGATGGCATGCGCCGATCGGCGCGGCGTGTGCTGCAGGGCCTGCTGGGTCCCTGGAGCACCGGGCAGGTCGCGTCCGAGCTGGCGGAGGAATACGCGAATCTCATGTATGGCCTGCTCACCGCAGTGCCGATTGCGATCGAAGGAATCACGACGCGACTCAATAATCCGCCGCCAGGCCTGCTCAGCGAGTATCGGATTCCGATCGCCGGTACCGATCCGCGGGAGTTCGGGACCATCTTTCAGATCGGCGCCGGCGGTGACATACCCTTCATCGCTCCGGCGCGCGTCATCGACGCCTCTCAGGGCTGGGCCGCCTGGTACGTGCCCGTCGAAAAGGTTGCCGCCTTGATGGCTGCCGGTGCGGCGACCGGTCGGATCGACGAAGCGGCGCTGACGGCCTACGAACCGGTGAATTGCGGCCACGGGCGCGGCATGGTGATGCTGCTCGGCGTCGATTACCGGGCCAGCGACTTCGGCCGATACCGGGAGATCGCGCTGGCGCTTTGCCTCACGCCCAAGGGCGCCGTGGACGAGCCGGGCGCCTTGTTTGCCCGCCTGCTCGTAAGCGATCGGTTCTCGCTTGAACCGGCACGCCGCATCTGGGGCTTCCACAAGGACTGTTTCGAGGATCTGCGGGTCCATTACGGCGAGACGGATGCGCGCTTCTATACCGGGTACGGCGCAGGGACGGATTTTCACCTGACATTGCCCCGGTTCGGAGCCTCTCGGTCTTTCGACGTGCCGATGGTCATCTACTCGGTGCGGCAGCCCGATCCGGCCGACGCCATCTCCGGGCCGGTTCGAACGATCTTTGATCGCAACGGCAGCGGCGAAGGCATGCAGATCGGCGGCACCGTCTCTCTGCACCTGGGACGCAAGCCGGTCGATACGGGGCAACACACCGGCACGTGCTTTTGCACCAAGGCCGACATTCCCTGTCTGTGCGACGAGCTGCGCGGCCTGGGGATCGACCGGAGCCCGGCGGCCGCCAACGGCTGGACCGAGCGGATGACCGGCCGGTTGGAGGCGCCGGGACCACTCGGTCTTCAGCCGTTCGGGAACCACTGACGGTATTGGCTCTTGATCGCGTCGTCGGCCGCGGAGAAGGCGCGAGCGAGATAGGCGAACGGCCGCTGCGCCATGGCGGCGGCGGACATCGCCAGCACAGGATACTGATCGGGCTGCAGAATCTGGATCGGATAGCCGCGCCCACGCCGACGTCGCACGGCCTCGGCCGCGATCAAACCACTGACCACCGCGCCCTCGATCGTCACCACGTCAACGAAGGTCCGGCAATAGTCGCCGGCGATGTACAGGTTCGGGATCCCGCAGGTCGCGGTCGGCCGCCACTGCCAGCTTCCGACCTGGTTAACGAACAACTCCTCGCCGAGATTGGTCTGCAGATGCGTGCGGCAGTCGAATAGATCCTCTCGCTCGAAGTCGATGTAGCGGCTGAGTTCGTGCAAAAGCGTGTCTATGATGTGCCGATTGGAGTACGCGCTCGGGGTCAAGGTATCGGCGTTCGATGCCACGACGTTCAGCACCGTGTTGCCGCCCTCCAGACTCTTCCAGTTCTGCGAGTTATCGAAGAAGCTCATCTCATAGGGCGAATCCAGCAGCACGGTGATGCCTTTCGGCAGGCCGTCCAGCTTCTTCCTGAAAAACAGATCGATGGAAATCATCGGCTCGCAGCGCAGGTAGCGCAGATCAGTGAGGTTGGGAGCACGGTGTGCGATCCGCGGCGTCACCAGGCCGCTCAACTGGGTCAGCGGCAGCGCCAGAATGAGGTCGCCATTGATCTTCATGGGCTCCGGCAAATGGGTGATCCCGGTACGGCCGCGGTGCACCGACGGCGAACTGTGGCATCGTGCCAGGGTCGCGTGCGTGATGCGCCCGGTCGCGTCATCGATGCCGAGCGCCTGCAACTTGGTCAGCATCTTGATGGTCAGCCGGCCGCCTGGCCCGCACTTCCCGGCGCGCGCCGCCACCGCCGCTTCGAACGCGCCGGGCGGCTGGAAATATTCGTGCTGCTCCACCTCGAAACTTTTCGCAAGCTGCGCCAGACGCTTCAGCCAGGGGGTGAAGATCGCATCGTCGGTATTCGCGGTCAGCAGCCACATAGACGGTTCGGGTAGCCGCAGCCCGTAGCTGAGCAGCGCCTTGTAGCTGCGCGCCGAGCTGAGGTAGCTCGGCGATGCGAAGGCCTGCGCCGTAGTGCGATAGGTGCCGGCAAGCGCCTTGTCCGTGGTATAGGGCTGCGACTTCATGAACGCGGTGATGCTGGTCTTCTCCAGCCAGCCATCGCGGCGGGCCGGCTGGCCGACGAGATCGGCCATGGTCTGGCCCCACAGGAACATGTCGGCCGGAGTTCCGAGGCCGGCGAGCAAGTTGGGCAGCGTCGTCCAGGGCGACCCCACATTCACCACCGGGATGGCCGGCTCACGTGCCACCCGATGCATGTTATAGACCGCCGGCATGGGAACGAAACCGTCGAGCGTTTCGATCTCTTCCATCAATTGCCAAAAATTGTGGTACCAGTTCAAATACATATGATAGCAATGCTCGTGCCAGTCATCCTGGCGCAGGCAACCGCCCCGACCCTCGCAGGCGGGGCAGGATCGCATGCTGCTTGCCGCCGCGCCCGGGGGCGCTTCCACCGCGTTCGCAATTTCGTCCCTGTCCTGATGCGCAGCCAGCTTGCCGCCGATGAAACTATTCGCCTCGATCAGCGTAACGTCGTAGCCGCGTTCCAGCAGTCGATGCGCCGCGGTCAGGCCGGCGACGCCGCCGCCGGCGATGGTGACGCTCGGGTTGCCTCCATCGTTTGCCATGGCTCGTCCTTCTCTTGCACAATGGAGGCGACTGCCGCCGCCGCGGCGAAATTTCGGAAACGCGTTGTATGACACCAGATTATCGAACAATGCTCCGCACCGCCGCGCAGGTCCACGGCGCGGCGACCGCTGCCTGGCTCGAACTCGCCTCACGGTCCGGCAGATTCCTGCTCAGCGGGTTCGAGACACTTGCCCGCTCGGCGGCACAACCGTTGCGCGTTGCCCCGGAACAGCGACAGAACGCGATCGAGGATGCCGTCTGGACTGCTTACACCGCGCACGAGGAGCTGCTACGGGCGATGACCGGCCTGCCGCGATTGGCGATCCTGGTATTCCTCAATGAACTCGATCTGCGGCGCGGGCCGGTCACGCGTGTTGCCGAGAATAGGGGGTAATACCAGTGGACCGTCATGGCCGGCGGAGGCCGGCCATCCACGTCTTCCTCTCATGCTGTCGGTACAGTCGTGGATGCCCGGCCTTCGCCGGGCATGACGATGCGTCGGAGAGTATCGAATGAGCGACTCAAGCCGCAGTTTCTCCCACCCAATGGGATCGGGACAAATCGATGCCGTCGCCGACTTCATGGCTGCGCTCGCGGAAATCTGGGGCAAGGGCATGTCGGCTTGGCAGACGATGACCGGAACCGCGCTCTACCCGGATCTCGATCGGTCCAGCACGCCGGGGGCCGATCCTCTTGGCGCCATGCTGGGGCCGATGGCAAGTGTTGCGGCAAGCCTCGCTGCGATGCTTCCCCGCCAGATGACACGGTCGGCCGCCGCCGAGGCGAGCCGCGAAGCGGCGTCGCAATTCGGCGATCTTTCGCCGGCCATGGCCGAGGCAGGGATGATCGCGGCCGCCAGTACCTTGCGCTACTGGCGCACGCTGGCCGAGATCTGCGCGCGTCACCAGTCGGGCCTGATGCAGGCCGCTGTGGATCGCGCGACCGATCGGTCTGCCGTATCGCCGGCGGAATGCCGCGTGCTGGCCGATGAGCTGCGCGCCTTCCTGCGCGAGATCGGCGAAGCCGCCACCCAGGAAGCGCGGCGCCTGCAGATGGAATTGGAGCAGGTGGGTGAAGCCGTTGCACGAGCCGCGACCCCGGCTAAACAGCCGCCGCATCCCGACCATCGCCGGCGCCATCGGGTGAAGGAATGAACGACGCGTTCAGCCCGGATGAAGCAAGCCGTGACGTCATTGCCGCGCTCGGCTTCGCGGACGAGATGGCCGTCCTGCGTCGGCGCATCGCCGCGTGGGTCGCCGACTGCGATCCGGAGATGCGGGACGCATTGGAGTGGCAATTCCTCGGTGGCTCCAAATATTTTCGCCCGTTGACCATCTTTGCCTGCCATCGCTCGGTGATCCCCGGACCGATCCCGGAGCCGATCATGACCTCGGCGTTGGTGGTCGAGTTCTTCCACAACGTTTCTCTGGTTATCGACGACATCGTGGACCGCTCCGACGCGCGTCGCGGCCGTGCCACGCTGCACACTAGGTTTGGCGAGCTGGCCGCGCTGATGACATCCGGCTATATCGTCGCTGACGGCTACGCGTTGCTGCGCGATGACGTGCAGGCGATCGGTTTGCTGTCGGAGCTGTTGAAGCGGCTCGGCGTCGCCGAATGCATGCAATGGCGGCTTCGCCGTCAGCCGCTGGGCGTCGAAGACTGGCGCCGCATCGCCGGCGAAGACACCGGCTCGATGTTCGAAATCTGCGCCTGCCTCGGCGACCGCAGCTCGCGACTGCGTCGGTTCGGCGGGCTTCTGGGTCTGCTGTACCACGGTTGCGACGATGTGGGAGATGTACGCGGCGCTGCCGCCCTCGGCGGTGGTGGCGATGAAGACGTGCGGGATGGCATTCTGACCTTGCCGGCGGCGCTGGCGATTCGTGACCCGGATATTGCCGCGCTGTTTTGCAAGTCGGAGCCCGACCAGCAGGATCTGAATATTCTTGCGCAGGCATTCGCCGCCCGGCTGTCGGATGCCGAGGCCGAGCTCGACCGGATTGCCGAGCAAGCGCGCGCCGAGGCCAGGCTGTTCTCGGTCAATCCGGCTCCGTTACTGGCGCTGGTCGATCAGACCCGGCGTCTGAGCGTGCGTTGATGTCCTGGATGCTCCGCTCGTTGCAAGACGACAGGAGTGGACCGTCATGGCCGGCGAAGGCCGGCCATCCACGTCTTATTTTTGCCTCGCAGGTACAGTCGTGGATGCCCGGCCTTCGCCGCGCATGGCGGCGAGACGCCGAGCCTGACGACCCTTCGGCCGAACGCTAAGCGGGAGGGCTTCGAACAAAGTAGGGCTGTCGCCGATCTGTGCACCTTCGATGCTCAGCAGATGCAACTTTGTCGTGACCCCGCCGGCTGCCGAGAAACCGCCGACTTTGCCGCCCGATGCCAGCACGCGGTGGCACGGCACGATGAGCGGAAACGGGTTTTGCCCCATCGTCTCTCCGACGTCGCGCGCCGCGGCTCGGTCGCCAAGGCGTGCCGCGATGTCGCCATAGGAAAGCGTCGTGCCCGGCGGGATGGTGCGCGCCACCGCATAGACGAGTCGGTGGAACGGCGGCACACCCTCCATGTCGAGCGAGATCGCCGAGAGGTCACGCTTCTCGCCGCGCAGCAACGCGACGATATCGTCGATCGCCCCCTGCACGAGCGGTGGCGGCGGTATCTCCGCGGCGTCCGGATAGCGGCGCATCAGGCGCGCCCGGGTCGCGCTGTCGCGCCGTTCCGGCAACTGGACGCCGAGAATGCCATACGCACCCCAGGCGATGCCGCACCGCCCGACCGCGGTATCGAAGAGTGTGAAGCCTTGCGACGACATGGTGCGGCGAATCTGGCACTGGCAGAGCCCAGCCGCACCCTCCGGACCTTGCGGTTGCCACGAAATGCTTGACGGACGACCCGTCCGCTGATCCTGTTGCAACCTGAAGAGGCAAAACGCCGATATTCGGGAGGAAAAGATGCGTCTGGGGCTAGTGGCCGCTCTCACTGTCGTGATGTCCTGGGCCTCCGGGCCGGTGTTTGCGGAATCGATCACGATCGCCACGGTCAACAATCATGACATGATTGTAATGCAAAAGCTCTCCTCCCAATGGGAGCAGCAGACCGGGAACAAGATCAACTGGGTCGTGCTGGAGGAAAATGTTCTCCGCCAGCGGGTCACCACCGACATAACCACGGGCGGCGGTCAATTCGACGTGATGACGATCGGCTCATACGAGGCGCCGATCTGGGGCAAGCAGAAATGGCTGACGCCGGTCGGCGATTTCCCGAGCGGCTATAACTACAACGACATCTTCAAGTCCGTGCGTGATGCGCTGTCGTCGGACGGCCATCTGTGGGCGGTGCCGTTTTACGCCGAGAGCTCCTTTACAATGTATCGCAAGGACCTCTTCGACGCGGCGGGACTGAAGATGCCGGCGCAGCCGACCTATACCGATATCGAGAATTTTGCCAAGAAGCTGACCGATCGCAGCAAGCAGCAATACGGCGTGTGCCTGCGCGGCAAGCCGGGCTGGGGCGAGAACATGGCGTATCTCGATACGGTGGTGAACACGTTCGGCGGACGCTGGTTCGACATGAAATGGAAGCCGCAGCTTGATACGCAGCCGTGGCACGACGCCGTTACCTTCTATGTGAACCTGCTGCGCGACTACGGGCCGCCGGGCGCCAGCTCTAATGGTTTCACCGAGAACCTGGCGTTGTTCTCGACCGGGCACTGCGCGATGTGGATCGACGCCACGGTGGCGGCCGGGTTGGTCTCCGACCCGAAGGCCAGCCAGGTTGCCGGGAAGGTCGGCTTTGCGCCGGCCCCGATCGCCAAGGTGCCGAACGGCTCGCACTGGTTCTGGGCCTGGGCGCTGGCGATACCCAAAAGCTCGCACAAAGTCGCGGTGGCGAAATCCTTCCTGCAGTGGGCGACCTCGGCCAATTATATAAAGCTGGTGGCAAAGTCCGACGGCTGGGTGCTGGTCCCACCCGGCACCAGGCAGTCCACCTATGACAACCCGGCGTATCTCGCGGCAGCGCCGTTCGCGAAGCAGGTCGAGCAGGCCATCCAGACTGCCGACCTGGAGCATCCGACGGCGCAGCCTGTGCCCTATACCGGTATCCAGTATGTCGCCATTCCGGAGTTCCAGGCGATCGGCACGACGGTCGGCCAGCTCATTGCCGGTGCTCTGACCGGACAGAGCAGCGTCGATCAGGCGCTGAAGCAGGCGCAGGCGCAGGTGACATCGGCCATGCAGCAAGCGGGGTATCTGCAATAGCCCCGAGGATGGGCAGGCGGCGCGTGCGATGAGCGGCAGCCGGGCAGAAGCGGCGGGATCGTCGCTTCGGGCCGGGCGTATCAGAGCCGCCTTGCGCGGAAAGGGCGGTGCCGTGAGCACCGTGCCGTTGGTTGCGCCCTCGGTGCTGTTGTTGCTTGTGTGGTCCCTTGTCCCACTCGCGATGACGCTGTGGTTTTCATTCCGGCGATATAACCTGCTGAACCCGATGATCCACGGTTTTGCCGGCTGGAACAATTACCGGTTCCTGTTCAGTGATCCCGCGCTGCTCTCCTCGCTCGTGGTCACGGTGATCCTGGTCGCCGCGGTTCTGATTATCACCGTGGGGCTCGGCTCGGTACTCGCCGCGGTGTTCGAGACCGGGTTCCCTGGCCGTGGCGTCGCGCGGGTGCTGATGATCTCGCCCTTCTTCGTCATGCCCACGGTCAGCGCGCTGATCTGGAAGAACCTTCTGATGAACCCAGTAAGCGGACTGTTCGCGGCAATCGCCCGCGGGCTGGGCATGGCGCCGCTCGACTGGTTCGCCACCATCCCGCTCGTGTCGATCATCCTGATCGTCGCCTGGGAATGGCTGCCGTTCGCCTTCTTGATCCTGATGACGGCGCTGCAGTCGCTGGATGAGGAAATCCTGGAGGCGGCGCGGCTCGACGGGGCGGGTGTGGTTGCCCTTTTCCGCCATATCCAGATTCCGCATATGGGGCGGGCGATCAGCGTGGTCGCGATGATGGAGACGATCTTCCTGCTGGGGGTCTTCGCCGAGATCTATGTCACCACCTCGGGCGGTCCCGGCGTGGCAACGACCAATCTGGCCTTCCTGATCTATCAGCGGGCTCTGCTCGCCTTCAACGTCGGCTCTGCCTCGGCGGCGGGCGTGCTTGCGATCATACTCGCCAATATCATGGCGGCGTTCCTGACCAACACCGTGGCAAGGCGGCTCGACGTATGAAAGAGAAGAGCTTCCATCCGGTAGCCGCGATCGTCGCCTGGCTGGCGGCGCTGGTGATGTTCTTCCCGATCGCCTGGATGGTGCTGGCCAGCTTCAAGACCGAGGCGCAGGCCATCGAGACGCCACCCGTCTTGTTTTTCCATCCGACGCTGCAGAACTATCGCGACATTTTCGGTCAGGCTGATTATCTGAACTTTGCGATGAACAGCGTGGTCATTTCGCTGGCCGCGACGGCGATCATGATCGCGGTGGCGGTTCCCGCCGCGTTTGCGATGGCCTTCTATCCCAGCCGGTGGACGCGCGGCACCCTGCTGTGGATGCTGTCCACCAAGATGCTGCCGGCAGTCGGCGTGCTGGTGCCGATTTATCTTATCGCCAAGGACGCCG
>Ga0335075_10010590_pt1 | contig 13992 bp, 12 predicted proteins | sample Lox_Sample_24_FD_206723 | JGI IMG/M metagenome (GOLD analysis project Ga0335075, IMG submission 206723) | Soil microbial communities from Loxahatchee National Wildlife Refuge, Florida, United States - Lox_Sample_2.4 | ecosystem: Environmental > Terrestrial > Soil > Wetlands | place: USA...
CATCGGTTGGGGTTACGGTCCGCCGCAGGTGATGGAAGTGCTGAACCGGATCCGCACGCCCTTTAACGCCAACGCCGCCGCCCTGGCGGTGGCGGAGGCGGCCCTCTCCGATCGCGAGCATTCGGCTCACGTGCGCGATCATACGCAGCGGTGGCGCACGCGCATGATCGAGGAATTCAACGGATTGGGACTCGCCGTGCTGCCAAGCGTGACCAACTTCATTCTGATCATGCTCTCCCCGGGTCCGAAGAACGCGGCTGCCGCGGAGGCACATTTGCACTCGAAGGGAATCATTCCCCGGCCGCTCGGGGCCGGGGGACCGCAGAACGCCCTTCGCATCACGATTGGACTCGAGAGCGACAACCTGGCGGTCATCGCAGCGCTTCGCGAATTCATGCGGAGCTGACGTGAACTCCCGCCAACTCATCACGCGAGAGACGCGACGCTTCCTGGCAGCGCCGCATGGGCTGCTGCTCGACGGCCGCTGGAGCGCCCCGGGCCCTGAGCGCATCGAGAGTATAGATCCGGCGGATGGCGAACGGCTCGCGGAATTCACGGCCGCGGCGTTCGCTGATGTCGATGCCGCCGTGACTTCGGCGCGGCGGGCACTCGAGGACGGACGCTGGTGGCGTCTCGCCTCCACTGAGCGAGCACGTATCCTTTGGCAGGTGGCGGAGCAGATTGAGCAGCACGCCCGGGAGTTGGCCGAGCTCGAGGCGCTCGACTGCGGTAAGTTGCTTGCAGCGACACTCGCCGGCGATGTGCCCTTCGCCGCCGAAGTGTTTCGCTACCATGCCGGATGGTGCACCAAACTCGAGGGACGGCAGTTCGCCGTCGGCGCGGGGGACGCCGCATTCCAATGCCACACCGTGAGAGAGCCGGTCGGCGTCGCCGCGTTGATCGTGCCGTGGAACGGGCCACTCGCCATGGGTGCATGGAAGGTTGCCCCGGCGCTCGCGGCCGGCTGCAGCCTGGTCCTCAAGCCCTCCGAGCTCGCGAGTCTCCCGGCGCTGAGGCTGGGTGAGCTGCTGCTCGAGGCCGGAGTACCCGCAGGCGTCGTGAACATCGTAACTGGAGGCTCGCAAACCGGGATGGCCCTGGCGAGGCACCCAGATATCGACATGATCTCATTCACGGGCTCTGGTCGCACGGGCAGGGAAATCGTCCGCGCCGCGGCTGACGGGTTCAAAAAGCTGACATTGGAGCTCGGCGGCAAATCGCCCGTCATCGTGTGCGCGGATGCGGATCTCGACCGCGCGGCACAAGGTGTTATCGCGGGAATCTTCGGCGGCGCCGGTCAGGTCTGTGTCGCGGGATCGCGCTTATATGTCGCACGAAGCATCTACCGCGAGTTCCTCGACCGCCTGGCACATCTGGCGTCCGAAATCCGCCTCGGGCCGGGGCTCGACCCCGAGACGGGGATGGGCCCTCTGATCAGTGCTGAGCACCGCGGTCATGTAGCGAGCGTAGTGCAGCGCGGTCTTGGCGAAGGAGCCACGCTCCTCGTCGGTGGTCACGCACCGGCGGGTCCCGGATACTTCTACGAGCCGACGATCCTCGCCGACTGCCGCGAGGATATGACACCGGTGCGCGAGGAGATTTTTGGTCCGGTGCTGACGGCAGCGCCATGGGATGAGATCGACGAAGTCATTGTCGCGGCGAACGACAGTGAGTACGGTTTGGCTGGCAGCGTGTGGACACGCGATATCGGCCTCGCACACACCCTGACCTCGCGCATCCGCGCAGGTCTCCTGTGGGTGAACGCCCATGGCGTACCCGACGCGGCGGTCCCTTTCGGCGGCTACAAAGCCAGCGGTTGGGGGCGGGAGCAGGGCCGGGAAGGGATCGAAGCCTTCACTGAGCTGAAATCCGTCATGGTGCGCGTGTGAAGATCACCGGCGCACGCGTCATCGTCACCTGCCCCGGACGCAATTTCGTCACGCTCAAGATCCTGACCGACGAAGGCGTCTACGGCCTCGGGGATGCGACCCTCAACGGCCGCGAGCTGGCAGTCGCCGCATATCTCACCGAGCACGTCATCCCCTGCCTGCTGAACCGCGATCCCCACCGGATCGAGGATATCTGGCAGTCCCTCTATCGGGGCGCCTACTGGCGGCGCGGTCCGGTAACAATGAGTGCGATCGCCGCCGTGGACACCGCGCTATGGGACATCAAAGGGAAGTGTGCCGGGCTGCCGCTGTATCAACTCTTGGGCGGCGCCAGTCGCGAGGGCGTCATGGTCTACGGCCACGCCAACGGGCGCGATATTGCCGAGGCGGTGGCCGAAGTCGGCCGCTATATCGAGCTCGGGTACCGCGCCGTTCGTGCCCAGTGCGGCGTACCGGGACTCGCCTCCACCTATGGTGTATCCCGGGACAAGATGTTCTATGAGCCCGCGGCGAGCGGTCTGCCGACTGAAAATGTCTGGTCGACCGAGAAATATCTCCAACACGTGCCCATGCTGTTCGCGGCCCTGCGGGAGCGCTACGGCCATGGCGTGCATCTGCTGCACGACGCTCATCACCGTCTGACGCCGATCGAGGCGGCGCAGCTCGGCAAGTCGCTCGAGCCCATGCACCTTTACTGGCTGGAGGACCCGGTCGCGGCCGAGAACCAGGACGGCTTTCGCCTAATCCGCCGACATACCGTCACTCCGCTAGCGGTCGGTGAGGTGTTCAACACCATCTGGGATTGCCGGCAACTGCTCGAGGAGCAGCTCATCGACTTCATGCGCGCGACGGTCGTGCACGCGGGCGGCATCTCGCACCTCAAGCGCATCGCCGACTATGCCGCGGTCCACAGCGTGCGCATGGGCTGCCATGGCGCCACCGACCTCTCCCCCGTCTGCATGGGAGCCTCGCTCCATCTGAATCTCGCGATCCCCAATTTCGGCATCCACGAATATATGCGTCACACGCCCGAGACCGATGCGGTGTTCCCTCATGCCTATACGTTCGTGCATGGGAGCCTGCATCCGGGGGAGGCTCCGGGCCACGGTGTGGATATCGATGAGGCGGCGGCGGAGAGCTTTCCCTACCAGCGAGCGTATCTACCCATCAACCGACTCGAGGACGGGACGCTCTGGAACTGGTGAGTTCGACCCCTTGCCCCTGAGGGGCCTTTGGCCAAATGCTCCATGACTGATACCAGTTTATCCCCCGTCGCCCTCGTCACCGGTGGCGCAACCGGCATCGGACGCGCCTGTGTCGAGCGCTTCCTGCGCGAGGATATGGCCGTGGTGTTTACGGATGTCTCCGCGAGCGACGGCGAACGGACGCTACGGGATCTGGGTAACCCTGAGAGCCCTCTCGTATTCGTCGCCGGCGACGTGCGCAGCGCCGCCGACAACGCCGCCGCGGTACGGGCCGCGATGGAGCTGTGGGGCAGGCTGGACGTCGTCGTGGCCAACGCTGGCGTTCAAACCCCCGGGCGCCTGCTCGAGTCGAGCGACGATGACCTCAAGAGCGTCCTTGATGTCAACTTCCTCGGCGCGGCGCGAATTTGCCGGGAGGCGCTGCCCGCGATGATCGCCCGCGGCAAGGGGTCGATCGTCGTCATCTCCTCGATCAACGCGCTCTTGGGATTTCCGGGCATGCTCGCCTACGACGCCTCCAAGGCCGCGCTGATCTCCCTTGTCCGTCACCTTGCAGTTGAGCACGGCCGCGTCGGAATTCGGGCGAACGCCGTGTGCCCTGGCGCAACTCTCACCGACTTTCATTTCCGCAAGGCGGCCGCCCGCGGCATCGCTCCCGAGGAGCTGCGGGCGAGCACACGCGGATACGGCCTGGTGGGGCGGGCGGCCGAACCGGCGGAGATCGCAGAAGTCGTCGCGTTCCTGGCTAGCGATCGGGCATCCTTCGTGACCGGTCAGGCGATTGCGGTCGATGGCGGCTATTCCATTGCGGGTGCGCGCTCCGGCGCAGACTCATGACCACGATTCGCTGGGGAATCTTGGGCACGGGCCGCATGGCAAGCACCATGGCGCAAGAGCTACGCTCGCTCAGCGGCCAGGGAGCAGAGCTGATCGCTGTCGGCTCGAGAAGCCCCCGTTCGGCAGCGGACTTCGCGCAGCGCTTCGGCATCCCGCGAGCGTATGGGAGCTACGCCGAGCTTGCCTCGAATAGCCACATCGACGCCGTATACATTGCAACTCCGCCCTCCGAACATGCGGCCCACATGTCGATGTGTCTCGAGAGCGGCAGATCCGTGCTGTGCGAGAAGCCATTTACCGTCAACGCCGCCGAGGCGTGCCAGGTCGTGCAGCTGAGCCGAGAACGCGGACTTTTCCTGATGGAGGCCATGTGGACACGGTTCCTGCCCGCCGTTGAGACTCTCAGAAGGATGGTGGCTGATGGGGCGATCGGGCGACCCGCGCTGCTCATTGGCGGTGGCGCGTTCGTTCCCGCGTATGAGCCCGATTACTATCTTTTCTCCTCACACCTGGGCGGTGGCGTACTGAATGACGCGGGGGTATATCTCGTGTCGCTGAGCTCAATGCTGCTTGGCGAGCCCCATGCCGTGCGCGCAAGTGGCGAATTCGGCGAGCACGGTGTCGATGAGCACGCCGCCTGGATTCTCGAGCACGCCGGCGGCGCCCGCTCACTGTTATATGTCTCTCTGCGAGCCCGACGTGCGCCTGACCTCGAGATTCTGGGCAGTGACGGTAACATCGTGGTCGCTCCGCCCGTATTCCGGCCAACTCGACTGAGCGTAGCGCGATCGACGGGAAGCACCGAGATACTGGATTTCCCGATCGCAGGCAGCGGATACGGTCACCAGCTCATGGCCGCCATGGCTGCCATCCGGCGAGGTGAGCGGGAAGTGGCGGCAATGCCCCTGGAAGAAACGCTGTCGGTCATGGCAACCATGGACGCAATCCGCAGTCAGTTCGGCTCGTCTCCTGCGCCCAGCGCGCAAGTCCGCCCCGACATATGAGCGAGCGCATCTCCGGCCAGCCAATCGATTGGTGCTGGATCCCGATCGACAGGAAAACCCTCGCCTCTCTGAGTCGCAAGAGCAACCTGCTCGGAGCGCTGCAGACTCTCGGATTTCTCGCCATTCTCGGATGTACGGGCTCGGCGGCCTACTACTCCGGCGGACACTGGCCGTGGTACCTCACCATCGTCCTGCTCTTTCTGCATGGCACATGCTGGGCTTTTCTCAGCAACGCCTTTCACGAATTCAGCCACGGCACGGTGTTTGCCTCCCGCTTCCTGAATCGATTGTTGCTGTATCTCGTGAGCTTCCTCAGCTGGAACAACCCCACTCTGTTCTGGGCAAGCCATACGGAGCACCACAGGTTCACCCTCTATCCGACCGATGACCTCGAAGTGTCCCTGTATGCGCGACCCACGGTGCGAGCGTATCTGAAAATCGCATTCATCAATCCAGTTGGATTTCTGCGTACGCTCCGGATGACGCTGCGGCACGCATTCGGCCGCATCGAAGGCGACTGGGAGGAGCGGCTGTTTCCGCATCATAAGGTGGAACAGAGAAGACAGCTTTCCCGGTGGGCCTGTCTGCTGCTGACGGGGCACGGCACGCTCGTCGCCGGGGCGCTTTACTTCCACCTCTTGATGTTACCCGTCGTCGTCACCGTCGCACCGTTTTACGGACGGGCAATCCAGTGGCTCTGCAACGAGTCTCAGCATACGGGCCTGCCCGGCAACGTTCCGGATTTTCGCCTCTGCAGCCGCACGATCTACCTGAATCCAGTGCTCCAATTCCTCTATTGGCACATGAACTACCACACGGATCATCACTTCTTCGCCGCCGTGCCGTGTTACCGCCTCGGCCGATTGCATCGGGCGATCAAAGACAGCCTGCCACCCTCTCCGCGCGGACTCCTAGCCACCTGGCGGCAGATCGGCGCCACGATTGCGCGCCAGAAGCTCCAGCCCGGCTATCAGTACTTTGCACCGCTGCCGGCTGAAAAAGGCGGCCGCTGATCATCGAATCCACTATTTGTTCGCTAGATCTCGTGTCATATGGTGATTCCATCCCGCAAGAACGAGCTGCTCGTTGACGTGATTCACCAGAGGATTGTCGAGCACGCAGTCGGCGCCACTGTACATTTGAAGGAGAACCGTCTTGCGAATGCGCTCGGAGCGATTGGATGACGAGCCGTGCAGGGTGAAGTAGCTGAAGAACAGAATATCTCCGCGGTGGGCCTCGATTGGCGTGGCACCCTCGAGCGGATATCGACGCAGCGATTCCGAAGCCTGCAGGCCCGACGACTGCTGCATTCGTCCCAGCTTGTGCGAACCCGGATAGATTCGGAAGCCGCCCGTGCGATCGTCGGTGTCCGAAAGGAAGATGACGGCGGCAATCATCGTGTCGTGCCTGGTGGGGAAGTACCACCAGTCCTGATGCACGGGGAAAGGCGAGCCGGCCAAAGGCGGCTTCTGGAACAGCTTCGTGTGGTGCAGGATCACATCCGGACCCAATATCGCCTGCACGACCTCGAGGAGGCGCTGATCCTGCAAGGCGCGCAGCCAGCGGGCCGAGTATCGCTGAATATTGTGCGTGTGAATCACCGTCGATGCGCCACCGTCCAACGCGTCCACGCTCTCACCGCGCCATCGGGCATTGATGTTCTGGCCGCTGCGCTTGAGTTGCGTGACCACGCGATCGAAATCCTCCTCGAGCTCCCTCAGCGTGGCTTCCGAATAGATGCCTCGCGCCAGGTAATAGCCGTCCCGGCCGAAGACTTCCGCAATGTCTTCCGAAAGTTTTTCTACCGTTCGCATGGGGTGAGGCCTCGTGGAATGACTGACCGCCATGGTGACAGCGAGCGCCGGCGGCGGCCATCTCCTGGAAGGCCAAAGATTTGCCAAAATCGGCCACTCTAGAGTGAACTTCGCGTATGTCACGAACACCCCGCTACGAAGTCGTGTTCAGCGCCACGCGCTATGTGTCCTTCGAGCGCGTAACGCGGAACCGAATTCACCGGCATTCCTTTTTCGAGCCGTGCATTGTTATCTCAGGCACAGGGGAATTTGAGCACCGCTCGGAGGTGTACGCTCTCGAGGAAGGCGCGCTGTTTATCGCCGATCCGGGCATCTACCACGAAATCAGGTCACTGGATGCGCAGGACCTGAAGCTTTACTTCCTAGCCTTCAATCTCGCGAGGAATGACGCTGCCAAGCGGCCTGCTGATGAGCCGTGGCTGGACCCGCAAGCCCTGGCCAGATTCGCGCTCGAGCATAAAACTCATGTCGCGGGCCAATCACAGCTCACGCCCTTATTCGAGCATGTGGCCAGACTGTCCCGGCGGCGGGGTGAGGAGGATGACTGCCCTTTCTATCGGGAGGCCTCTCTGTTGCTCGTAAGCCAAATCGTGGCCGCGCTCGCGGAGGCGCCGGGCGTAAATCCCGGACGTCGGCGCGATGAGATGTTGCGCAGGAGGGTCGTGGAGGTGATCGAGGAGCGGCTGCACGACTTGCTGCGCGTGCCGATGGTCGCGGCGCAATGCAACATGTCAGAGCGCACACTGCGGCGCAGATGGAGGGACGTCTCGGGAAGGTCGATGGTCGATGAGGTTAGCCGGCGCAGGGTCGAGCGAGCCAAGCATCTGCTCCTGCTCGCGGGCATGTCAATATCGGAGGTGGGATATCAGGTCGGCATCGCCAGTCCGTCAAATTTCGCGCGCACGTTTAAGAACGTGACCGGTCTGTCGCCCAAGGCTTACCGGGACAGGCATCTCGGCGGCCCGGCGCTCGTCGGCGCGAGCGGACCGCCGTTTAGGACGGAGTTCCTCGATGGAGATACGAAAGAATACCGGGTCTAGTTGCCCAGCGATACCTTTTCTGATGCGGTGCATAAGAAAGTATTGCTTGCCGGGCTGTACTCGACCCCTATCCTTATCGGATCTCACCCCAAGGGACTTATCGGCTCAGTGACGCGAACGTTCGATGTCGTCATTGCGGGCGCAGGAGTCAACGGACTCGCCTGCGGCGCCGTGCTCGCGCGCGCCGGGATGACTGTCTGCGTCCTCGAGCGCGCCCCTTGGGTCGGCGGCGGCGCGGTGACGCGCGAAGTCACTCTGCCGGGCTTCAAACATGATCTCTACGGCTCTTCGCACGTCTGGATCCACTGCAATCCCGACTTCACGGAGATCAAGCGCGAGCTTGCGGCCCATGGCCTGGAGTATGTGCCCTCAGAGGACCAGATCACGGGGCACCCGGATTCCGGCGGTGGTCCAGGCATCGTCATCTACCGCAGCATCGATAAGACCGTTGCGAGTATCGCGCGGTACTCGGAAAACGACGCGCGGCGCTACCGGCGCATCTACGATGACTTCAATCTGGTTCGCGACGGATTCCTGAAGGCGTTCTTTTCTCCGCCCGTGCCCCCCTCGTTGACCGCGCAGGCCATGGAGCGCTCGCGCGAAGGGCTGCGGCGGCTGCGCGAGTTCTCGCTGAGCGCCCGGGCCTGGGTCGAGCAAAACTTCAGCCACGACTTCGTACGCGCAGTGATGCTCAACTGGGCGCTCGCGCCACAGATCCTGCCCGAGCAGGAGGGGGCCGGCCAGTCGTTCTACATCATGATCCCCGCGATTCACGTCTTCGGACAGTCGATCCCGCGGGGTGGCAGCCAGCAGCTCCCACTCGCGATGTCCCGCTACATCGAGGCGCGTCGGGGCGCTGTGCTCACCGGCAGCCCCGTGAGCGCGTTCCTCATCGAGGGGGGTGAGGCGCGAGGGGTGCAGCTTGCCGACGGACAGCAGATCCGAGCTGCGCGTGCAGTAGTTTCCGCGCTCGACCCCAGGCAAACATTTCGGCGGCTGATCGGGCCGGAGCACCTGAGCGAGGATTTCCTCGAGCTCGTCGACGCCTATAGCTTCGGGCGTATCAGCATCTGCCGAGCCCATCTCGCACTCAAGGAGCCGCCCCGATTCACGAACGGTCCCGAGATGAGCGCTTGCGCCTTCCACCGCATCGTCGACTCGACTCCGCAGCTCATCAAACAATACGCGGAGATCGCGCAAGGCATCCCGCCCTCGGACCCCTTCCTGTGGAGTGCCTGTTGGACGCTGATGGATGAGACGCGCGCGCCCCACGGCGGACATACGTTGATCGTCGACACCTTCGTGTCGAACTGGCTCGCCGACGGCCGCACCTGGGAGGAACTCAAGGAGTCGTATACACGTGAGGTCCTATTGCCGAAGCTCCGGCAGTACGCCCCGAACATCGGCGCCGAAACCATTCTCGGCTGCTACGTGGATGCACGCGAAAGCCTCGAGGCCGCCAACCCATCTTTTGTTGACGGCACCACGAACGGCGGCGAGCGAGTACAGGCACAGCTCGGCTACTTCCGCCCATTTCCCGGTTACGCTCACTATCGCTCTCCGGTCCGGGGTCTTTACATGACCGGGCCACATTGCCATCCCGGCGCCGGCATCTCCGCGGCCGGTACCATTGCCGCCAAGGTCATTCTCGAGGATCTGGCGCGGGAGCGGCGGCGCGTGTGAGGCGCAGAAGAGGAGCTCCAATCCATGTCCCATCGCATCGAAAAGTACACCGCACTCGTCGTGCAGCCCCATGTCAAGGTCGCCGAGTCTCGCGCCGACATCGAGCAGAACCTCGAGCGCGTATGCAACATGATCGACTTCGGTGTCGGTTACTTCTGGGAGCTGCCCGCGCGACTCGTCGTGCTGCCGGAGTACTTCCTGCAAGGGGTGACGACTCCCGGCAAGGGGGAGCACGGTATCGACGATTTTATGAGAAAGGCCGTGACGCTCGATGGTCCGGAGATGCGCCGGCTCGGCGAGAAAGCCCGCGAGTACGGATTGTTTATCGCCGGGGGCGGTATCATCGAGCGGGTGCAACAGTTTCCCGACCGCTGGTTCAACTCCGCGTTCATCCTCGGCCCCTCGGGCGAGGTGATCCTGCGCTATCACAAGTGGCACATCCCGGCGTCGATCGGCCTCGGCACGAGCCCGCACGATCTGCTGGATGAGTATCGCAAGGTGTTCGGTGCGGACATCCGCACGCTCTTTCCGGTGGTGGACACGGAGATCGGCAAGCTCGGGACGATGACCTGCCACGATGGCTGTACCCCGGAAGTCTCCCGCGCGCTCGGCTACAACGGCTGCGAGGTCATCTGCCATCCGTCGGCCTTGCAGGAAATCGAGGGAGTCAGCGCACCCTGGGACTTCTGGCGCTTCACGCGCCGGACCCGAGCGCACGACAACATGTGCTACCTGCTCGGCTCGAATTGGGGCAGCGTCGATTATGCCTACTACCCGCGCTCTTTCTGCCCCGGCGGTGGCTTGATCATCGACTACACCGGGATGCTACTGCGCGAGGCGCCCTACCCGGAGGAGCAGGTCATCGGCGCGACGATCGACATTGAGTCGCTGCGCGAGCACCGTTCGCGATGCAATCACAACACCTGGGTCGATGTGCGCACCGAGGGCTTCCGGCAGATCTACGAAAAGCCGATCTACCCGGCGAACCAGTTCCCCTCCGGCAAGCCCCCGCGCACTCTGGCGGATAAGATGGGCCCGCTCGAGCAGGTATTCAGGGAGCTCTACGGCCGCGGTCAATTCACGCCGCCCGCGGGCCTCACCGTGGAAGAGATGCCGCACCAGCATGCCCGGCGTATCGAGCGCGCCCAAACCGTCGGCGCGCTGCGCAAGCGCTGACCGCGGAGCTCGTTTCCATGCGGGTGATCAGTCAACTCGCAGACCTTGAGCTCGAGGTGGCGAGGATCGAGCGGCAGGGAGAGCTCATCGTTGTCGAGACCGCTCCGGGTCAAGGCGTCGAAACGCGTATCGAGCTCTCGCCCCGCGATACGGGACGCATCGCCGGCAGGATCCTGCGCAGTCCGGCCCTCCTGATGTATGTCCTCTCTCTCCCTATCCTATACTGGCGCGCCCGCAAGACGCCGACCGCGGATCCGCCAGATCCCTGGTCGCAAGGATGAGCGCGTCAGTCCGACCGAGCGCGAGCGAGCTGATCCTGCAGCTCGGGATCGTCTCGTCCCGTCGGACTCAGCAGGCGGTCCAACCGCAGCTGGCTCACCGCGCCTTCGGCAGTCACCCAGTCGCAAAAACCCCGCACCAGACGATTCGTGCTCGAGCGGGGCGCCGTGAGCACGTAGTAGGCAAACGGGGATGGCAGCGCCAGCGCGAACGGCTGCACCAGCGTGCCATTTTCCAGGGCATCGAGCACCAGCGCGCCGCGCCCGAGCGCCACGCCTTCCCCCATCTCGGCCGCCTGGATGACGAGGTTCGAGTGATTGAACCCGGGACCGCGTTCCGGATCGATGTCCACGACCCCTGCCGCTGCGAGCCAGTCGCGCCACCCGGTAGTCATCACGTCGTGCAACAGCGTGTGGTGCCGAAGATCCGCAGGCTCCCTGAGGGGATGAGGGCCCTGCAGGAGCTTCGGGCTGCAGACGGGAAAAATGCTCTCGGTCATGAAGCGTGCACAAGGGAGATCGGGCCAGTTGCCCGTGCCATAGCGCAGCTCGACCTCCACCAGCCCATGCCGCAACGCTTCCTCCTCCGGGGCGGATTCGGTGATCCGCACGTCGGTATCCGCATGAGCCCGCATGAAGCCTCCAAGCCGCGGCAACAGCCACCGCGATGCGAAGGAGTCGAGCGTCGCGATGTTGAGAATGCCCTTGGGCTTGATGCCCCGCACGAGATCGGTGCTGACCCGGACTGCTTCGAGAGCCGAGGTGACGGCAGGGAAATATTCCCGGCCCGCGTCGGTCAAGACCAATCCCTGGCCACGCCCGAGGCGATGAAACAGCGCGATGCCGAGGAAGTCCTCAAGCGACTTGATCTGGTGACTGACGGCCGCTTGGGTCACGTGCAGTTCCTCGGAGGCGCGCGTGAAGCTCAAGAGCCGTGCAGCGGCCTCGAATACGACCAGGGCATTGAGCGGCGGCAGACGACGGGTCATGCGGGCGAATCGGCCTCCCTCTGGAACTGTACCACGGGTGGCGGGATGGCGCTGCGGGCGCGACCCGCGATTGCGCCGCGGCGCGAGATCATGCGCCTCGGTACGCGGTAATCGAGCGGATGTTGCTATGAATCGCAATGAGGTGGTTTGCATCTCGGGTTGCTCGAGCGGCATCGGGCGCGCTCTGGCCGCGCGCCTTGCGGCTCAAGGGGCAATCGTCTATGCGGGAATGCGCGAGTTGGACGCGCATTCTTCGCTCACTGGCGTCCGTCCCCTGCAGCTCGATGTGACGCGGGCGGACCAGGCTGAGGAAGCGATGAGGGCAATCGAACACGAGTGTGGCAGGCTCGACGTCTTGATCAACAACGCGGGAGTGAACGTCATCGGTCCTTGGGAGCTCATACCCACGGAAGTCGTACGACGGGCATTCGAGGTGAATTTCTTTGGCGCCGTGGAACTCACGAAGGCCGCGTTGCCCCTCATGCGAGGCCAGCGTGACGGTCACATCCTCATGGTCTCCTCACTCTCCGCTCTGGTCGCCCCGCCCGCCGGGGGCGTCTACGCAGCGAGCAAATCGGCGCTCGAAGCCTTCGCGGAGAGCCTGTCCTACGAAGTTCGACGATGGAATATCCGAGTCTCGATTGTCAATCCCGGAGGATATGCCACCGCGCTGGACGTCAAGTCCTGGCGTCCCTCGGTACCCGAAGGGCCTTACGCGCCGTTGACCACCTCATTGGGTGCGCCGAGCGCCGCAGGCGCGGGATCCGCCGAAGAGGCCGCCGACAGGATCATAAAAGTCCTGAGCGAGCCGCCCGGACGATTGCGGCATCCCCTCGATGACACGGGCCGGCGGATCTTCCACCAGCTGAGATGGGATATCGATCGCGAGCCCATCGCGCGAGCTGCATCGGGCCTCGGCTGGTGGCTGAACGGCGCCGACGCCGAGGACGGTCAACCGTAACACTCACCAAAAGTCATCATGTCTGAAATCGAAAGCCTTCCGTACCCTACCGAACGAGCCCTTGGCGAACACCTCGACCGCGTGATCGAGGGAGCACTGGCCCGAGAGCGCATCGTCGGCTTGGTGGTGCGGCTCGCGCTAGACGGGAAGGTCGTCTATCGGCGCGCCGCCGGCATGGCTGATCGTGAGTCGGGACTGGCCATGCGCGAGGACATGGTGTTCCGCCTGGCCTCAATCACGAAGCTTTTCGTCTCTGTCGCGGCGCTGGCGAGCGCGGAGCGGGAACTGATCGGACTCGAGGACCCCGTAACGAAATGGCTTCCCGCTTTTCGCCCCAGGTTGCCGGACGGACACGAGCCCGCTATCACGCTACGGCAATTGTTGACCCATACCTCCGGACTGAACTACGGCCACTTACGAAACAACTCAGCCTATCGTGAAGCCGGCGTGAGCAACGGTCTCGACCGTCCAGGACTGTCGCTGGAAGAGCAATTGCGGCGTCTGGCATCGGTGCCGCTACTATGTGAACCGGGCACAGCCTGGAATTACTCGCTTTCCACTGACGTGCTGGGAGCAGCGCTCGCGGCCGCGCATGGGATGACGCTGCCTGAGGTAGTGCAGCAACTCGTCATTGAACCGCTCGGATTGCAAGACGTTGGCTTTGACATCAAGGACCACGCACGCCTGGCAGTGCCTTACGTCGACGCCTTTCCGAGGCCTCTGCGGATGAGGGATCCGCAGGTCATCCGGGCCAAGGATAGAATCCTGCAGCTCTCCCCGTCACGAATCCTCGATCCGCGCGCTTATCCTTCGGGTGGTGGCGGCATGGCGGGCACCGGGGCCGACGTACACTCACTGTTGGAAGCTCTCCGCCTTGGCGGTGCGCCCATCCTGAGGCGCGCCAGCGTGCAGGCCCTGTGCACTAACGCCCTGCCCGAAAGCGTCGCGTTCGAAGACCCCGGTTGGGGCTTCGGACTCGGAGTAGCAGTACTGCTGGACCCCGAAAACGCACGCACGCCGCATAGCCTAGGAACCTGGCAATGGGGCGGTGTGTACGGGCATCATTACTTTGTCGATCCCGGACAGCGCATCTCCGCCGTCATCCTGACCAATGTT
>Ga0335075_10010591_pt1 | contig 13992 bp, 10 predicted proteins | sample Lox_Sample_24_FD_206723 | JGI IMG/M metagenome (GOLD analysis project Ga0335075, IMG submission 206723) | Soil microbial communities from Loxahatchee National Wildlife Refuge, Florida, United States - Lox_Sample_2.4 | ecosystem: Environmental > Terrestrial > Soil > Wetlands | place: USA...
GGCAGCGGTACGCCGTGCTTGCCGATGACGTCGGAGCCGTCCTTGGTGGCCACGTCGGCGGCCCAGCCCTCCTCGCGTAGCCGGTAGTAGGTGTAGATGACGTCGTGGTCCTGGAACCCGGGGCCCGTGATGATGACGGCGGTCTTGGGCATCGCCTGTTGCCTTCCTTTCCCTAATCCGTGCTGGCGGCCGTTGCTCACGCGGCCCGCGTGATGCTCAGGTAAGTGCGGTTGGGGTCGGGCGCCCGCCCGCCGACGGCGGCGATGATCTCGACGTCGCCGCTGGTTACGCCAGACATGCATAGTGGGATGTAGCAGATGTCGGCCGGGTGCCGCCGGTAGAAGATGTCCATGCCCGTGCGTAGTCCGAACCGGTAGCAGCCGTCCGGGGTGCGGTCCCGCATGCGGGTGTTCGGCCGGTGCCGGGCAGTCCGCATGGGCAGGTCCGGGACAGCGCGGGACCATGCCTCGTACCCGGTGCCTTCTCTGCGGTAGCTGTCACTCAGACGCAGTAGGTCGAGCTTGTTCCTGGGAACTTCTACCTCGGCCAGTTGCAGTGGGCCGCCGCCCGTGCTCCGGGTGGCGTGGAAGGCGCCGGCTGCGATGCGCATGATGGTCCCCGGTCCTACGGCGGTCTCGGAGCGTAGCCCCGCCGTAATGCCGGTGCCACCCAGGCAGATGAGGTAGGTGAGCTTCCGCGGGTGGGCGTGCATCGACGTCGTGTGGCCAGGGCCGATGTGCAGGCTCCACACGTCGAAGTACTCGTCGGCGAAGACCCGGAACTCGAAGCCCCACGGCTTGGGGATGACGTCGTCGAGTCGCCCTGCGTCACCGGGGTGCTCGTTGACGGCCCGGGCACCCCCGCATACCAAGCGGTTAAGCGCCTCTACGTCAGCCCGGCCGGCATCCATCCGGATCATCCGCGGCAGGGACCGGGTGCGTCCGGTCGGGTCGGCGAATCGGCGAGAGTGAAGGTCAATGTCTGGCTCCTCTGCGATGGTCGGTACGGGCTCGTGTTCTGGCCCGCACCGACCAAATCCGCATTCCGGGGCCGTACCGAACAAGCGGATTCCATGCCGCCGGAGGGTCGGCCGACGGTGTACTCCCGCCCGCGCAAGGCGACCCGGTCCGCTAGAACGATGCGATGTCGCTTAGATCACCGTCGCGGATCGCTGATATGAGCCGTCTCTCGGCTCTGGACCGGCGCATCCTGGCGGCGTCGTAGGGCACCTTGAGATTCCTGGCAGCAGCTGTGAGCGGCACCGATTCCAGCCTGGTCGAGCCGATGAGGGTGGCCTCAGCAGTACTGATCACGCCCTGAGCCACAGCGGCGGCTAGCACGAGGTCGGGATGCCCATCCGGATGCGGTGGCGCGACAGCCCATGAGGGGTCCGCTATCCAGGCGGCCTGGTCGGCATCCGCGTACCGGAACGCAGCCCCTGAACGGTAGGCGGCCCAGCGCAGCCGCAGCGCGATGGCAGGACGGGACAGGTCCATGGACCGGAGGGCGGCCAGGAAACCGGTCAGGACCTCCGCGTCGATGTCCGCGGTGTCTCCCTCGTAGCCCTTGGCTAGCTTGCCTGCCGCCCGCCGCAACGCCGGCATGGCCACGCCGACGGCGCCGATCACCCATGCAGGTTCCTGTCGGCGGGCGCGCGTAACCAGCGCCGACCACGCCGCGTCCTTGGTGGCGGCATCTGTTGCCGGGCTGAGAAGGAGCTTCTTGAGCTCATCAAGAGGAATGAGCCTGGGCGGCAGAACTCCACCGATCTGCTTACCGTCGAGCGATAGCGGTTCCGGTCCCCGTGTCAGCAGGCGGAAGGCAGTATCGGCAGAGCGTAGTGGTGACGGGAACTGCAGTCGTGCGGTCATGGCGTTAACTCCCTGAACTCGGATGTTCGGTCCGGGAACCATGAATGCAGGCTGGGCAGACACGCGGCCTCCTGTGCAGGCTTTGACTGACGGCTGACAGGAAGCTGACGCGACACGTGCAGCCAGAATTCACTGGATCTTACTGGAAATGATTGGGATAGTGCTACGCTACCGCTCATGAGCGAAGGGGTAGAGATCCTTGAGCGGCGCCTCGACCGGCTGCGGGTCGCCGTGCGTGAGGCTGTGATCGCTGGCGAGCGGGACCGGGCCAGCGCGCTGCGCCGAGAGTTGCGGCAGGCCGAACAGGAGTGGGAGCAGGCCCTCGCGCAAGCCGCGGAATCGCTGCCACGGGCGGGCGAACCAGGGGTGAGCGGATCGCAAGCGGGCGGACCGCGGGCTGCGGTCGGCGGCGGTGATTCGCCGCTGCTGCCGTTGCGTGAACAAGTTTATGAGGCGCTCGCCCTGCTCGCCGTTCCTGCGGCGCCCCGGCTGATCGCGACCGTCCACGAGGCTTTCTTCGCCACCACGTTCCCGGGCTCGAAGCTCACCAGCCTCAAGCGGGATGAGGAACGCTCGTTCCGGACGGCGCCGTATGCCCGGCCCTACTACATCTGCGCCGCGCTCACTGCCGACTTGCTCGCTCCCGCGCGCGGGCTGCTCGCGGTAAGCACCTGGCCGATGGAGTGCCGGGTCATCGGGTCGCTGTCCCCCCGGGTCGACTTCCTGACCGCTGCGATCAACGTTGCCGCGGCCGTGGAGCGGCTCACCCAGCCCGTCCCGGCGGCGCGGCGGCTGCTGTGGCGGTTCGCCGCGAGCATTCCCGGTGCGGCCGAGGATGCGAACCGAATCGACCCGCGGCGCGTCATACACGCGGCGGAAGCGGAGCGGGAGGTCCACGAGCCAGGGGACCGTGAAGCCCGCGGCGCGGGGGCGCGAAGGGCGCGCGAGCAGCTCGACGAAGTGCAGCAACTCTTCGGCGCCCCTCTCCGTACGGCGGCGACTCAGGCCGGTCGCACTCAGGGAAGGCGCGCGTGAAAGGAACCGAAGCCAGGCTCGCCCGGATCCGCGGGCGTGCCGTGCCCAGGAACCACAACGCGCGCACGATCGCCGCCCTGGCCAGCAACCCCGGCTGCGCGCGGCGCGCCATCCTGGACGCGGCCGGCGTGGACAAGCAGCGGATCGCGGCTTTCACGGGCTTCCCCGCGCCGTTCGGGCAATCGAGGTTCGCCCTCGCCCGCGGCAATGCCTTCGAAGCCCAGCTCAAGGCCGAAGGCGCGGCGCAGCTCCTCGCCCTGCTCCGTGAGCAGCTAAACCTGCCGATCCCCAAGGCGCACTACGACGATCTCACCGAGGTCGGCGGCAACACGAGCCCGGAGCTGCGTCACGCCAGGACGAAAAGCCTGTTGCTCGGCATCGCCAGGAACACTGGTGACAACGGAACGATGTTCGACCACCCGCTGCTCCGGCTTGAGGTCGGCGGCCGTTACGCCTACCTGGAGCCGGACCTGATCGCGTTCCGGGTCGAGGGCAAGTTCTCGGTCGTCGAGGTCAAGTCGTTCCCGGTCATCGACGGTCAGGCCGACGGGGAGAAGGTGGCGGCCGCGGCGATCCAGTCCGCCGTGTACGTTCTCGCATTGCGTGACCTGCTCGGTGACCCCGGGGCCGTGCATCACGAGACGATCCTGGTCTGCCCGGAGAACTTTTCCAGCCGTCCGGTGGCGGCGAAGCTGGACGTACGCAAGCAGCTCGCCGTGCTGTGCCGCCAGCTCTCCCGGCTGGCCCGCATCGATGACCTGCTCGGCCTGCTCCCGCCGGGCCTGACCTTTGACCTCGACCCGGACGATGCCGGGGTTCCCCGGCGCGAGCCCGCTGACCTGGCCGGTGCGATCCGCACGGTCGGGGCCCGCTACGCGCCGGAGTGCCTGAACACCTGCGAGATGTGCTTCTTCTGCCGGGACGAAGCGCGTGACGACACGGCCAGGCTCGGCAAATCCACCCGCGAGGAACTCGGCGGGATAGAGCACATCGCCGCCGTCCTCGGGTTTGCCCGTGGCACGGGCGCGCCAGATCCCGCGCTCGCGGAGGCAGCCGTCACGCTCCGGGCGGCGGCCCGGCTGCGCGCGGATGTGCTGGGGGAGGCGGTATGAGCACTTTAAGAGCACTGGCCCGTGTTATCGCCGCCGAGCGCCAGTTCGCGCAGCCCATCTGCACCGTCCGGCACGTGCACGTCAGCGACCGTCCGCTGGTGGTCATTCCGCTCGCGCTGTCCGGGGAGGCCTGCGCCCCACTCGCCGCCATGGTCGGCGATGACCCGCGTGAGCCAGGGCTGCTGCTCGTCCCGGAGCCCCGGGACCGTGACCAGCGATTCGCCTTCGCCGCCGAGCTGGCCGGCGTGGCCGGACCGTACATCGACTCCTACGCCCACGACGAGCCGGACGACGCGCCGCAGTTCCTGCTGCCCAACCCGGCCGCCGTGGCCTTCATCCGGCTGCTCGGCCGTTCCACCCGCTTCCGCAGGACCGAGGGCGCGTACGCCGTCCCTGCGGCCGTGCCGCTCCTGGGCCGCTGGCTGACTTTTTATACCGAACGAGCGGAGGTTCCTCCCTCAAGCCTCATGCTCGTCCTCACCGACGTGCTGGCCGGCCACTGGGCTACTGGCCAGAGCCCGATGGAAGACCAGAACCTGAGTGCCATCATCGGCTGGATCGACCCGCCGCCCGGCATGACCGGCGCGCAGGCCGCCCTGGCGGCGGAAGATCCGGTGCGCTGCCCGCCGGCCGGCCCGGCGACCGACCCCACCTTCGACAACGAGGTGCTCGAGGCCCGGATGCTCGCGGTGCGCACCGCGAGGTCCACCGGCGACGGCCGCGCGCTCGCCCGCGCGACGGCCAGGATGGCCGAGGCACTGCGGACCCAGCTCGAGCCGACCTGGACGCTGATGTGGCGGGCAGTGGACCTGCTCCGCGCGCTTCCTGAGGGCGGCCACGTGCCGGGCCGCTGGGCGGCCGACTGCGCCGCGTTCGGGTCGTATCTGGACTATCTGCGGGGCGGCGGGCCGCCGCAGGCGAAACGGGACGGTGCCGTCTCGGCGGCCCGGCGGCTCGCGAACCTGGAACGTGCCCAGGAGAGGCTCGCTGTGGAGCGGGCATACGACGACTCCTTGATCATGGCCGAGTACCGGATGACGGGGGAGGCGTTCGCGGGGACGGTGGTCGCGGCCGAGCCGGACCGGATCGACGCGACCGGAAAACGCCGGGTGCTGCGCCCGCGCGTCACCGTCGAGACCAGTGACATGGTGCTTGCCAGGCCGGGTGCCGTCCTCACCTCGCCCGCCCGTCCGGGCCAGGAGGCGAAGGTCATCGAGGTCCTGGATGACGCCCCGAGCCAGGTGGTCCTGGAACTCAAGGGCGGCATGGGCCGGTCGCTCACTCCCGAACCGGGCAGCGTCCCCGCGGTCGGCGAGCGGGTTTGCTACGCGACGTTCAGCGACCGGTTCCAGCCGACGGCGGCCTTCCCGCCGCCTGAGGAGACCCCGTGGACGCACGGCGGCCCGCCGCCGCAGTACGTCCCGCGGGACGAAGACGCGACGGAGGTGTGGTCATGACCTCGGCAGCCGAACTCGCCGAGCGGGCGACCAGCGAGATCCTCGCCGATCTCGGCCGTACCCAGCGCGGCGTGGTCGTGGACTCGCCGCCGGGGGCGGGCAAGTCGACGCTGGTCGTGCGGGCGGCCGCGGCCCTGGCGGACGCGGGCGAGAAGATCATGGTGATCGCGCAGACCAACGAGCAGGTCGACGACCTGACCGACCGGCTCGCGGATGCCTGCCCCGGCTTGATGATCGGTCGCCTGTCCGGCAGCGACTACATACCCGCAGAGCGCGTGGCGCGCCACGACACCGTGACCGTTTCCACGAAGGCCGCCGATCTGGCCGGCTGTGTGGCCGTGCTCGGCACCGCGCACAAGTGGGCCATGACCAGCGCGGACGCCGCCCGGCCGTGGGCGGTCGTCGACGAGGCATACCAGATGCGTTCGGACCTGCTGCTGAGGGTCGCACACCTGTTTGACCGCGCCCTGCTCGTCGGCGATCCCGGTCAGCTCGACCCGTTCTCCACCATCGAGACCGAGCGCTGGACCGGGCTCACCTGGGATCCGATGCAAAGTGCCGTCGCCGTTCTGCTCCGGCATAACCCTGACATTCCGGTGCACGCGCTGCCGGTGTCCTGGCGGCTGCCCGCGATGGCGGCTCCCGTGGTGTCGGAGGCGTTCTATCCGTTCACGGGATTCGCCGCCGCCACGGGAGAACGGGAGCGGCGGATCGAGTTCACCACGCGCCCGTTCGGGATGAACGTCCTTGACCAGACCCTGGAAACGGCGGCACGCTCAGGGTGGGCGCTGCATGAACTGCCCGCCAGGCACTCGATGCGGACCGACGCGGAGGTGGCAGCCGCGTGCGCCGCGCTGGCCGTCCGCTTCCTCCAGCGCGGCGCCGTCGCCCATTCCGAACGCGGCGCCGCATCGGTGGGCGGTTCCCGGATCGCGGTGGGAACCGCGCATCGCGACCAGGCCCAGGCGGTCCGGTCCGCGCTGCGCCAGGCCGGTGTCACCGGTGTCACGGTCGACACCGCGAACAGCCTGCAGGGCCGGGAGTTCGACGTGACGATCGCCTGGCACCCGCTGTCCGGCCGCCGGGATGCCACGGCCTTCCACCTGGAGAGCGGCCGGCTTTGCGTGCTAACGAGCCGGCACCGGCACGCCTGCGTCGTCGTGGCCAGAGCCGGCATCCCTGAACTGCTCGACGCTCACCCCTCCACCGATCCGGTTTACCTCAACGTCCCGGTGAAGTTTCCCGATGGCTGGGAGGCGAACCAGGCGCTGATGGCTCATCTGTCCGACTACAAGGTGCGTGCCCTGTGACGTCACCAGGCGGAGAGCCGACTGCCATCGTGGTTGCTAAACCACGGTTTAGTAAACCATGGATGAGCATTCTCGCTTTCACATGCTCAGCGAGGCCGATGGTACAGGTCGGTCAGACTCACCAGGATCACATCGTCGCGGGCCTAGGCGCCGCGCAACTCGTCGTCGAATCCGGTGCGGCTGAAAAGGGCCAGCGTAGCGCCTTCGGCCCGTGGACCAAGCAAGTCCCAGATCTGCGCAAGGCGGCGGAGGTCGGCAGCGTTACGGGGGCGGTTCGGTTGTGGCATTGCTGTCTTCAAGTAAGTCGTAACCAAGTACGTCTGGCAGGAAGAGCCCGGCAGGGCCAACGCTCGCTCACGTACGTTGACCCCGCCGCAATGGAGCCCGCCGCTCGGCGGCGGGAGATTACGCCTACGACGGCGCAGACGCGAGTCGGAGCTCCTCCGCAATGGAGCTGGCACATCAGCAGTAACTGCCCGGTGAGCCAGAAGGATCTTCGTTCCGTAAGGCTAACAGCCGTAGGGAAGTTGGGAGCTCCAACCCGCGTGACAAAGTTTGGAGCACCGACACGGTATGCGTTTATAAGGACAATGAATATGATGTGCGCTACAGTCAGTGGCTATGGCAAAGCATGGCCGTCCGGCTCATGCGGTGCTCCGGGGGCATCGTGCACCGCCCAGCCTCCTGGAGTGCGACTTGCTGGCGGCCGAGCGCGGCTGGGGTATGTGGTTCCGATGGTGGTGCCTGCGGATTACTGCGCCGCTTTCATCGTGCACCCCAGCGTGCTCCTCGCGCGCCAGGAACGTTGTCCGGAGGCTACTACTCGCATCGCTCACGATTGTCGGCGTAATCGGCCATCACGAGGTCACGGCGTTGCTCAGTCACATTCCTTGAAGCCGACATAGGCGCGGCGCAATGGTGGAGGGTTGGCGTGGACACTTTCGATGAGTTTTTCCGAAAAGCGACCGGATTTGCCGAGGGGCCGTATGGGTACCAGCGACACCTGGCGCTCGACGGCTTGCCCGACGTGGTAAAGGTGCCGACCGGTACCGGGAAGACCGGAATCATCCTGGCCTGGCTGTGGCGGCGACTGCACGAGGACCCGGACGCCACACCGCGACGGTTGGTATACGCGCTGCCACAGCGCACGCTGGTGGAGCAGGTTGCCCGGGAAGCGGCCAAGTGGCTGGCGAATCTGGGGCTCATCGACGATGTCGCGTTGCACGTCGTTATGGGTGGCGCGGGGAAGTCGCAGGGCCAGTGGCGACAGGTGATGGACAAGCCTGCGATCGTGGTCGGCACGGTGGACTCGCTGGTCAGCAAGGCGCTCAACCGCGGATATGGGATTGGGCGCGCGATCTTCCCGATCGACTTCGCCCTGGTCACGAACGGCGCGCACTGGGTGATCGACGAGATCCAGCTCTGCCCGGAGTCGACGACCACGCTGCGCCAGCTCGCCGCGTTCGCGCGGAAGTACCCGACCGCGGAACCGTTCAGGCTGACCTGCATGTCCGCGACCATTGACGAAGCCCTGCTGCAGACCGTCGACCACGTCTCCTTGGGCACCGTCGTCGAGATCAATCCCGATGAACGGATCGGCGAGCTAGGAATCCGTCTCGACGCCGAGCGCACCATCCGGCGGCTGGAAGCCGAGCCCGGCGATTACAAGGCGATCGCCGCGGCCGCGTTGGAACGGCACCGCGACGGCGAACTCACGCTGGTGGTGCTCAACACGGTCGAGGCGGCCCGCGAGGTCTTCCATCACGTGCGCAGGGACGCGTCAGCTGACTGCACGCTGCTGCACTCCCGGTTCCGCGCGGTCGAGCGGGAACAGCTCATGAATGCGGTTATCGAACACCCGGGGAACCGGATACTGGTCTCCACCCAGGTCGTGGAGGCCGGGGTCGACCTGAACGCCTCGGTTCTGATCACGGAGGCGGCGCCTTGGCCGTCGCTCGTGCAGCGGGCGGGGCGGTGCAACCGCACCGGAAAGGTCCAGAACGCCGAACTCTGGTGGGCCTCCCCGGGTAAGCCCGAGCCGTACGAGCACGTCGACATCGAGGCGTCAGCAACGGCGTTGCGTGACCTCGACGGCGAAAGCCTCACCAGCGAGAACCTGCTCGCCCGCCACGTGGAAACCAGCAGGCAGCAGGTCACCGTGCTCCGCCGCCCTGACTTCATCGACCTCTTCGACACCGCACCGGATCTCAGCGGCGGCGACATCGATATCAAGCCATACGTCCGCGACGCGGATGACCTGGATGCCCAGCTTGCCTGGGCCACCTGGGCGTCGGCGCCCGGTGACGCCACCGGCGCGCCGCCCGCCGAGGCCAAGGCGCCCCCGGATGCCTATCGCTGCCGCGTCCCAGTCGGGAAGGTGAACGAGCTCGCCAAGAACGCCCGGGTCTGGCGGTTCGACCAGGTACTCGACCGGTGGGCCAGGGTGGATCCACGTCTATCGCAGTCGCGGGCGCGGCCGGGAGAGACGCTGGTCGTCAACGCCGACGACGGTGGCTACGACCCGATGACCGGGTTCGACCCCGGCGCGCGCGGGCCGGTGCCCGGATGCCCGTCCCTCGACCCCGTATCGGAACCTACGGACGGCGCGGACGAGGGGTACGCGGCGGATCCAGCCAGTGTGCGGCGACCGAAATGGATCTCTCTTGACCGGCACAGCGAGGACACGCGGGACGAAGCCGAGAAGCTGTTCGCGGCGCTGCAGCCCGTGCTGCCCGATGGGGCCGCAAGGTCCGCTGTCATCGCGGCCTATCTGCATGACGTGGGCAAAGCGCATCAGACATGGCAAGACGCGCTGTGCGACCTCGCACCCGAGGAGCAGAAAGCGGATATTGCCGACGGGCGGCCCTGGGCGAAGTCCGCGGAGAAGGGGCGCCTTCGTTTCGACGGCAGCGTCGCGTTCCGGCATGAGCTCGCCTCGCTGCTGATCCTCGATGGTCCGCTGAACCACCTGCTGAAACAGGCCCCAGACCCGGACCTGGCCCGGTATCTCGTGCTCGCCCATCACGGCAAGCTCCGCCTCCAGGTCCGGGACCAGACCGATCTGGCCGTGCTCGACACCGCCCGCGAGAAAGCGATCCTCGGCCTCGAAGACGGGCAGACCGCCATCCTCCCGGCGGTACTCGGCCAGCCCGCCACGACGCTGACCGTGGACCTGCGCCAGTTCCGGCTCGGCGGCGACCGCTCCTGGACGCGGACGACGCTGCGCCTTCGTGACCGGTACGGCCCGTTCCTGCTCGCCTACCTGGAGACCATCGTGCGCGTCGCTGACTGGCGTGCCAGTGAAAAGGAGGCACGGTGAAGCACGATCTTCGCGGCCTGCGCTCGCAGCCGCTCGCTAGCTACCTCGCCGGCCTTGGCCTGATCCGTGTGCTCGGCGGGCAGGCGGATCTGGAGGCGAGGGCCGCCTGGCGATCTGACGGCCTGACCATCACCACGGCGGTGGAAGACATCGCCGCCTGGCTCGCGGACAACTACGTCCCGACGCCGGTGGTCAGCCCCTGGAACAACGGCAGCGGATTCGGCGCGAAGGACAAGGAGCCGCGCCGCGTGCTCGATCTCATCCGGCAGCACCCGTCGCACCGGCTCGCGGGCCTCCGTGACGCGATCCGCGCCGCGGAGGCGGTGCCGCGAGATGGCGATAAGAAACAGATCGTGCAGGCGTTCCGTAACACCTGCCCGGAGGAGGTGCTGCCGTGGATCGACGCGGCGGTCGTGCTCACCGGAGAGGATCCGGTGTTCCCGCCGCTGCTCGGCACCGGCGGCAACGACGGCCGCCTTGACTTCTCCACGAACTTCCACCAGCGGCTGCTCGACGTCATTGGCACGCCACTGTCGCTGGCCCTGGCGAAGGACCTGCTCGCCGGTACCGAAATGCAGCAGCTCGCTAGCGCCGCCATCGGCCAGTTCGACCCCGGAGCCGCGGGCGGTCCTGGCTCGTCGGTGTTCGGCGGGGCTAGCTCGCTGGTCAACCCGTGGGGTTACGTGCTGCTCGTGGAGGGCGCCCTCTTGTTCGCCTCCAGCGCGGTCCGCCGGAACCAGTTCTCGGCGGGCAGGGCCGCGATGCCGTTCACCGTGTTCGGCTCGCCGGACGGCTCGGACAGCGGCGCGCCGGACGAGGAGTCCCGCGGCGAAGTCTGGGCACCGCTGTGGGACGAAGAGTTCACGCTGCCAGAAATCCGCCAGCTCTTCGCCGAAGCCAGGGCATCCTGGCGCGGCCGCCCCGCCCGCCGTGCGGCCGACTTCTACGCGGCCACCCGCACGCTGGGCGTCGCCCGCGGCGTGAACGCGTTCACCCGTTTCGGCTTGCAGCGCCGCAACGGCCTGGCGTTCGCAGCGGTGCCGCTGGACCGCGTCGACGTCCGCGAAGACCGCGACGTGCGGCTCGCAGCCGACGTGGAGGACTGGGCGAACCGGTTTGCCGGCTCTGACGCGTCTGCCGCCGTGGGGCAGGCAGCGCGGCAATTCCAGAAGGCGCACCTGGCGTACATCCGCGACGGCGGGCCGGACAGGCTCGCGGCCATGCTGGCGGCACTTACCACCTTGCAGCATGCCGTCGGCCGCAGCGGCCGGGCCAGGCAGAGCGCGCCGGTCCCGTATGCGCCGCCTGCCACCGGGTTCCTGGCTGTCCTCGCCGAAGACGACTGCGTGGAGCTGCGGGTCGCCGTGGGGCTGGCGTCCATCGCCACCCTCGGTGGCCACGGACCTGACCGCTTCCTGCGGCACCTGCTCCTTCCCATTGATCCGAACGGGCAGTGGCGCCTGTCCCCGGTCATACCGGGATTCGGCACCCGGGTCTTGACCGACGTGCTCGCCGACGTGCTGGTATGGCGCTGCCGCACGGCCGCGGACGAACCAGGAACCGAGCGGTTCCGCGGCGTACCCGGCTTCCGGTATGGCATCCGCGTCCCCGCGGATAACCTGCACGCCTTCGCGTCTCGTCGCGACTTCAACGACGCGAAGCTCAGCCTGCTGCTGCGGGCCTGCCTAGCGTTGAACTGGCGTAACACGCGCTGGGAATGGCCGTCGGCCGATCCGCGCATCCCCGTACCCACGCTGGGCGCACTCCAGCCGCTGGCGGACGGGCTGCGGCCCGGGACCGGAACCCGGCGCGGCTCCAGCCTGCCGTCTGTCGCCGGTGAGGGCGAGGAGCCGAAGCTAGCGCTGAACCCGGACTGGGCAATGCGGCTCGCCGTGGGACATACGGAAGCCGTCCATGGTGAAGCCGCCACACGGCTGGCCCAGGCCGGCTGGAAGGCGGTTCCCGCGCCGCCCGAAGAAGCAGCGGGTGACGGGACCCGGATCGCCGCCGCGCTCATGCCCCGCTGCCTGAAACCGCTGTCCGTCCTTCCCGTCGTCGCAATCAAGATAAGGAGCGATCATGAACAGTAACCGCACCGTGCTCAAGGCCGAGCTGGAACCGCTGGTCGGCTCGCTCTTCCAGCCCACCGGATTCCCGGACCTAGGCGCCGCCGAGTTCGGGACTGGCCAGCTTCTCGTGGAGTCGGCCCAGTCGATGGCGAACTGGCTGGAGGGCACCACCTGGGACGTCGCGCGTAACGACCAGACCGCCGAGCTGAACGTCCTGCCCTACGTCCGCGTCGTCAGCTCAGAGGGCGCGTTCCTGTCGTCGAGCCGGCTGGAGGCGCACCGGCTGGCATCGGCCTACATCATGGATGGCAAGGTCGACGAAAGCGAAGGTCGCGACTGGCTCGCGCAGCGGTTCGGACTCCTCAAGGGACGCCCGCTAGACAACCGCGCCGTGGCGCGCGCATGCTTCGGCCTCGACCCCGTGTCGCTAGTGCATGGAGCGTTCTTCGCCCAGCCGAAATGGCCATGGCAACCTAAGATCGCCCGGGCCGTGACCGCCTTCATCGAGGCGTCCGGCGTGAAACCCGTAGTCAGCGGCGGCGTGAAGCGAGACGTCGTGGACAGCGAGGGAAAGGGCGGCAGGACCGCCGAAGGGTATGGCACCGTCCCGCATCACCGCGTCGAGTACACCGCGAAGGAGATCACCGCGTACTTCACGATCGATCATGAGCAGTTCCGGTCCTACGGGCTGTCTGAACCCGCTACCGCGCTACTTGAAGCTCTGGCGGAGTTCGAGATCGGTACGCTGCTCGACCACGGACTGCGGCTGCGCACCCGGTGCGACCTCGTGGTGAAGGAGATCACCGAGGGTGCCAAGCCCGATCCCGCTGACGCCGCCCAGCGAATCGCCAAGCTTGCCGTCGACTGTGCAGAAGAACTCGGCACGGTCACGACAGTGACACACGCCGGACGGGGCAAGTGAGCACCACGCTGGCGTTCCGGTTCCCGCTCGGGCGGTACCACGCGAACCCGTGGGACCGGGCGGTCAACGAGGGAGTGACCGAATGGCCGCCATCCTTGTGGCGCATCCTCCGGGCACTCATCGCGACCTGGCACACGCGATGGCCGGACCTGCCCGCCGCCGAACTGGACGGCTTGCTCAACGTACTCGCAGACCCGCCATGTTACTGGACACCGCGTGCCGTCGCTGGGCACACCAGGCATTACCTGCCAGACCTAGCACACCGCAAGGGGGAGCCCGGGCGCACCGACCTGACCCTCGACCCGTTCCTGCGCATCGACAGCGGCGAGGACCTGCTGGTCCGCTGGGACGCCGATCTGGACGACGGGCAGCGCCAGGTGCTCGGCAAGCTCGCCGAGCTGCAGCCGTACCTAGGCCGTGCGGAATCCGTATGCCAGGCGCGGCTGCTCGACGAGGACACCGAACCCGACGAGTCCTGGTGGCATCCCGCGGACGACGGCCCGGCGAGGCTGCTGGCCGTGGAGCGTCCAGTGAGCCGGGCGGCGCTCGAGGCGACCACGACCGAGGTCCGCAAGCGCCGGCGCACCCTGCCGCCGGGAAGCAGGTGGGTGAGTTACCACACTGGCAGGCCACGGGACGACGCCGCGCGGCGGCAAGAGGACCGGCCGCAGGGCGACGTGACCGCGATCCGATTCGCCGTCATGGGCCAAGTGCCGATGCGTGCCACGCACGGGATACTGCTCGCCGACCGGGCACACGAGGTCGCGGGGACCGAGCTCAAGAAGGCGGAGATACCGGAGTCCCGGCGCCACGAGATCATGGGCACCAGGGGAGCACGAACTGACCACGCCCACGCACACTGGATCACACTGCCTGACTCGGGGAAGAGGGGCGCGT
>Ga0335075_10010592_pt1 | contig 13991 bp, 7 predicted proteins | sample Lox_Sample_24_FD_206723 | JGI IMG/M metagenome (GOLD analysis project Ga0335075, IMG submission 206723) | Soil microbial communities from Loxahatchee National Wildlife Refuge, Florida, United States - Lox_Sample_2.4 | ecosystem: Environmental > Terrestrial > Soil > Wetlands | place: USA: Florida...
GCGAAAGAAGATCGATGCCGGCAAGGAGCCGATGATCCACACCGTGCGCGGCGTTGGATACATGCTGCGACCGCCGAAATGACGCGCAAATGAATAGCGCCCCAACCCGACCCTGGTGGCGCCCACGCACTTTGCGCCGTCAACTGGTCGTGGGGGTGTCGGCCGTGGTCACGATTGTCGTGCTGGTCGTCGGCGTGGTCACCACGCTGAGCTTTCGCAGCTACGTCAACGCACTGAACGATGCGGAAGTCGATGAATCGCTTGACGCACTGAATCATTCGTTCACCCGGTATCAGCGAGGCGAATCGCTGCATCACGGTGATCTCGCGCATGCGATGTTGGGGTTCACCGGCCAGAACCAAGGCAACGTCATCGCGGTGCTGCATAACGGCGACGTGATCGGCTCGGCGGTGTTTTACGAAGACGATGCTCGGCCCGCCCCTTCCGATGTCGTGGCCGCAATCAAGGCACAGCCCTGGCAGGGCGACGGTCTACGCACCGCGACACTGGGCGGCCTCGGCTCGTTCCGATTGGAAAGCCAAAGCGCCGGTACCGATGACAGGCTGATCGTCGGAGTCTCGCTGGACTTGGCCAACAAACTCATTACCCGCAGAATCATCAGCGCCACAATGCTTTTGATCGCCGCAATGTTGGTAACGGCAGGCCTCACCATGCTGGTGGTCACCTACGCCCTGCGCCCCTTGCGCCGTGTCGCCGCGACCGCCGCCGAGGTCGCCGGCACACCCCTCATCGGCGACGACCATCGCATCACCGCCAGAGTGCAACCGGAGGACACCGATCCGGAGACCGAGGTGGGAATCGTCGGGCACACCTTGAACCGATTGCTGGACAACGTGGATAGCGCGCTCGCGCACCGCGCCGAATCCGACCGGCGGATGCGGCAATTCCTCAGCGACGCCAGCCACGAACTGCGCACCCCGCTGTCATCGATCCAGGGCTACTCCGAGCTCACCCGCCAGGACAGCGCCGCGCTGCCACCGACCACGGAATACGCGCTGGCCCGTATCGAGTCGGAAGCCCGACGGATGACGTCGCTCGTCGACGAGCTGTTGCTGCTGTCACGCCTAGGCGAGGGCCAGGATCTGCATACCGAAGACGTCGACTTAGGTGACCTCGTCCTCAATGCGGTCAACGACGCCGCGGTGGCGGCGCCCACCCATCACTGGGTCAAGAACCTGCCCGACGAGCCGGTCTGGGTGCGCGGGGATCGCGATCGCCTGCACCAACTCGTCAGCAATCTGCTGACCAACGGCTGGGTGCATACCCCGAACGGAGTGACCGTGACGACGGGAATTACCTGCCACCGGTCCGGTAACAGCGATTCATACGCAGAGTTAACAGTTGCCGACGACGGGCCCGATATTGACCCGGATCTTCTCCCACATCTGTTCGAGCGATTCGTACGCGCAAAGAACTCCCGGCACGACGGGTCTGGAAATGGATTGGGCCTGGCCATTGTCGACTCGATCGTCAAGGCTCATAAGGGCTCGGCCGCCGTCGAATCCGCTGACGGCCGAACCACTTTCCGGGTACGCCTGCCAGTCGTTGAGTAGAAGATCACAGCCGTCACAGCAAACGCTATGCGGTTCGCGTTCGCCTACTCGGACACGCGTAAACCGCTGACAGCCACTGCTCGGCGGGCGCTGCCCCGAGCGCCGCAGTTAGCCCCTCTCGCGGGCGGCAAACTCAAATGAAACGGCCGGCCGTAAAGAAAGCGTTAACGGCGGACCTTTATGCAACGGCGGAGCCTAACGTCCTTCCCGGTTCTCACCGTCGAGGGCTAAATTCATGCTGTACGACCACTATCTGATCGGCTGTCACGAACGGAGTACCTATGGCCGTGCTTGCCTACGTCCTACTGACGGTGGCAGTCTTCGCCGTCCTCGGCTATGCCCAAAAGCTGGTCGAAAAGCTATGAGCTACGAAAACATCGTCGGCCTCGCGCTGTCGGCAGTGTTGGCAGTTTACCTAGCCGCCGCCTTGCTCTTTCCGGAAAGGTTTTAGGTGAGCACATCTACCGCGGGGATCGCATTCCTCGCTTTGCTCGTGCTGGCATTAGTGGCGGTTCACGTGCCCCTGGGCGACTACATGTACCGCGTCTACACCTCGCCGCAAGACTGGCGAATCGAGAAGGCCGTCTACCGCGTCATCGGCGCCGACCCGAAAGCCGAACAGCCGTGGTACGCCTACGCCCGCAGCGTGCTGGCGTTTTCGGCGATCAGTGTGCTGTTCCTGTTCTTCTTCCAGCTGGTGCAGGGCAAGTTGCCGCTGCACCTGCACAATCCGGCGACGCCGATGACGCCCGCGCTGGCCTGGAACACCGCGATCAGCTTCGTGACCAACACCAACTGGCAGGCGTACTCGGGCGAGTCGACGCAGGGCCACCTGGTGCAGATGGCCGGCCTCGCCGTGCAGAACTTCGTCTCCGCCGCGGTCGGCATGGCCGTCGCGATTGCACTGGTCCGCGGTTTCGCGCGGATCAAGAGCAATGAGCTGGGTAACTTCTGGGTCGATCTGGTCCGGGGCACGATGCGCATCCTGTTGCCAATCTCGCTCATCGGCGCGATCGTGCTGCTCGCCGGCGGTGCAATACAGAACTTCCACCTGCACGACCAGGTCGTGACCACGCTGAGCGGCGCGCAACAAACCATCACCGGCGGGCCGGTAGCCAGCCAGGAAGCCATCAAAGAACTCGGCACCAACGGCGGCGGCTTCTACAACGCCAACTCCTCGCATCCTTTTGAGAACCCGACGGCGTGGACCAACTGGGTGGAGATCTTCCTGCTGCTGGCCATCAGCTTCTCGCTGCCACGCACCTTCGGCCGCATAGTCGGAAGCAAAAAGCAGGGCTACGCGATCGCCGCGATCATGGGTGTCCTGGCCGCGATCAGCTGGACGATCATGATGTGGATGCAGCTGCAACACCACGGCACGGTGCCGACTGCGGTCGGTGCGGCCATGGAAGGCGTCGATCAACGCTTCGGTGTCCCCAACTCCGCGGTGTTCGCCGTGTCGACCACGCTGACCTCGTGTGGTGCCGTCGACTCGTTCCACGACTCCTACACCAGCCTCGGCGGGTTGATGGCGATCTTTAACATGCAGCTGGGTGAGGTGGCGCCTGGCGGCACCGGATCTGGCCTGTACGGCATGCTGATCCTGGCGGTGATCACGGTGTTCGTCGCCGGGTTAATGGTCGGGCGCACACCGGAATACCTCGGCAAGAAGATCAACCCCCGCGAGATCAAGCTCGCCGCAAGCTATTTCCTGGTCACCCCGCTCATCGTGCTGATTGGCACCGCCATCGCGATGGCACTGCCCGGCGAACGCGCGAGCATGCTCAACACTGGCCCGCACGGGCTGTCGGAGGTGCTGTACGCGTTCACCTCCGGCGCCAACAACAATGGCTCGGCGTTCGCGGGCATCAACGCCAACACCGTGTGGTACAACACCGCAATCGGCCTGGCGATGGTGATTGGGCGGTTCCTGCCAATCGTGTTGGCGCTCGCGTTGGCCGGCTCGCTGGCCCGCCAAGGTCATACGCCGGAGTCCCCAGGGACACTGCCCACCCATCGGCCGCAGTTCGTCGCAATGGTCGCCGGCGTCACGGTGATTCTTGTTGCCCTCACATTCCTGCCCATGTGGGCACTCGGGCCCCTCGCTGAAGGAATTCACTGAAATGCCAACTTCTACGGCTTTGAAAGCCCGTTCCGCCCGTTCGTCGCAGCGCCAGCACGGCGGCCACGCGCCGGGCGGGCGGGTTCAGGGCGGCCGACTCGACCCCGCGCTGCTGACCAAATCGCTGCCCGACGCGTTGCGCAAGCTCGATCCACGCACGCTGTGGCGCAATCCGGTGATGTTCATCGTGGAGATCGGCGCCGTCTGGTCGACCGTGCTGACGGTCCGCGACTCATCGTGGTTCGGCTGGCTCATCGTGTTCTGGCTTTGGCTGACAGTGCTTTTCGGCAACCTCGCCGAGGCTGTCGCTGAAGGACGTGGCAAAGCCCAGGCCGACACGTTGCGCAAATCGAAGGCCGACACCATCGCGCGCCGGTTACAAGGCTGGTCATCGGACAACCCCGGCACCGAGGAGGACGTCCGGGCTCCGGAGCTGCAGAAGGGCGACATCGTCGTCGTCGAGGCGGGCGAACTCATCCCGGGCGACGGCGAGATCATGGAAGGCATTGCGTCGGTTAACGAATCGGCCATCACCGGCGAATCAGCGCCGGTCATCCGGGAATCCGGCGGCGACCGCTCCGCGGTCACCGGCGGCACCACCGTGCTCTCGGACCGCATCGTGGTCAAGATCACTCAGGAGCCGGGCAAAAGCTTCATCGACCGGATGATCGCACTCGTTGAGGGCGCCAACCGGCAGAAGACACCGAACGAGATCGCGCTGAACATCCTGCTCGCAGCGCTGACCATCATCTTCGTCTTCGCGGTGGCGACGCTGCAGCCGCTGGCGATCTACTCCAAGGTCAACAACCCCGGTGTGGCCAACACCTCCGCACTCACCGACAACGGTGTCACCGGCGTTGTCTTGGTGGCGCTGCTGGTGTGCCTGATCCCCACCACCATCGGCGCGTTGCTGTCGGCGATCGGCATCGCCGGCATGGACCGGCTGGTCCAGCGCAACGTGCTGGCCATGTCGGGTCGCGCAGTCGAGGCTGCCGGCGATGTCAACACCTTGCTGCTGGACAAGACCGGCACGATCACACTGGGCAACCGGGAGGCATCCGAATTCATCCCAGTGAAAGGGGTCACCGCAGAGGATCTGGCGGACGCCGCGCAGCTGTCCAGCCTGGCCGACGAAACCCCCGAAGGCCGCTCGATCGTCGTCTACGCCAAGCAGGTTTACGGGCTGCGGGAGCGCTCGCCCGGCGAACTCAGCCACGCCCATTGGGTCGAGTTCACCGCGACGACAAGGATGTCCGGTGTCGACATCGACGGCCGACAGCTGCGCAAAGGCGCGGCCAGCTCCGTCGCCAACTGGATTCGCGAACAGGGCGGCAACATTCCCGACAGCCTCGGCGAAATCGTCGACGGCATCTCGGCCGCCGGCGGAACCCCGCTGGTCGTCGGCGTGGGCACCAAGGCCGACAACGGCGATAAAGCCGAAGTGCTCGGTGTCATCCACCTCAAGGACGTGGTCAAGCACGGCATGCGGGATCGTTTCGATGAGATGCGCAAGATGGGCATCCGAACGGTGATGATCACCGGCGACAACCCACTGACCGCCAAAGCGATCGCCGACGAAGCCGGGGTCGACGACTTCCTCGCCGAAGCCACCCCCGAAGACAAAATGACGCTGATCAAGCGTGAACAAGAGGGTGGCCGGCTGGTCGCGATGACCGGCGACGGCACCAACGACGCACCGGCATTGGCTCAAGCCGACGTCGGGGTGGCGATGAACAGCGGCACCAGCGCGGCCAAAGAGGCCGGCAACATGGTCGACCTGGACTCCGACCCCACCAAGCTCATCGAGATCGTCGAAATCGGAAAGCAACTGTTGATCACGCGTGGCGCGCTGACCACATTCTCGATCGCCAACGACATCGCCAAATATTTCGCGATCATCCCAGCCATGTTCGTGGCGCTGTTCCCGGGACTGGACCTGATCAACGTGATGCGGCTGCACAGCCCGCAGTCGGCGATTCTTTCCGCGGTGATCTTCAACGCGGTGGTCATCGTCGCGCTGATTCCGTTGGCGCTGCGTGGTGTTCAGTACACACCGAGCAGCGCGTCAAAACTGTTGAGCCGCAACCTTTACATCTACGGGCTGGGCGGCATCGTCGTCCCGTTCATCGGCATCAAACTAATCGACCTGGTCGTGCAATTCATTCCCGGGATGGGCTGATATGAACTTCAACAACCTCATTCGCCAGCACTGGGCAGCGCTACGCGCGCTGCTCGTCTTGACCGTGATCACTGGCTTCGTCTACCCCTTAGTGGTGTGGGGAGTCGGGTTCCTTCCCGGTCTGCACGCAAAGGCAGAGGGCTCAATAGTCAACATTTCTGGAAAGCCGGTCGGCAGCAAGCTGATTGGCCAATCGTTCGCCGACAAGGACGGCAACCCGCTCCCGCAGTACTTCCAGAGCAGGCCGTCGGCAGCGGGAACGGGCTACGACCCATTGGCATCAAGCGCCAGCAACCTGGGCCCGGAAAGCATCGTGGACACACCGGCCGATCCGACCAAGCTGGCCCCGGGCGCGGATCCGTCCACCGCCGGGTTCAAACCGAGCCTACTGACTCAGGTGTGCTCCCGCAGTTACGCGATCGGCCAACTCGAAAAGGTCGACGGCTCACGCCCGTTCTGCACCGGTGGCGGGGTAGGCGCTGTGCTGTCGGTGATCGGGCCGCGGGATTCATCCGGCAACGTGATCCATCCAACCCAGGTGGTCAGCGTCAACGAGCCCTGCTCGAAGCCCGGGAGCGCACCAACCTCGGTGTTCCAGCAATTCTATGAGGGTGTGCGGGTGGAATGCGCGCAGTACGGCCAGGACTACTCGGCCGGTCAGGTCGTCCCGATTCGCGGCTCCGCGCCGGATAACCCGGCGGTACCCGCCGACGCCGTCACCGCCAGTGCCAGCGGCCTGGATCCGAATATCTCACCGGCTTACGCCGATATCCAGGTGGCCCGGGTGGCGCGCACGCGCGGAATCAGTGCTAGCCAAGTACGCGAAGCAATTCGCGACAACCAGCATGGCCGTCTGCTCGGCATCGTCGGCGAGCCGGTGATTAACGTTCTGCAGCTTAATCAAGAGTTGGACCGCAAGTATCCGGTGAAGTCTTGACGTTCCCGGTGGAATGATATCCATGTGACTTCCGCCAATGAGCCGCCACCGCCACCAGCGGCAAGCGCCGATGAGCCAGTTGCCCATAGCGTGCCAACGCAACGGCGCGGCGAGTTGCGCATCTACCTGGGCGCGGCACCGGGCGTCGGCAAGACCTGCGCGATGCTCGGCGAGGCGCATCGCAGGCTGGGGCGCGGCACCGACGTCGTCGCGGCGGTAGTCGAGACTCACGGCCGCAGCAAGGTCGCCGAACTCATCCAAGGCATCGAGGTCATTCCGCCGCAGTACCTTTCCTACCGCGGAACCCTATTTCCCGAACTCGACGTCGAGGCGGTGTTGCGCCGTCGACCGGAAGTTGCGCTGGTCGACGAATATGCGCACAGCAACATCCCGGGCAGCGTCAATTCCAAGCGGTGGCAAGACATCGAAACGCTTCTCGACGCCGGGATCACCGTGATCTCGACGCTCAATATCCAGCATTTGGAAAGCCTCAACGACGTCGTCGCTCAAATCACGGGCGTCGAACAGCACGAAACCGTACCCGACGAAATCGTCCGAAAAGCGGCGCAGATCGAGTTGGTCGACATCACACCGGAGGCTTTGCGGCGCAGGCTCGCCCACGGCAACGTCTATCCGCCGGAGCGGATCGATGCGGCACTGTCCAATTACTTTCGCGCCGGCAATCTGACCGCGCTGCGCGAAATCGCGCTGCTGTGGCTTGCCGACCAGGTCGATGCGGCACTGGCGAAATACCGTGCCGAACAGAAGATTACGGACACCTGGGAAGCCCGCGAGCGCGTGGTGGTCGCGGTGACCGGCGGCCCGGAGTCGGAAACGTTGGTGCGCCGCGCCTCTCGCATCGCATCGAGGTCAGGCGCCCAGCTCATGGTGGTGCATGTGGTCCGCGGCGACGGCCTCTCGGGCGTGTCGCCGAAGGAAATGGGTACAGTGCGCGAACTCGCCGCCAGCTTGGGCGCGACGGTGCACATCGTGGTCGGCGATGACGTACCGACAGCACTGCTTGACTTCGCGCGCGAGACAAATGCGACTCAGCTGGTGCTCGGTACCTCCCGGCGGTCACGGTGGGCGCGCCTCCTCGGCGAGGGAATCGGCGCCGCGACCATCAAGGACTCGGGGAAGATCGACGTCCACATGGTCACCCACGAGCAGGCTAACCGCGGCTTGTCGTTGGCCCCGATTTCGCCGCGCGCTCGCCAGATGGTGTCTTGGCTGGCCGCCATCACCGTTCCGTGGGGCATCTTGGCGATCACCACACGCTGGTTGGACCCGACGCTGGACATCGGCGGAAAGACCGCCATCTTCTTCGCCGGGGTAATTGCCGTCGCGCTGTTCGGCGGAGTGGCGCCGGCCGTGCTGGCGGGGATGCTGTCCGGAGCGCTGTTGGTGTACTTCATCGCCGAACCGCGATACTCGTTCGCCGTTCACAACCCCAGCAACGCCGTCACCATCGTGGTCCTGTTGGGCGTCGCGATGGCGATCGCCGTGCTGGTGGATGCCGCAGCCAGCCGCGCCCGGGAGGCCAGGCGGGCGACCCAAGAGGCGGAGTTGCTGGCGGTGTTCGCCAGTTCGGTGCTGAAGGGCGCCGATCTCGCGACACTGCTGGAGCGGGTGCGGGAGGCGTACTCCCAGCGCGCGGTGTGCCTGATGCGCGATGTCGACGGTCACCAGCAGCTCGTCGCGAGCGTGGGCAAAGACCCATGCGCCACCGTGGATTCCGCTGACACTGCCGTGAAAGTGGGCGAAGACGAATTCTGGTTGCTGATGTCCGGCCGCGCCTTGAGCGGCCGTGACCGCAGAGTGTTGGGGGTCGTCGCCACGCAAGCCGCAGGCCTGGTCAAGCAGAGTGAGCTCGCCGCAGAAGCCGGCAAGGTTCAATCCCTCGCGGAGGCCGATGAGCTGCGTCGCTTGCTGCTCTCGGCGCTCGGCCACGACCTGCGAACGCCGTTGACCGCGGCCAAGGCAGCGGTATCCAGCCTGCGCGCCGAGGACGTCTGGTTCTCGCCCGAGGACACCGCCGAACTGCTTGCCACCGTTGAAGAGTCGATCGACCAGCTGACCTCCCTGGTGGCCAACCTGCTGGACTCATCCCGGCTCGCCGCTGGCGTGGTCAGACCACAGCTCTCCGAGGTTTATCTCGAGGAGGTCGTGCAGCGCGCGCTTATCAGTATCGGTAAACGGACGACCGTCTTCGGCCGGGGTAGCCTCGATCGGGTCAAGGTGGAGCTCGGCGGGACGGTTGCGATGGCCGACGCGGGGTTGCTGGAGCGTGTGCTGGCCAACCTCATCGACAACGCGCTGCGTTACGCGCCCGACAGCATCGTGCGGATTAATGCCGGTCAGGTGGGAGGACGTGTACTGATCAATGTCGTTGACGAAGGACCGGGGGTCGCCAAAGGCGCCGCGGAGCAGATGTTCGAGCCGTTCCAGCGCCTCGGCGATACCGATAACACCAGCGGTCTCGGGCTCGGCCTGTCGGTGGCCAAGGGGTTCGTGGAGGCGATGGGCGGCACCATCCAAGCGACCGACACCCCTGGCGGCGGGTTGACCGTCATGGTGGATTTGGAGGCGCCGCCGGAGGGGCCGACAACCCAGAAGTGGCGCTCATGACTCGCGCCAGCGACGATGCAGAGCGCAGCGATGAGGAGGAGCGGCGCTCATGACCAGGGTGCTGGTAGCCGACGACGACCAACAGCTGCTGCGTGCGCTGCGCATCAATCTGTCCGTGCGCGGCTACGAAGTGACCACTGCCGCAACCGGATCGGCTGCACTGCGAGCCGCCGCCGACCAGCACCCCGACGTGGTGATCCTGGACCTGGGTCTGCCCGACATATCCGGCGTCGAGGTGCTTGCCGGGCTGCGCGGCTGGATGAGCGCGCCAGTGATCGTGCTGTCGGCACGCACCGATTCCGCGGACAAGGTGGGGGCGTTGGATGCGGGTGCCGACGACTACATCACCAAGCCGTTCGGCATGGACGAGCTGCTGGCGCGGCTGCGCGCCGCGGTCCGCCGGGCAGCGGTATCGGCCGACGGCGACGAGCCAGTCGTGGAAACGCGGTCGTTCACTGTCGACCTGTCGGCGAAAAAGGTGATCAAGGACGGCGCAGAGGTGCACCTGACGCCTACCGAATGGGGCATGCTGGAAATGCTGGTGCGCAACCGCGGCAAGTTGGTCGGGCGTGAGGACTTGCTCAGGGAAGTCTGGGGACCGAAGTACGCGAAGGAAACCCACTACCTGCGGGTCTATCTGGCACAGCTGCGACGAAAGCTGGAGGATGACCCATCGCGACCCAACCACCTACTGACCGAAGCGGGCATGGGTTATCGCTTCGAGGCGTGAACGTCATTGTCTTTCATTAGCGGACACTGATATTCGATTAAGCTCTCACTAAGTGGCGCTCGATCGATCACGACGCGCCGATCGCCGTGACGCTTACGGGCCTCGACGGTATGCGAATACCATTGTGTCAGAACGAATTTGTGTCCATTTCACCTTTCATTGCCACAAGCCGCCGCGGCATCCAGTCGCCGCCGCATCACGAGGACATCTCAGCGCCAGCAAAATTGGCTGTCCAAGGCGGACTGGATAACCCCATCGTGTAACCTTCATCGGTAACGGCATCGGCAAAGCGGGTGTCTCCCCGCGTTCAGTCCTTGACTCGGTCGCGGTCAGGTATTCCCGAGTGGCGGATGAGAGCATGCATCATCACATCATTGTCAGCGGTGACGATGCGCTGGCCACCACGATCATCGAGGAGTTGAAAAGGGCTGGCGCGCGTGTCGTCAAGTTGGACAACGCAGAGCTCGCCGATGCCGGCGTTGCTCGTGAGTTGGCTCGGGCCGAGGTCGCGCGCGCTGTTGCCGTCGTCTGTGCCGCGGATGACGACGCGACAAACCTCGAAATCGCCTTACTGGCAAGGAGAGCCAACCCGAAATTGCGTGTTGTGGCGCGGCTGACCAACGATGTGCTGCGCGCCGCGGTGGCTGACGACAATGGGCCCGGTGCGATCTTCAACGTCGCGGAACTCTCGGCGCCGTCGGTCGTCGAAGCCTGCCTATCGCACACCACCCACCCATTCGAGGCCGCCGGCCTCAAATTCGTCGCCACCGGCAGCGAAGCACCCCGCGACGGGTCACTGCGCGAGATCTACGGCGACTTGGCGCCGGTAGCGATCATCCACGGCGAGAACTCCCCCACCCCAGGTGAGGTGGTGGCATGTCCGACTCGAGATGAGCGGGTGCATGCCGGTGACTGGACGGTGGTGATCGGGACCGTCGACGAGGCGGCCGAACGCGGCGTCAAGGTGCTGCAGCCAACGGGGACGCGTGTACAGCGCCCCCGGTTACGCCGAGCCGTCGATGCTGTCCGAGTTGTGCTCAATGACTTCAATCCGGCGTTTTACCCGGCGTTGACGGCCGCGGCCGTTTTGCTTGCCACCTCGATGATCGTGTTGCACTACAACTACCAGCGCCCGCGGATGTCGTGGATCGACGCGCTGTACTTCACCGTCGAAACAATCACGACAACCGGCTATGGCGACTTCAGTTTCGGCCACCAGGTGATATGGCTTCGTCTGTTCGCCGCCATGTTGATGTTCAGCGGAGCGACCACGATTGCTTTGCTGGTCGCGTTCATCGCCGACGTGTTGCTGTCACAACGCTTCGTGATAGCCGCCGCACGCCCGCGGGTGCGCCACCTGCGCAACCACATCATCGTCGTCGGGCTGAGCGAACTCGGGATCCGCGTCGTCACCGATCTGGTCAACACCGGACACGACGTTGCGGTGATCGAGCGCAGCGAGGAGAACCGCTTCTTGTCGATGGCGCACGAACTCGACGTGCCGGTGATCTTCGGCGACGCGACGCTCCTGCAGACGCTGGAATCGGCGCGGGTAGATCGTGCCCGCGCGGTGGCGGTGGTGACCCGCGACGACATGATCAATATCGAGACCGGGATCGTCCTGTCCGAGATGCTGGGGCCGCGGGTGCTGCCTGAGATCAACCGGCGTGCCGAGGTTCCGTTGGTACTGCGGGTGTTTGACCGGGCACTGGGCTTCGCGGTCGCTCAGCGGTTCGGATTCGAGACCGTCCGGTCCAGTGTCGAACTGGCCGCACCCTGGTTCATCGGCGCCGCGAGCGGCTTGGAGGTGCTGGGGACGTTTTCGGTCGGGCAGAGTTCGTTCATGGTCGGGGCAATGCGGGTGGCGGCCGGCAGCGAGCTGGACGGGCTGACGATGTCCGACCTGTCCATGCAAATCCGCGTTATCGCGTTCATCCGGCAAAACGGACCGGTCGAGCTGCGCCCACGCCGGGAACACCGGCTTTGCGCGGGCGACACGGTCTACCTGGTCGGCCCGTACCGGGAATTGCTGGGGGCGTTGCGCCGTGGTTTGCCGCCCCGTCAACCGACCAACGGCGAGGAACCGTCCCGCGACGGTCACGAAGCTGGGCCGGACAACAAGGGGCCTGACGTCGACGTCAGCCACCAGGCCAGGACCGGCTGAACGCTGACAGCGAATGTCCAACTCGCTGCCAGCTGCCTCACAGGAGTGGGGTCTTAGACTCGGCAACCGGACGCCACACGCCACTTGGCGCTCAGAAATCGCTAAACCTGCGGAATTCACGTGATGGTTGCCACAAACAAGCGTTAAGGAAGTGTTATAAAATCGGCCACCTTCCGTTAAAAGTCGATAATGGAGGTTGCCCGACAGTCGAGACCCTGTGCTGGTGGGCCCGCCAAACCACAACCTGATGTAACGAATTTAGCGGTCTGCCCGACCATTATCCGGAAAGGGAGGGCAATGCTTTCTGGGACCGAAGAGCCCGAATGTCGACAGCAGCAGCGGTTAATTCCGGCACGCCAGCTCGGCCTAAAAGCCGGTGTAGATGGGCGGGTGGCCATCCAGAGCTCGGCTGACGACGCGCCGGATCGGCAAGCGACAAAAGCCTTGGCACATGCCACCATTCAGCTAGCGGTCAATGGCGCGGCCACGACGGGGCGTGAGCTATCCCACTCGATCGCGGCAAATTAGGGGGTGGCTTAGCAATGGATTTCGGGAGTTATCCGCCAGAAATCAACTCCGGTCGAATGTATGCTGGCCCAGGGGCGGCGCCAATGCTCACCGCCGCGGAAGCCTGGCAAGGATTGGCCGCCGAACTGCATTCGGCGGCCAGCTCGTATCAATCTGTGGTCGCTGGACTCACCGCGGGACCATGGGTGGGGCCCTCATCGTCGTCGATGGCTGCGGCGGCCGCCTCGTACGTCACCTGGCTGAACGCCACCGCCGCGCAGGCTGAGGAGACCGCCGCCCAAGCCAAGGCCGCAGCCGCCGCGTACCAGACGGCGTTTACGTCCACCGTGCCGCCCCCGATGGTCGCCGCCAACCGCGCGCAGTTGACGACGCTGGTGGCGACGAACCTGTTCGGCCGGAACACCCAGGCGATCGCGGCCAACGAGGCGCAGTACGGCGAGATGTGGGCCCAAGACGCCGCGGCGATGTACGGCTACGCCGCTTCGTCAGCATCCGCGACGTCGTTGACGCCGTTCACCCCGCCGCAGCAAAACACCAGCCCGGGCGGGTCGACCGCCCAGGCCGCCGCGGCCACCCAGGCCGCCGGCACGTCGGCCGGCAACGTGCAGAGCACGGTGTCGTCGATTCAGCAGGCATTGTCCGCGGTACCCACCGCGCTGACCAGCGCCGCGGCGCCGGCCCAGTTGAGTCCCCTGGACACACTGGACCTGATCGCCGACCTGATTTCGATATTCCTCGACCTGCCCGCCGACCTGGCAGGCATTTTCGTCTCCGTGCCGCTGGGCACATTGGGGATTGTGTCGCTGCCCTTCGACATCGGCGGTTATGGCACCGGTGTCCACACCGACGACATCGTCAGCGGCTGGGCCGGGGTAAAGTCCTGGCCGGAACAGGGACTTGTGCCGGTGAAGCCGTTCCCGGCGCCCCTGTTGAACTTGCCGCCGGGGACAGTGCCGCCGCCAAGCCTTTCGGCCGAGCTGGGCGAGGCGAACGCGGTCGGAGCTTTGTCGGTTCCGCCGACGTGGGCCGTCGCCACGCCGGCGGTAAAGCCCATCTCCTACACGCTGCCGGCGTTGCAAGAATCCACGGCCGGCGCCAAAGCAGCGCCGGCTGCAGAAGCCGGTTCGGG
>Ga0335075_10010593_pt1 | contig 13990 bp, 14 predicted proteins | sample Lox_Sample_24_FD_206723 | JGI IMG/M metagenome (GOLD analysis project Ga0335075, IMG submission 206723) | Soil microbial communities from Loxahatchee National Wildlife Refuge, Florida, United States - Lox_Sample_2.4 | ecosystem: Environmental > Terrestrial > Soil > Wetlands | place: USA...
CAACGAGGTGTATACGCAGCAAGTGGAAGGCACGGTTCCTTACCGCCGGCTCGACTTTGGCGCTCACCCGCTGCAGATCAAGGTCACCTACCAGGGCTGTGCCGAAGCCGGTCTTTGCTACCCGCTCATCACCAAGGTCTTGTTCCCGACCAGCGCGCCAACCGCGGCCCCGGCGGGACCATCGCGGCGCTGGGAGGCGATCGCGATCGTCGGCGGCTTTCTCGCCTTTCTCATCGCCGGCCTGGCACTGCGCAAGGGACGCCGACTCGAATTGCCCGCATGACCGAGCGCGCGGTGCGCGTCGCAGCGGCGGCGCTGGTCATACTGGTTGCGGCCTGGGCGGGCATGCGGGTGCACGACCGTATCCAGTCGGGCTGGGGCGCCCACTCCGCGGGTCGACCGACGCCCGTGGGCGAGGCGAGCCTCCCGCTGCCGGCTGATCTGGCCGATCAGCCGGTCGCCGGACTGCTGCCGGCGGCGGTCAAGATACCGGAGCATTTGCCCGACTTCTCCCTCAAGGATCTCGACGGCAAGCCGACGCCCGTCGCGCGTTGGCGCGGGAAATCTCTGGCAATCAACTTCTGGGCGACCTGGTGCGCGCCTTGCCGGCGTGAGATCCCGATGCTCGAGGCACTCTCGGCCGAATGGGCCGATCGCGGCGTGACCGTGCTCGGGATCGCCGTCGATCATGCGCAGGCGGTGTCCAGCTACGCCCGGCTGCTGAAGATTGCCTACCCTGTGCTGATCGGCGAGCAGGACGCGCTGGATGTCGCGGAAAAGCTGGGCGTGGCCTCTCCGGTCTTTCCGTTCACCGTGTTCTGCGACAATCGCGGCGAGGTGGTCGCGATCTATGTTGGGGAGCTGCACCGGGCGCAAGCCGAGCTCATCCTGTCGGTGGTACAGCACGTCAACCGCGATCAGCTGGCGCTCGGCGATGCGCGGCACGACATCAGCGTCGGGTTGCACTCGCTCCCGGCCTCCCCGACATCCGACGCCGGCTGATGCGGTCCCCGCCGGCGCTCAAGCGGGGCGGCCGATTCGCACCGCTATTTGCCAAGTTCGCGTAAGAAGCTTGCCATTTCTCGCCTATTTCTGGTTAATATCGCGCATCTTTTTGCTGCGCTCTGAGCCCGGACTGCCGCCACGATGGCGCGAATTTTGTTGCTAAATGGACCCAACTTGAATCTTCTCGGAGCGCGCGAGCCGGCGATCTACGGGCGGAGCACTCTGCCCGAACTGCAGGCGAAGCTCATCGAGAGGGCCCGCGACAGGGGCCACGAGCTGATCGCCGCCCAGAGCAATGCAGAGCACGAGCTGGTGGGGCGTGTTCAGGCCGCGCCCGGCGAGGGCATCGCCTTCGTGATCATCAACCCGGGTGCGTTCACCCACACCAGCATCGCACTGCGCGATGCCTTCCTCGCCATCTCCGTGCCGTTCATCGAAGTTCATCTGAGCAATGTGTTCGCGCGCGAGGAATTCAGGCATCGCTCTTATTTGTCGGACCTGGCCGTCGGCTGCATCGTGGGTTTCGGTGCGATCGGGTATGAGCTTGCGCTCGAGGCCGCCTGCGCACGGCTCGCCGCGCCTTGAGATGAAAAGCCTATCGAAGGGGTTGGTCGCAAATGGATATCCGTAAAGTCAAGAAACTGATCGAGCTGCTGGAGGAGTCCGGCATCGCGGAGCTGGAGATCTCCGAAGGCGAGGAATCGGTACGCATCAGCCGCCACCCCCGAATGAGCTACCCGTCCCCGGCGCAAGGCCCGGCGCCTGCCGCTCCGGCCGTTGCGGCGGCGCCACTCGCAAGGCTCCCGGCCACGGCGGCGGGCGAGCACAAGCCGCGCGACGACGATCAGACCATCACCTCGCCCATGGTCGGCACCTATTACTCCGCTTCGGCGCCAGGAGCGAAGCCCTTCGTCGAGATCGGCATGGAGATCAAGGTCGGGCAGATCCTGTGCATCATCGAAGCGATGAAGATGATGAACCAGATCGAGTCCGACAAGGCGGGGCGAATCACCGCAATCCTGGCCAAAAACGGTGAGCCGGTCGAGTTCGGTCAGCCGCTGTTCATCATCGAATAAGCGCGATGATCGAGAAAGTCGTCATCGCTAACCGCGGCGAGATTGCGCTTCGCATCCTGCGCGCCTGCCGCGAGCTCGGCATCAAGACCGTGGCGGTGCATTCCACCGCCGATTTCAACACCAAGCACGTGCTGCTCGCGGACGAGACCGTCTGCATCGGTCCGCCGCAGGCGGCGCTCTCCTATCTGAACATGCCGGCGATCATCAGCGCGGCCGAGGTCACCGACTCGGTCGCCATCCACCCCGGCTACGGGTTTCTCTCCGAGAACGCCGATTTCGCCGAGCGTGTGGAGAAGAGCGGCTTCATCTTCGTCGGGCCGCGCGCGGAGACCATCCGCTTGATGGGAGACAAGGTGTCCGCCATCAAGGTGATGAAGGCGGCGGGCGTGCCGTGCGTGGCGGGCTCGGACGGCCCGGTGGGGAGCGACGTCGATGAGAATTTCCGCATTGCCAAGGACATCGGCTATCCGCTCATCATCAAGGCCTCGGGCGGTGGCGGGGGCAGGGGCATGCGCGTGGTGCACACCGATGCGTCGCTTCTGAACGCGATCAGCGTCACCCAGTCCGAGGCGCTCGCCGCATTCGGCAATCCGCAGGTCTACATGGAGAAGTTCCTCGAGAAGCCGCGGCATATCGAGTTTCAAGTGCTCGCGGACAACTACGGCAACGTCGTACATCTGGGCGAGCGGGATTGCTCCATGCAGCGTCGCCACCAGAAGGTCCTCGAGGAGGCGCCCGCACCGGGCCTCACGGCCCGGCAGCGCAAGACGATGGGCGAGCGCTGCGCACGCGCTTGCCATGAGGTCGGTTACCGCAATGCGGGTACGCTCGAGTTTCTCTACCAGGACAACGAGTTCTACTTCATCGAGATGAACACACGCGTGCAGGTCGAGCATCCCGTCACCGAGCTGGTGACGGGTATCGACATCGTCAAGGCGCAATTGCTCATCGCTGCCGGCGAGGCCCTGCCGTACACCCAGAATGACATCCAGATTCGCGGCCATGCCATCGAATGCCGCATCAATGCCGAGGACCCCAAGACCTTCGTCCCCTCCCCCGGCCCCATCCGCTTGTGGCATTCGCCGGGCGGTCCCGGCATCCGCGTCGATAGCCACGTGTACACGGGGTACAATGTGCCGCCGTTCTACGATTCTTTGATAGGCAAGGTGATCGCCTCGGGTGACACGCGCGATGCGGCGATCGCGCGCATGCGAAACGCACTCGCGGAGATGGTGGTGGAAGGAATCAAGACCAACATTCCCCTGCACCAGGAGATTTTCAATCACTCTGCATTTCGCCAAGGGGGCACCGACATCCATTATCTGGAGCGACGCCTGGGACTCAAGTGAGCGCCGCCGGGCTCGCGCGGGTGCGCCAGCCTGCAGGGGCCGTGCGGGCCTGCGCCGATGCTGTATGAAATCGAATTCCCGCTCGGGAGTTTGAGCGCGGACACGGTCGAGGAGGCGCTGCTGGAGCTCGGCGCGAGCTCGATCACATTCCTGGATCAGGGCGATGAGCCGGTGCTCGAGCCGCGGCCGGGCGAGATCAAGCTCTGGAGCGACACCCTGGTGCGGGCGCTGTTCGATGAGTCCTGCGACGCATTGCGCGGTCTCGCCGGCCTGGCACGGGTTCTCGGCCGGCAGGCCGCCGAGCGCGCGAGCGTGCGCGCGGTCGCGAGCGGCGGCTGGGAGCGCGCGTGGCTCGAGGATTGGAAATCGATGCGCTTCGGCCGGCGGCTGTGGGTGTGCCCCAGCTGGGCGCCGCCGCCCGGCGACCCCGACGCCGTGATAGTGCGCCTCGATCCAGGTCTGGCGTTCGGCACGGGCACACATCCAACCACCGCGCTTTGCCTGCAGATGCTCGACGCGATGCCCTTGAGCGGGCGCGCGGTGATCGACTACGGCTGCGGCTCGGGCATTCTGGGGATCGCGGCGCTCAAGCTCGGCGCTGCGCGCGTGGTCGCGGTCGATCTCGACCCGCAAGCGCTCACGGCGGCCCGCGAGAACGCCGCGCGCAACGGCGTGGCCTCGCGTCTCGAGACGCAAGGTGTGCCGGCAGCGCTCGAGCCGGCGGCCTGCGTGCTCGCCAACATACTTGCCGGGCCCCTGATCGAGCTCGCCTCGACCCTGACGGCAGCTTGCGAGGCGCGCGCCGATCTGTTGCTCTGCGGCCTGCTGCAGACGCAGGCGCATGCGGTGAAGGCCGCGTACAGCGCGTCTTTTGATATCGTGCAGGTGGCGGCGCGCGAAGATTGGTGCTGCATCCACGCTCGGAGAATCGCGTAACTTGTTCACGCAGTGCTCGAAGTGCGAGACGATCTTCCGGCTATCGGCCGAGACCTTGCGTGCGGCCGGCGGCCAGGTGCGCTGCGGGCGGTGTGGCGAGGTGTTCAACGCCCTCGCGCGCCTTGCGGAAGACGCGAGTGCCTTTCCGCCCGGCGAGTCCGCGCTGGAGATGGAGGCGCGTGCCGATGAGATCCTGCATTCCTCGAAACCCGCGGCGCGTCCGGCGCTGAGCGCCGACTTCGACAGCGAGGATCTTGGCGCCGCCGACTCGGAGTTTGCGCGCCTGCAGGTCATCGACAAGTTCCAGCCCCCGGAGGAGGCGAGCCACGAACCGAGGGCACCCGCCCGGCCCAAGCCCGCCGAAACCGGGCGGGCGAGCGCAGCCGATGGTGCTCGAGCCGCGCCCGGGCCGCCGCAGATCCCGAAGGAGGCCACATCGAGAGCCGCCGCACCGAAAGCCACGGCAATGCGCCCCGCGCAGGCGCCCGCCGCGCCGATCGGCAGCGCGCACCCCTCTGAAGCGACCGAGCCGGCGTCGGCCGACGACAGCGCTCTGGAATTCACCCTGCCGCCCGGCGAGCTCGATCGCATCTTCGTGGACCCGACATCGCGGGCGCGCGCAGCCTCGCGTACCGCCGCGGAGGAGCTCTCGCCGCAAGAGCCGGTGCACGAGCCCCGCCGCTTCGCCGGGCTCGAGGTATCCGAGGACGTGCGCCGCGAGATGCTCGCGGGCATGAAGTTCCGACCGCTCGATGAACCGGGCGGCGCGGCGAGCCGGACCGCGTTCTTCGCCTGGCTGGGCGCGGCCGCGGTGCTCTGCGTCACGCTCGGCGCGCAGATGATTCATGAGAATCGCGACTGGCTCGCCGTGCATGGACCGCTGCGCGGACCGCTCGCCGGCTTGTACGGGGCGCTGGGCATCGCGGTGCAGACCCCGGCGAGCCTCTCCGCCTATCAGCTGCGGCAGTGGGGCGTGACGGGCGATCCCAGTGCCGCCGGCACGTTGCGCGTGCGCGCCAGCATCCTGAACACAGCCGCTCAATTGCAGCCGTATCCCTTGTTGCGCGTCATGCTCGAGAATCGATTCGGCGCCCGCATCGGCAGCCGCGACTTCGAGCCCTCCGAGTATCTGGGCAAGCCGACGGCGCGCATGATGACGCCGGGTGAGCGCGCGGATGCAACGCTCGACATCCTGGATCCCGGGAAGGATGCGGAGGGATTCGAGATCGACGTGTGCCTGCGCGGCGCGGATCGCAAGATCGCCTGCGCGGGGGATGCTGCGGCGCAGAGTGGCTCCGAGAGCAAGCAGAGCGGCTCATGAGCGAGGAGAGAAGCATCCGCATCGGAGATCACGTGCTGCGCTCGAACATCGTGCTCGCGCCGATGGCGGGCGTGACGGATCGGCCGTTCCGCATGCTGTGCCGCAGGTTCGGCGCCGGACTCGCCGCATCGGAGATGCTGAGCGCCGATGTGCGGTTGTGGCGGACGCCCAAGTCGCGGCGGCGCATGGATCATGAGGGCGAAGGGAGTCCGCGAGTGGTGCAGATCGCGGGCTTCGACCCGCACATGATGGCCGAGGCCGCGCGCCACAATGTCGATGCGGGGGCGCAGATCATCGACATCAACATGGGGTGCCCCGCCAAGAAGGTGTGCAACCGGCTCGCGGGCTCGGCGCTGCTCAAGGACGAATCGCTCGTGGCGGCCATTCTGCGCGCGGTGGTCGAGGCGGTGCCGGTGCCGGTGACCCTGAAGACGCGCACTGGATGGGATGACAGCCGCAAGAATGGAATTCGCATTGCGCAAATCGCGGAGGACTGCGGCATTCGAGCGCTCGCCATACACGGCCGCACGCGCGCGGACATGTATCGGGGCGCCGCCGAGCACGACACCGTGCGCGCCATCAAGGACAGGATTAAGATTCCCGTCTTTGCGAATGGCGACATCGATTCACCGCTCCGTGCGCGCCAAGTGCTCGATGCGACCGGATGCGACGGCGTGATGATCGGGCGAGCCGCACAGGGTCGGCCATGGATTTTCGACGAAGTCAATTTTTTCATTCGGACGGGGAAATTGCGCGAGGAGCTAGCGCGAGAAAAAGTCCGTGATATCATGCGCGCCCACCTCGAACAGCTCTATGACTTTTATGGCGATGAGACCGGTGTTCGAGTGGCACGTAAACACTTGAGTTGGTATTTCCGTCAGCATCCTGGACAAGAGGCGTTGCGGGACCGTCTCGTCAGAATCGAGACCCCGCAAGAGCAGCTGGCCACCCTGCTGGAGCAATACGAGACCGATGTTGCGCGCGCGGCATAACATAGTTGAACAACAACAATGATGTTTCCGGGATATTGGGTGGGACTATGGTCGCAAGAAAGAAGTCGAGGACCCGTAGGGATCTGCCGTCCTTCAATGGCCGCGATCTCAAGGTCAATGGCAAGGGGGTACCGCTGCGCACGCAAGCCGAAGAGGCATTGCAGTGCTACTTCGAGACCTTGAATGGACATAAGCCGGCGCACTTGTATGATCTGGTCATGCGCGAGGTGGAAGAGCCCTTGTTCAAGGTGGTGATGGGACATGTGCACGGCAACCAGAGCCGCGCTGCGACCATTCTCGGCATCAATCGCGGCACCTTGCGCAAGAAACTCAAAGAGTTCGGGATCAGCGAGTAGCGAAGCATTGCTCACACCCGTCCGTCGCGCCCTGCTGAGCGTTTCCGATAAGACTGGGATTGTTGAGTTTGCGCGCGCGTTGAAGGAGCGCGGCATCGAGCTGCTCTCGACCGGCGGCACCGCGAAGCTGCTGGTGCGTCACGGCATTTCGGTCAAGGAAGTCGCGGAGCACACCGGCTTTCCCGAGATCATGGGCGGACGGGTGAAAACCCTTCATCCCAAGATCCATGGCGGGCTGCTCGGACGGCGCGGTCTGGACGAAGATGTCATGCGCCAGCACGGCATCGAACCCATCGATCTGCTCGCCGTCAATCTCTATCCGTTCGCCGCCACCGTGGCACGGCCGGATTGCAGCTACCAGGACGCCGTCGAGAACATCGACATCGGCGGCCCCGCGATGGTGCGCGCCGCCGCCAAGAATCACGCCTCGGTCACGGTCGTGGTCGATCCCGGGGATTATCGCGGCCTGCTCGACGAGCTGGCCGCAAATCAGGGTGCCACCGATACCGCCATGCGGCAGATGCTCGCGGCCAAGGCATTCGCTCACACCGCGCAGTACGATGCGATGGTGTCCGCCTACTTCACCGGCGCCATCGGTGGCGAGTCGGCGACGTTCCCGGATGACTTGAACCTGTCGTTTCGCAAACGTCTCGATCTGCGCTATGGTGAAAATCCGCACCAGCGTGCCGCCTTCTACAGCGATCCGCGCGCGATCGGCGCCTCGATTGCGCGCGCGCAGCTGGTGCAGGGCAAGGAGCTCTCCTACAACAACATCGCCGACGGCGACACCGCGCTCGAATGCGTGCGGCAGTTCGAAGAGCCGGCCTGCGTCATCGTCAAGCACGCGAATCCCTGCGGCGTGGCGCTGGCCGCCTCGCCGGCCGCGGCCTACGAGCACGCCTATCGCACCGACCCGACCTCCGCGTTCGGCGGCATCATCGCATTCAATCGCGAGCTCGATGCTGACACCGCACGAACGATTCTCGAGCGGCAATTCGTCGAGGCGATCCTCGCCCCGGCGGTGTCCGGCGAGGCGAGAAGCGCGCTCGAGGCGAAGAGCGAGGTGCGCGTTCTCGAGATCGGCGACTTGCGCGGACCGGTCTCCCATCTGTTCGAGTACAAGAGCGTCGCGGGCGGACTGCTCGTGCAGACTCGGGACGACGCCGCGGTACGATCGCGGGACCTGCGCGTGGTCACGAAGCGCGCGCCGACCGCCGCGGAGCTCGACGATCTCACCTTTGCTTGGCGCGTCGTGAAATATGTCAAATCGAATGCGATCGTCTGCGCCAAGGAGAGGGCCACTCTCGGCATCGGCGCCGGACAGATGAGCCGGGTTGTGAGCAGCAAGATCGCGGCGTTGAAGGCGCGGGACGAAGGCTTGTCGATCGACGGCGCGTCGGCGGCCTCGGATGCCTTCTTTCCGTTTCGCGACGGTCTCGACGTCATCGCGAACCTGGGCATCAAGTCGGTCATCCAGCCGGGGGGCTCGAAGCGCGATGCGGAGGTGATCGCGGCGGCCGACGAGCACGGGATCGCCATGCTGTTCACCGGTACGCGCCACTTTCGCCACTAGATGGGCCCGCGATGAAGGTGCTGATCGTGGGCGGGGGCGGTCGGGAGCATGCGCTTGCCTGGAAATGTGCGCAGTCTGCGCGCGTGACGCTCGTGCTGGTCGCGCCGGGCAACGCCGGGACGGCTCGCGAGCCCAAGGTGCGCAACGTCGACATTGCGGCCGGTGACATCGAAGCGCTGGTGCAGTTCGCCGCTCGCGAGCAGATCCACCTCACCATCGTGGGTCCCGAAGCCCCTTTGGTCGCCGGCATCGTCGACCGATTCAACGAGGAGGGTCTCGCCTGCTTCGGTCCGACACGAGCGGCCGCGCAGCTGGAAGGCTCGAAGGCCTACGCCAAGGTGTTCCTGCGGCGGCACGGCATCCCGACCGCGGGCTACGCCGCGTTCACCGCTGCCGATTTCGACCCGGCATTCGTCCGCGCGCAGCGCTTACCGCTGGTGGTGAAGGCCGACGGGCTCGCCGCCGGCAAGGGGGTGGTCATCTGCGAGACCCATGAGGCCGCGCTCGAGGCCGCGAACGCCATGCTGGGCGGCAGCTTCGGCGCCGCCGGCAATACCATCGTGATCGAGGAATTCTTGCGCGGCGAGGAGGTGAGCTTCATCGTGATGGCCTGCGCCGAGCAGGTCGTGCCGCTGGCCACCTCGCAGGATCACAAGCGGCGCGATGACGGCGATCGAGGCCCGAACACGGGCGGCATGGGCGCCTACTCGCCGGCGCCGATAGTCACGCCCGAGCTGCACGACCGCATCATGCGCGAGGTGATCGCCCCGACGTTGCGCGGCCTGGCGCTGGACGGCACGCCGTACCTCGGATTTTTGTACGCCGGTCTCATGATCGCGGCGGACGGCACTCCCCATGTGCTCGAGTTCAATTGCCGATTCGGCGACCCGGAGACCCAGCCGATCCTCATGCGTCTGAACAGCGATCTGGTGACCCTGTGCGAGGCGGCGCTGAATCGCTCGCTCGACACGGTCACACCGAGCTGGGATGCACGCGCGGCGCTCGGCGTCGTGATGGCGGCCGGAGGGTATCCCGACAATTACCGCATCGGCGATCCGATCTCGGGTCTGGACGCGGCTGCGTCGCTCCCCGGCAAGGTCTTTCACGCCGGCACGCGCGCGAGCGGCTCGCGAGTGCTCACTGCCGGCGGCCGCGTGCTGTGCGCCGTCGGCCTCGGCGAGTGCCTGGCCCAGGCACAGCGTCAGGCTTACGATCTCGTGCATGCGATTCACTGGAACCTGGTGCAATATCGGCGCGACATCGGACAGCGGGCGATTGCCGAGCAGGCGCAGGAGGCGCTCTCGTGCCGGCAACCCCCGGGCGCGTGAGCAAGGCGCCATGAGCGCTCGGCATGAGCCGGCGGACCGTAGCGCGCGACATTGAAAGTCCGAAAACGGCGAGATTGGCGCGCACGAGTGCAGCATCATGGGCACATCGCCCGCTGCATGACGGTGACTCATGACCATGTTCCAGCTCGTCGGCCTGCCCTGCGCCCAATTCGCGCCGCTCTTCTCGCTGTCCGACGCCGCTCTGTCGAAACTCAACGCGCGGCGCGTGGTGGCTGCATCCCGCCCCGGCTATCCGTGCCGGGTCAGCCTGACGGATGCCGAGATCGGGGAGGAGCTGCTGCTCCTGCCCTACGAGCATCAGCCCGCCGACTCTCCGTACAAGGCCTCGGGGCCGATCTTCGTGCGCCAGGGCGCGCGCCAGGCGACGCTCGAGCCCGGCGTGATTCCCGACTACGTCGCGAGCCGCCTGATGTCCGTTCGCGCCTATGACGACGCGCACTCGATGACCGATGCCTGCGTGTGCCCGGGCGCCGACTCGGCGCCGGTGATCCGGCGCATGTTCTGCGATCCGCGTGTCGCCTACATCCACCTGCACAACGCCATGCGCGGTTGTTTCTCTTGCGCGGTGCGGCGCGCGTAAGGTTCCGAAGCCAGAGGAGACGCCCTTGAATCCTACTCCACCATCACGGCCGACGACGGCGCAGAAGCGCCGCGAATTCCGCAAGCTCCACGACAGCGGCTGTTTCGTCATCCCGAATCCGTGGGACATCGGCAGCGCCCTGTATCTGCAGAGTCTCGGCTTCAAGGCGCTCGCGAGCACCAGCTCGGGGTTCGCCTGGTCACGGGGAAGACCCGACAACACCCCGTCGCGCGATCAGATCCTCGAGCATCTTGCCGCAATGGCAGCCGCCCTCGACGTGCCGCTCAATGCCGACTTCGAGAACGGGTTGGCCGCGGATGCGGCGGGCCTCGCCGAGAGCGTGCGCTTGGCGGTCGGCACCGGAGTTGCCGGCGTGTCGATCGAGGATTCGATCGGGCCGCGCCTCGCCGCCCCTGGCGCGCCGCTCGCATCGGGCGCGCCGCTCGCATCGGGCGCACCGCTATTCGAGCTGGAGGTCGCCGTGGATCGCATCCGTGCAGCGCGCCGCGCCATCGACGCGGCGGGCGGTGAGGCGCTGCTGATCGGGCGCGCCGAGTGCTTCCTCGTCGGGCTCCCGGATATCGAGCTGACGCTGACTCGGCTCAAGGCCTACGCAGCGGCCGGCGCCGATTGCCTGTATGCGCCCGGGATCCGCAGCGAAGAGCACATTCGCCGAGTGGTCGAGGCCGTTCACCCCAAACCCGTGAACCTGCTGGTGAGCGCGCCCGGCGAGCTCACGCTGCAGCGCATCGCCGAGCTCGGAGTGCGGCGCGTGAGCGTCGGCGGCGCGCTCGCGCGGGCCGCCTGGGGCGGATTCATGCGCGCGGCGCAACAGATCGCCGAGCATGGCCGCTTCGACGGGCTGGCCGGCGCCGCTTCGGGCCAGACCCTCAACGCGCTGTTCGGCGGCTGACCGGAAGGTGCCGCGCGCGGACGGCGGGAAGTCCACCGGCAAATTAATGCACGAGGCCGAGCTGCATCGTGCCGGCGTGATGCCGGCGAAACAGCCGTCCGCGCTCGGCCGCCAGCACGAACACCAGCGCAGCGAGTCCGCAGCACAGCGTGCCGCCGGCCAGAGGCACCGTGCTGCCCTGATACAGCCGGCCGATCGCCGCTCCGACCAGCGCCGCCGTGCCGGTCGATATGCAGCCCTGGAGGGATGCGCCGATGCCGGCAATCGAGCCGACCGGCTCCATCGCCATGGCGCCGAAGTTGGACACCGACAAGGCAAATGCGCCCATGGTCGCCGCCTGCAGTGCGACGAAGGTCCACATGCGCTCCCATCCGAGGGCGGCCACCGCCAGGTGCAGCGCGGTCACGCCGATGAACACGAGCAGCGCGGTGTGCGAGATGCGCCGCATGCCCAGCCGCTCCACCCAGCGTGAATTGCAGAATGCCGCGATACCCATCAGTGCGGCGCACAGCGCAAACATGAGCGGCATGAGGGCGGCCCGCTGAAAGGTGTCGGCGAAGATCTGCTGCACCATCGCGACGTAGGCGATGATCGCGCCGAACAGCATCGCTCCCGCCAGCGTGTAATAGATGGAGGTGCGATCGCAGAGCACCAGCCGCGCCGCGACGGCGATCTGGATCGGGCGCAGGGTCAGCCGGTATTCCGGGTGCAGCGTCTCGGGCAGGCGCAGGCGGGCCCAGACCCACACGAGCGATGCGAAAACGCTGCAGACGATGAAGATGGACCGCCAGGACCCGAGCGCGAGGATCAGCTGACCCACGCTCGGCGCGAGGATCGGGACGGTGAGGAACACCATGAACGTCAATGACATGACCCTCGCCATCTGGCGCCCGGAATACAGGTCGCGCACCGTGGAGCGCACCACCGTCATGCTTGCCGCCGATACGCCGTGCACGCAGCGCCAGGCGAGCAGCGCGGCGAAGCTGCCGCTCAGGCCGCACGACAGCGCCGCGGCCGCGTACAGCGCGAGGCCGCCGAGCAGCACGGGGCGCCGGCCGAAGCGGTCGGAGAGCAGCCCCCAGAAGAGCTGGCCCACCCCCAGGCCCGTCATGTAGGCCGTGACCACCCACTGACCGCGATTCGGATCGGAGACATGAAGTGCCGCGACGATCGATGGAAACGCGGGCAGCATGGCGTCGATCGCGACCGCCTGGATCGACATCATCGCGGCGACGAGCAACACCAGCTCGGCAAAGCGGATCACGACGGCGGTGCGGTGCGCCGCGGCTCCCGGGACCGTGGTCAAGCTCGGAGCGGCGCTCCGGCCGCGGGGCCCTCGGCGGTCTTGCGCGCGATGCTGGTCGCCATGGTGACGATCGAGGCGAGATCGGTGAGATTTGCCGGCACCACCAAGGTCGTGCCCGCCTGCGCCAGCTTGCCGAATTGCTTGACGTATTCTTCGCCGATGCGCAGCTGCATGGCCTCGATCCCGCCGCGGTCGGAGAGCGCGATGCCGACCTGCCGCAGTCCTTCGGCGGTGGCGGTCGCCACCGCGAGAATCGCCTGCGCCTGGCCTTCGGCCTCGTTGATCTGCTGCTGCTTGTTCGCCTCGGACTGCTTGATCACCCGCTGCTTGTCGCCCTCGGCCGAGTTTATCTTGGCGTCACGCTCACCCTCGGAGGTGAGCACCACCGCACGCTTCTCGCGCTCGGCGCGCATCTGCTTCTCCATCGCGGACAGCACGTCCTTGGGCGGGGTGATGTTCTTGATCTCGTAGCGCAGCACCTTCACGCCCCAGGCCGCCGATGCCTTGTCGAGCTCGCCCACCACGTTCGCGTTGATCACCCCACGCGCCTCGAAGGTGCGATCGAGCTCGATCTTGCCGATCTCGCTGCGCAGGGTCGTCTGCGCGAGCTGCGAGATGGCGAAGCCATAGTTTGCGATGCCGTAGGAGGCGAGATGCGGGTCGAGCACCTGCATATAGAGCACCGCATCGACCCCAACCTGCACGTTGTCGCGCGTGATGCAGATCTGCTCGGCGATGTCGATCGCAATCTCCTTGAGGCTGTGCCGGTACGCTATCTTCTCGACGAACGGGATGAGAATGTGAAATCCCGCCTGCAAGGTGCGGCTGTATTTGCCCAGATACTCCACCACGTATGCCATCTGCTGAGGCACCACGGTGGCGGTCTTCGCCAGCATGACGACGACGATGAGCGCCACGAGGATGGCGCCGAAGCCCAAGGGAATTTGCAATTCGTCTCTCCTTTTACGAAGGGTGCCGGTCGGCATGGACGACCAGCGTCAGACCTTCGACCCGGTCGATGCGCGCGCGCGCTCCGGCCGCGATGACGGAGCCGCCGCCGTTCACCGCGTTCCAGGAGCAGCCGCGAAACTCGATGCGGCAGCCTTCGCCGGGCGGCAGCTCGGCGGGCAGGATCACGGTCTCGCCCTTGGGACCCAGGTTCATGTCGGGCAGCCTGCGCCGGATGCGCCGGTAAACCCGGCGCCGAAACGCGATCAACGAGCCGATGGCAAGG
>Ga0335075_10010594_pt1 | contig 13989 bp, 15 predicted proteins | sample Lox_Sample_24_FD_206723 | JGI IMG/M metagenome (GOLD analysis project Ga0335075, IMG submission 206723) | Soil microbial communities from Loxahatchee National Wildlife Refuge, Florida, United States - Lox_Sample_2.4 | ecosystem: Environmental > Terrestrial > Soil > Wetlands | place: USA...
TGGGCCGCGCCGGGGTAGTCGCCCGTCGCCAGCTGCACGGCCCCCAGGTAGCGGAGGGCGTTGGCCTGGCCGAGCCGGTCGCCGAGGTCGCGGTAGATGTCCAGGGCCTGCTCCTGGGCATGGGCCGCGGCCGGGTAATCACCGGTCAGCCGCCGCACCTCTCCCAGGTAGAGGAGGGCGTTGGCCTGGCCACGGCGGTCGCCGAGGTCGCGGTAGATGTCCAGGGCCTGCTCCAGAACCTGGGCCGCGCCGGGGTAGTCGCCCGTCGCCAGCTGCACGGCCCCCAGGTCGCTGAGGGCGTTGGCCTGGCCGAGCCGGTCACCGAGGTGCCGTGCGGCCTGGACCGCGGCTTGGTGGCGGGTGATGGCCTCGGCCCAGGGGCCGTCGCCCCGCAGCAACCCGGCGAGGGCGGCGGTCAGGGTGGTAACTCGGGCGTGCTGGCCCGTACTGGCGGCGTGGTCCAGGCAGGCGAGCAGGCTGGCCCGCTCGGCGCGGGCCCAGGCCAGCGCTTGCTCACTGTCGGCCAGCGCGGGAACCGCGGCCGGGATCGCACCCTTCGCGGCGGCCGGGATGGGGCGCCCCTGGCGGGCGATGAGGGCGCCAGCCCGAGCGGCGGCGTGCTGGTAGTAATCCAGCAACCGGGCGGTGGCCAGCTCCCGGTCCCGGTCCGGATCCTGGCGGTCGGCCAGGCCCCGGGCGTGCTCGCGGATCAGGTCATGCATCCGGTACCGCCCCGGGGTGACCTCGGTCAGCAGGTACTGGTCGTACAACGCCTCAAGGCTACGGCGGGCGACGACAAGCTCAGTGCCGTCCAGGGCGGCGGCGGCGTAGTCGTTGACCTCAGTGCCCGGATGCAGGCCCAGCCGCCGGAACAGCCGCTGCAGATGCGGGCCCAGATCCGCGTACGACAGGTCGAACGCCGCGGTGACCGACAGGTTCTCGGTCGCCATCAGCTCCAGCCGGTCCACCGCCGCGGCCAGGTCGCCGGCCCGCCCGGCCACCGACCAGGCCGGGTGGTGCCGCAGCTGGCGGGCCACCATCCCGATTGCCAGCGGCAGGTACCCGCATAGCCGGGTGATCTCCCGTACCCCCGGATCGCCCGTGCCCAGCCCTGGGCGGCCCGCCAGCCGGATCAGCAGCCCGGTAGCCTCCTCGGCCGACAATGTGTCCAGGCTGATCGCGGTCGCGTCGTCCAGCGCGGACAGGTGCCGCCGGCTGGTGACCAGCACCAGGCTCTCTCCGGTGCCGGGCAGCAGCGGGAGCACCTGCTCGGTGCCGACCGCGTCATCGAGGATCAGCAGCAGCTGCTGCCCGGCCAGCCGGTCGCGCCACAGCGCCATCCGCGCCTCCAGAACCGGCGGGATCTGCGCCGGGGCCACCCCAGCGGTCAGCAGCAGGCTGGCCAGCGCATCCGCCGGGTCGACCGGCTGCTGCCCGGGGGTGTGCCCGTGCAGCGACAGGAAGATCTGCCCGCCGGGGAACCGGCCAGCCAGCCGGTGGGCGGCGTGCACCGCGAACGCCGTCTTGCCGATCCCGGCCATCCCGCCGATGGCGTAGATGCCCACCACCCCGCCCGCATCCGCCGCGCCAGTCACCGCACCCATCAGCTCCCGCAGCTCCCGCTGCCGCCCGGTGAACGAGACGATGTCACGCGGCAGCGTCCGCGTCGCCGCCGCAACCCCGCCCGGCGCCGAGTGGCTCCGGGCGGCCGCCTCGAACTCGGTCCGGGCCGGGTCGGCCAGGCACAGCGCATCGGCCAGTAGCCGCACCGTCTCCTTCTGCGGGGTGGCCACCCAGCCCCGCTCCAGGTTGCTGACCGACCGCGCGGTTACGCTGGCTGCCTCGGCCAGCTCCTCCTGCGTCAGCCCGGCCTCGGTGCGCAGCTGGCGCAGCAGGCCGGCGAACGTGACCGGCTCAGCCACAGCCCACCTCCCTGTCGCCTACGGGCTACAGGAGAATTCTCCCTAGTCCTAGACGACCTACGTCAAGGGTGTGCAGACCTGGCTGGGAACTCACCAGAGAAAATAAGGGTTTTCAGTGCCAGTTGTCGGGCCCATCGTGTCGCTGGCGGCGGGGCTGACGTGGTAAACGACTCGCTTCAGTCGACTGGCCAGCTCGGGCCGGTCCTTCATGCTGGCATACGCGGCCACCACCGCGCCGTTGCTGACAACCGCAGCGTCCAGTCCGCGTTGGCGGACAGCGCGACCTCCACCACGCGGTCCACGCCCTCCGGCGCCAGGCCCCGGATTGCGGCTGCCGTATCGGACTGGAGCGAGACAAATGGTCCGCGACGTCTTTTCCCACTGCGCTGACCTCGGCGTCGGTCCGGACGGTGCCGATTACCGTGGCGCCGCCCCACCGGGCGAGTTGCGCGGCCAGCGAACTCACCGAGCCGCGCACGCCGTGCACGAGTACGGTCCGCCCGGCCACCGGCCCGTCCGCGAAGACCGCGCGGTGCGCGGTGATGCCAGGGATGCCCAAGCACGCGCCCGATGACCCCGGCGCCGTCGCTGTGCGGCACGATGCGCGGAAACGCCATCGCCGAGCCGAGCCAGCCCCCTCGTTTCTTGATATCGCCAGGATTGATCCCGGACAGCGTCAAGCGGACCCGGACCTCACCGTGCCCTAGCTCGGTCTCGCAAGTCCCCGACCTGAAGGACATCGGCCGCGGGGGTCATACCATGCCGCGATCACCGCGCTCCCCCAAGGATCTTTGCCCGGCAGCCTACCGTAAAATGATTCCGCAGAATATATTCTCATGGATGCACAACGTTGTAGTGGGTGTGCGAGAGCAGGGTGCGTCAGCGCCTGCACCTGGAACCGTTGGCTCGGGTGTCTCAGCAGATCCGCTCCGCCAGCTGGCCACCGCGCTAAATCGTATGCCGAACCGGCGATTTTATATTCCATGGAAAGGACATGATACTGTGTGATCATGCCTCCCAGCAGCCAGCGCACGGCCGAGCTCGGCCTCGACTTGCGGTTCCTGTTCAGCGAACTGGTCCGGCTTGAGACCGAGTTGTGGAACGCGGTCGAGAGCAGGCTGCAGGCGGACTTCGGCGTGACCTTGCCGGTGTTCGAGTTCCTGCAGGTTATCTCGCGCACCCCGGCCTGCCGGGTGCAGGACATCGCCGCGGAGCTTAGCATCACTGTCGGCGGCACGAGCAAGATCGTCGACCGGATCGAGGCTTCCGGATACTGTGCCCGCAGCGCCAACCCGAACGACCGGCGTTCCTCGGTCATCAAGCTGACATCCGCGGGGAAACGGCTGCTGCCCAAGCTCACTGCCGCGGTCGAGGACGAGCTGCGCAACCGGCTGGGCACCGGCGTCCCGGACAGGTCTCTCGTCCAGCTGACCAAGACCTTGACCAGGCTGCGTACCGCCGTACGAGCCGGGGACGCGGCTGAGAGGACAGCCTGACACGCCAGTGCCGAGCCTGACGTTGAGCGGGCCCCTGGACGCACGTCAATCTCCCGGGGACAACGCCATATTGTCCGCGTAGCACCAGCCCCACAGGATCTGCCATAACCGAGCCGAACCCGGCCGCCACCGATCCAGTGAGTCGCTCATCCTCTGCCCGCCCTTCGCCAGGCGGCCGCCGTCATGACAGTCCGCTTAAGACATAGATATCGAAGAAGCAAGTTCCGTGGAATGTACTAGAATAGCTTACGCCATAGTTTCAATTCCATAGAAGATACATCGACGGATCTTTATTCTTCGGACAACGAGAGGAAGACACATGACCGGTACGCCCGTGGACATCGTCCGCCGGGTGCTCAGCGACCCGACCAACTCCGCCGTGGTGAACGAACTCGTCGCCGAGGACTCGGTGTATGTGTCGTTGAACTACCAGGACGACGACCTCAAGAAGATCATGCCGTGGGCGGGTACGGGCCACGGCAGGGACGCGCTGCGGAAGACCTTCAGCGATGTGGCCCGGTACTGGCAGATCGAGGAGTTCGACCTCGGCGACGTCTTCGGTGACGATTCCGGCAAGGTCGCGGTCTTCGGTCATATGAAATACCGGTCCACGCTCCTCGGCAAGACTGTCAGCTCGCCGTTCGCCGTCTACGCCAAGGTAGCGGACGGCAAGATCGTCTACGCACAGTTCATGGAGGACACGTTCGCGACCGCGCGATCGTTCCGCTCGGGAGGCACCTGGACGATCAACTCCGACCCTGACGGCCACGCCATCGAGATCTGATCACCATGGCCGACCTCCGCCGCCTGTTCAGCGACTGACTCGCCGCTGCGCTAGCCTGGTCACATATCCGGGCAGTTACTCTCGGGTCAGCGCGATTTTACCGGGCGGATGCGGGCTGGTCAGCATCGCGAACGCGGCGGGGGCGTCGTCGAAGGCGAACGTGGCCGCCATCGGGACGACAAGGTCGCCGTCGGCCGCCATCGCCACGATCTGGGGCGCCGCTTGGGCGCGGAACGGAGCGCTGGCCGGGTTCGACGCGCCGACGAACACGTAGCCGTCCGCCTTGGCCCGCGGCGCGTCCACGATCGTGACGACCCGCGACCGGTCCCTGACCAGCGCGAGCGAAACATCGCCAGCCTCACCGCTGCCCACCGTGTCGAGCGCCGCGGCGACCCCCTCCGGCGCGGCGGCCAGCACCCGGTCGAGCAGCCCCGGTCCGTACTCGACCGGCACCCCGCCGAAATGTTCCACCAGTGAGAAGCTCGCCGGGCTGGCTGTCCCGATCACCCGAACGCCGAGCACACGGGCCTGCTGCAGCACGCTGACGCCCACCGCACCCGCGGCGCCGTGCAGCAGTATGGTCTCGCCAGAGGACGCACCGGAGGTGTGCAGCAGGTCCGCCGCGGTCGTGCCGACCAGCAGCAGGTTGGCCGCCTCCGGGAAGGTCAGCGGAGCGGGCTTGCGGTACACGCCGGAGGCCGGCACCGTGACCGCCGTCGCGTACCCGCCGCTGGCCCGCGTGAGAACCTCGTCCCCGACCGAGAAGTCAGTGCCGCCGCCAGCCGCCGACACGACCCCGGATACCTCGAAGCCGATCGTGAGCGGCAGCAGCGACCGGTTCTGACCTAGCGCGATGTGCTTGGCATCGGCCGGGTTCATGCCGCTGGCGCGCACGTCGATCCGCACCTGCCCGTGCCCCGGATCGGGCACGTCCACCTCGACGCGACGCAGCACCTCCGGCCCGCCGAAATCGACGGCCACCCATCGGTAATTCATCACGAACCCGCCGCGGGTACGAACTCGACGACGGCGTGACCGAGCGGACGGAGTACGGCCACGGCACCGGCCCTGTCTCGCAGCAGCCCCAGCGAGAGGCCAAGCACCAACGTGCCGCCGGACTTGGTCAGCGCCTCCACCCTGGCCACCGCACCGCCGTGCGTCAGCTGTTCCCCATCCATCGCCTTGTGGAACGCGGCGACATGCCGGGCACGGTACCCCTCCGGGATGATGAGGGCCAATGTCTGCCCCACCGCGTCCTCGTGGCTGTAACCGAACAAACGCTCTGCCGAATGATTCCAGGATGTGATCGTGCCGGTGCCGTCGACCGTCACGATCGCGTCGCCGGCCGACGCCACCGCGTGCGCCGCCAGTGCCGGATCAAGGCTCATCACACAGTCACCTTTCTATGTACCGGCCCGGTCACCTTCACCGAGTCCAGGCCGCCCACCGAACCGGAACCAGACACGCGCACCGCGTCCGAGCCGACGCCGCGGGCCACGATCTCCCCGGCCGTCAGCTCGCCGATAGTGCCCGCCGCCTCCAGCGTGACCACGTCGTCCCCGTCGGTCCGCAGCGACCCGCCGACCGCTAGCCGCCCGATCCGCCCGCCGACCTCGACGCTGACCGCGATGGCGCGCCGACGTACCTGAACGCCGCGAACCAGGCTCTGGCCCGCACCGCCAGCGGTCGTTATGTCATCCACGATCTCAAGAACAGGCAGGTCCCTGCTCACCTGCACCCCGACGGCGCCGTCGCCGTACGTCGCGATGCGCTGGAAACGCGCGCTGGCCAGGTGGCCGTCGTACACGTTGAAGCCGCGGGCGCCGGCGCCGTGCGTGGTGACCGGCGCCTGCACGTCGAGCCGGTCCAGCGTGCCGAAACTCACGTACCCGATCCCGCTCGGCCCGTGCGTGGTGACCGGGGCGCGGGCAGTCCAGCTGCCCACCGTCGCCCAGTTGTCCAGCGCCATGTCGTTGGCGCCATAAGTACTGACCGGGCCGTCGTTGATCACCGTCTGGACGTGAGCTCCGGTAATGATGTACACGCCGCCGCTGATCAGGTCCGGCGTGCCCGGCTCGATGCCACCGTCGGTGTAGATCGGCCCGGTGCGGAGCAGGTCGGCCTCGACCGGCCCCGCCAGGAACACCCCGCTGCCCCGGACCGGCGCGCCGACCGCGCCGGCGCTGATCCCGGCGAGGGTGGCGGTCAGGTCGGCCGCGTCCGACCGGTTCCACACGGTGAACGCGCCCTGCATCGCGTCCACGCCGAACCCGTGCGGCCGCTCCTCCCGGCCGCGCAGGTCGGCCGAGGCGACCACCAGCCCGTCAACCTCGACGTGCCCGCGGCCGGGGGTCAGCAGCACCTGGCCCCTGGTGTTTATGTTGCGGAGAGTCAGATGCCCGAGGTTCTCAGCGCTGGTTCCGATCGCGACCTCGGTGTCCGGGACGATCACCGTCACGTCCTCAAGCTGGTTGTCCGAGGTCAGCCGTATCCCCCTGGCGCCGAACCGGAGTGTGCCGCCGCGCAGCCGCGTGCCGGGCCGCAGTGTGATCGCCGGCATTCCGGACAGGGAGCCGTAGACCTCGATGTCGTCCGCCGTCGCGAGCGCGTCCAGGAGTTCCCCGGCGCTTGTGACCACCGTCATGAGCGGCGTGCCGCGGCCGCGTTGGCCCGCAGCTCATCGGCGGTCTGCCGGGTGACGAAGCCCTTGTGGCCCGGGTCCACCCGCCAGCTCTCGGCCAGGCCGCCCAGATCCACTACGTCGAAGCCGAACTCGTCGATCAGCCCGGCCACCAGCTGCTTGGCCGCCGCGTCGTCCCCGGCGATCGCGATCGCCCGCCGCTTCGGGTCGCCGGCTGGGTGCCCGTCACCGGACATGTCCGCGGCGTCGAGCATGCTGAACGCCCGCACGACCTTGCTGTCCGGCAGGTGCCGCTGCAGCACCCCGGGCACCGTGATGGTCCCGTCGTCGATCTCGGCGATGTGACCGTCACGCTGCGGGAAGTAGTTGATCGTCGCGATCACCACCTTGTTTCGCAGCGGCTCGACGGGGATCGATTCGACGGCCGTGATCGGCGTCGCGACGATCGCGAAGTCTCCCGCCTCGGCGGCTTCCCCGGCCGTCACCGCTCGCGCCTTAGGCCCGAGCTCGCCCACCAGCGCCTTCAGCGCGTCCGGCCTGCCCGAGCCGCTGAGCACCACGTCATACCCGTGCGCGATCGCCGCCTTGGCGAGGTTGGAACCGACATGCCCGCTGCCGACGATCCCGATCGTGGTCATGCTAACCGCCTCCTCTAAGTAAGTTCCATAGAAGATACTACTATGGAATCATAACAGCAGCAGTTAGCATCTGCTATCGAAGAACCAAATTCCATGGAATATAAATGTTATCGTCGCGGCATGCGGAAATTCTGGCCGATTGCCCCGCTCGTGGCAGCGGCCGCGGCCCTGCTCGGCCTCATACCAGCCGCGTACGACCCAGTCGGCTATGCCGGCGAGCCCCGGCGCAGGGGGCCGCCACCCTGGCCAAGGCGAAGGCCGCGGGCACCCACGTGCGCCGCCCTCACCGTGCGGGTCGATGCGTACCGACGCATCGAACGCCGCTTAGCGCGGCCCGGTCGGCTGCAAGCGATCCGGAGCGCACCACGCTAGCCGCTACCTGATATAGGTCTCTCCCGGTCATCCTGGCAGACTGCCGGAGCAGGTTCTCGGCGTCGTCCGCCGCGAGCCTGTCCTGGTGCATCACGATGCCGGTGGCGAGGTTAATAGTGCGGCCGGAGATTGCCTCCATGGCCAGACTCGCAGCCCGGTCTTCCGCTCGTGCCACCGCCGCCATCAGCCGCTCGTGATCTACGAACGCGACCAGGTGCTTGACCATCAGGTCCGCGATCACGGCGTCGCCTTCGGTGGGCGTCCGCGCGGTCCACCAGTGCGTGACTACCCCGGCATACGACGGGTAGCCGGTCCGGGACATTGCCCGGAACGGGATGGAGAGCATCTGATCGGGGCCGACAGGGTGAGCTGTGGCCGACTCCGGATGGGTGACACGGAACAAGGGCTCCGTTCCGTCAGATAGCTCCACCTGGCAGCCGTCGGCGAATTCCGGAACGCATGCCCCCGGCAGGCCGCCGAACGTCACGACCGGATCGTCAGATCCGCGAAGCTCGCTGAGCGAGCTGATCAGAGCAGCACAGCATGCCGTGGGCACATCAGTTCGGTGCCGGAAAAAAGCACCGAGGTTGGCCTCCGCGATGGCTGGCGCCGCGTCAGCAGCGGTCATGCGGTCGGTCATCTCATGCTCCCGCACGGCTGATGGATTCCGGCCTGTCGTGACGCGCGGGCGCCGACGGGTCGGCTGATAGCCGAGAGAGATGAAGCCTAAGTAGGTCATCCGCCGCGCTCACAGCGTCGTCGGCGAGCATATCGGTCAGCTGGCAATGCTCACGGGCCTCGCGCAGCATGAGATCCCCAGCGCGCGGCGCACACACCCGGTCGGGGGCAAGCAGAAGCCGCGCGATCTCGGAAAGAGCCGGATCACCGGTCAGCTCCAGCAGGTAAAGGTGGAAGACCATGTCTGCCCGCAGGTAGCCGAGAACGTCGCCGCTGCGGGCCGACCGCATGGTGGCGTCAGCTAGTTTCCTGACGAGCGCGAGCTCCTGATCGGACAGCCCTCGATCGGTCAGCTTGCGCAGCGCGGGCAACTCTATCAGCAGCCGCAGCTCGACCAGGTCCCCAGGCTGGGCCGCGGCAGGATAGCGGATCCTGGCAGCCATGGCAGTCCTCCTCACGGGCAGCCGGAAACAGTCAATCCCGGTTCCACCCAAGCATCGCGACCGTGCCATGAACACGAAAAACCGCACGAAAGACTGGCAGCCCGGGAAACTGGGTCGGGCGATCAGCTATATGGAGCCGGGCGCGGCCGCCGCCCGCACCAGGACACGGTGCGACTGCTGGCCGACGCGCTAGGGCTGAACCGGCCCGGCCTGGCCCGGCAGGCGAGCACGGCACGGTCAGCCCGGTCTCGGGCGGGCGACCTGACGCCGCAGCACCGCGACCTCATGGCGCAGCACCACGATTCCCGCGTCCTTGCGGCGTGGCTGCCCGCCAGCAGCGCCAGCCAGCCGAACACCCGGACCATGAACAAGTAGACCAAACGGCGGGACAAGTAGGCCGAGGTTCGCGGAGGTCGCGGACAGCACCTGGTACTGGACGACGTTGTGCGTGACTGTCCTTCCGTCGGGGGGACCGGTGACACTGAAGTCGACCCGCAACAGCATGTAGGTCTTGGCGTCCACCCAGAGGGTCTTGCTGAGGGCGGGACTGTCGGTCGTCAGGGTAAGCTTGACGGCCGGGCGGCCGTCAAGCTGCTCGGTGCCGATGACACGGAAGGTGCCGTTGGCGATATCACCGCGGATCTGGGCCGGGGTGGGGCCGCCAACCGTAATCACGTTGGCGATCCCTCCTCGGAACCACGTCCGGTTCGCGTAGTCCACGACGAGAACCGTGCCCGCGACCGGCGCCGTTGACGCCGACTTCGGCTGGAAATACACCGACTCCTCGTCCATGGCTGGCCGGCCTTCGCTGGCCGACCCGGTCACGCGGGACCTGACCTGCTGACCCGGCTGCGGGAACATGGGGTATATCCGCTCCGTGAACCACGGTCCGCCCGACACCTTGATCAACCGGACCGTGGCGAGGATCTCGCCGCTCGCCTGGTCGAAGGCGTCCAGGATCGCGGCCCGCAGAGTGGTGGCCTTCGGAAGCGCGCCGGTCGAGCCGCCTGAACTCCGCGTCGCCACCGCGTCGCCACCGCGACGCCGCCGACGGCGGCAGCCGCCGCCGCGACTGCCGGGATCCCGGCCAGGATGAGGCGACGGGATGGACGAGTGGAGCGGGCTCGTTCTGGAGCGTGGGGCTGGGCAAGGATTCGGGTGAGCAGCCCCACGGCCTCGGCGGAGGCGGGTGAGGGCTGGTAATCGTACTCGGGGCGGGCCGCCCGGAGCGCGGCGAGCAGGTCGTCGGACTGGTTGGGAGTGTTCATCGCTGCACCTCCGCCGGATCGGGGCTGTTACGTTGCTTGTGTCGTGGCTCCCTTCGCTGTTGCGGCTGGGGTTGCCGGGCTTCCTGGCCGACGCCTAGCTTCCTGGCCAGCCGGGCGCGGGGCGCGGTGCAGCCGGGCGCGCGCGGCGACCGGGGAGCAGCGCAGCACGATGGCGAGCTCGCCAGGGGTAACGCCGTCCCAGGCAACGAGCCGCAGCACCTCCTGGTCGCTGTCACTGAGCGATGCCGGCGCGGCACGCAGCACGCCGGGGTCGCTGGGGTCGGTCACGGCTTCAGCCGGAAGCGATGCCGCGAAGCGCGCGAGTAGCTCCCGCCGCCGCTTGTCCTTGCGTACCTGGTTGCGCCAGAAATTATGGGCGACGGCATACAGCCAGGGCAGCGGCTCGTCGGGCGGCACTTCGCCAATCCTCCGCCAGGCGACCTCCAGCACCTGCGCGACCAGGTCCTCGGCGTCCGGCCCAGTCAGCCCGCGATGCAGCGCATACCGGCGCAACGGCCCGTACCCAGCCTCGAACACCACGCGAAAGCGACTCTCGGAGTCCACGCCTACTCCATGTCGCGGCAGGCCCCAGTGTTACACAGTGGGTGCGGCCGCTAGGGCGCACCGGTCATAGTCAGCTGGCTGACGCCATCCACGGGGACACCCAGCCAGTGTCAAGCAGGTCGGGGTTCCGAAGCGTGGCGATCATCAGCCGGACGGTGTCCCGCACGTCCCGGGTCAGCTGGTGGCAGTCCGCCGCCGACGCGCACCGGCTTGCCTCGAATTGCCGGGCCGCGGCCACCACCGTGTCGGCCAGGCCGCGGATCTCGGCGGCGTCCTCGGCATCGACCGGCCAGGGGCCGTCGCCGGAGGCGGTGCCCAAGCTCGCGACCTGGCCGCCGAGCCAGCCCCAGGGGTCGGCGGTCAGCCCGGCGTCCCACACCCGGCCGCATGGCTCGTTCCCGTCGAACTCCGGATGGTAGTGCGCGGCGCCGAAGGTGCCGGGGGCATCGGCCAGCCGGTCGAACAGGTCGGCCCGCCACAGCGGGCGATCCAGGGTCACCAGCTGCGCCGCCGACTCGGTGCCGCGGTGCGGCTGAACCGGCAGCTCGCGCAGCTCGATCCGGGCGCCGTGCTCCATGGAGGCATCGTTGAGGTTGACCTCGAACCAGTGCCGGATCACAAACGCCGAGTGCGACAGCGCCAGTACATACCGCATGCGACCACCTTCCCTTCGGCCTGCGAGCGTAGCCGGTTCTCAGGCGGAGGCGGCTCGGTGAAGTGCTCGTGCAGGCGGCCCCAGAGCTCGTCGTCGGCGAGTTCCGGGTCCCAGGCGATGGCCATCGCCCAGGCCAGCGCGGTGCCCTCGCGGTCGTCGAACTTCTGCGAGGTCTCGAAGTTCAGGATGTCGTCGACCTGGACGCCTTCATGACCGCCGGATTGTGCAGCCGGATCGCCTGGCTCTCCGGTCGCGGCGTGCCGAACACGCGGGCGCGCTCCATGATCGCCGCGAGTTCGGGATCGGTGACGGTGGCGGGGTCGACGTAGCGGATGTGGGTCATGGCTTGCTCCTCGCGCGAGTTGCCGAAAGGTCTTAAGCCCAGCTTCCCGGCGGGCACGATAAGCTGTCCAAGACATAATTGGACTGACTTTGATCGTGAATCGGTATGGAACTCCGGCAGCTGCGCTACGCCGTGGCCGTCGCGGCACACCGGCCTCGAGGACTAACGGGAAACTGCCACCAAGATGACAGGGCATCCTCGACGCAGAGGTCGGCACGCCGGGGTGCCAGGCACCGCGGGTCAGAGCACATGGCACAGTGTTGGCATCCCGCAGGTCGTGCGTGTTCCTGCCCGCGATGGTTACTGCGCGGTGTTACCGTCGATGCATGGCCTATCCGCTGGCTGCCGCTCAGACGCGCCTCGGTGAGCTCGTCGCCGAGGCGCGGCAAAGCCACCGTCCCGTCGCCATCAGCGAGCACGGCAAGCCGGTCGCCGCACTGATCAGCATCGATGATCTCGCGGATCTTGAGGATCGCGCGGCGCTGGCGGCGCACCTGGCGGACAAGGCCGCCGGGCGAGACGGAATAAGCCTCGATGACCTGGATGCCGCGCTCGACCGGATTGACGCTCAGACCTTCTCGTGAGCATGACCGTCGTCTTCCGGGAGACGGCGCTTCGTAACCTGGCTGCCTTTGCAGGTTCGTCCGGATAGGGTGATCCGCCGTCAGCAAATCCGGGTGATCTGCGCCGCCCGCTGGCTGCCGGTGTGCGGCTCAGCAGGCGCTGTGAGAGTCACCGCCGTCCGTTCGGGAAATCAAGCACACGTCCCCGAACGGACACGTGGTTCCCCTGCGATCTCAGCCGCTGCTCTACGGCGGGGCGGCGACTTGCTGGCGACCCGGCGGCCTGCCCGGTAAATCACCTAGATCGTATGACGGCGGCTCATCCGGCCGCCGGCGATGCTGTTTTCACGGACAGAAAGGCATGCCGTGCAGGTACGACCCGGGAGGCTGTGCGGAGCGACGCTGATCGGTGACGGGTGCTGACCGACTGGACCCTCAACGGGGTCACGTCCCCAGAACCGACATCGATCGCGGTGATTAGCGCCGAGTCCGTCCCCCTCGACGTGAACAACCCGCGAGCCTGGTCCCGGCAGCGCACGGTCCCAACCGAACAAGGCATCTCTCCATGAGACGGGTTTAGGTGGTGTCGATGGCGTACAGCAGGCAGTGGGTGGCCGACACCCTGCGTCACCTGGGTTTCAGGCAGGCGGCTGACGAGGCGCTGCGAGTATTGCCCGAGGAGATCGACCACAAGCAGTTCCTCGACTTCAACGACCGGCACGGCATTAGCAGCGGTGCCCTGACCGATCGGATGGGCGGCAGCCCGTAAACAGTGAACGCCCGGGTCGCTGCCCCGATGCTGCCTTGTGCCTTGCCCATCATCTGATATCTAGATATCGTTAGATCATTATGGCAGAGAAGCTGGTACGAGGGGATGGCAGCGCCCCAACGAAGAACATGGTGCTGCGGCTCGATCCGGAACTGGCCGAACGGCTGGCGGGCATCGCGGAGGTGGAGGGGCGTTCGGTGTCGGACGTTGCTCGCGAGGCGATCGCGGCTCTGGTGGAGGCGCGCCGCAAGGACAAGCGGTTCCGCAGGCTGCTTGAGGACAGCCTGGCCCGCCACCAGCGCTTGCTCGACCTGCTGCGGGGTGATGAGCCGTGACCTCGCTGGACGTCGCCGATCTCGTCGTGATCGGAGGGCGGGTGCTCGGCATAGGAACGGGCGCCGCACTCGAACAGGTGGACCCGCAGGCCGCTGAGACGGCCCTGGCCGAAGCCCCGGTGCCGCCGTCCCTCCCCGATAGCTACGCCGCGGCAGCGGCCTGCGCGGGTCTGATGAGCGGACTTCTGCAGCACCCCCCGTTCCCGGAGCACCGGGAGCGGGTAGCGGTCGCAGTCGGCCTGCAGTTCCTGGCTGTCAACGGCTGGCAGGCCGACCTGGACCCGCCGCAGGCCGCCGCGCTCGTCGTCGAGTGCCTGGCATCAGGGCGCATCGAGCCTGACGACATGGCCGGGTGGCTAGCGGCCAGGCTGTCCGCACCCGCCGCGCGTGGCATCAGGATGCCGCACATCAGGAACAAGGAGAGCCTCGTGCGGCTCCCGCTTCACGGCCCTGCCCGGCGCACCCGTAGCGGTGCCGGCATGTCCGTCGATGGCCGGATGCTCGCGCGGTTCAGCGAC
>Ga0335075_10010595_pt1 | contig 13988 bp, 9 predicted proteins | sample Lox_Sample_24_FD_206723 | JGI IMG/M metagenome (GOLD analysis project Ga0335075, IMG submission 206723) | Soil microbial communities from Loxahatchee National Wildlife Refuge, Florida, United States - Lox_Sample_2.4 | ecosystem: Environmental > Terrestrial > Soil > Wetlands | place: USA: Florida...
GCCCCATGCGGCTGCTCGACAAATATATCTCTCGCGAAGTTGCTTCCCACGCCCTTCTCGGACTTGCCGTATTCACTTTCGTTTTCTTTGTCCCTCAGCTCGTCCGGCTGATGGACCTGGTCGTCCGGCACTCCGGCGGGTTTGGAACCGTCACGCTGCTGTTTCTCTGCACGCTGCCGCCCGCCCTAACCTTCACGATTCCAATGGCCGTGCTCGTCGGCGTTCTCATCGGACTCGGGCGTCTTTCCGCCGATAGCGAAATCGTGGCCCTTCACGCCCTCGGCGTCAGCCTTCGCCGGCTACTGCTGCCCATCGGACTTGTGGCTTTGGCTTGCGGGCTTCTGAACCTCGCTATTACATTCTGGCTGGGTCCGGCGTCGGTCCGCACCCTGCGTTCTCTCGAAGATCAAATCCGCTCCACGCAGATTCCTTACGCCGTTGTACCTCGCGTCTTCGACGAGCGCTTTCCAAAGCTCGTATTATACGTGCGCGACGTGGCCGCTGCAGCCACGGACTGGCGCGGTGTGTTCTTGGCTGAATCGAGCGCCGATTCCACGCCTACCGAGGTCACGGTTGCCGCCAGCGCCATGATCCTTCCTGGCCCCTCAAAGGATCAGATCGAATTGGAGTTAGGTGCCGGCAGCACCCACGAATACGACCCTCGCGATCCAAAGAGGTACAACGTCACCACTTTCAGCGAGTCCACTTTCCCTGTTGATATTTCTCCATCGTCTTCCCGTCCCAAGTCCGTTGTCGTTTCCGCCGCCGAGAAGTCAACGCTGGAGTTAATCCACGACAATGGCCCCACCTGGCGGGAATCGCGCGTCGAATTTCAGCGCCGCCTGGCTTTTCCCGCTGCTTGCCTCGTCTTTGCGCTTCTGGGAGTTCCGATTGGCGTCCGCCCGCGGCGTGGTGGACGGGCTGCGGGCATGATCCTTACCCTCGTCCTTATCGGGAGCTATTACTTTCTCTTTGTCACGGGCGCACACCTTGCTGAGCAAGGCTCCCTATCTCCCTGGCTCGGCATTTGGATGGCGAATTTCGCCGCCATCATTGTCGGAGTCGCCCTGCTCATCCGCATTGAGGAGATTCGCCAACCCAGTCGCGCTCTCGCCTGGATTCATTCGCGTCTCGACAAGCTTCGTGCCATCCGTCGCTCCCCTGCTCCGCCGCTACCCATCATTCCAAACGGTACCAAGCAAAATGGCGGCCCTGGGCCCAACGGTTACGCTCCCCGTCCGCACCCCGCAACCTCGATTCGACGAGCAGTCGGCGCCGGCTCTTCTTTTGGTTTTCCCATGTTGATCGACGTCTATCTCCTTCAACGATTTTTCTACTATTTCTTCGTTCTGCTCGCAGGCTTCGTCCTGATCTTTGACGCTTTTACCCTCTTCGATCTTTTAGCAGACATCTCTCGCAACCACATCCCCGTCGGAACTGTTCTCGATTATTTTCGCTATCTCATCCCCTTCATGGTCTACCAGTTGTGTCCACTTGCCACGCTGGTTGCAACTCTGGTCACTCTCGCCGTTCTTGCTAAAAACAATGAGGTCGTGGCGTTCAAAGCCAGCGGCATCAGCCTCTATCGCCTGGTCATACCGCTCACGCTCGCCGGTCTCCTTCTCGCCGGCGGCCTGTTTCTCCTCGACAACACGTTTCTTCCGTATGCGAATCAGCAGCAGGACGCTCTCCGCAATGAAATCAAGGGACGGCCTGCGCAAACCTATCTCCAGCCTTCTCGTCAGTGGATTTTTGGCGAGGGCGACAAAATCTACAATTACGAGCTCTATGATCCCGACCGCCAGCTTTTCGGCGGTCTTAGCGTCTTTGAACTCGATCCTTCCACCTTCCAGATTCGCCGTCGCGTCTATGCCACCCGCGCCTCCTGGGAGCCTTCTGAAAACACCTGGATTCTTACCGGTGGTTGGATTCGCGACTTTGACGGCGCACGAATCACAAACTACATCCCTTTCAAGGTTGATTCCCTGCCGGAGCTTTCCGAACCGCCCAGCTACTTCCGCCGCGAAGTGCGCCAGTCCGAACAAATGAACGCGCGCGAGCTCGGCGAATACATTCTCGGCCTGCGAAGGGCGGGCTTCGACACTTCCCGTCTCTCCGTGCAGTGGCAGAAGAAGTTTTCTTTTCCGCTCATCGCGGCCATTATCGTTTTCCTGGGCGCTCCGTTTGCTTTTTTGGTCGGCACGCGCGGCGCCATCAGCGGATTGGCGCTCGCCGTAGGAATCGGCATCGTCTATTGGGCAACGTCTGCGCTATTTGAGGCTATGGGCTCCGTCGGTCAACTTCCTCCGTTCGTTTCCGCTTGGGCTCCCGACGCCATTTTTGCCTTCCTTGGCATCTATTTCTTTCTCAAGATGCCCACGTGAGTCGCACGAATCCTCCCTCCTTGTGCTAGAGTGCCCCTGCAAATCCGCAGGAGGACCGATGCGCCGCATTTTTATTTCTGCCCCTCTCGTAATTCTTGCGGCGCTCGTTGGTCTTACCTCTCTTCATGCCCAGGCTCTCGCTCGAGATTCTTTCAAGGTGCCTGCGACCTTTACCGCCACGGTCCCCTGCGCCGATTGCCCCGGCATTCACGAATCCCTTACGTTTCTCCCCGGCGGTCTCTATATCGACCGTCTGGTCTACGAAGAGCGTCCTTCCACGTTCCAGTCTCTCGGCCGCTGGCAGAGAAAATCCGACTTGCCTCAGATTGAAATCCACTCTGGCAGTTCTCCCGCGGACACCTACGCCATCGTGGACCGGAACCACATCCGCAAGCTCGCCCCGGAAGGGTCCAACGTTCCCGCCATTTATCTGCCCACTTTCACTCGCACCGCAACCGCCGCCCTTCCTTCGGCATCCTTCTCTCTCAGCGGCGAATACAATTCAAAACCCGGCGAATCGAGCCTCACCGAATGCCGCTCCGGTTTCGCCCTGCCGGTTTCCCCCACCGGCGATGCCCCTGCTCTCGACCATGCCTACCAGGCCGCCAATCTCAAACCAGACTCGCAGCTGCTCGTCTCCGTAACCGGAACGATCGCCTTACGTCCCGGCAACAAATCTGCGCTCTTGATCGTCAACCACTTTCAACACTCCTGGCCCGGCAATTCGTGCGCGAGCCCTGTCGAGTGAGGATCAAAATGCTCATAAATAGCCGCCGTTTAGCGTTCATAATAGTAGTGCTTTCTGCCTTCGCTGCCGCAACCGCCCGCGCACAAGACCGCTCGCAATCCCGCTCCATGGTCATCACCAAGGACGGTATCGTCGCCGCCGAAAATCCTCTTGCCGCACAAGCCGGCGCTCAGATTCTTGCCCGCGGCGGCAACGCTGTCGACGCCGCTATCGCCACAAATGCCGTCATGGGTGTCGTCGAACCAATGATGAACGGCATCGGCGGCGATCTCTTTGCCATCGTCTACGACGCCAAATCCGGCAAGCTCTACGGCCTCAATGCCAGCGGCTGGGCACCCGCAAAACTCACGCCCGAATTCCTCAAAGCTCGCGGGACCGACAAAATGCCTTACACCGGCATCAACACGGTCACGGTCCCTGGCGCTGTCGATGGCTGGTCAAAACTTCTCTCCCGCTTCGGCACGAAAAAATTCGCCGAGCTTCTCGCTCCCGCCATTCACTACGCCCGCGACGGTTTCCCCGTCGCCGAATGGGACGCCGCTTATTGGTCCGAAGCCGAGGACTATCTCCGCCGCGACAAAAATCTTGCGGCGACATACTTGATCGACGGCCACACCCCGGTTGTTGGCGAAGTTTTCAAAAATCCCGATCTCGCCCATTCTCTTTCGCTCATTTCTGCCGGAGGCCGCGATGCCTTCTACAAAGGGGAAATCGCCTCGCAAATCGTTGCTCTCTCCACAAAGCTTGGCGGCGCAATGCAAGCCTCCGATCTCGCCGATTATTCCGCCGAATGGGTCGAGCCCATCTCCACCACGTATCGCGGTTGGAGCGTTTACGAAATCCCGCCGAACGGCCAGGGGATTGCCGCCCTCACGATGCTCAACATCATGGAAAATTTTCCCTTCGCTTCATTTACAAACCCTGCCGACCGCTGGCACGTCATGATTGAGGCCAAAAAACTCGCCTATGCGGATATGCACCGCTACGTCGCCGATCCCCGATTCGCCACCGTGCCCGTCGAAGGAATGCTCTCGAAGGATTACGCTGCGCAGCGCGCCAAACTCATCGACATGTCCAAGGCAAATTGCAGCGTCTCGCCCGGCGAGCCGCAATTCTCCGCCAAGGGCGACACCACCTACCTCACAGTCGTCGACCGCGACGGCAATATGGTCTCGCTCATTCAAAGTAACTACGCCGAATTCGGCTCCCAGCTCGTCGCCGATGGCACGGGCTTCGTCCTGCAAAATCGCGGCGCTCTTTTCACCCTCGACCCTGCTTCACCCGACGTTCTCGCCGGCCACAAGCGCCCGCTTCACACCATCATCCCCGCCTTCATGACTCACGGCGACACGCGCATCGCCTTCGGCATCATGGGCGGCTTCAACCAGGCGCAGGCTCACGCCCAATTCGTCTCCGACGTTGTAGATTTAGGAATGAATATCCAGCAGGCGCTCGAAACGCCGCGCTTCACGAAGCCGACGTTTTCGGGTTGCGATGTAGAAATGGAAGACCGCGTGCCTCAGGCGATTCGCGACTCTCTCGCCCAGCGCGGACACCAGATCATCCTTCTGGGTGATTATTCAGCAGAAATGGGCGGCGGTCAGGCTGTGCTCCGAAATTTCGCCACGGGGGTCAATTTCGGCGCCTCCGACCCGCGCAAAGACGGCGAAGCTATCCCACAGCCCCCGCCGCGCCATTAATTTTTGCTACTTGTGGTTGGCAGCCTCCGCCGCCAGCTTCAATTGTTCGTTCGCCTGCTCCAACAAATCTTTCGCTTTCTGCGCGTGTCCCTGCATGTCCCATTCATTCGCTTCCTGCGCGGCCACGATTTTGTTGTACGCCATGTTCGTCAACCGCTGCGCCGCCGCCAGGTTCGGGTGCCGTCCCGGGCTCACGTTCTGCGCCGGATGTTGCCCCAAAGCGACTCCGCCAAACAACAGAATCGTTCCCGCGAGTGCACTCACAATGAGATTTCTCTTCATTCTCTCAGCTCCTCGATTTGGAAGTGGAAGAAACCCTCTTCCGCCAAACACGAATTGCCCAAAAAAGTTGCTGCCTCCGAACAGGGGGATCCGCGTGCTTGCATCCGCTTCTTGACTGCGTCCGGCAATTGACTCATCCTCTTCCCCGCGTTCTGGAGGCCTCATGCATCGAACCTCATTTCTTGCGGCTCTTTTTCTCGTCTCCCTGCCAGTCGCCGCGCAGCAACCGCCATCTTTCATCACCGAATCGAGCCCCGTCATTGCCATTCAGCACGTCCAGCTCTTCGACGGCACCGGCGCCGCACCGCTCTCGGATCAAACCGTCGTCTTCGACCACGGTAAAATCACCGCCGTCGGTCCCGCCTCCTCTGTTACGCCTCCCTCCGGCGCAAAGCTCATCGACGCCTCCGGAAAGACCCTTATCCCCGGCATTGTCGGCATGCACGAGCATCTTTTCTACCTTTCCCTTTTCGCCGGCGACCAGCCCGTCGCCTTCGAGCAACCCTACGCTTTCCCGCTCCTCTATCTCGCCAGCGGAGTCACCACCGCCCGTACCACCGGTTCCATGGACCCCTACGCCGACCTCCACATCAAGGCCGCCGTCGATGCCGGCCAGCTCCCCGGGCCGAATCTTTTCCTCACCACTCCCTATCTTCAAGGCTCTCCCACCTTGTTTTTCCAGATGCACGAGCTCAAGGATGCCGCCGAGGCCCGCTCCTTCATCGACTATTGGCACTCCGTCGGCTTCACCTCTGTCAAGGCCTACGCCAATATCCATGCGGACGAATTGCGCGCTGGCATCGATGAAGCCCACAAGCTCGGCATGAAAGTCACCGGCCATCTCTGCTCCGTTGGTTATCGCGACGCCGCCGAAATGGGCATCGACAATCTCGAGCACGGTCCTTTTCAGGCGCCCGACGGCGAGCTTTACTCCAAATACAAACTCGGCGGCGGCGACTGCGACTACCTCGCCATCGTCGGCGAACTCGCCCAGAAAATTTCTCCCGACGGCCCCGAGCTCGCCGAGACCACCCGCGTCCTCCTCGCCCATCACGTCGCCATCACCTCCACGCTCGCCGTGGAAGAAAACGGCACGCGTCCGCCCATGGCCCCCTCCGGCTACATGTCGCGCGTTCAGGCGCTCCTCACGCCCGCTTCCTGGTCTCACGCCATGACCTTCCGCGCCATCGCCTCTGGCTTCGACCAGCTCGAAGAGACCGGTCTCCACAAGGAAATGAAGTTTGAAGTGAACTTCGTCAAAGCGGGTGGATTGTTAATGGCGGGCTGCGACCCCACCGGCGACGGCCACACTCTCGCCGGTCTCGGCGACCAGCGCAACTACGAGCTTCTCGTCGAAGCCGGTTTCTCTCCGTCGGAAGCAATTCACATCATGACGTTGAACGGCGCTTCCTTCCTCGGCATTTCCGATCGTGTCGGCTCCATCGCCACCGGCAAACAAGCCGACCTCGTGCTGCTTAACGGTGACCTCGCCAAAGACCCTGCGGTCATCGAGCATCCCATCACCGTCTTCAAAAACGGCGTCGGCTACGACTCCCAGGCCATCTATTCCTCGCTCGCCCACCAGGTCGGCGCCCAGTAGCTTCGTCCGCGTTCTGCCACCAAAGGCCGCAGGGGCACGCATGCCAAGCCCGCCCCTGCGCCAAAGAGTCGGTCTTTTTTTCGCCGCAGCTCTCATTCTCCGCCGCTCACGTCTACTTCGTTGTCACCGTCGACGGCGCCACCAGTTCGAGTATCCCGAATTTGTCAGGCGTATGAAAACTCTCGTTCATCACTGCCTGCCACATGATTTTCTTCCCGCCGTCCGCCGCCCACTGGCTCCTGTAAAAATTAATTCGGAATCGCGTTCCACCTTGCACTGGACCATTCGCAATCGCCGTCATCGGAATCTTCATTGCCCCATACCAGATCTTCTGCCCGCGGTCGATTCGCGCCGCCACCTGAAAGCCTGAATTCCATTTCCATCCGCCGCCCTCGTGCGGATGCTCCAAATCGATATCCAAATCCACCCATTCTCCCTGCGGCGACATTTCGAATTCCTTGTATTGCTTGATGTCATCGAAATTCCATCCGATGAACACCTCCGCCACATCCCATTTCCACAATTCGTTCGTTTCCGTCGCCGTTTGCGGGTCTTCCTTCAGGCGCAGGTCTTGATACGGGCACACAAACAAGAAGTACAGATTCTTTTCTGTCCATCGCGAATAGATCGTTGTCCGGTATCCCTTCACAGTCTTTCCCCACGGGTCCCGCTCCGCCACAATCGGCTGCGCTCCCTGCCAAAAGGCATCGCCCGGATTCGTGCTCAGCTCCGCATCCGCTGGCGCTTCCATGCTATACGCCGTTCCCGCATTTTTTCCGCTCGTGCTATCGAGCTTCTTCGTGCCGGCGCTGCTCCCGCACACCAGCGCCAGCACCCCGGCAGTTGCGAGGGACATTTGAATTGCTGTTTTCATTCGCGAATATTCCCGGAAAGCAATTTGGGAGGAAATTCAAACTGTCAGGCAGCCGTCTGGCGGAAATTACGACTCTTCCTTGAACTCGCCGGTCTGTATCGTCAAGTATCGCTCGTATCCCATTTCCTTGATCTGATGCAGTTGCGCTTCGAGCCAGTCCACGTGCCCCTCTTCGTCCTTCAGTAGCGTCACCAGCAGGTCTCGTGACCCGTTGTCCTTCTGTTCCATCGCGATCTGCACCGCCGCGTTGTATTGCGCCACTGCCGAGGTTTCCAGCTTCCAATCCGCCTCGATCATGTCTTTCACCGTCGAGCCCACCGACAATTTCAGCGGCTCCATCGTCGGTATGCCATCCAAAAACAAGATCCGCTCGAGCAGCGCTTCCGCGTGCTTCATCTCGCCGATCGACTGCTTCTTGATGTAGTCCGAAAGCTTCCGGTATCCCCAGTTCTCGCACATCTCCGCGTGCAGAAAATACTGGTTGATCGCCGTCAGCTCTTCCCGCAGCGCCTTGTTCAGCTCTTCGATAACCTTCGCGTTTCCCTTCATGGCCGTGAAGTATGCCACATTTCTCGCGGTCCGCGACAATTCATCTGGCTCTCATCCATTTCTCTTCTTCTGCGCGTTGTGGTTCGCGCCGTCGGGCGTATACTGAACGCGTCCTTATTTTGTAGATTCTCTCGCGAGGATATCCACCGGCCTCATGCGCCTGCGTAGAACGAAAGACCTCTGGCAATACACGATTGCCGCCATCGATACCGACATCGGCCGCGTCCACGACATTTACTTTGACGATGAGACCTGGACAATCCGCTATATTGTCGTTGCCACGGGCGTTCTCATGGCACGCCGCGAAGTCCTCATCTCTCCCACCGCTCTGCGGCCCCGCGCCTGGGCGCCTCTCCACATCTGCGCCAATCTTTCCTGGCAGCAGGTTCTCACCAGTCCCAGCATCGACCTTCACAAGCCCATCTCCCGCCAGCACGAAATCGAGCACCATGACCACTACGGCTTGCTCTACTATTGGCGCGGCAAGGGCCTCTGGGGCGCTCACTCGCATCCGGCCGCTCTCGCCAAAGCCGGGAAAACCGGCTCCAATCCGAAATCCGTGATTGAAAATCCATCCCCGGACGCGCATCTCCGCAGCGTTCGCAATATCGCAGGCTATCACGTGTCCGCCATCGGCGGTGAAATCGGCCACGTCGAGGATTTTCTCTTCGATGACAAAACCTGGGAGATCCGCTACGTTATCGTCGACACTCGCAACTGGTGGCCCGGCAAGCGCGTCCTGATCCACCCCGAATGGATCGATCGCGTCAGTTGGAAAAACCGCAAGATCTACGTGAAGCTGTCCCGCGAAGTCATCGGCAATAGTCCAAAATGGGACTCCCGCCAGCCCATCAGCCGCAAATATGAGCTCCAGCTTCACCAGCACTACGGCTGCCCGCCCTATTGGGAGACCCTGAAGTAATCTGTTTGGTTGTCGATTTCCCGGCCTCTCCGCCGGCTCGATAATCTTTTATCCGCCTTGCTGCGACTGCCCGCCGGCCCCTCCTTCCACCGGCGCAATGTGCGCTGCAATCAGTGACCGTGCTTCCGGCGTGCCGATAATCAGCAACCGATCGTTTTTCTGCAGCACCGCATCGCGTGTCGGCAGGATGATCTCACCGCCGCGAACAATCCCGATGATTTCGAGCGCCTTTCCGTGCACCTCTTCGTAGCATGCCTGGATCGTCTTCCCCACCAGCTCGCTTTCCGGTCTCAGCATTCCCACGTTCAGCTCTTTCCTTCCCGGCACCTTCACGGGTATTCCCGAATCGAGCAGCGCCACAAGGTCCAGATGCCCGATCTTCGCCGCGCTCGGAATTCTGCTGGTCCCCAGCAGCCGCAACGCCAGTTGCACGTTTTCCACATATCTTGTGGGCGACTGCGCCCGTCCCGGAACCTGCGCCTCATAGAGGCTGCGATACTTCAGCCGTCCTGAAAGCGAAGTCTGCACCAGATAGCTCACCAGCATTGCAAACGTCGCCGCCGGCAGCAGCTTGTATCCGCCCGTCATTTCCGTCACCATCACCAGGGCCGCAATCGGAACTCGCGCCGCCGCTCCGAACACCGCCAGCATTCCCACCACCACGAACATCGCCGCGGGCAGATGAACCGCCGCCGCCAGAAATCCTCCCAGCATCGCCCCTGTGAACAGCGTCGGCGCAAACACGCCTCCGGATCCGCCGGAAGAGACCGTCAGCGCGAACGCCAGAATCTTCAGAAAAATCAGCGCCAGCATCAGCTCCATTGCCAGTTGTCCGTAGATTGCTTCCTGGATCCATCCGTACCCGCCCCCGAGCACTTGAGGAAATCCCAGCGCGATCAATCCCACTCCCAGCCCGCCAATCGCCGGGTTCAAAGCCGCTGGAACCGGCAGCGCCCGAAAACCGTCCCGCAGCTTGTAAAAAAATTCCGGCAAAACCGTGGCGACCACACCGCCTGCAATCCCCAGCACACCAAACCACGCGTACTCAGGCCCGCTCAGGTGTGCTCCCGCGGCGGGATAATCGAACAACGGCCTCCAGCCCACAAACAGTCCGTTCACCCCGTAGGCGACCACCGCAGCCAGCATCGTATAAAGCAGCGCCCCGGCCTCGAACTCCATATTCCCGTACAGTACTTCCACCGCAAAAAAAGCGGAGCCGATCGGCGACCGGAAAATCGCCGACAGCCCCGCCGCCATACCCATCAAAATCAGTAGATTTCTTTCTTCATCCTTCCTGTGCCCAAGTGTCGCGTAAATTGACGCCACGCCGGCGCCAATCAGCGCCGTCGGTCCTTCGCGTCCCGCCGACCCTCCCGATCCTATCGTTATCGCCGACGCTACCAGCTTCAGAGGCGCTACTCGCGCGCGGATGAACCCTCCTGCGCGGTGGAACGCCTTCACCACCGTGTCCGTTCCATGTCCTTCTGCTTCGGGCGCGAAGTTGTAGACGATAAGTCCGGAAATCAGGCCGCCGAGCGTCGTTGCCACGGGAATCAACCACAGTCCGTGCGGTCCAATCGTCTGCCAGAGTCCTCCGCCTTCCGACGGGAGTCCGGGCTGGTGATACCCCGCCAGCCGCACCAGGAAAATGTCGTCGCAGAGCCGCAAGGCCCACCGGAAGAGCGCCGCCGCAAGCGCTCCGACCACGCCGAGTACCGCCGCTTCGGCCAAAAGTCTCGGTTCACTCTCCCGAACCACGCCATCCTCCGCCCGATTCTAATCCCGGCAAAGTCTAGCATGGCGCCTGGAGCGCGAACCAAGCACACCTTGGCAATTTCCCCCGCGCTGCGTCGGCAATCTCCAGTTTCTGTTTAGGACGTATCGGGCTTAGATATCTGCGGTGCGGAGTCGCCTCAAGCACATCGGCTGTCGCGGGAATCACTTCCCTCACTCTCCAAAAGTCCACAGCTACGGTCATTTGACGCCAATGATAAAATCAAAAGAGGTATGAAAAATCTCCATGTCGCCGCCGCTGAAATCCTCCCAACCTTGGCGATCCTTCCCCACTCGTTCTAGACCCAAACAAAACTCGCGCCTCAAGTCCTCTATTGCGTTGATTTCCCTCTCCTTGTCCCCCGCATCTCGTAAATCTGCGAATCCTGGCCACATCTCCCGAACGCACGCGCTTGCTTTCTTCCCTTTTTCACGAATCACGGGTCACGGATCACGGGCCACGGCCTCTCGGTTCGCAACACATCGAAAAACCGGAATCGCCATAATCTCCAGAAAACAAACGACCGGGCCTCTTGCGGTTCGCAACACCTTCCGACCCCTCCCCGTCCGCAATCCTGCGGAGCGCAAACCCGAAAAATTAACGCGCAGAGACTCCTCGACTATCACTTTAATTTCAAAAAGGGCGGCAAGGAAGGAAACGGAAGATGCAGCGCGAGCAAATTTCAATTGGCAATTTCGCAAAATCGCACTTCAAGTGTTACTCGAATTGTCGATTTGCCGACAATCCGGATCAAACCGCTCTCTGCGGCTTCAGTTCCGCACAAGAGAGCGAATCTTCTGGATCACCAAATCAATTCCCACCTGGTTTTCTCCGCCCTCGGGAATGATCACATCCGCGTATCGCTTCGACGGCTCGACGAATTCCATGTGCATCCGCCGCACCGTCTTCAAATACTGCTCGACCACCGATTCCACCGTCCGTCCGCGCTCCCGAATGTCCCGCACCATCCGCCGGATAAAGCGAAGATCCGCGTCCGTGTCCACGAATATCTTGATGTCCATCAATTCGCGGAGCGCGCCGTTCTCGAAAATCAGGATCCCTTCCACAATGATCGCCGCGCGAGGCTCGATCCGCACCGTCTCTTTCCGCCGCGCGTACTTCGCAAAGTCGTACGACGGCCGATCGATCGCCTTTCCGGCGCGCAGACTCTTCAAATGCTCCACCAGGTAAGGCGTGTCCATCGACGCCGGGTGGTCGTAGTTCTGCTTCACCCGCTCTTCAATCGGCAGCTCCGGCATGTCTCGGTAGTAGTTATCCTGCTGCAGGACAATAACATTCGCTTCGGACAGGGCGCTGATAATGCTCCGCGTGATCGTTGTCTTTCCCGATCCGGTTCCCCCGCAAATGCCGATAATCAGCGGCCGAATTGCCTCACCTCGCCGGTTTTTTCTTGCCCTTCTTTTCTTCGATTGCGGCCTGCGCCGCCGCCAGCCGAGCAATCGGCACGCGAAACGGCGACGCGCTCACATAATTCATCCCCACCCGGTGGCAGAATTTTACGCTTTCCGCGTCTCCTCCATGCTCGCCGCAGATTCCCACCTTCAGCTTTGGCCGCGACGATCTCCCGCGCTCGATGCCCCACCGCATCAACATGCCCACGCCCGGAACGTCCAACGTCTGGAACGGATCGGCCGGAAAGATGGCGGCCTTCCGCTCGTCCACGTATTCCGGCAGAAATCGTCCCGCATCGTCGCGCGAGAGTCCCAGCGTCGTCTGTGTTAGGTCGTTTGTGCCAAACGAAAAGAACTCCGCGACTTCGGCAATCTCATTCGCCAGCAGCGCGGCCCGCGGCAGCTCAATCATCGTTCCAACCAGATATTCAAGCTTCACTTGAGATTCTGAAATGATCGCGTCCGCCACTTTTCGTGTCGCTTCCTCCAGAATTTTCAGCTCGCGTTTCTCCATCACCAGCGGGTGCATGATTTCAGGCAGTACTTTGATTCCCCGCTTCTTGCAATCGATCGCCGCTTCGATGATGGCACGGACCTGCATCTCCAGAATTTCCGGATATATGATGCAGAGTCGGCAACCGCGCAACCCCAGCATCGGATTCGCTTCGTGCAGTTGCTCCACTCGCCGTTCGATGGCCGCGCGAGTGGTGCCGATCTTTCTCGCCAGATCCTCCTGCTTCTCCGGATCGCGAGGGATGAACTCGTGAAGCGGCGGATCAATCAGCCGGATCGTCACCGGATAACCATCCATCGCCTCGAAGATGCCGATGAAATCCCGCCTCTGGAACGGCAGGAGCTTCGCCAGCGCCGTTCGCCGCGCTTCCGTCGTGTCCGCCAGAATCATCTCCTGGATCGCCTGTTGCCGCAGCACGCTTTGCTCCGGATGCACGAAGTCCTTGAAGAACATGTGCTCGGTGCGGCACAGCCCGATTCCTTCCGCTCCCATGTCCCGCGCCACCTTCGAATCGTGCGGCGTATCCGCATTCGTGCGCACTCCCAGCCGTCGAGTCTCGTCGGCCCATTTCATCAGCGTTTCGTATGCTTTCGGCGGTTCCGGCCGCACCAGCGAAATCTCGCCCGAGTACACCGAGCCGTCTCCGCCATCGAGCGAAAGCCAGTCGCCCTCCTTCACCACGTTTCCCTTCACGCTCATCTGCTTTTTCTCGGCGTCGATTTGGAGAGATTCTGCGCCAACAATGCAGCATTTTCCCCATCCACGCGCCACCACCGCGGCGTGGCTCGTCTTCCCTCCCGTCGCCGTAAGCACTCCCTGCGCCACGAACATTCCCCCTACGTCCTCCGGGCTCGTCTCGCGCCGTACAAGAATCACTTTTTCTCCTCGCTCGGCCCAGTGCTCTGCGTCTTCGGCGGTGAATACGGCCTTGCCTACGGCCGCTCCGGGAACCGCGTTAATGCCAGAAGCGATTTTTCTTTTTTCGAGTTCTACTCGAGAAAGCGAGGGGTCGAGAATGGGATAAAACAGCCGCTCGATGTCTTCCGCTTTAATTCGCTCGAGCGCTTCTTCTTTTTTGATCAATCCTTCTTTCGCCATATCAACGGCGATGCGGAAAGCGGCGCTCGGCGACCTCTTGCCCGTTCTCGTTTGCAGCATGTAGAGTTTGCCGCGCTCGACCGTGAACTCCATGTCCTGCATATCGCGATAGTGTTTCTCAAGCTTTTCTC
>Ga0335075_10010596_pt1 | contig 13985 bp, 12 predicted proteins | sample Lox_Sample_24_FD_206723 | JGI IMG/M metagenome (GOLD analysis project Ga0335075, IMG submission 206723) | Soil microbial communities from Loxahatchee National Wildlife Refuge, Florida, United States - Lox_Sample_2.4 | ecosystem: Environmental > Terrestrial > Soil > Wetlands | place: USA...
TCACCGAGGTCGGCGAGGCAGCGGCATTCGACCTGGAGCTCGTAGTCCGCGTCACCGGTGATGAGCATGGCGGAGAGCACCGCCGGAATGCCAAGCAGCCAGCGCTCGAACACCTGACACCCCAGTTGAGGGGCCAGCCGGAGCCGGACGACCGCCCGCACCGGGGAGCTCCACCCGGTCGCGGTCGCCGGGACACCCGCGTGATCGTGTGCTATCACGGCTGCGAATCTAGCTCCGGGACGGCCGGCGTCACCGTTCCCTAACAGCCTCCAAGCGGCGCCTGACCAAAACTAAACGCCTACCAGCGCCGACGCCCATTCTCCGCCGCCCCGTCCCGCCATCAGTGGCCACCCGCCTCCGCCCGCGACCCCGCGTTCCATGATCACGAAAATCCTTGGTCGCCATCACAGCCACAACCCTTCACGATCATGGAAGCGGCCAGGCCACCGAGCCCAGATGATAACAGCAAGAAGCGGGGGAGCGCCGGGGCGGGACCGCGGCGGGCGGGCGGATATCCTTAGGCCAGGTGAGCCGGGAAGCCTGGTCGGCACGGGATCGAGCGCGACTAGGCAGGCCATGGGAATTCGTCTTCGTTATTTCGCCGCAGAATCCGACTGGCGTGACGAGACGCTGCGCACGAACCTGTGGCTGATCCCGGCGGCCGAGAGCGTGGCGGCCGTGCTGCTGTTCGTCGTGACGCTGAGCGTCGACCGGGCCGCGTTCCACCACCAGCTGACGCTGCCGGCCTGGGTGATCAGCGGTTCGCCGGACGCCGCCAGGGAGATCCTGTCGTCGCTCGCGGCGGCGATCATCACCGTGGTCGGCGTCGTGTTCTCGGTCATGATCGTGACGCTGACGCTCGCGTCGAGCCAGTTCGGGCCCCGGATGCTGCGCACGTTCATCAGGGACCGCGGCACCCAGCTGACGCTCGGCACGTTCGTCGCGACGTTCTTTTACGCGATGCTGGTGCTGATCTCGATCGGGGCCACGTTCGTCCCGCACCTGTCGGTGACGATCGCGCTGGCGCTGACCGCGATCGACCTGGGCGTGCTGATCTACTTCATCCACCACACCGCCACCGCGATCCAGCTGCCCGAGGTGATCGCCAGCATCGCCAGGGACCTGGCGCGGGCGATTGACGCCGAGGGCGCCGCGTCCGCCGGGCCGCCAGGACTCGTCAACGGGCCCGCGCCGGACATCCTGCAGGCCCGGCTGGACCGCGACGGCCGGGTCGTGGCCGCGCCGGCCGGCGGCTACCTCCGGTTCGTCCGGCACGCCACGCTGGTGCGGATCGCCGCCGAGTACGACGCGGTGATCCGGCTGCACTACCGCCCCGGCCATTTCCTCACTCACGGGCACCCGATGGCCACCGTGTGGCCGCCCGACGTCGCCGACAAGATCGGCCGTCGGCTGGAGGGCGTGCACCTGACCGGTCCGCTGCGCACGCTGAGCCAGGACATCGCCTTCGGCATCGACCAGCTGGTGGAGATCGGCATCCGGGCGCTGTCACCCGCGGTCAACGACACGTTCACGGCTCTGACCTGCATCGACTGGCTTGGCGACAGCTTGTGCACGATCGCCCTGCGCTGGCACCCGCACGTCTTCCACCGCGATGGCAACGGCGAGATCCGCCTCATCACCGCGCCGGTCAGCTACGAGCGGCTCGTCCAGCGGTCGTTCGAGAAGATCCGCGAAGCCGCCAGCGCCATGCCCGCGGTGCTGATCCGGCAGCTGGAGGCGCTGGACAAGATAATGGCGGTGGCCCCGGCCGACCGCTCCCAGATCCTGGTCGAGCAGGCCGAGATGATCCAGCGGCTGAACCTGCGCACCGTTCCCGAGCCATCCGACCAGGCTGACGTCACCGCCCGCTACGAGGCGCTGCTGAAGCTGTACGCCAGTAAGGGGAACGGCGCCGAGCGCCCGTTACGTGCCAGGCGGGCCGCCGTCGCGCAGCGCTGTGCGACACCGGCAGCCGGCCACGACGGCCGCGGCTATGATCATCGCTGCGAGCCGCGGGAGATCGCGCACGGATGTGGTCTGTGTCCTGCTTCTCCGTTTCCGCATAGGCTCGACACCGGGTCAGCGCCCGGAGTCCTGGCGCCATCGCAGTACGCCAGCCGACCGAGGGCGTTTTGGGGAGAGACATATCGGACATGCGACACGATAGGGGTGTATGGGCACGCGGCCGCTGGCTGCTGGCTGTCCTCGTCGCCTGCTGCGCCCTCGGGGGGCTCGGGGCATTCGCGCCGGCCGCGCGCGCCGACGGGGACCCGGCGAGCGACGTGCTCGTCTACCAGAACCTGTTCGTGACCTCGGAATCGGGGATGTCCGCGGGGCAGCAGGCGGAGGTGACGAACCTGCTGGCGACGGCGGCGCGTGACGGCTTCCCCATCCGGGTGGCGATCATCGCCGCGCCTGTCGACCTGGGCGCGGTCCCGGCGCTGTTCGATAAGCCGGCCGCGTACGCGAGCTTCCTCGGGATCGAATTGTCCCTGGTGTACAAGCAGCGGCTGCTGGTCGTGATGCCGAACGGGTTCGGCTTCAACTGGACGGGTCATTCGGCCACCGCGGCGTACGGGCTGCTCTCCAAGGTGCCGGCCGGCACCAGCGGCGCCGGCCTGACCACCGCCACCGTGACGGCCGTGCGGACGCTCGCCGCCGCCTCGGGCGTCAAGCTGCCCGCGCCTGCCGCGGTGTCGGCGCCGGCGCCCTCGCACGGCGGTGTCACCACCCGCCAGGCCGTGCGGATCGCGCTGATCGTGATAGCGGCGCTCGCCGTCGCCGACGGGCTCTTCCGGCTCGTCCGCTACCGGCGGCGCTGGTGGCCGCGGCTCGCGGCGATGTCGCGGGCGCTGGCCGGCCGGGTCGCCCGCGCGCTCCCGCAGCCGCTGCGACGCCCGGTGGTGGGCACCTCGGTCGCGGCGTGCGTGGTGCTCGCGGCGGCCGCGGGGATCGTCGTCAACATGACCGGCGGCTCATCGTCGGGGCGTCCGAATCTCCCGCAGAGCACCCTGCTCGCGGAAAACCAGAGCCTCGACACCGGCAAGACGCTGTCGGGCACCGCGCCTGGGTTCACGCTCACCGACCAGTCGGGGCAGCCGGTGTCGCTGTCGTCCTACCGGGGCAAGGTCGTGCTGCTGACGTTCGCCGACCCCGAGTGCACGGCGGCCTGCGCGCTGACCACGGCCGCGCTGCTCGACGCGAAGACCATGCTGGGCGCGGCCGGATCCCAGGTTCAGCTGCTCGCCGTCGACGCCAACCCGACCGCGACCGCGACCGCGGACGTGCGGTCCTACTCGCAGTTCCACGGGATGCTCTCCCAGTGGCGCTTCCTCACCGGGACGCGGGCCGAGCTGCGGAGCGCCTGGGCGGCCTACAGCCTCGGGGGCGTGACGGTCAGCCAGAGCCAGGCGGACCACGCCCCGCCGGTCTTCGTCATCACCCCGGTCGGCACGCTGGCGAAGCTGTACCTGACCCGGCAGTCGTACGCCGCCGTCGGGCAGTTCGGGCAGCTGCTGGCGGGGGAGGCCGCGCGGCTGCTGCCCGGCCACCCGCCGGTGCGGTCGGATCTGTCGTACGCCCACGTCGCGGGCACGAGCCCGGCGGCGACGACCACCCTGCCGCGGGCCAGGGGCGGGGTCGTCCCTATCGGGCCAGGCGACCCCGGCCAGCCGCGGCTGTACCTGTTCTTCGCCAGCTGGGACCAGCAGGTCACGAGCCTGGCGAGCCAGCTGCTCGCGCTCAACGGCTACCAGCTCGCCGCGGGCGCCGCGGGGCTGCCCAGCCTGACCGCGGTGGACGAAGGCACCGTCGAGCCGTCCCCGGCGGCCGTCACCCGTCTCCTGACGAGCCTCAAGAAGCCGCTGTGGTACGAGGTCGCAGTCGACCGCGGCGGGCAGGCCGCCGACGGCTACCAGGTGCGGGACGCGCCCTGGTTCGTGCTCGTCTCCTCGTCCGGCAAGATCGCGTGGTCCTGGGACGTGGCCACGTCCGGGTGGCTCACCCGCGCCACCCTTGACCAGCACGTGCGGGCCGCGCTGGCCGGCACGTAGCCACACTGAAGACCCGAGGGAGGATCCGCATGGTCAACGTGGACCGGCTGCGCGCTCAGCTCCGGCGCGCCAGGCCTGTCGGCCTGCTCGTCGTCGGCGGGGTGATCGGCGCCCTCCTCGTCATAGCGTTCGGACCCGTGGCGTCGTCGAGCACCCCGCCCGCTGCTGGCAGCACCCCCGGCGCGACCGCCAGCAGCTCGCCCGGCATGGGCGGCATGAACATGGGGACGAGCTCGACGTCGGCGACGTCGGCCGCGTCCGCCGCGAGCGAGGCGGCGTCGGCCGGGGTCAAGCCGGTGCCCACGCAGCAGCTTGGGGTGGCGGACTGGCAGGGGATGAAGATCACCGCGGACGCGATGACCCCGGTGCCGTTCCTCATCTACAACGGCACCAGCATGCAGGAGGTCAAGCCGGCCAAGAACACCAGCTTCCACCTGATGGTGCTCCTTAACGACGCCCAGACCGGCGTGGTGATCCCGTACGCGTCGGTGTGGGCGACGGTCACCAAGGGCTCGGCGGTGCCCGTCGACGAGCGCCTGTGGCCGATGATCTCCCGGTACATGGGGCCGCATTACGGCGACGACGTGAGCCTGCCGGGGGCCGGTACCTACAAGCTGACGCTGCTGATCTCCCCGCCGGTCTCCGCCCGTCACGTGGAGTACCAGGACGTGTGGCTGAAGCCGCACCAGGTGACGTTCACCTTCCACTGGGCGCCGACCCCGGGATCATGAGCCGGATGCCGAGGTTCGGCGCCGGGTTCCCGTTACGTGCCTTGCTTTATGTGCCGGGCGGGAAGGCGTACGCCGAATGCGGCGGTACGTGCGGCCCCACCTCGAGCACGATCTCGGCGTGCGGCGTGAGCGGCACCGCGCCGGGCGCGCCGCGCCAGGGCCGCCCGTCGACGAAGACGGCCACCCGCGTCCCTGCTGCCGCGCGGAACGAGGTCAGCTGTGTCGCGGACAGCGGCTGACCCCAGGACCGGAACAGCGCGGCGACCGTGAGCCGGGTCCCGGGGCGGACGAGCACGAGCCCGGTCGGGTCCAGCGTGACCAGCGCGCCATAGCAATCGGCGCCGGTGATCCGGCCGGTCAGCCACGTGCGCGGCGGGCGGGTCCCGATCCCGGCAGGGAGTAGCACGACGCGGTTGGCCGCGAACACCTCCACGTGCACGCCGACGCGCGCGCCGAGCGCGGGCAGGCAGCCGCCGGTGACCGGACCGGTCGCGGGCAGCTGGAACCGCGGGCCGACTCCGATGGGGCGCGCCTCACTCAGCAGCGCCGACGGGATCGCCGTGGCGGCGGGCGCGCTCGGGTTCGACGGGCGGGCTTCCGAACTCGGAGTGCTGTGTGCCATCCCGCAGCCGGCCACGATGGCCGCGGCTATGATCAGCGCTGCGAGCCGCGGGAGATCGCGCACGGATGTGATCTGCGTCGCCTTTCTCCGTTCCGCATAAGCTCAGAGTGGGCCGGCGCCCGGAATTCGTAGCGCAATCAGATTAGCCGGGAACCCGAGGCGCCTTGGGAGAGACTTACAGGACATGCGATACGAGCACGGTGTGGTGACGCGCGGCCGCTCACTGCTGGCAGCGATCTTTCTCGCTTGCTGCGCGCTCACAATGTTCGCGCCTGCCGCGCGGGCCGATGGGGACCCGGGCAGTGACGTGCTGGTTTACCAGAACCTGTTCGTGACCTCCTTCTCGGGCGTGTCCGTATCGCAGCAGGTGGAGCTGGCGAACCTGCTGGGCACGGCGGCGCATGACGGCTTCCCCGTCCGGGTGGCGATCATCGCCTCGTCTCAGGACCTGGGTGCGATCACGGCGTTGTGGGGCAAGCCGGCCGCTTACGCTAGCTTCCTGGGGACCGAGCTGTCCCTGGCCTACAAGCAGCGGCTGCTCGTGGTGATGCCGGACGGGTTCGGCTTCAACTGGCCTGGCCACCCCACCGCGAGCGCCTACCGGGTGCTGGCCAAGGTGCCCATCGGCACTGGCGGAAATGGCTTCACGACTGCCACCGTGACGGCCGTGCGGACGCTCGCCGCTGCCTCAGGCGTGAAGCTCCCGATGCCTACTGCTGCTGCCGGTTCGGCTCCGGCCGGCACCGCGGGCGTGGCGTCCGGTGGCCAGCCGGCCCCGCGGCCGGGTGTCCCGGTGAGTAAGGTCGCCCGGATCGCACTGATCGTTATCGCGGCGCTCGCCGTCGCCGACGGGCTCTTCCGGCTCGTGCGATACCGGCGGCGCTGGGTACCGCGGCTTGCCGCGCTGTCACGCACACTGGCCGCGCGCGGCAAGCGCGCGCTGCCGCCGCGGCTACGGCGGTCCGTGCCAGCCACCTGGATGGCGGCGTCCCTGGTGCTCGCGGCGGCCGCAGGGATCGTCATCCACGCGGTCGTCGGCTCACCAGGCGGAGCGAGTGCGCAAACTACGCTGCTCGCGGACAACCCGAACCTCGATCCCGGCACGTCCCTGTCGGGCCCCGCCCCGGGCTTCACGCTCACCGACCAGTTCGGCCAGCAGGTGTCGCTACGGTCCTACCGTGGCAAGGTCGTGATGCTGGCGTTCAACGACTCCGAGTGCACGACGATCTGCCCGATGACCACCGCCGCGCTGGTCGACGCCAAGGAGATGCTGGGCGCGGCCGGCTCCCAGGTCCAGCTGCTCGGCGTCGACGCCAACCCCAAGGCGACCGCGATCGAAGACGTGCTTTCGTACTCGCAGCTGCACGGGATGCTCTACCAGTGGCGCTTCCTGACCGGTTCGCTGCCGCAGCTGCGGAGCGTCTGGAAGGCATACAGCGTCGGCGTGACGATCAGCCAGAACCAGATCGATCACACCCCGGCGATCTTCGTCATCGCCCCCAACGGCGACCTCGCGAAGCTGTATCTCACCCAGCAGTCCTATTCCGCCGTGGGGCAACTGGGGCAACTGCTGGCCACCGAAGCCTCGCGCCTGCTGCCCGGCAACCCGGCGGTGCAGTCCCAGCTGTCGTACGCCCAGATCGCGGGCACGAGCCCGGCCGCGACAACCACCCTGCCGCGCGCCCAAGGCGGAACTGTCCCCATTGGCCCTGGCCTGCCCCGCCAGGCACGGCTGTACCTGTTCTTCGCCACCTGGGACCAGGAGATCACCAGCCTGGCGGGACAGCTGGACGCGCTCAACGGCTACCAGCTCGCCGCGGGCGCCGCGGGGCTGCCCAGCCTGACCGCGGTGGACGAGGGCAGCGTGGAGCCATCCCCGACGGCGCTCACCGATTTCCTGAAGGGACTCAGGGAACCGCTGTGGTACGAGGTCGCCGTCGACCGCAGCGGGCAAGTCGCCGACGGATACCAGGTGCAGGGCGCGCCCTGGTTCGTGCTGGTTTCGCCATCCGGCCAGATCCTGTGGTCCTGGGAGGTGTCCACCTCCGGGTGGCCTACCACGGCCGCCCTTGACCAGCACGTGCGGGCCGCGCTCACCCACGCGAAACCAAGCTAGAGATTTCGGAGGAGGATCCGCATGGTCACAGTCGAGCACGTGCGCTCTCAACTCCGGCGCGCGATGCCGGCAGGCCTGCTTCTCGTTGGCGTGCTGATCGGCGCCCTCCTCGTGCTCGCGTTCGGGAGCGGGGACACGGGGAGTTCACCTCCGGCGACCAGCTCGGCGAACGGCTCGTCCGGGAGCGGCATGGGCGGCATGAACATGGGGACGAGCTCGACGTCGGCGACGTCGGCCGCGTCCGCCGCGAGCGAGGCGGCGTCGGCCGGGGTCAAGCCGGTGCCCACGCAGCAGCTTGGGGTGGCGGACTGGCAGGGGATGAAGATCACCGCGGACGCGATGACCCCGGTGCCGTTCCTCATCTACAACGGCACCAGCATGCAGGAGGTCAAGCCGGCCAAGAACACCAGCTTCCACCTGATGGTGCTCCTTAACGACGCCCAGACCGGCGTGGTGATCCCGTACGCGTCGGTGTGGGCGACGGTCACCAAGGGCTCGGCGGTGCCCGTCGACGAGCGCCTGTGGCCGATGATCTCCCGGTACATGGGGCCGCATTACGGCGACGACGTGAGCCTGCCGGGGGCCGGTACCTACAAGCTGACGCTGCTGATCTCCCCGCCGGTCTCCGCCCGTCACGTGGAGTACCAGGACGTGTGGCTGAAGCCGCACCAGGTGACGTTCACCTTCCACTGGGCGCCGACCCCGGGATCATGAGCCGGATGCCGAGGTTCGGCCGCGCGCTGGCGTCGCTGACCAGGCGCCGGTTCCTGCTGGGCGCCGGCGTGGTCGCGGGCGCGGGCGCCGCGGTGGCGGCCGGAGTGGGCATCGACCAGGCGCTGGGTGCCAGCGGTTCCGGCAGCCAGGACGGCCCGCGCGCTCCGGCCGTCCCGTCGGTGTCGCTCGGCGGGCAGCCGGCCGGGCTGCCCGCGCGGCAGCACGCCTGGACCGCGACACTGGCCCGCGACCGGTACGGCAACCCGGTGCCCCCGCTGTTCGACCGGCTGCTGTTCTTCGACGTCAACGGCGAGCCGACCGCGGCGGACGCCCGGGTGCTCGAGGCCGCGCTGCGCACGCTCGAGCGCACCTACCCGTGGGGCCCGTCCGGCCTGCTGTTCACCGCCGGGTGGGGGCAGCCGTATTTCGCCGACGTGCTGCACGTCGCGTCGCCGATCCCGGTCGCGACGGCCCTGTCGAACTTCGAGCTGCCCGCGATCGACGACTACCACCTGTGCCTGCACCTCGCCAGCGACAACCAGCCGCGGCTGGCCGCGGTCGAGGCCGCGCTCGTACGGGGCGCCGCGCTGCCCGGCGCGGACGGCCCGCTCGACGTCTCGAGCGCGCTGCGGTGGCGCGAGACGCGGACCGGCTTCACCGGCGCCGGGCTGCCGGCCGGGCGCCAGAACACCGGCGGGATCCCGGCCGGCCACCCGGTCCCGGTCAGCGCGCCGCTGTTCATGGGGTTCAAGTCGAGCCTGACCCGCAACCAGGCCACCGAAGACGACGTGACGATCCCCGGCGGCCCCTTCGCCGACGGGACGACCATGCACGCCAGCTACATGCGGCTGAGCCTCGACGTCTGGTACGGGCAGCTGTCGGTGCGTGAGCGCGTCGCCCGCATGTACGCGCCCCAGGTCACCCCGGCCGAGGTCACCGACGACTTCACCACCGACGCGGAAAGCGACCCCAACCTGCTCGGCCAGGCGATCAGCCGCTACGGCGTCGTCGGCCACGCCCAGACCTCGGCCACGGTCCGCCGCGACGGACGGCCGATCATCTTGCGCCGCGACTTCAACACCACCGACGGCGGTCAGGCCGGCCTGCACTTCGTCTCGCTGCAGCAGACGATCGCGGACTTCGTCACCACGCGCACCGCGATGAACGCCAGCAGCGCCCAGCTGCAGAACCCGTCGATCACCGACACCGTGAACAACGGCATCAACGAGTTCATCTTCGTCCTCAAGCGCGGCAACTACCTGGTGCCGCCGCGCGCGGACCGCTCGTTCCCGCTGCTGCCCGGGAGGCAGCAGGCGCTGGCCTAGATCTCCCTTGAAGGCTTGACCTTGACGCTGCGTCAACCCTTCATGCTGGCTGTCATGAGCATCCCGCCAGCAACCAACCGGGTCCAGGGGCCCGCGATCCAGGTGCGGGGCCTGGAGAAGTCGTTCAAGGAGCTGCGCGTGCTGCGCGGCGTGGACTTCGAGGTGGCGCGGGGCAGCATCTTCGCCCTGCTCGGCTCGAACGGGGCGGGCAAGACCACGGTGGTCAAGATCCTGTCCACGCTCCTGGCGGCCGACGCGGGGACCGCCCGGGTCAACGGCTTCGACGTCGCGACGCAGGCCGCCGGCGTCCGGGAGTCCATCAGCCTGACCGGGCAGTTCGCGGCGGTCGACGGGATCCTCAGCGGGCGGGAGAACCTCGTCCTGGTCGCCAGGCTGAGGCACCTCAAGAACCCGGGCGCGATCGCGGATGACCTGCTGAGGCGCTTCGCGCTGACCGAGGCGGGCGCCCGGAGGGTTTCGACGTACTCCGGCGGCATGCGCCGCCGTCTGGACATCGCGATGAGTCTCATCGGGAATCCGCCGGTCATCTTTCTCGATGAGCCGACGGCCGGGCTGGACCCGGAGGCCCGCATCGAGGTGTGGCAGGCGGTCAGGAAGCTCGCCGCGGGCGGCACGACGGTACTGCTCACCACGCAGTACCTGGACGAGGCCGAACAGCTCGCCGGCCGGATCGCGATCCTCCACCAGGGCCGGATCATCGTCGACGGCACCCTGGCCGAGCTCAAGCGGCTGCTCCCGCCCGCCACGGTCGAATACGTCGAGAAGCAGCCCTCCCTCGAGGACGTCTTCTTCGCGGTCGTCGGCACGAAGTGAGGAACATCAATGGCCACCTACTTCTTCGCCGACACCGCGGTCCTCACCGGCCGGACCCTGCGCCACGTCACGCGCAGCGTGGACACCATCATCACGACCCTGATCACGCCGATCGCCATCATGCTGATGCTCGTCTACGTGTTCGGCGGCGCGATCGGCACCGGGTCGGTCTCCTACGTGGACTACATGCTTCCCGGCGTCCTGCTCATCACGATCGCGTCGGGCATCTCCTACACGGCGTTGCGGCTTTTCACGGACATGCAGGGCGGGATCTTCGAGCGATTCCAGTCGATGCCGATCGCCCGGTCGGGCGTGCTGTGGGCGCACGTGCTGACCTCGCTGGCCGCCAACGTGATCTCGGTCGTGGTCGTCGTGCTGGTCGCCGTCGGCATCGGCTTCCGCTCGGGAGCGGGAGTGCTGGCCTGGCTCGCGGTCGCCGGCATCCTCATCCTGTTCACCCTGGCGCTGACCTGGATCGCGGTCATCCCCGGGCTCACCGCGAAGTCCGTGGACGGCGCGGGCGCGTTCGCCTACCCGCTCATCTTCCTGCCGTTCATCAGCTCGGCCTTCGTGCCCACCCGCACGATGCCCGGCCCGGTGCGCGCCTTCGCCGACAATCAGCCGGTGACATCCATCGTCAACACGATCCGCGACCTGTTCACGAAGCAGCCAGTGAGCACCAGCATCTGGACCGCCCTCGCCTGGTGCGCCGGCATCCTCATCGTCGCCTACATCGCCGCCGGCATCGCCTACCGTCGCAGGATCTCCTGAACCGGGGCAGGATCAGAGCATGCTGACGATCGGTCAACTGGCGGCGTACGCCGGCGTCACGGTGCGGGCAGTGCGGCACTACCACCAGATCGGGCTGCTGCCCGAGCCGGAGCGGGACGCTTCGGGTTACCGGCGGTACGGCGCGACGGCGGTCGTGTCCCTCATCAAGATCCGCACCCTCGCCAGCGCCGGCGTCCCGCTGTCTGAGATCGGTCAGATGCTCGAAGCCGACGCACCGGCCTTCGCCGAAGCGGTCCAGCGGATCGACAGTCACCTGCGGAAGGAGATCGAACGGCTCGAGATCAACCGCAAGCAGATCGCGCAACTCGCCGCCGGGAACAGCCTGGCGGTCCCGCCGGAGGTCACCGTCTATCTCGACCGGCTTCGGGAGATCGGGGCGTCAGAGCGGGTGGTGGAGGCTGAGCGGGACGCGTGGATCCTGGTCGCGGCCCGCTGGCCCGAATCCATCCCCGCGGTGATGATCGAGAAGCACGCGCAGCTCGAGAACCCGCACCTTGTCCGGCTCTACCGGATCGGGTCGGAGATCCTGGACAACGACACCGGCGACGACTCACGTCTGGAGGAAGTCGCCGACATCATGGCCGGCCTGCTCGAGCAGGCATCCGCCGCCGGCGAGATCAACCCCGGCGAGGTGGGCTGCTACGACGATCTGTCGTTTGACCTCCTGGACGCGCTCTTCCTCGAGTCCGACCCGCGGGCGGAGCGAATGCTCGAGCTCATGCGCGAGCGCGGCTGGTCCGGCTGGATCCGGCCGGAGCGGCAGGCGGAGCCGCCCGGCTGACGGTCCCGCTACAGCAGGCGGGACCGGGGCGAGCTGCGGCTCATCCGCCAGGCCGTCAGCGCGCAGGCGGCGACCGCCACGCCGGCCAGCACGGCGGCGTCGCGGAGCGTGGCCGTGGCCTGGCCCCGCAGCGCGGAGCGCAGCGCGCCCATCGCCCAGTACCCAGGCGAGACGGGAGCGATCGCGCGAGCCCAGCCCGGCAGCTCGCCCGACGGGATCAGCGCGCCGCCCAGCGCGGAGAACAGGATGCCGCCGATGTCGTAGGCGACGTGCAGCTCGCTCTGGCTGCGCAGCACGGCGCCGAGCGCCATCCCGATGCCGAGCAGCGCGAGCGCCCAGGACGCCACCGCCACCGCCAGCAAGGCCGGATCGGGGACGCGCAGCCCGAAGACGGCCACGCCGAACGCGATCACCTCGGCCTGCAGCACGACGAGCAGCGCGAACGCGGGAACCGCCTTGGCGCTGAGCAGTTCGGCCGCCGGTGTTGGCGTGGAACGGAGCCGGTCCCAGGTCCGCCAGGAACGCTCGGTCATGATGCCGGTGCCGACGACGGACAGCGCCAGCAGCGAGAACATCACCAGCATGCCGGTCACGACCTGCACCGTGCCCGCCTGCGCCCCCTCGGCGGCCAGCGCCGCGGCGTACAGCGGGTGCATCAGCGTGATCAGCACGAGCGGCTGGACAAGGCGGCTGATGACCGGGCCCGGCTCGCGGAGCATCAGCGTCGCGTTGTGCCGGACCAGTGCGGTCAGCCGGATGCTCATGTCAGGCAGCGACAGCGCCATCGCCGTCCTCCCGTCCTGGTTCGCCGGCGACGAGCAGCGCGTTGACGCGCTCGAGGCTCAGCTCGGCTTGCGTTCCCCTGGCGACGACCCGGCCCGCCTGAGCCACCGCGACGGTCGCGTTCAGCTCGGCGAGTTCCGGCAGGTAATGCGTGGTGTAGACGATGGCGGCGCCGGCCGCGGCACGGTCGGCGACGACGGCGAGCAGTTGCGCCCTCGTGGCCGGGTCGGCGCCCACCGTCGGCTCGTCGAGCAGGAGCAGCGGGCGCTCGGCGATCAGCGCGGTCGCCGCCTGGGTGCGCTTGCGCTGGCCGCCGGACAGCAGCCCGGCCGGCTTGCCGGCGATGTCGGTCAGGTCCATCCGCTCGGCGATGTCGTCCACGGCCCGGCGCAGCGCGGTCCCGCGCAGGCCGGCCAGCGCGCCGAACAGCCGCAGATGCTCGGCCACGGTCGCGGCCGGGTACAGCGCCGTTTCCTGCGGACAGACGCCGATCAGCGACCGCGCCGCCCGCGGGCGGGCCAGCGCGTCCATCCCGCACACCCGCACCCGTCCCGCCTCCGGCCTGACCAGGCCGGCCACCACCTCGACGAACGTCGTCTTCCCGGCGCCGTTACGCCCGGCGAGCCCGGTGATCTCGCCGGCCGCCACGCGGAGCGTGAACCCGTCGAGCGCGCGCTGGGTGCCGTAGGTCTTCACCAGCCCGCAGGCCTCGAAGGCAATCATGGCCACCTCCACATTGTGATCTACAACGTATAGATCTACATTGTATAGAAGCCATCGGCGAGCGCAAGGGGGTACGAGGACATTGCCGGAGAAGTCGGGGGGAAAGTCGGGGCGGCTGGGGGGTAGCCCCCCGGACAAGTCGGGGGGACCGGGGGGCAGCCCCCCGGAAAAAGCAGAGCCGGACAAGGCCGGCCGGCGGCAGCAGATACTCGACGCGGCGCTGGCCATCGCCGACGAACGGGGGCTCGACGCCGTCACGATGCGGGCGGTCGCCGCCCGGGTCGGGGTCACCGCGATGGCGCTGTACCCGCACGTCAGGAGCAAGGAGGACCTGCTCGACGGGCTGGTTGGCCGGCTGCTCAGCGAGCTGACCCTGCCGGATCCTGGCAAGCCATGGCAGGACCGGCTGCGCGAGCTCGCCCGGTCGGCGCGGGAAACCGCCCGCCGGCATCCGGCCGTCATGCCGCTGCTGTTCGCCAGGCCCGCGGCGACACCGGACGCGGTCCGCGTGG
>Ga0335075_10010597_pt1 | contig 13985 bp, 11 predicted proteins | sample Lox_Sample_24_FD_206723 | JGI IMG/M metagenome (GOLD analysis project Ga0335075, IMG submission 206723) | Soil microbial communities from Loxahatchee National Wildlife Refuge, Florida, United States - Lox_Sample_2.4 | ecosystem: Environmental > Terrestrial > Soil > Wetlands | place: USA...
ATGGTATTCGAGATGTCGTTCAGGCCCGATTCGGTGGTGGAGAGCAATCCCTGCACGCCGCCGAGCTGCTGGTTGGCGCTGGTCAGCGCACCGACGGTCGATCGGACCGACTGCGCTACGGCGTAGGCCGCGCCGTCATCGGTGGCGTCCGCTACGCGATAGCCTGTGGAGACCTGCTTCTGTACAGCGTCGAGCTGGGTGTTGGTCTTGTCGAGAGCCTCAAGCGCGATCATCGCGCCAGTATTGGTGATGACGGAGTTGATGGTGCCGGACATGGTGTCTTGCCTTTGCCCATGGAGGTTACTGGATACCCCGCCTTTTGCGGGTGTACGCCCCATCCTGGGGCAAGCGGGTTAACAGCCTGTGAACCGCACGCGTTTTTCTCTCAGCTCACAGGCAAAATTTTCGCCAGGGAGAGGCCGCTCATGCCGGCAATCACCTGGTAGGAGGCGGTCAACTGGGTCTGCACCAGCGACAGGTTGGTCATCGCCTGCGCCACGTCCACGTCCTGCACATTGCCGACCTGGGTGGTGAGCGCCGTCGCCGTGTCCTGCATGGTGGTCTGGCTGGCGGTGAGCGCGCTCTGGGTATTGCCCAGCACGCCGGCGTCTTCGGCCATGGCGCTGATCGCGCCGGTGAGCGTGGCGTTGGTATTCTGCACCAGCGTCTGGAAGCCGGAATCGCTCACCTGGCTACTGCTCAGCGACCCCAGCGTTGCCAGCGCGCTCATCAGGTCGCGCGTGTAAGAGCCAGTGGTGGAACTGCCTTGCGACGCGACGAAGGAATTGGCGCTGGCGAGCAAGCCGACAGTGGCCGTCTGGCCCTGCCCCACCTGGATGGTCGGCGCCTGGAGGCTGGACGCGGGCTGCGACATATAGGTGGAGAAAGGCGAGATGCCGACGGTGTTGGAACTGGCGATGGACAGCGTATTGGCGATCGTCGCCGCCGTACCCTGGGTGCCCAGCGCCTGCACCTGGGACGCGATCTGGGTATAGAACCCGCTGCTTAATATAGAGTCGGGATCGGGCACCGGCGGATTCGTGCTGTCGGCGCCTCCGAATACGTATGTATTGCCATCCTGCGTATCGAGCAGATCCGCCACCTGCACCAGCGCCTGCTGCGCGGAAGCGGCAATTGTATCCACTTCCGAAGAGTCGGAACCTTCCAGGTTCTCGGTCTGGGACAGGAAGTTGGAGGCGATCTGTTGAATCTGCGTCATCGCCGTCTGCGTCACCCCCATGGTGCCTGACGCGGTGTTGATGTTGTTCTGCCAGGTCTGCAGGGTGGCGATCTGCGGGTTCAGGTCCAGCGAAACCGAGGCGCCGGCGCCAAGTCCCGCATAGGTGTTGGAAACCAGGCCGGTACTGATCTGGTTGGTGAGCTGGTCGAGCTTGTCCTTGATCGAATTGGTGTCGCCGATCAGGCTGGTCATCATGCCATAGTCTGCGGGTCCGGCAGCGGAGATGCTCATGGCCCAGGCCTCCGCGCCTTTGATCCCTCTGTCATTGCGAGTTGACCACCGACCTGGCGGCCGACCCGCCCCAGATGAAACGTCCTGGCGCCAGGCCTACTCGTCATGGCCGGGCTCGACCCGGCCATCTGCGCAAGATCGATCGGGCCGCGTTGCACAAGCCGTGCCCGATCAGTGCGGGAAGATGGCCGGGTCAAGCCCGGCCATGGCGGGTTGTTTCTTGTCAGGAGCGAAGCGCCAAAACAATCCTGGTCACACGGAGCCTCATGACCGGGATCGCCTTGTCGCTTCGCTCCTAACAAGAAAGAAGGGAGGATTTGCTCCGCCCTCCACCAGACGAAGGAAATTCTTTCATCTAGAGCGGGTCGGCCGCCAGGCCGGTGGTCAACTCGCAATGACATCGGCAGGGTCCTCACTCCTGCACGGCGCTGTCTAGCTGCGTCCACATGGACTGCACCGCGCCGATGATCCTGGCGTTCACGCCATACGCGTTCTGCAACTGGATCATCAGCGACATCTGGGTATCCATGTTCACCCCGCTTTCGGTGGACAGCGAATTGCTCAGCGTGGTCTGCACGGCTTGCTCGGTGTTGAGCTGGTTCGTCGTGTTGGCGCTGTCCTGCGCCTCCGCCGCGACCACGGCCGAAGCAATCCCGCCCAGCGTGGCGGGCGCGGTATAGGGTGCATTCAGCGTGCCAGAGGCACCGAGGCCCATCGTATTCGAAGCCGGCTGCGGCACGTCGGCCTGAACGTCGGCACCGAATGTGTACGTGAGTATGTTGTCGATCAGCGTACTGAACCCGGCCGGTCCGCCCGGCGGGTTCGGCGTGAACGCGGCGGCGCCGGTCAGGCTGCCGGCAATCGCGTTGGTGCCGTCGCGCACCAGCGAGGGATCGGCTTGCACCGCCGGATTCACCTGGATTTCCGAGGCAAACCCGACATAGCCCTGCTGCACCGGGTCCCCGCCGCCCGCCGGCACGTTGCCATTGGGATCAGAGAACAGGGTGAGACCCTGCGCGGAAAAACGGCTGGCGAGGTTTTGGGAAAACTCGTCCAGCTCCGCCTGGTAGGTCGGCAGCGTCGTGTCGCGCAGCGCGATGTTGGCGCCGAGCTGGCCGCCGGTGAGCTGTCCGGTCACGTCCGCGCCGTCCAGCATGATCGCGGGGATGCCGCCGCCCGGGTAATAAGTGCCGGGCTGCACATTCGCGCTGCTGGTGGACAGCGGATCGGGCGTGCCGTCGGTCGGCAGCGCCAGCCCGCCCGCGGTGGTGACCAGCATATTGCCGTCGGACTGGACCACGGTATTCACATCGACCAGTTGCTCGAGCTGCTGCACCGCCGCGTTGCGCTGGTTCTCGAGATCGGCGGTGCTCTGACCGCCGGATTGCAGATTTACGATCTGCGCGTTCAACTGCCCGATCGTGCCCAGCGTGCTGTTGATCGTGCCAACCTCGCTGACGACATTGCTCTCCGCCGTCTGGCGCTGCTGCGTGTACGTGGCGGACAGAGCGTTAATGGTACTGGCGAGCGTCGACGCGGCGGAGACCACGGCGGATTGCTGCGTCTGGTTGGACGGGTCGTTCAGCAGGGTGGAGAACTGGTCCTGCAACTGGCCGAGCAGACTGGCGATGTCGCCGCCCTGGCCGGGCGTGCCCTGCACGGCGTCGATCGCCTGCAACGCGGTCTGCGTCGTTTGCAATCCGGCCACCGTGGCGTTCTGCTGGAATACCTGCGCCTGCAGCGCAGTATTCAGGTTCAGCGTTACCGGTCCGGCGATGACGCCCAGGCCGATGCCGTCGACGGTGAGCGCCTCCTGCGTCGAAGTTTCAGAGACGTAGCCCGGCGTGTCGGCATTCGCGACATTGTTCGACACCAGCGCCAACTGGCTGTTGACGTTGGCAAGGCTGCTGGTCGCGATCGACAGGGCTGCGGCGAGGCTCATAAAACCTCTCCCGCGAAGCGGGAGAGGTCAAGGCGCGTGAGCGCCGGGGGTGAGGGCGATCGGGTCAGAAAGCTGTCGTTCGTACCCACGCGAAACCATCCTCACTGCTTCATGTCCACCGTCGTCTCCAGCATCTGCTGCGCGGTGCTCACCATCTTGGCGTTCGCGCTGTAGGCCTGCTGGGCCACGATCAGGTTGCTGAACTCGGTGGCGATATCGACGTTCGAGCTTTCCACCGACCCGATCACCAGGTTGCCGGCGCCGTTGGTGCTGGCCTCCTCCGCCAGTGGGGTGCCGGAACCGGTGGTCGCGGTGAAGGACTGCCCGTCCTGCCGCTGCAATGCGTTTGGATTGTTGAAGGTGACCAGCGGAACCTGCGCGATAGTCCGGCTCTGGCCGTTGCTGTAGTTCACCACGATGTCGCCGTTCGCCTGCGGCGTGACTCCGGCGAAGGCGCCCGGAGGCACCCCGTCCTGCGTCAGGCCTTCCAGGTCGTACTGCGTGCCGGCGTACTGCGTCACGCCGTTGGTCCCGCCGTAATTGCCCAGGTTCAAGGTGATCTGCTGCGTTCCGGAACCGAAATCTGCGTCGAACGTCACGGTCGCCGCGCTGTTCGCCGCGTAAGGCGAGACCGTGACGCTGCCAGGATCGGTGGCATCGGCCGCGAGGCTGCCGACGGTGCCCGACGGCACCGGATTGCCGCTGGTGGTGGGTCCGAAATCCACGTCGGCGGTGCCGCAATCGGGGGTGGCGGCGTCCGGTGCATTGATCTGCACCGACCAGGTATCCTGTGCGGTCTGCACCCAGTTCAGTGTGACGACGTGCTGCGTGCCGAGCGCATCATACACGTCAATATCCGAGGAGATCGGCGACGCAGCGGTTCCCGTCCCGGTCGCGGGCGTCGCCGGCAGGTTGGCGGACAGCGTCACGTTGCTCGTCGCCACCGGGTTGTACACCGTCTGCGTCACCTGGATCGGCGCCAGGCTGTTCTGGTTCACGATGCCGGTGGACGGATCCACCGACCAGCCATTCAAATATTCCCCTGCACTGTTCACCAGGTAGCCGGTGCTATTGAGTGTGAAATCGCCGGCGCGGGAATAGAATTGCTGCGGATTGAAGGTGGGATTGCCATTCAGTTGGCCGGTCTCCTGCGAAACGGCGAAAAAACCCTGTCCCGCGATGGCCATGGCCAGCGGGTTGGTCACCTGCGTGATCGTGCCCTGGACGTTGTTGAGATAGTCCGGCTGCGCCACCACGGCCCCAGGATCATTCACCGTGGCAGTGCTGGTGGTGAGGTAATCGACGAAGTTCGTCTCCACTTCCTTGTAGCCGGTGGTCTGGCTGTTGGCGACGTTGTCGGAAATGTTGCCGAACGCGGCCGATTGCGCGGTCAGGCCGGAGATGGCGGTGTTCATCGCCCCAAGCAAGGACATTGGCAGGCTCCTGCAACGCCGGCGCCGCGATCGGTGCCGGACCGTCCGCGGCGGCAAGCAGCAGGAAGCGTGCCAGGACGACCAGGTGCCGGAATGGCAACACAATCTTGCGGCCGGTGTCAGACGCTTCCTACAAAACGTCCAAAGAGTTCCGAACCGTGGAACAGCAAAGCGGCCGCGCGAAACTTATGGCCCGCTCGGCGAAACAACCGGGCGGCATGTTCACCCGGCAGCTTTCGCCAACCGCACGAGGTGAACCCGGCAGTTTCTGCCGCATGGACATTTGCGATCTCCTTTTTCAAAACGGCGGTTCACTTGGCCCGGCTTTTGCGTCCGCGGCTTCGAGGCGAATACGGAGTGCGCAATGCCGCAGGCGATTGCTCTGACGGCTCTGATTCCGGTGGCGACGGCTGCGCGGGCGGCGACGGCGCAAGCCGTCGGCCAGGGCAGGACGAACGGTACGGCGCCTCTGTTCTCGGGTGTGTTGCGGTCATTCGACGGCGCCGCCACAGCGGCCAAAATGGCCAGCGTGGACGCGCCAGCCGAAACCGCAACAGTCGCGCCACCGCCTGCGAACGCCGCACAGCGGCCAGCCAGGAATAGCGAGCCGGCGCGCGCGAGGGCCGCAGGGGCACGCACATCCCTGGCGTTCAAGCCGCCAATCGGTCCGGTATCGGAACATGAAGAATTTGCCGCTATGCGCCGGACGGCAGCGGGACAATCCGCGGCTGCCCAACCAGGACCGGCGGCTGTGACACGACCGGCGTCATCTGCCGTTAAGGCCGGCAACGTTACTCTCAAGCATCCCGATGATCCTTCCGGTTCCGATGATCCGTCGCCGATGCCGGCAAACGCCGTTGGGAAAATTGTGCCTGGCGGTGCGCCAGCCGCGACACCTCACACCGCCCAACCGGCGGAACCCCGAGGCGCAAAGTCGCCCGCATCGCAACAATCCCCCATGGCTTCAGAACAGCCGAGCGCGGCTTCGGAGACGCCCTCTGGCACACATGCCGCGGGCCACCATGCTGAGGCTGCGATTGACGGGACCGGGACACAACAGCCCGGCAGTCAGGCGGCTGATTCACTGCCAGCCACGGGCGCGCCGGTTGAATCCGCACTGGCAGTCGGCGCCGCCGCGGCGACACCCGCCGCCATGCCGACGCCCGCTTCGGCGGACGATCAACCGCCTCGGCCCGCCTTGCCGCATGCGCAAGCCGGGGTGGCCGCCTCCAACTCTGGTTCTTCGCCGCAAACCAGGACGATGGATATCGGGCCGCGCGCTGTGCCATCGCCGGAGACACAAACGTCCGACGCCGCCACACAGCAAACGTCAATCCTGCCGAACTCGCCAGCCGCGACGACACCGGCGAGCGCGCTGTCGGCCCTGTCGCCGATTCCAGCGCCCGCGGCCTCCTCCTCCGCATCGGCCGCACTGCCCGCCGACCCAGGCACCACGACGCAAGGCACGCTACCGGATGCCACGGGCTCGGCGGCGCCGGTCCACCAGGTGTCCGCGGCGCTGCTGTCGCTCTCGCGCGGCGCGGACGGGGCACAAACCATGACGCTGCGCCTGCAGCCGCCTGAACTGGGCCAGGTCCAGATCCGCATCGATCGCCCGCAGGAGGCGCCCGCGCAGGTGGACATCGCCGTGGAGCGCCCGGAGACCATGACCCTGCTGCTGCGCGACCAGCCGGAATTGCAGCGCGCCCTGGACCAGGCCGGCGTTCCTCCGGATGGGCGCAGCCTGACGCTGCATCTCGCCACGCCCGATGCACCGGCGCCATCTGCCGCCGCGCATGGCGGCATGGCGGCAAATGCCGGCTCGGGCCAGGGCGGCGGCAACGGATCCGGCACGCGAACGAGCGGGAATGGCAGCGCGGAAGAATCTGCCGACACCGCACCGGATGACGCGCCGATCCCTCTGCCGCGCTGGCTGCGCGCGGGCCTCGACATCACCGCCTGAAAGGTCGCATCGCCATGAGCATTGCATCCGTTGCCGCGCAGCAGAGTGCCGCCAGCGCCGGCGCCGCGTCGCAGACCGCCAATAGCGCGCTCTCGTCCCTGGACGGCAATTTCACCGATTTCCTGAACATGCTGATGACGCAGTTGCAGAACCAGGACCCGACCAGCCCGATGGACTCCGACCAGTTCACCAGCGAACTGGTACAGTTCGCCTCGGTCGAGCAGCAGATCGACACCAACCAGAGTCTGACGAGCTTGATCCAGCTCACCCAGGGCAGCGAGGTGATCCAGGGCAGCCAGATGATCGGCCAGCAGGTCACGGTGCAGTCGACGCAGGTGCCGCTGGAGAACGGCTCGGCGACGGTGAACATCAGCGCCCCGGCGGCGGAGCCGGTGTCGATCGCGATCACCAATTCGTCGGGAGTGACGGTCTATAACGGGTCGTTGAACGCACAGGCGGGCAACAACACCTGGACATGGAATGGTACGGACAATGCGGGCGATTCGGTTCCGAACGGCGTTTACACGCTGACGCCAACCGCGACCGGCGCGGCCGGAAGCAGTACACTGACGTTCACCGTGACCGGGACGGCAACCGGGGTGACGGAATCGAACAACACGGTGCAATTGCAGCTTGGCGCGCTGTCGGTACCGTTCAGTTCGATCACGTCGGTGGGGAATTAGCGCCCGCGCGGAGTGTCGTGCCGGCCGCGGTTCAGCAAGAGAGGCGGTCGGGTTGGTCTGAACAGCGTTTCGGTCCCGGTAGATGGATCCCCGACCGTTCCGTTCCATCGATCCCCGTTGCTGGGCATTGCGTAGGGAGGGCGCAGCCCGACCGCAGCGATGCCCAGCAACGGGAACAAAATTCACGCCGCCTCCGCCATCCCGAGGCCACCAAAGTAGACGTGATCCGGTCTCTTGCGGTCAAGGCTCGTCCGCGGCCGCTTGCGATTGTAGAAACCGAGATAGCCGCCGCGCAACGGTTGAAGCCGGCCTGCGCCGGCCATGGCACGGACGAAGCAGCCTTGGCGTGGGTTGCTCTTACCCCATCCCCTCATAGAAATCGTTCCCCTTGTCATCGATCACGATGAACGCCGGGAAATCCTCCACCTCGATCCGCCACACCGCTTCCATCCCAAGCTCGGGATACTCCAGCACCTCGACCTTGCGGATGCAGTCCTGTGCCAGCCGCGCCGCCGGGCCGCCGACAGAGCCCAGATAGAACCCGCCATTCGCCTTGCACGCCTCGCGCACCGCGCGCGAGCGGTTGCCCTTCGCCAGCATCACCAGTGACCCGCCGGCCTTCTGGAACTCCGCTACATAGCTGTCCATGCGGCCCGCGGTCGTCGGCCCGAACGATCCGGTGGCGTAACCCGCCGGAGTCTTAGCCGGGCCGGCATAATACACCGGGTGGTCTTTCAAATACGCCGGCAGCCCCTCGCCACGATCCAGCCGCTCCTTCAGCTTCGCATGGGCGATATCGCGCGCCACCACCATCGTACCGGTCAGCATCACCCGCGTCTTCGCCGGGTATTGTGACAACTGCCGGCGGATCTCCGCCATCGGCCGGTTCAAATTCACCGCAACCGCATCGCCGTCCAGATGATCGTCGGTCGTCTCCGGCAGATATTTGGCGGGGTCGGTCTCCAATTGCTCCAGGAACACGCCTTCCGGCGTCAACTTCGCCAGAATCTGCCGATCCGCACTGCACGAAACGCCAATTCCCACCGGCAGCGACGCCCCGTGCCGCGGCAGCCGGATCACCCGCACATCGTGACAGAAATACTTCCCCCCGAACTGCGCGCCGATCCCGATCCTGCGGGACAGCTCCAGCACCTTCTGCTCCATCTCCAGATCGCGAAACGCATGCGCGGCGCGGCTGCCGGAGGTGGGCAGCGTGTCCAGCCAGCGGCAGGATGCGAGCTTCACCGTTTTCAGTGTCAGTTCGGCGCTCGTGCCGCCGATTACGATCGCCAGATGGTACGGCGGGCAGGCCGATGTGCCCAGCGTCTTCATCTTCGTTTCAATATACGACAGCAGCTTCTCCGGCGACAAAATCGCCCGCGTTTCCTGGAACAAGAAGGACTTGTTGGCGGAGCCGCCGCCTTTGGCGACGAACATCAAGTGGAATTCGTCATCGTTGTGCCCTGCGGGTGCGGCCATGATGTCGAACTGCACCGGCAGGTTGTTGCCAGTGTTCACCTCCTCGAACATCGACAGCGGCGCCATCTGCGAATAGCGCAGGTTGGTCTCGGTATAGGTGCGGTGCACGCCCCAGCTCAGCGCCTCTTCTTCGTCGCCGTCGATCCAGACGCGCTGGCCTTTCTTGCCGAACACGATGGCCGTGCCGGTGTCCTGGCACATCGGCAATACGCCGCCCGCGGCGATGTTCGCGTTCTTCAGCAGGTCCAGCGCGACGAAGCGATCGTTCGCGCTGGCCTCCGGGTCATCCAAAATCGCGCGCAACTGCGCCAGGTGACCCGGGCGCAGCAGATGCGACACGTCATGGAAGGCACGGAACGCAAGTTCCGACAAAGCGTCGGGAGCGACGCGCAGCACCGTCTGGCCGTCGCAGGCCACGGTGCGTACGCCGTCCATCGCCAGCTTCTTCCATGGCGTCTCCGATGGCGTGAGTGGGAACATCGGCGAATACCGGAAGCCCGACGGCCGCGGCGGCATGGCGTTCATTGGGATGGATCCTTCGCAATCGCTGTCATTGCGAGGCCCAAAAGCCCGCAGCAATTCCTGTCATGACCACCGGCCCATGACCAGGATTGCGTTGTGCCGGGCTCCTCGCAATGACACGGGAACGTCTATTCCTTCGGCGGCGAGCGGCGGCGGAACGCATCCAGGCTGACAACCTGCGGCGTCTCCGCGGGCTTTTCCGGCTTGGGCTCGGGCTCCGGCCTGGCCTCTGCCTCCGGCACTGCGTCAGGTGCTGGCACCAGCGCCAGCGGCTTCTCTGCCGGCGCTTCCGGCAACGCAACGTGGAACCGCAGCCCGTACCGCACATGCGGATCGGCGAACCCGATGACCGCATCGAGCGGAATCGCCAGCGTCGCCGGCACCCCGCCGAACGACAGCCCGACGCCGATCAGCCCGGCCTCGCGATCCATCTTCAGGTCCCAGAACTGGTGCTGCAGGACGATGGTCATTTCCTGCGGATATTTCGCGCGCAGCCGCGGCGGGATCACCACGCCGGGATGATCGGTGCGGAATGTCAGATAGAAATGGTGGTTGCCCGGCAAGCCGTTGGCCGCAACATGCTCCACCGCCTGCACCACCACCTGGCGCAGCGCCGTCTCCGTCCATTGCTCATACGGTAGCAGACTCTCCGGTCGCTGCTCCTGATCGTCTTCCATCCAGGACCTCGCTTCCCGCGTACAGATAGCGCGGGCCGGGCGACGGGGCAAAGCTGCTGCGTGATTTTCGCCAGGACTCGGCCAAACGGCCTAGGCCCGCTCACGTTCCCGCAGGAAATCGATGAACGCCGCGGCCAGCGTGCCGGTCTTCGCCTCCCACCCCGAAAAATCCACGTCCTCATCGACGTCGTTGCTCATGATTTCAAGATACCGGCTGTTCGGTAGCAGCCGGTGCGCGGCCTGGCCGGCGGCGCCTGGGTGTGTGCGATCGTTGCCCGGAATGACCAGAGCAGGCACGGTCATCGCCCGCAGCTCCGCCGGCGTAATGCCGGCGACGGGGTGGCCGGAATCCTTGTTGAACCCCGCCAGCCAGCGCTGCATGCCGGCAACGAACGTTTCGGTGCCCATGCGCTGCAGCGTCTCGCGGTTGACCGGATTGGCCTGGATCATCGCCGCGAAATGCTCGGTTCGGCACACCGCGTCGATGCCGCCCTTGCTCGCGGCCTCGATGAATTGCTCGTAGTAGTTCCACGCCAACCGCTTGGCCGCAAACGGCCCGCCGGTGACGCGCCACAGCAGCAGCGCGCGCACGGCATCCGGATGATGCCGCGTCAGCAGCAGCGACATGCGCGCGCCGGACGAGCATCCGGCGATATAGGCCGGCCCGATGCCCAGCACCTGCAACAGGGCGTGCATGTCCTCGGCTTGCTCCAGGCTTTCGTTGTCGCCGGCGAGCGCGATTCCTGACGCGCCGATGTTGCGCCGGTCGTGCAGCAACACGCGGAAGCCGGCCTCGGCGATCAGCGTGCCCAGCACACGTTCGGACTCCTTGCCGCGCCGCCCTCCGGGGGTGACGACCACCCATGGACCGGCGTCGCCCACCACCTCGTAGACCAGATCGACGCCGCGGATGTGCCTGACTGGCATGGTCGCCTCCCGAGGAAAATGTTGCCGCAGTGATACGCGGGAGTGATACGCGGCCGCCGCGGGGGCGGCAACGCCAACGCCACCGCACGCGCGTTCCGGCGGATTCCGTGGACAATGCCCGCAACCGCATGACCACGCCGCAACGTAGCGTTCATGTCATTGCGAGGAGCGGAGCGACGAAGCAATCTCGGTCGCGGCGGGCCCATTCCAATGATTGGGATTCCTCGGCCGTTCGCATCTCGCGATGAGTTAGCCGCGGAATTTTGGGGCACGGCATCAGACATGGCCGGCACTGCGCCGCATCGTCAGGCGACGGCCTTGCAAACGGCCGGTGCCGTTCGCCGCAGGGCAAGAATTTTCACCACGCAGCGGCCACGGCGATACACGGAGATTGAGTACCGCCGGGCACCACCTGGGGTTGCTCAAACCCAAGTCGGACGGAATGAGCAGATAACGGCGCATGCACCTCGACCCCGTGGCATCCCGTGCCCCCTTCGTGGTGAAATTTCAATGCGCCCGCGCGCCCTTCCGACATTCGGAAGGTGCGCATGCTTGGTAAGGTGTCCGGCTCTGCGCCGGACAGTACGGCAGTGCCGAATTTACCCCTGCAATTCCGGAATCACCCACAGCGCCTTCTCGCCGCGCGCCACCCGCTGCACGTTGTCGAATGCGTTGCGGAAGCGCGCGTATTGATTGTCCCAGGTCGGGCCGGCGAAATGCGCCGTCAGCACCACGTTCGGCAGGCCAAACAGCTTGTTGTCCGGCGGCGGCGGCTCCTGGTCGAACACGTCCAGCCCCGCGCCGGCGATCGTATTGTTGGCCAGCGCCTCGTACAGCGCCGGCTCATCCACCACCGGACCGCGGCAGGTGTTGATCAGATACGCCGTCGGCTTCATCAGCTTCAACTGCGCCGCACCGATCATGTGCCGCGTCGCCGGCGACAGCGGCACGTGCAGCGACACGATGTCCGAGGTGCGCAGGATCTCGTCCAGCAGCCGGAAGCGCACGCCCAGCGCGTCCGCCTGGTCCTCGGCCAGCCGCATGATGTCGTAGTACTGCACCGACATGCCGAACGCCTGCGCCATGCGCGCGACCTTCTTGCCGATCCGGCCGAGACCGACGATGCCCAGCTTGCGGCCATCCAGCTCGTACAGTTTCACTTCCGCCCAGTTGTTGCCGCGCCAGCGGCCGGACGCGACGTTCTCGTGCTGCCAGATCAGCCGGCGCGACACCGCCAGCATCAGCAGCATCGCATGCTCGGCCACCGCGATGGCATTGGCCCCGCCGTTGTTGCAGATCGGCACGCCGGCGCGCCGCGCCGCCTCGATATCGCAACGGTCGTAGCCGGCAGACAGAAGCTGCACCAGCTTCAGCTTCGACGCGGTCTTGTAGAACGCATCGTTCATCGACGGCGCGCCGAATCCCACCATGTACTCGGCGTCGGGCAGGGCGGCATTGAACTCCGGAGTATCGGGACGCGTGATGACCAGCTCGAATCCGGGCGGTGCCAGGTCGCGTGCGATGTCATTGTCGTTCATCGGGTTGTCGGCGACGATGATCTTGGGCGCCATGGGCGTTTCACTCCTCCGCTACGGTTGGCGCGAGGATAGCGGGCAAGCGGCGGCCGGCCCAGAGGTGGCGTAGCAGCGGCGGCCTGGCAGAGGCGGCGTGGCAGCGGCGGCGTGGCAGCGGATGCGTTATTGAATCTCGCCCGCCTTTGTTGCGCTTTCGTCCATCGCCCGCAGAATCGTTGCGAACCGCTGCTCGGTTTCCGCCCGCATCTCGGGATGCGTGAAAACGTAGAGCCGGTCTTCGCGAATCGCGTCCAGAACCTGTGACGCAACAGCGGCGGGATTTATCCCCGCTTGCACCATCGCCGCCACGTCGGATGCGATTGCGCTGCCGCGGCTGCCGGCGGCTGGAATCCGCGCCGGCCCATAACGCTGCGGCCGGTTGCGTTGGCTCTCGGTGATGCGGGTGCGCACGTAGCCGGGGCAGAGCACGGTCACGCCAATGCCGCGTGGTGCCAGGTCGAGCGCGAGCCCTTCCGACATCGCGACCACCGCGAACTTGCTTGCCGTATACGGGCTGAAACCAAATCCGCTGATGATGCCCGCCATCGAGGCGGTATTGACGATGTGGCCGCCTTCACCATGGGCCATGATGTGGGGCAGGAACGCGCTGACGCCATGCACCACGCCCATCAGGTTGACGTCCAGCACCCAGCGCCAGGTCTCCAGCGAAATGGCTTCGATGCCGCTGCCGCCGCCGACGCCGGCATTGTTGCACACGATATGGACCTTGCCGAAGGCGTCGCAGGTCGCTTGCGCCGCATGCTCCATATCCGCGGGGTCGGTCACATCGCAGATCACGCCGCGCACCGTTACACCGGTGCTGGCAAGCGCATCCACCGCTTCGGTCAGTGCGCCGGTTTCGATATCGGCGAGCATCACGTTCGCGCCGGCTGCCGCAAAGGCGCGGCCGAGCGCGAGGCCGATGCCGCTGGCGCCGCCGGTCACAAAAGCCGTTTTGCCTGCGATATCGCGCATCAAGGCCTCCCGCCAGGCCGGTTGTTCCGAGGTACGTGGCGACGGCGGCTCGGCACCGCCGCTTGGTTCGGTTTGCGGCAAAGAGAGACACTTATACCAGACCGCCAAATGGCTCACTCGTGGCTGCCGCCCGCATGTCATTGCGAGGAGCGAAGCGACGAAGCAACCTCGGTCGCACGGCGCACGCTCGTCTGAGCGTCGCTTGACCGAGGTTGCTTGTGCGCCAGGCAAGCTGGCGTGGTCCAGCCGGTGCAAGTCCGGCCCGGGTAAGCCGTAGCGGGCGCCCGGTAGCGAGTGTTGCGTGGTTGTCGGCGACGGCGGCTGCGAAGCGTACACAGC
>Ga0335075_10010598_pt1 | contig 13985 bp, 9 predicted proteins | sample Lox_Sample_24_FD_206723 | JGI IMG/M metagenome (GOLD analysis project Ga0335075, IMG submission 206723) | Soil microbial communities from Loxahatchee National Wildlife Refuge, Florida, United States - Lox_Sample_2.4 | ecosystem: Environmental > Terrestrial > Soil > Wetlands | place: USA: Florida...
CGCCACCTATGATGGAACCGGAGAACTGACTGTGTCCGGCCCATTGCGGCACGCTCGTTACAAGATCGGGCGGACCAATCCATTTTTTGTTCGGGTTTCGATCCGCCCAGGACGAGCCAGGCAGGTGTTCGGATATCCTCTGTGCGAATTGGCGGACCGAATCTTTCCTTTAGAAGATGTGCGGAACTCGTTCGGCAGGACCTTGTGTTCGCAACTCATGGAAGGCGGCCCCGATCGCGCCGCGGCGCTCGTCCAGGACGCATTGAGCAAGGTCATAGGCAGCCAGGGTCCAAAGGCCACCTCAATCGTTAGCCAGATTGTTCAGGCAATGGATAACAACACATGTACTGCGGTCGATGATTACGCGGATTTGGCGGGACTGAGCCCACGCCAGCTTCGGCGGTTATTTCAGTTCGAACTTGGAATCGGCCCGAAGCGCTACCTCAGGATCGCAAGGCTTAGGCGGCTGCTTAGCACTGCGCGCGCAGACGTGCCGTGGGCGAATCTTGCTATCGACGCCGGTTTCTACGATCAGGCTCACTTAATTGCGGATTTCAAGGAATTACTCCATGCGACACCGGATACCTTCCTGGCCGCCCGCACGGAATATAAGACCTGTCATTAGATTTGTTCCTCTGCGTGCAGCGTATAGGGGCCTCCAGTCGTTTCCCTCAACTGTTGCCAACAGGCCAATGCGCTCATTGACAAAGTTTTCCGCGTTCAATTCAGGAAACGTCTCGATAAACGGCCATGCCGTCACTCAGTTTCAGGCTGGTCGGCAAACCCGAAGTATCACGCTCTAGCCGGGTGCCCCATGTCTCGATTTTGAGACGTGGGAAAGCACGCTTTTTAGCTGCCTACTTTCTTGTCAAGAGGTAAATCGTGTAAGCCGGGTGCCCCATGGCCTGCCTGAGCTTGCCGAAGGGTCTCGCTTTTGAGACATGGGAGATCATTGATCGCGCCTGGGTCAGCAAGCACCTCACCCACCCTCCGCATCGACGGCATGACCATCGCGGGAGAATAGCGTCCGGCTACTTCCGCATTGCCGATCGTTCGGGAGCGACCAAAAAGGCTCTGAAAGTTAGTCCACGAATTACTTCTCATATGCAGACTTATGGGTACTGATTCGGCGCCGATGAGTGCATTGGCGATTTGGCGTCAATTGGGCGCTCCACCGGACCCTTTACGGCGTTCACGAACCTGACAAGGAGTTCATGAGTCTTCCCTAGGGAAGAACTGTGACGCATCTCTCGGGTACCACGCTGCCACGCCTTCAGCGAAACTCATCCAAGATGAGCTTGCGAAGCCACAAGTGCGAAGGATCGTTGTCTCTTTGACGATGCCACACCATCCGCAGAACAAACGGGGGCAAACCAAGAGGCTCTGGGCAAGAGCGGAGATCAAGCCCGTTCGCAAACCGCGCGACTACCGATTCCTGAATACAGCCAACAAGATCGCTCGCTGCTACCGCGCGCAACAAAGAAAGAGAGTGCGGCAATGCCAACCTTAATCGCCTGCGAAGGCCTTTCGAGGCGAGTTCGTTGTCGATCAGGCCCCATACCTGATTGCGGTAGATTACGGCCGCGTGGTCCAGGCGCGTAAAGCGACCAACGGTGAGCCGGTGCTTCCACATGGGATGATTGCGGCGCGCAATCACAACGTTCCTTTCTTCGGAAAGCGATTCCATCACCAGGCCGGACGCGAGATACCGGGCGTCGGGGAAGTACCCGATCGCAAGATCGAGTGTTCCATTTCGAAGTTCGGTTTCGGGCACTGTGAAAAGCAAATCGAGGCGACGGGTTTGCATTTGCAATTCGCCTGAGTGCAGGGCTCGGGCGAAGAGGGGAACCATGCGCAATTCCACGTCGTCGCTGAGCGCGATGCGGAATCTTTGTGTGCTTTTAGAAGGATCAAATGAATCAGCCGCTTCGAACGTTTGGCGCAGTTGCGCGAGAGCCGATCGGATTGGGCCTGAAATTCGCTCCGCGCGAGGAGTTGGCGCCATGCCCTGGGCCCTGCGCACAAAGAGCGGATCTTGAAGCCGAACGCGCAACCTTGCGATCGCGTTACTGAAAGCTGGCTGGCTGAGTCCGATGCGTTTTGCCGCACGTCCTACATGCCGCTCATCCATGAGCGCTTCAAACGCGAGTAGCAGGTTGAGGTCTATCCCACTTAAATTCACGAAATAAATATCTCATATAATCACTATCCATTCGACAAATATTGGTTGAGCCGGATATACCGAGATCATGTTAAAAGGTGCCGCGACTCTACTTTGCTTGTGCTTGTGTATGGCGACACTGCGCGCCGCGCCAGCTTCAGAAACCCCAGCCCTTCGGGTCTTCAAGCAGTGGCTCGATGCCTTCAATTCGGGGGATGCCTCGCGCATCTCCGCGTTCTGGCAAAAATACGGGAGAAGCGGCTCCAGCGATCGCGTCGACGGAGATTTGCATCTACGAACGATGACCGGGGGAATGACCATCTTTCGCGTCGAAGAGGATACCGAGACGCACGTGGTCGTCCTGATGAAAGAGAACCGCGGCTCCTTTTCCGAATCGACAATGAATTTGCGATCAGCGGATCCTCCCATCGTCGGCAGGATGATGGGCCACCCGGTCCCGCCGCCGGAGGGCTCGGGTAATCCGGCAGCCAGCGACGAAGAACTTGCTGTCCGGGTGCGACAGCACGTTGATGAAACGACCGGCCCGGACGCCTTCTCAGGCGCAATTCTGATCGCGCATCGTGGACGAATCGTCCTCGATCAGGCATGGGGAATGGCCAACACGGCCAGAAGAATTCCGAACACGCCGGATACACAGTTCTGTATTGGTTCAATGAACAAGATGTTCACAGCCGTCGCTATCCTGCAACTTGTCGAGCAAGGTAAGCTTGCACTCGACAAGCCGATAGCCACGTACTGGCCGGACTATCCGAACCACGCCCTTGCTACGCAGGTGACAATTCGAGAATTGCTCAACCATACAGGTGGCACTGGCGACATCTTCACTCAGGAGTATGAAGCGCACCGGCTGGAAACGCGAACTCTGGCCGACTACGTAAAGCTCTTTGGCTCCAGGCCGGTCGCTTTTGTGCCAGGAACGCGTTTCGAGTATTCCAATTACGGCTTCATTCTGCTGGGGAGGATCATCGAGATCGTAAGCGGTGAGCCCTACCAAAGTTACGTCCGCGACCACGTCTATATTCCTGCTGGAATGCATCACACCGATTCCCGTCCGGAATCAGATCACGTGGAAGACCGAGCGATCGGCTATACGCATGGCCCCGCTGGCCTTGTCCCTAACACTAACCAGATGCCTTGGAGCGGCACCTCGGCTGGAGGTGGCTATTCCACCGTTCATGACCTCTTCCTCTTTGCTCAAGCGTTGCAATCCGGCAAACTTCTCAAGCCTGACATACTAAAAGAAGCCACCCAGGGGACCCCCTTGCGTCCCGACTACGGAATGGGCTTCTACGTTCTTCCCAATGGAGCCTACGGGCACGGAGGCGGCGCCCCTGGCATCAACGGCGAACTTCATATCCTGCCGCATCGCGGCTACATTCTCGTGGCGCTCGCGAATCGGGACCCGCGAATGGCAACAAACATTGTCGATTTCATCACCTCCGTGCTGCCGTCCCATCGGTCCTTCGGCCGATAATTCGGAGCCATCTGTGAATTGACGATTTCAGGCCAATGCGCTCATTGACAGAGTTTTCCGCGTTCAATTCAGGAAACGTCCCGATAAACGCGCATCTCGCCATGTTTATTATAGCGGCTCAGTCGCTGCCGGATCCCTCAACACTGGCCGACTTTCGAGGAGTAATAAGCCTCGGTAAGCTTACGGTGACGTCACTTCAACCTACAACTGCAGATCGTCGCTAGCTTTCTGTCCAGGTCGAAGGGGAAGCGATTCTGACAAAAAACGATCGACATTAGTTTGTTCTCGGAGTTGCTCACCTAGCGCGGGATCCAACGCAGATTGTCCGAGATCCGAAAGCAACTTCTCGCGGTCAGTTGCTCCGCGGAAACACAATATGCACAGCCGAATCAGTACCTTTCGAATAAGATCACTCCACTCGTCAAGCTCGTCGCCGGTGACGAATCGCCCTTCCGCATGGGCTGCGAAGTCGTATTGGCCATGTAGCAATTGACTTCTCTTCTTATAGAGAAGCTTTGCGGACTCTTGGATTGAAACCCGCGTCCTGGCGTCGTCTCCGATTAGTTGGGCGAGATTCTGAGTGATGCGGAACGTCAGTTCCCCGCTGGCGGAACGCGGAGTGAACATTGACTCCATGCAGATGGCTAAGTCAACGAGCCTCTCCGGACTGCTTTCTCGTTTTAGGCTGGACAGGTAGTACGACCCTGATCTGAGCAGCATTTGTCCAAATCCACTGTCTAAAGCGACGGAACAGGTGCCAAGTTCGATCGATTCATAGATATGCATCCACCTGTCTAGGTCGGCGAGTTCCTGGGCGTTTAGGTGGTATGGCGCTTCGTTCTTCTTGTATGGCACCCGCCGGAGGTTTCCGGCATGCGAGGGGAGCACCAGCGGTAGCCAGGTGGAAGCCACCCAGTCTGGCTTGAAGTATGGGACCGTGTAGGTCGGGTGCATCACCCCGGACTTGAAGAGCTGAAATACCGCGGCGATTCGCGACGCACGACTGTGGCTACGAGAAATCCAATCATTCGTTGATGGCTGATACTCGCGTTCCTCTTGTACGATAAAGAACTCCTCGCCCCGAGTCGCGCTAGAAAAATCGAGCACACTTCGTCTTCCGCCCAAGATCTGCGCAATGCTGTCCGCTGAAAGCCGCTCGATTCTTGCGCCGCCAATCTGCATGCCCTCCGTGTCAGCCTTGAAATTGTAAAGATGCGTGTAGGTGAGCATTTGGAAAGGCCCTGCATAGGTCATCTCAGAGAACTCGTTCCATAGGCGCTCCGCTTCGTCAACCTCATGATTTCTTAAATGGATCGGAAGCATCACGCCGAGGTGGTCATCGAGATGGTCTATTAGGGGGGCTGCGAATCCGCAGCAGCTCATCAGGTGACGGTCAGATTTGAGTATCTCGTCGATGATCGAGATGTACCTCGAACCGTCGATTCCAAGCGACTGCAGCAGACGAGCGCGCGCTGGAAGAGCTAGACGTTCCTCTTCGTCTAAGTTCACCAACTTCATCCACGGGGCGAGAGTGAAGCGGAGGGGATGCACCTCCGCAGGTAATTTCCGTTCTACGTTAAACTGCCCAAACTTGAGGTAAAGGTCAAAGGCTAGCTCCTTGAGCAGGGGCGACCGCTCTTCAATTGGAATCGAGGCCATTTGCTGAACGCTCCTTCTGATGCGTCTTTGTTCGATCCGAATTCCCACCAAATCGAGCAGAGTGCGGAGGTCCGCACGTAGGCACGCTTCCGATTATCCCAGAGCCCCTCGGGCTGAAACGCAGTTGACGAGAGAATGTGCCAATGCTCTCATTGACAGCGAGTTGCCCGCGACTTTTCGGTTCAGTCCCCACAAACGCGCATGTCGTCACTCAGTTTCAGGTTGGTCGACAAACCCGAAGTATCACGCTCTAGCGAATCCGTTCTGCCGAGTGCCCCGCCGCCACTTTCCTGTCAAGAGGTAAATCGTATAAGTCGCTTAGTTTGAATAATTTAATTGTGCATGTTATTTCTCTCAAATTGCTAAAATAGGAATAGGAATCAAAGAGTTCTTGCGAAGGGCGCGGCCACAGGCTGCGCCCTTCGCATTTACGAGCCACGCGCTCCAGCGAACCGCTGGCAACCGGGTGCTCTTAATCTTTGTTTTCTATATCTTGCAATTTTTGTTAAGGAGAACCTCCATGGCGACGCCCGTCCCTCTTTGCACCCACGTCAAACCCTCCGGAGCCACCTGCGGCTCACCCGCCGTCTCCGGAACCACTCTCTGCTACCACCACTCCGCCGTCAAAACCGCGCTCGCCAGGGTCGTCCCCCTCGATCAGGTTCCCTACGGGGCCCACGCGCCCATTCCCTTCGTCTTCCCCGAGGACCGCGCCTCGCTCCAGATCAACTTCTTCCTGCTTCTCAAGGCCTTCAATGAAAAGCGCATCGACCAGCGCACCGCCACCATCATGCATCGCATGCTCCGCTCCATGTCCGCCAACCTGGGCGCAAAACCCCTCACCGAAGACCGGGCGGAAGCGACCGCACCCCCCACTACGGCACCCGTCGCTGACCCCATCGAGCCCGTTCGCAGCAACAATACCGCCGGAAATGTTTCCCCCAGTCAGGAACAGCCCGCACCGGGCTCGACGAGCGAAGTCCGGAAGTCCGCACCCGGCACAACGCCGCCCACGTCACAGCATCCCGCAGTTGCTCCATCCAGCCACGGCCCCACCCGCCCATCCATCGATCCATCCGCGGTATTCTCAGCCGTCTATCCCCCGCCCAATGCGCCTGCGTATCCCCTCAACCAAACCGATCAAAGACACATGGGCGTTTTATCCGCCGAGGGACAGCGCATTCTATCGATGTTCAGCTCTCAACCCGACTGATCCCGCCCAAGCCGCACTGACCGCTTCTTAGCTGCCCGCTTTTTCGCTGCGCCTAACTCCCTATACCCTTAAGCAAGGATGTTCTCCCGCTGCCTACAATTCGACCCGGCGCACCCCGCATGGGCCGACCTGCCCACCGAGGCCGCCGTCTTCGCGCTCTTCGCAGCCGATCCCAACGCCGAGCCTTACATCAGCCGCACGCCCAACCTGCGCAACCGCCTGCGCCGCCTGCTTGATCCGCGTCCCGACCAATCGAAACGCCTGCGCCTTGCCCAAAGCGTCGCCCGCATCGAATACGCGCTCACCGGCTCCGAATTTGAAGCCTGGCTCCTGCTCTACGCCGCTTCCCTCGCAGCCTTCGGAGACCGCGCCCGCAAGCGCCTCCATCTGCGCAATCCCGTCCTGCTGCGCATGTCCATGGAGAACGCCTACCCCCGCGTATACGTAACCAATCGAGTTACAAAAAAGGCCTCCGAACATCTCTTCGGCCCCTGGCCTTCGCGCGTGGCCGCGGAAAGCGCCCTCGAAGCCATGCTGAACCTCTTCCTGCTGCGCCGTTGCGTCGAGGAATTGAACCCCGACCCCACCTTCCCCGGCTGCGTCTACTCCGAGATGAAGAAGTGCCTCGCTCCCTGCTTCAAAGGCTGCACCGACGCCCGCTACGCCGAGGAATCCGCCGCCGTCCACGCCTTCCTTGCCACCCACGGCCAGAGCCTCATCGCCGACATCACTCGCCAGCGCGACGAAGCCTCCGCCGCGCTCGACTTCGAGCGCGCCGCCGAGTTGCACGCCCGCCTCGCCAAAGTGGAATCCGCCGCAGCCCTCATGCCGCCCGCCGTCCACTCACTCGACCACCTCAGCGGCCTCATCATCCAGCCCGCCGCCGAGCCCGAGCAGGTCGCGCTCTTTCTGCTCACAGAAGGCGTCCTCGCAGGCCCCGTCCCCTACTCCATCTCCGGCATGCGCCTTCACAACGAACAGTCCGGCTCGTCCTCGCTCTTCGCGCAGCCCGTCGCACTCGCGCCCGTCCCGCTCGACGAAGCCGGAGCGCCCGCCGTCAAGCTGGCCGCGCGTGATGAATTGGAATTACGATTGGACGACGCGCTCACCGCATTAGAGGAGCGCAAACGGGAGAACCAAAGCAGTACCCAGCAGACCGCCGACCACCTCAGCCTCTTCGCCCGCTGGTACTACCGCCCGCAGGCCAAGCGCATCGGAGAAATCTGCTTCACGCAGCCCGATGGCGAGCTGCCGAAACGCGCCATCCTGCGCGCCGTCTCACGCGTTTACGCGCAAAACCTGGCACGCCAAGCCCTACCTGCCTAGCCTAGTAGTACAGGTACTTCCGCCACTTCTGGTCCGAGTGGCCAATCATCCGCATAATGTGCCGGCTTGTGTGCAGCGAAAACGGCCTGGGCTCCCGCAGCAGCTTCATGTCCTTCAGCTCATGCAGCAGCTGGTTGCCCTTTCTGCGATTGCAGCCGTGGCAGCACGCCACCAGGTTCTCCCAGGTCGAGAGTCCCCCGCGCGAGCGCGGCACCACATGGTCCAGCGTCAACTCCGACGAGTGCAGCACCACGCCGCAGTACTGGCACATGTTGCGGTCGCGCAGCAGAATGTTCTTCCGCGACAGCGCCCTTGTCTGGTGCGGAATCCGGCGGTACTCAAGCAACCGGATCACCGACGGCATCGGCATCCGCACGCGCGCTGCATGCAGAATCGCGCCCTGCTCTTCCTCCGTGCGTGCCACGCCCTTCAGCACCAGCACCAGCGCCCGGCGCGCGCCGCAAATATTAATGGGTTCGTACGACGCATTCAGCACGAGAACCGGCGTCTGCATGGCAGAGTTGAACAGCACACGTGGCTCCGGAACCTCCGCGTGCGTGAGCGTGTGGCACTTGGCGAGCGACTTTTGCTTGCGAGCATGGACTGATGCTTTTCCGAGCGACATTCTCTCCCCCGTCTTCACGTTCTCTTACTCTTGCTGAATGGCTTTGCCTCCATCCCACATCGCCACATCCTCGTGCATCGGCGAATCGTCCGCCGTGCGCAAGGTGGGCACAAACTGGATCTCATGCCGTTGTGCGCGCGCCACCGTGGCCACCCACACCCGCGCCGCGCCGGCCTTCTTCAACGCCGCGCTGCACGCCCGTGCCGTCGCGCCCGTCGTATAAACGTCGTCAATCAGCAGCACATCGCGCCCGCGCAGCCGCCCCGGCATTGGAGCAGAAAAAACGCCGCGCAAGTTTCGGCGGCGTTCGTGCACAGTAAGTCCAGCCTGGCTCTCGGTCGCGCGCTGGCGCATCAGCGCCTTCGGGGCAAGTTCACCCTTCCACTCCGGGCGCAACCTTCTCATGGCTGCGCACACCGCCCGCGCCAGCAGCTCCGCCTGGTTAAATCCGCGCTCGCGCCGCTTGCCTTCATACAGCGGCACCGGAACCACCACCATCCGCGCCGGAAGCTCCTCAATCGCCGCTACCTGCCCCGCAAGCAACGCGCCCAGCCGCAGCGCCACCGGCTCAAGACCGTCATACTTCAGCAGATGCAGCAGCGACCGCAGCGTGTCCGTGTACAGCCCATGCGCCACCGCGCGCTCAAACTCCGGCGGAACCATCCGGCACGGGCGGCAATACTCGTCGCCACTTTCGCCAAAGTCAGACACACCCAGGCTCTCGCCGCAGCGCGCGCACAGTGGACCAGATTGTTCGGGAAGTTTGTTCCAGCAGGATTCGCAAACGGGGACGCGACTGAAGGCGGCAAGAGGGTCGCCGCAAACTCTACAGTCAGCGGGAAACAGGACGGAACTCAAACTGTCCCCGGTACTTCGAAGCACGCGAACCACTGCGCGCCAGGCCGTCGTCAGGCTAGGCTCCGGGTTCAGCGTCATCAAGTCACTTCGACTGGAGAAGGCGCACCTCGCTCCCTTTTGTCTATAGAATTAGACGTGCCGGACGTGCCCACTCCGGCGCTCCGTTTGCCAAAAGTATACGGCCATTGTGGAAATTCTGCCAACAGTGAGCCGTGAATTCCGCTCCCGGCATCAACCCCTTCATCTCCCCCAACCTCCGCTGATACACTCTCCTTTCCCTGTTCGGAGGCATTCTTTGGCCACCCAGCCCGCGTCCCAGCAAGAGTTCCAACCCTACGTCCCCTCCAGCGAGTCGCCCCGCGAGCTATCCCTCCGCGCCGTCCTGCTCGGCTGCATCTTCGCCGTCCTCTTCGGAGCCGTCACCGTCTACGTCGGCCTGCGCGCAGGGCTCACCGTTGCCGCCTCCATCCCCATCGCCGTTCTCTCCATCAGCGTGCTGCGCGCGCTTGGACGCGCCTCCATCCTTGAGAACAACATCGTTCAGACCACCGGCAACGCCGGCCAGTCCATCGCCTCCGGAGTCATCTTCACCCTCCCGGCGCTCATCTTCCTAGGTTTCGACCTCGAATACATCCGCATCTTCATCCTCGCCATGCTCGGTGGCTGCCTCGGCGTCCTCTTCATGATCCCCATCCGCCGCCAGCTCATCGTCGAGGAGCACGGCAACCTCACCTACCCCGAAGGCACCGCCTGCGCCGACGTCCTCATCGCCGGCGAAAAAGGAGGCTCCTTCGCCAGCCGCGTCTTCTTCGGTCTCGGCCTCGGCGCGCTCTACACGCTCTTCCAGAACGAGAACCTGCTCGGCGCCTGGCCTGGCTCGCCGCACTACGAGCCGAAATGGCTGCCCGGCGCGTCCCTGCGCTGCGACGCCACGCCCGAGTACATGGGCGTCGGCTACATCATCGGGGCGCGCGTCTCCGGAGTGCTCTTCGCCGGAGGCGTCTTCAGCTGGTTTGTGCTCATGCCCGCCATCCACTTCTTCGGCGCGCACATTGCCACGCCCGTCTATCCCGGAACCGCACCTATCGCAGATATGTCGTCCGGCGATCTCTGGAGCGCCTACATCCGTCCCATGGGCGCGGGCGCCGTCGCGGCATCGGGACTCATCACCCTGCTCAAAACCATGCCGACCATCTTCGGCGCGCTCAAGGCCGGCCTGGCCACGCTGGGCAAAAAAGCCGCGCTCGCTTCCGGCCAGCGAACCGACCGCGATATCCCCATGCCCATCGTGCTGCTCGGGAGCGTGTTGCTGGTCGTCATGATTTTCTTCTTCCTTGAGTTCAAGCCCGTACCCGGCGCGCAGGTTGGCTGGCTGGCGAATTTTGTTGCCGCTCTGCTTGTAGTCCTCTTCGGATTCCTCTTCGTTACCGTCTCCTCGCGCATCGTCGGCCTCATCGGCAGCTCCGCCAATCCCGTCTCCGGCATGACCATCGCCACCCTCATGGCCACCGCCGCCATCTTCCTCGTCAAGGGATGGACCGCTCCTGCCTTCGGCGCGCTCGCCATCTCCATCGGCGGAGTCGTCTGCATCGCCGCGGCAAACGCGGGCGATACCTCGCAGGACCTCAAGACGGGATTTATCGTCGGCGCCACGCCCTGGAAGCAGCAGTTCGCCGTCATCATCGGCGTTATGGTCTGCGTCTTCTCCATCGGACTCACGCTTAACGCCATGAATCGCGGCCTCGAAACCTTCAAACCTATGGAGGAGCCGATCCCCTACAACATGAGTGCGCCTATCCCCGGTGTTCACGTGGAGCAAATGCACTTCGCGCGTGAGCACTTCCTGCTCACCGAACCAAACAACGCCACGAAATTCGACAGCGGCAGTCAATACGTGCTGCTTAATGCCATTGGCTCGCCCGTGCTGCCCAACGGCAAATACCTCTACAACCCCGCGACCGGAAAAATTGAGATTCAGTGGCAACAGGGCATCGGCAGCGCGCAGGCCGCTGCGCCGCAGGGCCGCCTCATGGCCACCGTCATCAACGGCATCCTCACCCGCAAGCTGCCCTGGGGGCTCGTCTTGCTCGGCGTCTTCCTCGTCATCGCAGTTGAGCTGCTTGGCGTGCGCTCGCTTTCCTTCGCAGTCGGAGCCTACCTCTCCATCGGCACCACGCTCGCCATCTTCTGCGGCGGAGTCGTTCGCTGGATCATCGACCGCGCCGCCGCCCGCGCCGGAACCGACACCGAAAGCGAAGTCTCGCCCGGCTCGCTCTACGCCAGCGGACTCATCGCCGCCGGAGGCATCATGGGCCTGCTCGGCGTGGCGCTCAAGCTGTACGAGGCCGCCACCGGACACGAGCTGCGCCTCTGGTTCAGCGCAGGCTCCGCGCCCTACCACCTGCTCTACCATTCATGGATTTCAGTCGTAATGTTCGCGCTGCTCGGCTTCTCGCTCTACTACTTCGCGCGCAAGCCGCTCAACAACAAATAGGTGCAGCAGCTTACGAAACTGCCTCCCCATGGAACTGCGCCAGCTGCTCTCTGCTCGGTGCTCTGGTGAATGCGCTCACCACAACCAGGCACAGCACCGCCGCAGCCAGCGCCGGGAAAATCGCATCCATGCCCACTGCGCCCGCAGGCAGATGGCGACTCAGAAATCCGGGGTCCCAGTTCCAGAACACGGTGACAGCCGTACCCGCCGCAATCGCGCTCACCGCGCCCGCCGCCGTGGCCCGCCGCGAGTAGAACGCCGCCAATATCACCGGAGTTAGCGCCGCCGAGTATACCGTATAGGCATAAAGAGCCACCCGCAGCACTGAGCCCGTCTGTAGCGCCTGATACAGCGCAAAAATGCCCAAAAACACCACCATCAGCCGCGAAATAATCAGAACGCGTTTGTTCGAGGCCTCCGGCGCAATGTAGCGCACAAACACGTCATTCACCAGGTTCGTCGCCGGAGAAAACAAATAATTATTGGCCGTCGAAACCACCTTCGCGAAGATCGCGCCCATCATCAGCGCGCCCAGCCATGCTGGAAGCCCGTGCAGCGCGCTGTAAGCCAGGATCTCACGCGGCCTTTGCGCAATCTCGCCCTTCTGGTACAGCGCCGATCCGGTCACCGCCAGCGCGCAAATCACCGTCTCCAGAATCACCGTGCCGATCACCCATCCCACCACGGCCACACGCGCATCGCGCTCTGACTTGGCCGAGAAAAACTTCTGGTACATCGACTGGTTCCCCAGCATCAGCATCAGCGTCGGCACAGCCAGTTCCAGCGCCTGCACAAGCCCCAGGTCGCCCAGCGTCGTAAAGTGTGTCGCCGGCAGCGCATGATGCACCGCGCCCCATCCGCCCGCCACATGGATCAGCACCGGCAGCGCGACGATCAGCGTCACGGTAGCCAGAATGCCGATAAACACATCCATGTACGCCACTGACTCCATGCCCGCCACCGCTGTAAACACGATCACAAAAAACGCCAGAATATACTTGCCCAGCGTGGCCGTTATCACCGTGGGAAAAATCAGGTGCAGGATGTCTCCGCCGCCAATGAGCTGATAGCTGGTGATCGCCGTGTAGGCAAACAGCACCGCGATCACACCCAGCACCCGCGCCGCCTGGTTGTAGCGAGCCTCCAGCAGATCAGGAATCGTGAACTGCGCGAACCGCCGCGCCCTCGGCGCAATGAAGTAGATCAGCAGCAGCCCGGCCCATCCGCCTCCCGCCAGCCACAACGCCACAAAGCCGTGCCGGTATGCGGCCTCCGCCCCCGCCAGCAGCGATCCTGACCCGATCCACGACGAGAGCAGCGTAAACACCAGCACAAACGCCGGCAGTGACCGTCCGGCAACCAGATAATCAGCTTTCGTCTTCACCTTGCTTACGCGAGCAAGCGAGACGGTCATCAATGTGAGTACGATTGCGCCCACAACCAGGGCATAGATCGGCGACATGCGGCTTCCTGCAGTTGAATTCTTACAGCTTGTTTCTGTGCTGAACGCCTTAGTGTACGGGACTCACGCGCGATTGTCAGGCACGAACCGCAACGATCTGCGTCAACCGCGCCTCTCCCTCGCGCCAAACAGAGCCGTGCCAATCCGCACCAATGTCGAGCCTTCCTCAATGGCAATTTCGAAATCCCCCGACATGCCCATCGAAAGCTCATCAAAATTCACTCGCGGATGTCGGTGCGTGAACGCCCTACGCATTTTGCGCAGTTCGCGAAAACACAGCCGAGCCGTCTCCGGATTCCCATCAAACGGCGCCACTGTCATCAACCCGCGCACGGCGACATTTTGCAGATCCACAGCGCGCTCCAGCACAACCTGTAACTCCGCACTCTCCGGAGCAAACCCCGTCTTAGCCTCTTCCTCGCTCAGCTTTATCTCCAGCAGCACCGGCAATTGCTTCTGCTCGCGCCTTGCTGCTTCCTCCAGTCTGTCAAGCAGCCTCAGCGAATCAACCGTATCAATCCCGGAGAAGATCGCCGCCGCCTTGGCGGCCTTGTTCGACTGCAGGTGCCCGATCAGGTGGACCTCAATTCCCGCAGGCAGCTCTGTGCGTTTGGCCTCAAACTCCTGCACTCTGTTTTCACCAAACAGCGTCACTCCCGCCGCAACCGCCTCACATATCAGCGCAGCCGGAC
>Ga0335075_10010600_pt1 | contig 13983 bp, 16 predicted proteins | sample Lox_Sample_24_FD_206723 | JGI IMG/M metagenome (GOLD analysis project Ga0335075, IMG submission 206723) | Soil microbial communities from Loxahatchee National Wildlife Refuge, Florida, United States - Lox_Sample_2.4 | ecosystem: Environmental > Terrestrial > Soil > Wetlands | place: USA...
AATCTCGCAAATCGCTCAACATGATGAAATCGGTGTCGAAGCGCCGCGCGGAGCTGCTCCCCTATGGCGCCATTGTGCTCGAGCGCCTGCTGATGGCGACGAAGGTCGATCGAATCGTGGTGTCGGCCTACGGTCTGCGCGAAGGTCTGCTGCACGCGCAGCTTGGTCCCGAAGAACGCGACAAGGATCCGCTGATCGAATTCGCCGCAGCCGCAAACGAGCGCATGAGCCGCTCGCCCGCGCATGCGCAGGAGATGTTCCAATGGGCGTCGCCGCTGTTTCCCGATGAAACCGCCGAGCTGCGCCGCATCCGTCAGGCGGCGTTCCTGTTCTCCGACATCGGCTGGCGTCTGCACCCCGATGACCGCTCGGTCGGCTCCTACAATCAGGTGATACACGCGCCTTTCGCAGGCGCCGACCATCGCGCGCGCGCCTTGATCGCGTCGGCCGTGTTCCATCGCTATTCCGGCGACGAGGAAGTTCCCAAGGCGCTGGTCATCGAGGACCTGCTCAACCACGACGACGAGGCACTGGCGCTGCGGATCGGTCTGACCGCGCGGCTCGCCTTCGCCATGTCGGCTTCGGCCGTCGGCGAGCTCAGCCACACCAAGCTCCGCCTGACGCCGGGAAAGGTGCTTCTGGACGTGCCGCGCCGCCGCGAGGCGCTGGCTGGGGAGCCGGTGCTGAAGCGCCTCGGCGCGCTCGCTGCGGCCTTGGACCGCAAGGGCGAAATCCTGATCGGCTAGGCGTTAACCCCGAAAAAGCCTAAAGGGGGTACAAACTGCGTCGGCAATCGCCATATAAGGCGCTTGCAAAGGGAGAATTCCATGGGCGGCCTCAGCATCTGGCACATCCTGATTTTCGGGGGATTCGTGCTGCTGCTTTTCGGCAGCCGCTTCAAGATTTCCGACGTGATGGGCGATCTCGGCAAGGGCATATCGAGCTTCCGCAAGGGCCTCGCCAACCCGGACGACCATCCGGAACCGCCCAAGAAGGATACGCCCGCGAGCTAGCCGCGCGGAAAGGCGATGATCGACCTTTTTAGCTGGAGCCATATTCTCATCGTCCTGATCGTGGCGCTGGTCGTGATCGGGCCGAAGGATTTGCCGCGCTTCATGCACATGGCCGGCCGCTGGATGGGCAAGGCGCGCGGCATGGCGGACCAGTTCCGCAAAAGCTTCGACGAGATGGCGCGGCAGACCGAGCTCGACGAGCTGCGCAAGGAGATCAACGCACTGCGCGATACCCGCATCGACACGCCGGTGATGACGCCGCATTCAATCCTGCCGTCCGATATGACATCCGAGCCCGCCGGCGAACTGCCGGCGCCGGTAACGGGCCAGCCCGAACCGCCGGGGACGTCGTGACCGTGCGCCCGCAGGACGAAGAAGATGAGATCGAGGCGTCGAAAGCGCCGCTGCTGGATCACCTGATCGAGCTGCGCAAGCGGCTGATCTATTCTGTCCTCGCATTCGTCGTCTGCTTTCTGATCTGTTTTTTCTTCGCCAAGAATATCTACGCGTTCCTGACGTTGCCGCTCGCGCATGCGCTCGCCGGGCAGCCGAACGATCATCTGATCTACACCGCGCTGTACGAGACGTTTTTCACCTATGTGAAGGTCGGCATGTTCGCGGGTGTGTGCCTCGCATTCCCGATCATTGCGGCACAGGTCTGGTTGTTTGTGGCACCCGGGCTTTATCGCAACGAGCGCCGCGCGTTTTTGCCATTCCTGTTCGCGACACCGGTGCTATTCATCGCGGGGGGGGCATTCGTTCTCTATGTGATGTTGCCTTACGCGATCCATTTTTTCCTGAGCTATGAGACGCCCTCCAGCAATGGTGGGCTCGGCATCCAGCTTCAGGCAAAGGTGAGCGAATATCTCGATTTCGTGATGACGCTGATCTTCGCGTTCGGGCTCACGTTCCAGATGCCGGTGCTGCTCACCTTGCTCGGCCGAGTCGGCATCATCACGGCGAAACAGCTTCGCGACGTGCGCCGGTATGCGATCGTCGGCATCGTCGCGCTCGCCGGCATCCTGACGCCGCCGGACGCGTTCAGCATGATTAGTCTCGCTGTGCCGCTGATCGCGCTCTACGAGATTTCGATTGTTCTGGTGTGGATGATCGAACGCGGCCGCGCGAAAGAGGCGGCGGCTTAGGCCGTCAGACCTTCGTCATTTCCAATTGGCGCGGCTCGTCTTCGACATGGCGATAGACGAACGGGCTGCGGCCATATTTGCGGTTGGATGCATGCCACTGCACGCCGCCGCAGATCGGGCCGCAAAGCAACGCGACCATTCCGATAGCTATGAGAATCGCACAGTGCATGACGTTTCCTGACGCTCTGGTTGGAAACGGGCTTCGGCGCAAAGGGTTCCTTTATTGCGCGATTTCGCCGGTCGCCAGCCAGCGGGCACATTCCGGCCCCAATTCCTTCAGCGCGCGGGCCTCGTAGGCCGTGACGTCGTCCGGGGTCAGGAGATCGCGCCAGCGGCCGTTGGTTCCCTTGTTGATGAAGGTTTCCGCGCCGCCTTCCCAAAGGCCGCCGCCGAGCGGCGCGCTCTGCGCCGCATGGGCCTTCATGTAATCGAAGGTGCAGTGCTCGACGATCGCGGGAAATTTGCTCTCGTCGATCGGGATGTCGAGAAACTTGGCGATCCGGCGGATGCCGGCCGGCATGTCGGCCTTGAGCGTGTTGAAGTGCATCAGCATCACGTTCGGCTGGTCGCGGATCGCCCACCAGCTGCGGATGTTCTCCCACAGCGACCAGAACGGATAACCGTCGCGATCCAGCCATTGGCGGAAATACGGCACGACATCGAGCGTCGGGCGTTCGATCTTTTCGCCGACAAGGCCGGGTGTGTCGTTGAGCGCCGCGTACCAGGCGTCGTTCGCCTTCGCATGATGGTTGTAGAGACTCCACAGCGCATCGCGCCCGTCGCGGCCGATATAGATGTATTTCGCTTTCGGCGAGAACACGAGCGCATCGACGGGGAGATGTGTCTTCAGGAAACGGCGATGGGTCTGTGCCTCCACCATCGGAAGCTTCACCTCTTTCGGCGGCACGCGCAGATCGAGCCACGGCGACATGTCGCCGATATGCGTTTCGGCGGAGCCGTTGAACAGAAGCTGCCCGATGATCTGTTGCGTCCAGGTCGTGCCCGACTTGCCGTAAGTCGCGATAATGATGTCGTCGTCGCGGAACGGAAAGTCGTTCCAGACGGTCGAATCGAAATGGTTGGATTGCATCTCCCGCGTCTTGCGGGGGAGCGTGGCAGCAGACATTGGAAAACCCCTTCGTTCCCACTCGGATTACGCACAGATATGACCGGGCGGGCAAATTTCCAGTGGGATTGCGGAGAATTTGGCTCCGAACTTTACCCGTCCCGGCCCCCGTGCCATTAGGGGCGCGATACTAGGATTTCCGCCATGCACGACATCAAAGCCATTCGCGACGACAAGGATGCATTCATCGCAGGCCTGAAGCGCCGCAACATCGCCGACGCACAGACGATCGCCGAGGACATCCTCGACCGCGATCACGGATTGCGCGCACTGCAGACGCGTCTTCAGCAGGCGCAGGCGCGGCGCAACGAGGCTTCAAAGCTGATCGGGCAGGCGAAGGCGAAGAAAGACGAAGCGCAGGCGAGCGCGCTGATGGCAGAGGTCGCCGATCTCAAGGGCGAGATTCAGAAGGGCGAGGAAGAAGAGCGCGCACTGAAAGCCGATCTCGATTCCATTCTCGCCTCCTATCCGAATATTCCCGCGTCCGATGTGCCCGATGGCGCGGACGAGAACGACAATGTCGAGGTGTCCGCGCGCGCGTTCGGTGCGCGCCCGGCGATGAACGCGGCGAAAGAGCATTTCGACCTTGGCGAAGCGCTCGGCATGATGGACTTCGAACGCGCCGCGAAAGTCTCCGGCGCGCGCTTCGTGTATCTAAAAGCCGGTCTCGCGCGCCTCGAACGCGCGCTCGGCATGTTCATGCTTGATCTGCACACCGATACGTTCGGTTATTCCGAAGTCGTGACGCCATTGATGGTCAGAGAAAGCGCCGCGTTTGGAACCGGCCAGTTGCCAAAGTTCAGAGATGATCTATTCGTCACCAGTCGCGAAACCACATACGAAGAGCATTTTGTTCAGTTCGGACGAGCAAGACGCGAGGGTCGCGATCTAGATACATATCGCACGGACGACACACTTCTCTATCTTATCCCCACCGCTGAGGTTTCCCTCACCAACTACGTTCGCGAAGAAATTCTCGACGAGGCGCAGTTGCCTATGCGGCTGACAGCGTGGACACCTTGTTTCCGCGCGGAAGCCGGCGCCGCTGGCAGGGATACGCGAGGGATGATTCGGCAGCATCAGTTCTCCAAGGTCGAACTCGTTTCGATCGCGACGCCGGAGCAATCCGCTGCCGAACACGAACGCATGGTCGATTGCGCTCAGGAAGTTTTGAAGCGTCTCGGGTTGCATCATCGTGTCGTCACGCTTTGCACAGGTGACATGGGTTTCACCGCCAAGCGCACCTACGACATCGAGGTCTGGCTTCCGGGGCAGAACCGATTCCGCGAGATTTCGTCGTGCTCGAACTGCGGCGACTTCCAGGCGCGGCGCATGAATGCGCGTTATCGCCCGAAGGATTCCAAGCAGCCCCGCTTCGTGCACACACTGAACGGCTCCGGCCTCGCCGTCGGTCGCACGCTGATCGCGATCATGGAGAACTATCAGCAGCCGGATGGCTCGATCGCAGTCCCAGACGTGCTGCGTCCCTACATGGGCGGGATGGAGAAGATCGCGAAGCCGTGACGGACACGCTCACGACGGCGCGTCTCACGCTCCGCCGCATCACGATGGCTGATGTGCGGGCGATGCATGCGATCTTCGTCGACGCGGATGTAATGGCGTACTGGTCACGGCTGCCGCACACCGATATTGCGGAGACCGAGGAATGGGTCGCGAAGACCATCGCCGCCGTTGAATCCGGTGCAGCAGACGATTTTGTCGTTCTGAGAGAGGACGCGCTCGTCGGTCGCATCGGCATTTGGCAGGCCAATGAACTCGGCCTCCTCTTCGCGCGGTCCGTCTGGGGTACGGGCGTCGCGCGCGAGGCGACCGAGGCACTTATCGAACGGTCACGGGCGCGTGGTATGGTGTCGATCATGGCGGATATAGATCCGCGCAACGACCGGGTGCGGCGTTTTCTGGACAAGCTTGGCTTCAAGAAGACGGGTGCGGCGAAGAACACCTACAAAATCGGAGACAACTGGACGGACAGCGAGTATCTAACGCTCGATCTCTCCGGAGCTTCCTGAGTGCGCATCCTGATCACAAATGACGACGGCATCCACGCGCCGGGCCTTGTCGCGGCGGAGAAGATCGCCCGCGCGCTCACCGACGATGTCTGGATTGTTGCGCCCGAAACCGAACAATCCGGCGCCTCTCATTCGCTGACGTTGTCGATGCCACTGCGCCTGCGCGAGATCGACAAGAAGCGCTTCGCCGTCACCGGTACGCCGACCGATTGCGTGATGATGGCGTGCGCGCATGTCATGAAGGACGCGCAGCCGACGCTCATTCTCTCCGGCGTCAATCGCGGCTCCAACCTCGCCGACGACGTGACCTATTCCGGCACCATCGCCGGCGCGATGGAGGGCTGTGCGCTTGGCATACCGTCGATCGCGATGTCGCAGTCTTACGGTTTCGAGCCGCACAACGATATCCGCTGGTCGTGCGGCGAGCAGAACGGCCCACCGCTAATCCGCAAGCTGGTAGAGACCGGCTGGCCGTCCGACGTGCTGATGAACATCAACTTCCCGGACTGCGAACCGGGCGATGTGCAGGGCACCGAGATCACGATGCAAGGCAAGCGCGACATGCAGACCGCGGCGCTCGATCGCCGCGTCGATGCGCGCGGCTTCCCGTATTTCTGGATCGGCTTCCGGCGCGTGCGCAGCAATCCGCCGGAAGGCACGGACCTGCGCGCGATCTATGAGAAGCGCATCTCGGTCACACCGCTGCATCTGAACCTCACCGAGCACGATGTGATGCAAAGCCTGCGCGAGGTCTTCGCGAAATAGCGTCCATGAGCGACCCGCGCGCGATCCAATTGATCATGACCCTGCGCCGCCAGGGCATCCACGACAACGCGGTCCTTGGCGCGCTCGAACGCACGCCGCGTGAAGCATTTGTCGAAGAACCGTTTGCACATCAGGCGTGGGACAACAGCGCGCTGCCGATCGCCTGTGGCCAGACGATCAGCCAGCCTTACGTCGTCGCCTATATCACGCAGGAGCTGAAGGTCGCGCCGAATATGCGCGTGCTCGAACTCGGTACCGGCTCCGGTTATCAGGCCGCAGTGCTCAGTCCGCTGTGCCGCAAGGTCTACACGATCGAGCGACATCGCCCGCTGTTGAAGCAGGCGGAGGCGCGTTTCAAACAGTTGAAACTCGACAACGTCGTCACCAAACACGGCGACGGATTCAAAGGCTGGCCGGAGCAGGCGCCGTTCGATCGCATCGTGCTTTCGGCTGCGGTGGCCGAGGTGCCGTTAATCCTTATCGAACAGTTAAAACCAGGCGGCGCCTTGATTGCGCCGGTCGGAACTGTGCCGAAATCGAACGATTTCGGTTTGCCGGAAAGTTTTTCTCAACGTTTGACGCGGATCATCCGGACAGAGGCAGGGTACGAGCAGGAAGAGCTTCTCCCCGTCGTATTCGTCCCGATGGTTTCGGGCGTGCCTCAGGAAGTGAAGTCGCCCAATGACCGCGTGGACAAAAAGACCTGAATTTCGCGCTCTCGTTCTGACTGCGCTCGCCGCCATATCGCTCAGCGCCTGCACGGAAAGCCCGCGCACACAATTGTCGTGGAACGTCGAGGATCACACCTATTACGGTCCGCGCAGCGTAAAGCTTCCTCCCGTCGAGCAGCATCGCCTTGCGCCGGTGCAGCAACAGCAGGCGAGCAACAATACGTACTACGCGCCGAAGCCAAAGCCGCGCGCGACGCCCGGCTGGTACACGGCGAGCAATCCGCAACCCGCACAGCCCGCGCCGCGCGCGGTGTCTTATGAGCCGCAACAGACCGCCGACTCCTCCGTGCACTTTCAGTGGCCGGTGAATGGCCATGTCATCCTGAACTATGGCGCGGCCGATAATGGCGAGCGCAATGACGGCATCAATATCGCTGCTGCGCAGGGCGCACCGGTTCGTGCGGCGGCGTCGGGCACCGTCAGCTATTGCGGCAATGAGCTCAAGGGCTACGGCAACCTCGTGCTCATCAAGCACGACAACGGCTACATCACGGCGTATGCGCATGTGGACAGCTTTGTCGTAAACCGTTCCGATCGTGTGCTGGCCGGCCAGGTCATCGCCTATGCGGGCGCGACCGGCGACGTGACGACGCCGCAGCTTCACTTCGAGATCCGCGGGAGCAACCAGCGCCCGGTCGATCCCGCGGCGCTGCTCCCCAAATCGATGCGGATGGCGTCGAACTAGGCCCGTTTTCGGGGACTTCCCCGCCCTAAGTCCTTGATCTGTCACGGTTGCATTGGAGTGCGGCAAAGCTATAGTCCGCGCCCTCAAGGACGGCGCTTTGCCGGGCCTTTAACCGCTTCCCGGAAGTCCCCATATATGCCCGGCATGGACAGTTTCACCGCGATCGCACCGCTGATTTTCATCTTTGCGATCATGTACTTCCTTCTGATCCGCCCGCAGCAGCAGCGCATGAAGCAGCACAAGCAGATGGTCGAGAATGTGCGCCGCGGCGACACGGTCGTGACTGCGGGCGGCGTGGTCGGGCGCGTGATCAAAGTCGACGATCCGGAGATCACGGTAGAGATTGCCGACAATGTGCAGATCCGTGTGATCAAGGCGACGCTCAGCGAAGTCCGCGCCAAGTCCCAGCCCGCCGATACGGCGAAGTCCGGCTGAGGCGCGCATGGTTCAGGTCTCACCCTTCACGCGCATTGTCGTTGCGCTCATTCTTCTCGCGGGAATTCTGATCGCGCTGCCGAACGCGCTGCCGCCAGCCGCGCGCAGCCGGTTGCCCGCATGGTGGGCGAACCAGACGGTCAGCCTCGGCCTCGACCTCCAGGGTGGTTCGTATCTGTTGCTCGAAGTGCAGCTCGACGAAGTCCAGAAGGACAAGATCGAGTCGCTGATGGGTGACATGCGCCGCGCGCTGCGCAAGGCGCATATCGCGATCAAGGATTTTGCGCCGGGTCCCGATTCCGTGTCGGTGACCGTCATCGGCGCGGATCGAATCGATGAGGCACGCTCGATCCTCGACGGATTGAATCCGTCCGTGAGCGGCGGCGTGCTGTCGGTTGGCGCGCGTCAGTACGAGATCAGCGAATCCGCTGGCCGTTTCACAATGCACATGACCGATGCCTACAAGAAGCAGGCGCAGGAAGACATCGTCGGCCAGTCGATCGAAGTCGTCCGCAAGCGCATTGACGAACTGGGCACGCGCGAGCCGACCATCGAGCGCCAGGGCGACGACCGCATCGTCGTGCAGGTGCCGGGTCTTCAGGATCCGTCGAAGCTGATCCAGATTTTGCAGACCACCGCGAAGATGACGTTCCAGCTGGTCGACGAGTCCGCCGACATTGAGCAGGCCAAGAAGGGCATCGTTCCCATCGGTTCGGAACTGGTCCATCGCTACAACGCACAGGAAGAGCAACGCCGCGGGATGGTCGTCGTTCAGAAGCGCGTGCTGGTCGCGGGCGACCGCCTGACCGACGCGCAAGCGAGCTTCGATTCACAAACCGGCCAGCCCGACGTGACCTTCAAGTTCGACTCGGTTGGTGCGCGTGAATTCGGCGACGTGACGAAAGAAAACGTCGGCCACCGCTTCGCGATCCTGCTCGACAAGAAGGTGATCACCGATCCGAATATCCAGACCGTCATCCTGGGCGGGTCCGGCCAGATCGTCGGCAATTTCACGACGGAAGAGACCAAAGACCTGTCCCTGCTGCTGCGTGCTGGCGCTCTTCCTGCGCCGCTGAAGCCGATCGATCAGCGTACTGTCGGTGCTGAGCTCGGCGCCGACTCCGTGAAGGCGGGCGGGTATTCGACGATGGCGGGTCTCGCGCTCGTCATCCTGTTCATGATCGGCCGTTACGGTCTGTTCGGCGTCTTTGCCGACGTCGCGCTGGTCTTCAACGTGATCCTGCTGATCGCGACGCTGTCTCTGCTCGGCGCGACACTCACGCTGCCGGGCATCGCGGGTATCGTGCTCACCATGGGCATGGCGGTCGACGCCAACGTGCTGATCTTCGAGCGCATACGGGAAGAGCAGAGAAACGGGCGCGGCATGATCGCGTCCATCGATGCCGGCTTCCGTCGCGCGATGGCGACCATCATCGACGCCAACGCGACCCATTTGATCGCTTCGCTGATCCTGTTCGAGCTCGGCTCGGGCCCGGTCCGCGGTTTTGCGGTGACGCTGGGGCTCGGCATCATCACCTCGTTCTTCACGGCGGTCATGGTGACGCGCCTGATGGTTGTCCTCTGGCTCGTGATCCGCCGCCCGAAGACTTTGACCATATAAGAATTAGGGCTGAAACCCGGCGCGAAAGGCGTAAACTCCCCTCAGGGACTCAATTGAGGGGTAGTCGGCCATGGCCGCGTTTTTCGGAAATCTGCGCAATACGGTGATTGCGGGCGTCGTGCTCGCGATCCTGATGTTCGTCCTCTACGTCAAGATTCAGGGCTTCGACGCGACCACCTTCTGGCCGTTCCTCGTGCGCTGGCTGCACGTGATTAGCGGTGTGATGTGGATCGGTCTGCTGTGGTATTTCAACTTCGTATCGACGCCGACAACGCCTTCCATTCCCACAGAGCTTCGTCCCGCGCTCGGCAAGTACATCACGCCGGCCGCGTTGTTCTGGTTTCGCTGGGCGGCGATGAGCACGATCTTCTTCGGCATCATTCTGGCATATTTGAACGGCTATCTCGTTCAGGCTTACACGCTGGACGCCAACGAAGGCTTTATCAATCCCAAAGCGATCAGCATCGGGATCGGCATGTGGCTCGGCACGATCATGTGGTTCAACGTCTGGTTCCTGATCTGGCCGAACCAGCAGAAGGCGCTGAACATCGACAACAAGTATCCGGACCTGTCGGCGGATGCGAAGGCCGCGTCGGCAAAGACCGCCGGCATGTTCAGTCGCATCAACACGATGCTCTCGATCCCGATGCTGTTCGCGATGGTCGCGGCACAAAACATCTATTGATCGCGTTACCGTCAGGAATGAAGGGAGCCGTCCGGGCAACCGGGCGGCTCTTTCTTTGAGATGGTCGACGATATTTTCGAAGCCTGCGCGAAGATGGTGCGGAAATACGATCCGGACCGCTATTTCTCCACGCTGTTCGCGCCGGCGGACAAGCGGCCGTTCCTGTTTGCGCTCTACGCCCTGAACCACGAACTCGCCCACGTCGGCGAGAGCATCCGCGAACCGATGATCGGCGAGATACGGCTGCAATGGTGGCGCGAGACGCTGGAGGGCGCTCGCGCCGGAAATCCGCGACCGCACGATGTCGCGCGCGCCATGGCTTTGACGTTTGCCAAAGCCGATCTGCCCGCGGCTTGGGTGGAGGCGATCATCGATGCGCGCTCCTTCGATCTCAATCGCGGTCCATTCGCCGACGTTGCACCGCGCGATGCGTATCTCGATGCGACGTCGGGCAACGTGATGCGGTTGGCCTCCCGCATTCTGGGTGCGGATCATGACGGACTCGCCCATGAGGCGGGGCTCGCATATGGGCTCGCCGGCCTGCTGCGCAATCAGGCGATCACGGGACGCGAAATCCTGCCGGATGTGGCGGCGGCGAGAGCGGACGCGCTGACGCATCTTGCCAAGGCGCGGCGGATGAAGAAGCCCGGTGCGTCGCTGCCGGCATTCCTGCCTGCATCGCTTGTATCGCTATATCTGCCCAAACCGCAGAAAGACGTACCGCTGCATCGCCGCCAGATGCGGCTGCTAAGCAGCGCGTTGCGCGGTCGCGTTTAGCCACGCCGCGAGATCGACGAGCGCGCGCGCCGACATGGCTTTCTTGCGATCCTTGCCGCGTGCGCCTTTCAGCTCCGGAAACAATCCGAAGTTCACATTCATCGGCTGAAACGTCTTCGCGTCCGCGCCACCCGTGATATGCGCGAGCAGGGCGCCGAACGCCGTTGTCGGAGGTGGCAGGGTTTCAAGCCCGGCCGCGAAACGTCCCGCTAGCAGGCCGATGGCGGCGCTCTCGACATAGCCTTCCACGCCGGTGACCTGTCCGGCGAAGCGCAAACTCGGTCGCGCCTTCAGGCGAAGTTGTCCGTCGAGAAGCGTGGGGGAGTTGAGAAAGGTGTTCCGGTGCAGTCCGCCGAGCCGCGCGAACTGCGCGTTCTCTAGGCCGGGTATCATGCGAAAGATGCGCGTCTGCTCGCCGTGCTTAAGCTTGGTCTGAAAGCCGACCATATTCCACAAAGTGCCGAGCGCATTGTCCTGGCGCAGTTGCACGACGGCGTGAGGCCGCTTGCCCGTTCGCGTGTCGCAAAGCCCGACCGGCTTCATCGGTCCAAAGCGCAGCGTCTCCACGCCACGCGACGCCATAACTTCGATGGGAAGACAGCCTTCGAAATAGGGTGTCGACGTTTCCCATTCCTTGAAGTCCGTTTTCTCGCCATCGAGCAGCGCGGTGATAAATGCCGCATACTGCTCCTGATCCATGGGGCAGTTAATGTAGTCGGCGCCGTCGCCCTTATCGTAACGCGACTGCATCCAGCAAATGTCGAAGTTGATCGACTCCTTATGCACGATCGGCGCGATGGCATCGAAGAAGGCGAGGCCGTCGTCGTTGGTCAATGTGCGGATCGACTGTGCCAGCGCTTCCGACGTCAGGGGGCCGGTCGCGACAATCGTGTTGGTCCAGTTTTCCGGCGGCAGGCCTGCGACCTCGCCACGTTCGATTGAGATTTTCGGATGATCTTCCAGCGCCTTCGTCACGGCTGCGGAAAACCCATGCCGGTCGACCGCCAATGCGCCGCCCGCCGGCAGGCGGTGTGCATCGGCGGAGCGCAGGATGAGCGAACCCGCACGGCGCATTTCTTCGTGCAACAGCCCGACTGCGTTATTCTCCGCGTCGTCGGAACGGAACGAATTCGAACAGACAAGTTCGGCCAAACCGTCCGTTTGATGTGCGTCGGTGCTGCGCATGGGCCGCATCTCGTGCAACACAACGTCGCAACCGGCTTCTGCCGCCTGCCACGCGGCTTCGCTACCGGCGAGCCCGCCGCCAACAATGTGAATGGTGTCCATCCGCGTTCCCATAGGCGGTCCGGGCTGCCGGCTCAACCCCAAGCCTTGCCGCGAAAGTTTCGCGAGACGGAATGGGTGATTTCTGCGTTTAATGGACGAAGCAGGGGGCCGATTTGCGTAAAACTGTTCTCGATTTGGGATTGCTGACGCTCGCGGGCGTTGTCGCGACGGTGGAGTTCGGTGTCTACCCTCGGCTGTTTCCGTTGACGGGATGGAGCCTGACGGCGTTCGTCACGCTGGTCGCGCTTACCGCACCGCTTCATTATGGCCTGATGCACGAAACGATGCACGGCAATCTGTTCGCGAACGAACGGTGGAACCGGGTCGCGGGTAGGCTGCTCGGCATCACGCTGGGCCTGCCATTTGAAACGATGCGTTTCGGTCATCTCGCCCACCACAGCAACAATCGTCACAGCTTCGACCGGCCGGAGTATCTCGCGCCCGGCCAGTCCTATTTCGCCGTGGCGCCGGGCTTCTATTTCAAGACGGTGATCGGCAACGCGCTCATCTACGCGCTTCTGCCGTTGCTCATCTTTGTGCCGATGCCGGTGCTGGAACGCTACGCGGAGCGCGCGAACCAGACGGACGATGCGGGTCAGGTGCGCTCGGCAGCGCTCCGGTCTTTCTCAAATCCGGCGCGTCGCAACACGTTGCGGATCGATCTTGCGGGCATCGTGCTGTTCGCGGGCGTCGCGCTTTATCTGTGGGGTTCGCACTGGTGGGTGTTTGCGGCCTGCGTGCTGGCGCGCTGGTCCGTGCTCTCGCTGCTGGACAATGCCCCGCATTATGCGATGCCGCTCACATCCGGACTGGAAGCGCGCAATACCACCATGCCGGCAGCGTTGCGGTGGCTGATCCTCAACCAGAATTTCCACGGTGAGCACCATCTGACGCCCAAACGTCATTGGTCCGAGCTGCCAGCCGCGTTCCGCCAATCCCAACAGGCTGCGAATGGAAGCTGGATCGCCGCCGTGCTGCGCCAGTTCCGTGGACCTGTGGAGCTGAGCTAGCCCCACACCGGCGGCGTGCGGTCGATCCAAGGGCGCGCCTGTTCAAGCTGCGCCGCGAGACGGAACAGTGTCGCGTCGTCGCCATAGCGCGACGTGAACATCATGCCGATGGGAAGTCTGTCAGATGACCAGCCCAGTGGCAGCGATAGCGAAGGCTGCCCCGTGATGTTGAACGGCGGCGTATAGCCGAATACGCGGGCCTGGCGGCGGTTGAACTCTTTCGGCTCGACATTCACCGGGTCTAGCAGCCCGATGGGCGGTGCCTGCGTGATCGTCACCGGCATCAGGAGCACGTCGAAATCGCGCCACAGCGACAGGATCTGGCGGCTCATCAGGCGCATCTGCCCGAGACCCCAGCCGACCTGCGATGCGGTGATCTTACGGCCGCCCTTGTAGCTCGCCCACGCAAGCGGCTCCATTTCCTCGTCGAGCGGTTCGCGACCCTGTGTGGCGATCAGATCGTCGATGGCGGCTGCGAACATTGCGCCGGAGACGCAACCCTGTGCGCGATACAATGTGCGCCAGTCGATGGGCAGCGTCTTCTTCTCGATCATCGTGTGACCGAGTTCGCCGAGAAGTTTCACCGTGTCGTCGAACACTTTCTGCACGTCGGCATTCGGTTCGGTGTGGCTGGGCGTCTCCGTGCAGAACGCGATGCGCAGTTTGCCCGGCG
>Ga0335075_10010601_pt1 | contig 13983 bp, 10 predicted proteins | sample Lox_Sample_24_FD_206723 | JGI IMG/M metagenome (GOLD analysis project Ga0335075, IMG submission 206723) | Soil microbial communities from Loxahatchee National Wildlife Refuge, Florida, United States - Lox_Sample_2.4 | ecosystem: Environmental > Terrestrial > Soil > Wetlands | place: USA...
TCGCCCCCCGGCCACGCCAAGGGGGTAAGGTTCGAACATGGGTCAGTTCTCGGTGGAAAAACCTGAGCTGCCTGGGTCAGTTCTCAGTGGAAATCAACAGCCCGGGGCTTTTTCGGGCCTCTTCCACCATTGCCCTCTAGCTTTGCACCTCGCTCTCCCAGGTTGCATAATCGACACCGGGCAGCTTCTCCAGGGCTTCGACGACTGCATCAAGTTCCTTCGGGACGACCGAGGTCGCGACCAGGATCGCAACCATCTCCACGGTCTCGTCGCCTCGTTCATCGGTCTTGACATCGGCAACGGGATAATGGGCGTTTTCGAGCATCTCGATGAGCGCCTCGCGTGCCCCGTCAGCCGCGCGCGGATTTGTGGACAGGCGGACCTCATAGGTCGCCTCGCCCGTCTCCTCGTCGAGCGGGATGCGGTTGATCCGGTTGACGAGCGGTCTAAGGAGCGTATTGCCCGCGATCACGAAAAGGGTGAGTAGCGCGGACTCGACTACAAGTCCCGCCCCCGCTGCGGCCCCGACGGCCGCAGAGCACCAGAGCGTCGCGGCGGTGTTGAGGCCGCGGACGTTGAGGCCTTCTTTCATAATCGCGCCCGCGCCTAGAAAGCCGATGCCCGAGACGACATACGCCATGACCTGCGTCGACGCCGGTCCAGCCAGACGGATGCCAAAATCGACAAACGCCGCCGCGCCGACCGCGACGAGGGCATTAGTGCGCAGCCCTGCCGATCGCTGGCGATACTGGCGCTCAGCGCCGATCAGCGTGCCGAAGACGAAGGCCGCAGCGAAGCACACAGCGCTGTTGGCCAGCGCGAGCACATCAAATGTCTCGATGAAGCGCATCGGCTGGTTAGTCCGGGCAGGCCGCTCCTACCCAACATTGACGGGTCCCGGCGAGACCACGCCAAAATCGAATCTCCGCCAGCCGGCCCTTGTAGACTTAGCGGCGTCAAATTTCTAACCACACGCAGTAGCTCGCGTCGAGCATTCCGCTATGAATGTTGCGCTGCGACCTGCAGCAAAATCAGTTTGATGCTGCAGAATCAATTGCATCAACGTCCGCTCTCCGCCCATTGCTCCCGATCAGGACGCGACGAAGAGCATCAGATCTCCGGTCTTTCCGGCGTCTCGGCGGACGCCGCGAACCGCCCTCGGCTGCGGAGGACGAAGCGCACATTCCTTGTTGCTGAGGTCGCTGGCATAACGCAGGTCTTGGTTGTCGTGCCCGCTCTGATTCGATGAACTCGGTGGGGCATCATCGAAGGACTTCCAGATCAATCAACAATGACCGCATTTCCATTTCGTAAAGCTCACTTTATCGGCCTTGCCGGCGTGGGCATGAGCGCGACCGCAGTCCTGCTGCGCGATAGCGGCGTTGCCGTAAGCGGCTCTGACGAAGCCATCTATCCGCCGATCTCGCACGTGCTTGCGCGTGAGAAATTAGCGTGCCGGACGCCTTATGAGGCGCAGAATATTCCTGATGACGCCGATCTTATCGTCATCGGCAAAAACGCGCGCTTGGTTCCGAACGAGAATGATGAGGTGGCGGAGGCTTTCGCGCGTGCCGCAAGACCCGGAGGGCCGAAAATCCTGTCCTTCGCCGAAGTGCTCGCGCTTCTATCGCGTGGACACGAAAATATTGTCGTGGCGGGGTCGTTCGGCAAAACGACGAGCGTTTCGATGATGGCGCATTGCCTCGTCGGCGCGGGGCTCGATCCCTCGTGGATGATCGGCGCCGTACCGTTGTCGCCTCCTCGGGCGTCCAATGCCGGTACGGGAAGACAATTCTTGGTTGAAGGCGATGAATATCCCTCGTCCAACACCGATAATCGATCGAAGTTCCTGCACTATCGTCCTGCGCATGTGTTGCTGACGCCGCTGTCACATGACCACGTCAACGTCTTTCCGACAGTCGAATCCTATCTCGCGCCGTTCCATCAATTGCTTGATCTGGCGCCGCGCGACGGGCTCATCGTCGCGGCGACCTCAGGCGAACTCAGCGAGCGATTTCTCGCCGGAACGAAACGCGATGTCGTGACCTTTGGCCTCACAAGAGGCGACTGGCGCGCGGAAAATATCGAGTTTGGCGAAATCTCACAATTCACATTGACCGAGCAGAGTCGTGAGGTCGCGCGGGTAGAGACCACGCAGCTCGGCGCGCACAACATCGAGAACATGGTTGGGATCGGGGCGTTTGTGCTGAGCCGCGGCCTTGCCAGTGTCGAGCAATACGCAGCGGGGATGGCGAGCTTCCGCGGCGTGGTGCGCCGGCTCGACCGGAAATCAGATCATACCAGCGTGCAAATCTTCGAAGGCTTTGGATCGTCTTATGACAAGGCCAAAAGCGCGATCGCCGCGATGAAAAAGCATTTTGCGCAGCGTCGCCTGCTTGTCGTGTTCGAGCCGCACACGTTCTCGTGGCGTAACCGCAACAAGCTTGAGTGGTATGACGATGTATTCAACGGCTGTGATCGCGTTTTCATATTCGAGCCGGCGAACCAAGGGGCGGGCACCCATGAGCAGGCAAGTCTTAACGAGATTATGGAACGCGTGCGCGCCGCGGGCGTGGACGCCACGCCGATACATTCCTGCGACGAGGGTCTGGCGAAAATTGGCGCCGAGTTACGTATGGACGATGCTGTGCTATTTCTGACTTCGGGCGATATTGGTGGTTTGATTGAACGGTTGCCGCTACTTGCGGAGAAGCAATACCCGCTTCTTGCTTCTGTGTATGACCGCATCCACGATCGGCGCAACCCCGAAAATAGCTCCTAATCAGCGAGCGTCATCCAGACATGACGGCTGTGGCGTGGACAGGTCGTTTCCGAGGCGGCGCGCTGTACGGGCGGTATTGCTGTTCTGAAACGTACGTGAAGGACACCGAGCGCCAGGTTTGAACTGCTCCCGGAGGGCCGGCTTGCATAGTTGCGCCTCGCGGTGCCCGTTGCACAAAATCCCAACCGCGATCGGCACGCTCCCGCTATCAAAACGGTCTTCGCCTTACCCGGTTCCCGAGTATGCGCGGTCGAGCGCTTTGACCGCCTCCTCCCCGCCGCGCATGGCGTGGGTATAGTGGCTCAGCGTCACCACCGCGTTCTTGTGCCCGGCAAGCTTGGCGACCAGGCCGACCTCCACGCCCTGCGCCTGCAGAGTCGAGATGAAGCTGTGGCGCGCGCTGTGCGGCGTCACTGCCGGCAGCCCGAGGCGCTTCAGCGTCGCCGCCCAATACCGCCGACGGAAATTCCCATAGATGAGCGGGCCGCCTCCGCCCTCACGCGGCAGAGGCCACGCCCTCGCCACGCCCGGCGCCGGGAACACGCGCTCGAGAACGCCGCCTCGTCGCGGGCACCGAACGCGCCAGGCGAGGAGCAGTTGGCGCAAGAGCGGCGACATCGGGATCGAGCGGAGGCCGGCCGCGGTCTTGGTGAACTCGGACAGCGAACCGTCGCGCATCTGAATGCGCCGGATGCGGATGACGTTCGCCTCGAAGTCGACGTCGTCCCACAGCAGCCCGAGCTCCTCGGACGGGCGCGTCCCGGCGAGGAACGGGAAGGCGACGTAGGCACCCTTGTCGAGGTCCTCCCGCGCCGCGGCGAGCAGGCGGGCGACCTCGTCGGGGGTTAGAACGGCTTTCCGCGCCTTGTCTCGCTGCCGCTGGAGGCCGGTCGGCATCGCCGGCGGGCGGAACTCGTGATCCTCGGCGGCGAGCGCGAGCGCGGCTTTCAGAATCTGCATCGCCTTGTTGGCGCAATAGATCGAGACCTCATCGCTGATGAGTTTGTGCCAGGCCCGAATGCGGCGCGTCGTCAGCTCTTGCACCTTCTCCCGGCCGAGGAGTTCGATGGGCTTCGCTTTGGGCGCCGCCCCCTTCCCAGAGACTATGATCGCGCGGCGCGCCTCACCCGGCGGAAGCGGCCCGACGACGTAGCGGGACTGGAACTTGTAGGTCGCGAGCGTGATCGGGCGGACCATGCCGGACTTCGTCTCAAGCCAGGCCGCGACGGCGGCCTCGACGGTTACGGATTTTGGGGAGGAGCTATAGGCCCCCCGCTCATAGGCGGCGAGAAGCTCGGAGCGCCTCTCCTGGGCCTCCCGCTGGCGCTCGAAGAACCGCTGCTCCCTCTCGCCCGTGCGCGGGTTGCGCCAGTTCAAGACGTAGCGGGTCTGCTCGACGACCGAGCCGCCCTTCAGCTTGCGGCGGCGGACGCGGCGGGTGAGATTGATCTTAAGGGTCATCGGAAGGTGGCCGTTTGATCAAAAAGAAAACGAAAACACACCGCGAGAACGCCAACAATTATTCCCATCGCCACGATCGCCATGCTCTGCATGGGTAGCGAAGGTGGGCGTCGGGAGGCTTCCAAAGGTGTCGCCTGGAACCACCGCGGGAACCACAACGCGAACCGCGTAGGAAGAGTGGCCGGACATACGACCGGCTGGAATGCCGCGCCGCGCCGACCACAGCGGGTTGAGGCGACTGCCGCTTCGAAGCCAAGCTTGAGGAGCAGGGGGTCAAGGTTGACGCGACTGCGAAAGGAGGACTCGCCCGATCGGAAGGCGCGGCGAAAAACAGCCGTAACATGTGGTGACAGGTTACCGGTCAGGTTCTCGAGGCTCGGCACATGCTCCCCCCGCCGACTCGCCCACTTCATAACCTTCCAAGGGGAACATGTTACGCATGTTACGGGCGTTACCGAACCTCAGTAGAAGGGTTTGGGCTTGGGCTGCAGGGCCGGGTCATCGGGGTCGCCCCAGTCGGTTAAGGGACGCTGGTAGCCTCGAACTGTCGAGCCGTCCTTCATTTTATTGAGCGATGGCCCCTGCCAGCCGAGCTTGCGCATCACTGCAGCCAGTCGTTTCGTGTGAAACTGTTGCTGGCGACTGGGCTCAAGCCCCAAGGGGAACTCGAGGAGATAGCTCGACGCGACGCGCGCCATTCCGGCGACCTGGTCCAGGCTGCTGGGATGCAGATTTGACAGAATGTCGAGCCAGGGGCCGTCCTCGAGTCGCGCTTCCTGCTCGATTTCAGCGACCGGCCATAGCTCTTCGGGCAGGACCAGCGACTCCCCCTTCTCCTCCCCAATACGCCGCCTCGGCGAACAGTTGGTCGTGATCGCGCTGAAGGGCTTCGAGGTCAATCTTGCCGACTTTGACCGGCCAGAAGCGACGATTGCCGGTCATGTCGCGAAGGTACTTGTCGTCGTTGGCCGTGCCGATGAAGATGGTCTGTCGGGGCCGCGACTCCTTAAACCGTGCGTAGGCCGGCCTGCTGTGGTCGGCCGAGCGCGAGGCAAACGCCTTCACTTTCGACGTCTCCGCGCGCGACAGGCCCTCTAGCCCGCAAAGCTCATAGATCCAGACGCCTTCTAGCAGCTCCATCTGCGCCTTTGGGTCGAGCGTCAAAATATTTTGATCGGAGAAGTTCTCGGGGCCAGCGAGGATCTTGATCGCGCTCGATTTGCCGACGCCTTGCTCGCCTTCGAGGACCAGGATGCTGTCGAACTTCGCTCCGGGTTCGCGAACTCTCCGAACTGCAGCGATGAGCACGATGCGGCCGATCGCGGCGTTGAGCGGTGTGGCGTCGGCGCCAAGGTATTCAGTCATCCAGCCATCGAGACGCGACGCGCCGTCCCAGCGGAGGCCGGTAAGATAATCACGGATCGGATGAAACCGGTTACCGATCGCCAGGGTTTCGGCGGCGTCGCGGGTCGGATCCTTCCCGGGATCGAAGCCAAACTGTTCGATGATCATGTGGCGTAGGGCGGAGCAGGCATCATCGCTGAGGCTGCCCTGATACTCTTGGATGAGTCTCCCTTCGATTGTCTTCCGATGCCGGAACAGGTCGTGCGCGAAGCGCAGCTCGAGCCTTTGCATGGCGAGCATCGCGTTGCGCATACTGGGCCGCGGTCGCCCTTCTTTTGTAAGGTCCGGCCAAGTCGAGCTAACGACCGCGAGCGCCTGCTTCGCCTGACGCATCGCATACTCGCTCGGCTTCCGTTTCTCGAGGATCGACTGAGAGACGCCGTGCGCTGGGTTAACAAGAACGCCGGCGATTTGCTCGACCGAACAGCCCATGCGGGCAAGGTCGCACGCGACACGCCACACCACCTCGCTACGCGAGGGGAAGTGAGCGTCCTTTGAGCCGATTGGGTTCGACGGGTCGTCGCCGATCGCTTTCCTTCCTTTGGATGCGCGCGGATGATCGTCAGCAGGATCAGATCGAAGGGTGAATACTGCTCATAGCCATTTTTCGGCAAACGGACCTCGAGCTCGCCATCGTTCCCGGGCGTCAGCCAAACAATGTCGTCAGCGCTAACGTTTTCGAGACCGAGCCCGGCGTCGTCCTTCATGAAGTCGGGTGCTTCGTCCAGGGACCGCTCACTCTCGCCCAGGTGGAATTCGAAGGGCTTTCTTTTTCCAGCCATGGTAGCGCTCTCTCATGCCGAACGCGCGAGGATGATGATGATAGCTTAGAACATTTCGAGGTGGCCATATAAGCAGGTGCTTGAGGGCGTATCCGCAATCGCCCGGCGCAGAGCCCGCTCATGTACACGCCTGCTCCTCAATCAAGGCGAGCGCCTCGGTTCCACCTGACCTCGTCCGACCCCACGTGGTCGGTGGTCTTTCGGCAGACGGTGGGAGGTAGACGCCCGGTCCGTTAGGGCGCTCGCGCGCGCATGCGCGCGTGGATCATAGAGAGTGTAGAGGGGAGGCGCCTCATCGTCCTCATGCGGCGCACGCGCGCGAGACGATTGATAGTCATGAGAGTTCGAGCTGAGCAACTTCTTCGGCAAGGCACGCATCCGCCTGCTTGCGCGTCAAGCGACGTCGCCCGGGCTGCATCATGCCGAGAATTTGTCGCGCGACCCACCTCTTCTGCGGCTCTCTGTATCGAGTTTGGGCTGAAAGCAATCCTGCGCGATTGTGGTTGAAGCCGTCGCTATCGTCGATGATGTGCGAGCTTATGAAGCCGTGGCACATAAGGACGACGCCCCAGTCCTTCGCAAACTTCGCCGTCAGTTGGCGGGCTTTGATCTGCCGCTCGACGTCGGTCAAAATCTTCCGCCCGAGTTCAAGGAAATAGTCGCGGCTGTCGAGGTCATCGCGCACTCCGCGATCGCGAATGAATGACAGAGAAGCATCCTTGAGATTGGCCATTCCTAAGCGTGCCGGCAATGGCCTCCTCTCGCGTCTCCACCTCATAATCAGTGAGGACGCTTTTTACCTGAGCAAAGGTCTCGTCGATAATCGACCAGAATTCGTCCTCGCTCGTTGGATCTCTCGCGAGGTCGTCATAAAAAGCCATCGGACCCTCCGAAGTTAGACGTGTACGTTCCCCCTATCCGTATCGGTCTCCCGGACGCTTTTACCGTCCGAGCGTTCTAGTGGCTTCGCGTACGGGCCAACGGCCGGCGGCCAGTCCAAAGCTACGACCCCGGACGTTGCGACGGTCGGACGTCGGATCCCTCGCGACATGATCGATAAGCCATCGGACGAACGAGGAATAGGGTCTTAGAGGGACCCTATTCCTGTAAGTTTTACCGAGCGCCCGTCTAGCCCGAACGTTTTGAGCCTGACGCCAGGTCCGAAGACGGGTATGACTGCACTCAAGGATGTGTTTTGCTTCGGTTCATGTCGATCAGGCCGCGGCGCGGCCCGTTGATCATCGAATTATCCAGGACTCCTGATTTTTATGTTTATCTTAGGGTTGAAATTTGCTAAGTTGACATGCGATATCGAAGCGACGGTGGGGTGCCGATGTTCATTCGCGACTACTCAAGACTGAACGCAATCGCTGCGGTGCTTATTGTCGGTTTCCGATTTGGGACTTCCTCGGCGGACGCGGACCAAGCCAACGTCGCTAGTGTAGACAATAGTGATCGGATCGTCGTCCCATACCATTGGAAGATCGAGCACAGAGCCAAAAACCCAGTTGATATCTTCGTGCATCAACTTGGAACGCCGGAGGGGAGGAAGATTATCGCATCCGCACTCTCTATTGTTGGCGTCGATCCAACTGTTGCCGCTATAGTCACAGCAAACGTTCCTCTTCCACGCCTCAACGCCGCCGCCACAGAGAACCGCGGCATAATCGACGCCCCGAGCGGGATGGTTATTTGCAAAGCTGGTCCGCTTGGCGATTTGGAAACAAGTCACGCCAGCTGGAGCGCTAGAATCATTCGCAACGATAAGCAGAATGGCCTTGGGTACTACACTGCTGTCGGAACTAGCCCCGGCACAACCCACCGAATCCAAGGTAATTTCTACGTTGAGTTAGTCAAGCCCGTTGATGACTGGGAACAAAAGTACGGTTGTATGAAGACCGGCGAGCTTGCCTGGAATAAGAGCGGCTGAGGTAGCTCTGGCACGCGGACACTTGCCGAAAGCGTTCTTACGTCGCAGTTTCTCCTCTCGTCCATGCGCGCCAAGCGCCCATCAGAAAACCGAGTGTGAGGAGAGGCCAAAGAATCTGGCCCCAAGACTGAACGATCTGAGGTTCAAAATAATATGGAGAATGGGCGTTAGCGTCATCGGTTTCGCTCATGCAGTGGATTATCTTCTCCGGGCCAGGTACGTTCGTCCAAAGGAAGTCAAAATGCGGACGGGTCGGGCATAATTTTGCTGGAGCGAGGATCAGAAAGTACTGCAGCGATAACACGACCGACAAAACCACGATCGCGACGAATATCACTGCAACCAGCGTTTTTTCGCTTCGCCTGTTTGCGAGCAGCATTGGCGTCTTGCGCTCTGGGTTTTGATTCGCGACGGCGATCCATATCCCGGCAGCGCAGACCATTGCAGCGATCGGCCCGAATAACACCAGATACACCGCGTTCAGCTCAATCGGAATATTATCGCTGAACTTTCCTGTAACGCTTGTCGGCGCTCGCGCTGCCCAAAGCCCCACTATTAAAATCAAGAGGATGAAAGCGGCCAAAACGCTAGCGGGACGCCGTATGAGCTTTTCCATTGTAATGTCCTATCGTTAACGAGGACGAGACCGGGGGCACATCTCCGAATCGTTCGCTACCATCGCCAATAGGCATGGCCTCGGCGGGCAGTGCACCTACAGGAATCGCTTCGAGAAGGGTCGGGAATTGTACCTCGTGACGGCCGGTCCAAGAGGGCACCGAAGGGCGTGTTGCTATTTTCGTATCCGAGTTTCAACGCACTTGAGTTTTAGAGTGTGACCAAAATCACAGTCGGCAGCAAGAAAGTGTGCGCTTTGTGTTGAGGTTGTTACTTGAGGGGCAAGTTCAATGACGGTTGCGACGCCTGCTTGGCTTGAGACGATGCGCCAAATCAAAGGCGTCCAGTGGGCTCCGGGACAAGGGCCAAGCCCAGATATAAGTCGGTGGTTTCAATACATCGCTAGGAACTATCCCGAGACGGGGTCATATTGCAGTTCCGCAATGCATCAGGAATATTTTCCCTGGTGCGGAGCGACTGTAGCTTATTGCCTAGCGAACGCAGGTATCGAGCCGGTTTTCGGCGCTTCGGACACCGAGCGGTTTTTGTGGGCGGAGTCCTGGCTCGACGAGGGCAATCCTGTCGAGACGCCTGAGCCCGGGGACATCGTCGTTTTCGACTTCGGCGCCGGCGACCAGCATGTCACGCTGTTCGAAAACGATTTGGGCAACGGACATTGGGAGTGTCTTGGAGGAAACCAATCGCATCAGGTCAGGCTCTCGACTTTTTCGAAGCAGTTTCTCGTCGGAGTCCGGCGCCCGTCGATGCGGGCGACTTCGCAGGCCCCGGAGGTGGCGTTCGGCCTTCCGGGCGCACGGTTCTCGAACTGCGTCGGCCTCGTCCTGGAGTCGGAGGGCGGAAACGACGACGACCCCCGCGACCCGGGGGGACGAACCTCACGAGGGATCACACAGCGCGACTGGGATAGATGGCGCCTGACGCGCCCTGGGTTGCCGGTGGATGTCTTCCAGGCACCGCAGGACCAGATTCTAGCGATCTATCACGACGACTACTGGGACGCGGTCGAAGGCGATCAGCTTCCTCCGGGCGTCGATTACGCCGTTTTCGATTGCGGCGTCCTTAACGGCGTCGCCACCGCCGCCGAAATCCTTCAGGCCCGGTTGGGCGTCAAGGTCGACGGCGACATCGGGCAAAAAACCATCTCGGCCTGCCTTGGGGCTGACGGCGCGACGCTCATCAATCACGTTTGCGACGACCGCTTGCAGCGCATGCAAGCGCTCGCCGGATGGGCGACTTACGGCAAAGGCTGGACCAATCGCGTCAATCGCGTCCGCGCCGATGCGCTGAGGATGATCGGCGCTACCGTGAGCCCTCCCGAGCCCGCACCCGCTAAGCCCCCGAGCGCGCCTGCGATGAACGACGACTTGGCGCGTCAGATCCTGCAAGAGTTGAAGCAATTGGGGGATCGCGTCCCCAACATGAAGGACGTCCTTGTGCAGACCCAACAGGCCGCCGTCCAGTTGGCGCCAGCGGATCAGGCGGCGCTCGTGCGCTCGGTCCAGCAAGCCCTGACGGATGCCCTGGTGACCGCCAAGACTCAGGGAGCAGTCGCCGCGCAGGTGCCTACCCAAGACCAGATCAATCCGATCATCGGCAAGCTGACGGCTCTGACCAGCGCACCTGCGGCGGCCAAGGCGGGAACGACTCCCAGGGAAGCCTTGGGGCAAGTCAACGGAGCGCTCGGCCAAACGATCGGGAATCTTCTCGATGGCAAGAAGAGCGCGATCGGAGTCATCGGTGCCGCCGCGACCAGCATTCTTAGCGCGGCGCCCAGCGACACCGCCGTCGGCCAGTTCGCGGCAGAGGCAGTGAAAATTTCGGGGCTGACAGCGCCGGGAAGCACCTTCCTCCCGCTGTTCCTGGCCCTCGCCGCATGGGGCGTGCTGGGCAAGATGGAGAAATGGAACGCGGCGAGCGCGAGCAAGAGCTAAGTTAGAGCTGGATGAATTGAAATAGATTTTGTCGCGTAGTCTCATCCGGGCGCAGGAGGCGGACGCGACCAGGATGGACCGTTGCACTGCGGGAGGACGAGCATGGAAAAACTGCCATTGCAGCGCAGGGCCGGGCCGTTCTTTTGGAGCCTCATGTGGATCCTGCTGGCTCTGGGCCTGACTTCCTGGGCCCTGAACGCGTTTCTTCATCCGGGGGCGAAGGGCTGGATCGGAGGGCTTCCAGACGCGACGACCCGTGGCGGCTGGCTTCTCGGCATCGGCGTTTGGGCCGGCCTCGTCGGGCTCTGCGCGCTCCTGCTCAAGCTCGTATCGAATGCGCCCGATCTTCTTCAGGTTCTCGGCGCAATGTGGCGGCCGATCGTCCTGACAGCGGCCGCCGCCTACTTGTTGTTCTCGAACGATCAAGGCCGCGAACTCGGCAACAGTCTGATAGCCGAGGAGCGCAACTGGCCATTTTTCCTTCTTTTCCTGGCACTGATCTATTGGGCGGCCAACAACTGGCACACGGCGCGGCTCGGCTTGCGAGGCGCCGTCAAGCGCCACGCCATCCCTGTTCCCGACGGCGATGAAACGTGGCTGTTCTGGCCGCCCCGCCTTCTCGGGGTGTGTGCGCACCTCTTCGCCGCGATCAATTTGTCACTAGCGGCGGCGAACCAGCCTGAGTTCGCGAACGCCGGACGCTGGCTCGTGGCCTGGACTGCGCCTTTCGCCGTCCTGTTCGCTACAGGGCTTGCCTGGATTCTCGACCGCCTCCTGATGTCGAAAAGGAAGTCCCTCGACAAGACGACGTTGACCTATGTCGCCGTCGCGGCCTTTGCGACCATCCTACTCGGAGGCATCGCGAGCGTCGCATTTGTAGTCAAATCGCCGCCGGCCGGGTTTGTGCACGGGACGATCTGGATAAGCGCCTCAGCGATCACATACCTGATCCTGATCAGCTTCATTCGGCGCAGGAAACCGCTCGGGCCCAACGCATCCAAGGCCGCCAGGATCGCGGACGACCGACGCGAGAACCGCGAGATTTCCATCTTCACAATTGGACTATTCATCATAGCATTCGCGTTCGCCTTCGCGACGTGGATAAGCCCGACAGCGGTCGGCGGCATTTTCGGCTCTATGGTGGTGGCCTACTTCGCCCTCGGCGCGATCCTCGCCGTTGTGAACGCCATCGAAGCTGCGATTGTCTGGACTACCCGGGAAGGCTGGTTTGGCGCCTCGGCGCGGCCGCGCGTCGTGGGCCGCTATGCGATCGCCTTCGTGCTAGGCCTTGGCGTGTTCAATGCATGGCTGCATCCATTCCACCGGGTGCGCCTCTGCGCCGGGAAATGCGAGGCGCCGAAGTCGGCCGCAGCCTTCCCGGCGTCGGCTAAACTCCGGCCGACTGTCGCCGAAGCGGCAGCCACCTGGTACGAGCAGGCCGAGCCCGCCTACCGGAAGGCGAATGGTGAAGGCCGAGTTCCCATGGTCATTGTCGCAACGGCCGGCGGAGGAATCCGCGCAGCCTACTGGACGGCGACGGTTCTCGATAGGCTTGAGAGCGGTTTCACAAAAGAAGGAGGCTTGCGTCCCTATCTCTTCGCCATCAGCGGCGTTTCCGGGGGGAGCGTCGGCGCCGTCGCATTCGACGCGGCTCTTGCGGCGCGTGACGAGGGCGAGTGCGCCGGTGCCGCGGCGTGTCCGCGCGCAACGACATTCCTCAAGGCGGATTTTCTCGCACCCGCCCTCGCCAGCCTCGTGTTCGTCGACACGCCCGCCAGCTTCCTGCCGGACTTCGGCCACGGCGACCGCGGCGCGGCTCTCGAGAAAAGCTTCGAGGATGCAAGCGGAGATAAGCTGACGCGGCCTTTCCTGAGCCTGTTTCCCTACAAGGCGGACGCAGTCGGCAACGAGGCGGGGCCCTGGCGCCCGATCCTCCTGCTCAACGCGACGCACGAGGAGACCGGCAAGCGAATCATCACCGGCCATGTCAAGATCGAACGCAACGTATTCATCGACAGTCTGGACGCGCTGGATCTCCTCGGCGACGATGTGCGCGCGAGCACCGCCGCACACAACAGCGCGCGCTTCAGCTACGTCTCTCCCGCCGGCGATCTCGGTGGTGACCGGGGCTCGGTGATCGATGGCGGATATTTCGAGAACTACGGCGCTCTGACTGCTCTCGAAATCGCTCGCGCCGCGAGCTATGAGCTAAACGTGGTGAGAAACAAGAGCCCTAAAGTCAGGCTGGTCATCGTAATGATCAGCAGCGATCCGGGCCTGCAGGAGGCCCACGAGCTGGTGCGGATCAACGAGGGCAAGCGCAGCGGAAAATGCCTGGTAAGTATCGCCGAACGCGAGGACTCTTCGGGACAGTCGGCGAACTATCTCTCGACGAATCGGGGCGAGGTGGAAAACGCTTGGCTCAACGAGTTCTGGGCGCCGTTCGAGGGTGTCATGAAAGTCCGCGAGGCGCACGGAAACAGAGCTGCAGCCGAGCTCGCCGTCCAGATCTGCGCAGAAGTTCCAGAAAGGGCATCCGCAAGCGCGTCGCAGCCGTCAGCGACGTCCGCCGCGCTGCACACCCTGCAGGCGCAAGTCGCCGCCGCGCTCGCCGAAGCGAAGAACGAGAGCGTCAAAGATTCACCAGCGTTCGCAGCGAGCTCCGAAGACCCGTATTTCGCCCATTTCGCGATGTGCACGGTGGACGATAATGGGCAGCACCCGGTCCAGCCGCCGCTCGGCTGGGTTCTGTCTCGGAAGACGGAGGAGGGGATCGGCACGCTTCTCACGCAATGCGGCAACGACGAGCAGCTGAAAGAGCTGAAGGAGGCGTTCGGAGTGCGCGCGCAGCAGGCAGCAGGAGACTGAGAACAAGTGACGCCATGTCAGACGACTAGAGCGTTCGGTGTTTAAGTGTGGGCATAGCCTGGATTGCGGAGATAGTTAGCGCATTCGCCCGGGGAGAACTCGGCGAGAGCGTTTTTGAGGGCCTCCGAGATCGCGTCGAAGGTCCTTGGTTCGGCTTTGCGGACGAGCGCTTTCAGCTTGGCGAAAACC
>Ga0335075_10010602_pt1 | contig 13981 bp, 23 predicted proteins | sample Lox_Sample_24_FD_206723 | JGI IMG/M metagenome (GOLD analysis project Ga0335075, IMG submission 206723) | Soil microbial communities from Loxahatchee National Wildlife Refuge, Florida, United States - Lox_Sample_2.4 | ecosystem: Environmental > Terrestrial > Soil > Wetlands | place: USA...
GCTCTGGGGTCAAATTGCCCGGTCGACCCGGGAGTGCTTTTCCCGTCATTTTTGACCAATTTTCTCCGGATGGGTACAGAGCTTCTTCACACGGATCCGAATATTTAGGAGGATTTACCAAACTTCCAATAGTATCTCTGACGGAGCTTCGAAAATATGGCTGAAGAATGACTGCCCCAGCAATAATACCAACTACTATTAAAGCTTCCCAGTTCCCAAAGCCGCTATGTCGAGGGCTGGAGTGTGGCCTTAATGCATGCGAAGAAACCAAATTGAGTTTAAAAGTTCTTGTCTGAATACTAACAAGTCTCTTAAGCTGGGAATTCAGAGGCTTGACGGCGCAAAAACGCGCAGAAATAACTTGATGGCGTACGGAAGAGCTATGCGCAATGGCACAGTATTGTCGGAGTGTTTTATAGGGCAGAAAGGAGGTGATGCTACGACGGAGGGAGGTCTTATAGAGCGGCTGAAGTAGAATTCGGGGAGGCCGGCAGCTTGGGCAAACTCGCTGTATTCGGAATAGATTATGTGTTGTTGATTGAAGATGAAGTTGGATGAAAGGCACAATGAGCGGGCCTATTACCGCTGGCATGAGATGGGCTATTAGATGTCTAGAAGCGACGAACTGTCATCATGTCCTGAAATCAAAGATATCCTTCGTATTCCGCGCTGTCCTGCATTCTGATGCCGGACGTTCCGCTAAATGCGTCATTATCCTTGGCGTACGGGAGCAGAAAGAAATTTGGCGTGGGGTCCAGAGACTGGCTGAAATGGAGCAAAGGGGATATAAATTCGGTCATCATGGCACATTAGTGTTATTGGCACTTCAATGGAAGTATTTATGTAGCCGGTTACAATCATAAGTAAAGAAAGTACATATACTTGGACAGAGTGCGATTACTGTGCATTGGGTCACTTTTGTTTTCTAGGACCGGTAACCACGCGTCCTGGCGCGTATAATTCCCACGGCTTCTCCATAGCAAAACAACTGCCACTGTAGTATAGCAACAACGGCAGGACCATGTCTTCCTCTACAACCCCTCTTGATAGCAGTGCCAAAAGGTCGGGCTCTAAGAGTCGCCGGCCGACATCTCGACCCACGACCCCTTTACGCCCATCGTCGCGATCATCATTGCGAGAGTCTGGCAAATCTAGCATCATTGGCGCATCGGACGCGCCTCTCGAATCATTCGAACCGGCTTTCGCGGAGTTATCGGACTCAATGGCGGATTTGGAGGCCAATTTCATGCATTTGCAATTGATGCATGAGAGCTTAGCCAGATTCAGCGAGAGCTTCGCCAGTTTCTTATATGGGTTAAACATGAATGCTTTCTGCGTAGATTTTCCGGAGGCAAGTGACGAAGGACAACTCCTCTAGACCCGACTAATACCTGCATGCATTAGGCTCCAATTCCAGATTCGTTTCGTCGAGCTCGACAACAAGAAGAACAGCTTGGTATGGATGATCTCAACATTGAGTAAACTACTATTAACTTGAGGCAAGGCCGCTCTACAAATTCAGAGAAATATCATGGTGGCGATATCGATGGCGAGACAACGTTTATGTAGGTTCGACTCTGCTAATAAGGAGCTAGGCTGATGTTGGACTTCATTAGGACAACAGATACTTCCTTCGTTGACAATCCACCTGCGTCTTCTAAAGCCACCCCAAAATTCTCCACTCCTGCTCCAGCTACACGAATAGCTGGATCATCGAACCGAGGTGGCGCTGGGCCCGCTGCACGGGGAGGGGTGGCTCGAGGAGGATTTCGCGGGACTCGTGGTAGCGGGCTAGCACGCGCAAGGGGACACAGCATCAAATAAGAGCTTGCAAAGCTGTCGTGATTCGGCGTCCTACCTGTAGCGTCAGGTCCAATGTGACCAGCTTCTGGGATCTCAAATACAAGGACCTCAAAACATCCTTTCTGTCGCGTAGTCGCACCCGCAGACGATGCTCATGTTGTCGCAGCGGCTTCGACTTCCTGAGCAGCCATCATCTCAACATCCATATCGACGACAGCTCCTTGTGAGGTATGGCGTGGCCCATTATCCGTGCGTAAGCCAATAGCTGCCTCAGCCTCTCTCTGTGTATATGGCTCATCCTTCAAGGCCTTGACTCTGTAGCTATAGATTTAGTATCTGGTTCTAAATTATGAGTCATACTGTCAAACTGACCTTCTCTTATGGTTTTTCCCTTTCCTGTGTGTCACAAGGCTATTCTCCCCTTCAAACCACTTAGCGCATTCAACGCAATACCATTGGCCCAAGCCCGGCAGGTCCTCAGCGACCTTGGAATCTTTGTGTTGTGCAAGGTGTTTCGGTGATCGAATATCTGATATGATCTGGTCAATGTCTCTGCAGTCCCCAAAGGTCAACTATCACTGATGCTGCGAGCAATGACCTGTCCCAGAAGAGGCACGTGAGGGGCTTTGGTAAAGCAATGGGATTTTAAACGCACCTTGTCCGACGTCTTGTTTTCATTCGCGTGGATTTCTGTGGGACACCCATGATTGCAGACCTTGTAGTTGAATTTCCCGCCCTGAGAGATTTTTGACGTTCGTAACGAGTCTCCAGACCAGAAAACTTTGACGGATTAGGCTAGGGCCCAGCGGGCTAGAGGCGAAAGAGAAGTCTCCAGACCGAAAAAACTTTATTGTTTTTCCCAGGCAAAATTGGGCCGGAACAACAAAAGGGTCTCAATTATGGCCAGGGTTATCTGGATCAACAAGAAATTACAGTAGCACGAGCAGAGAACGTGGGACTCAGCCTCGGGAGAGTCGCAGAAAATCGGATGGGACGTCACAGCCGCGGTAATATAAAGTCTTCTGTGAGCACTCAGATGAGATTAAAAGTGTGCTGGGTATACTGTAAAAGCGTATTACTTTGCTATCCTTTAAAACAAAGCTTTGCCTCTACTTTTTTTCATTTTTCCTCACCTTTTCGTTCAGCTTCACAATCGCGGGGTGTCTGCTGTTCCGGTCCGACTAACTGGACCGGTTCATCCATGAATAAGCCAAGCTGGTTGACTGGACTGGGTTTGGGTTCGTGAATCGTCATAATAACCGACTGGTCCGGAATAGAGCTAAGTTGATTGGCCGACCATTACCGAGAGATACCTATATCGCGCTCGACCGGGATTGAGCTCTTCTCTCTCCCACTTCCACCATCCTCCACCACAACATCACGTCACCTCATAATGTTGGCCTCACGACGACTGATTGTTGCCGCCCAGAGGCGAGCAATTGCTCCTCTCAGCATCCGTGGTATGGCTACTGTCGGCGATGATCCTCTCAGTAAGAAGGTGAAGATGAACAACTGGGAGGAAAAGAGCTTTATCAACTACAAGCGTATGTCTGAAAACCTGGCCATTGTCCGACAGCGACTCAATCGACCTTTGACGTATGCCGAAAAGGTCCTCTACTCCCATCTGGATGATCCCCATGGTCAAGAGATTGAGCGTGGTGTGTCATACCTGAGACTACGGCCTGATCGTGTTGCGTGCCAGGATGCCACTGCTCAGATGGCTATTCTCCAATTCATGTCCGCAGGCATTCCATCTGTCGCAAATCCTACAACTGTACACTGTGACCATCTTATCGAGGCACAGCTTGGTGGTGCAAAGGATCTTGCAAGAGCTCAACAAATCAACAAGGAAGTCTATGACTTCCTTTCATCTGCCTGCGCTAAATATGACATTGGGTTTTGGAAGCCTGGTTCAGGTATCATCCATCAGATTATTCTCGAGAACTACGCCTTCCCTGGCGGCCTCCTAATTGGCACTGATTCTCACACGCCTAATGCTGGTGGCCTCGGCATGTGTGCCATTGGTGTCGGTGGTGCCGATGCTGTGGATGTCATGGCGAACTTGCCTTGGGAGTTGAAAGCGCCGAAAATCATTGGTGTAAAACTAACTGGCTCAATGTCGGGCTGGACTGCACCAAAGGGTATGTCATTGTTACTAATTCTGCCTTATCTTACTGACTTTCTTATTAGACATTATCCTGAAAGTTGCTGGCATCTTGACGGTTAAGGGAGGCACTGGTGCCATCGTCGAATACCATGGACCCGGTGTTGACGCCATATCCGCCACAGGCATGGGAACAATTTGCAACATGGGAGCTGAGATTGGTGCCACAACTTCTATCTTCCCCTTTAATGACAACATGTACGATTACTTGGTTGCCACCAAACGCAAGGAAATTGGAGACTTTGCAAGAGTTTACGCCAAGGAGCTAAGGGAAGACGAAGGAGCGGAATATGACCAGCTTATTGAGATCAATTTGTCGGAACTTGAACCCCATATCAACGGGCCCTTCACCCCAGATCTTGCGACACCCATTTCTAAGTTTAGCGAAGCTGTCAAAACGAATAACTGGCCTGAGGAGATCAAAGTTGGCCTCATTGGTTCTTGCACAAACTCTTCATATGAGGACATGTCCCGAGCAGCTTCTATCGCTCGTGACGCTCTGGATCACGGCGTCAAGGCAAAGTCTTTGTTCACTGTCACCCCTGGTTCGGAGCAAATTCGTGCAACCATTGAGCGCGATGGGCAATTGAAAACTCTGGAAGAGTTTGGTGGATTGGTTTTGGCAAATGCATGCGGTCCTTGCATTGGCCAGTGGGACCGCAGAGACGTCAAGAAGGGCGAACCTAACACAATCATCTCATCATATAACCGAAACTTCACTGGACGTAACGACGCTAATCCTGCAACCCACTCTTTTGTTACATCTCCAGATCTCGTCGTAGCTATGACCATTGCAGGTACTCTTCACTTTAATCCTCTCACCGATAAGCTTAAGGACAAAGACGGAAACGAGTTCCTTCTGAGCCCTCCGTCGGGAGCCGGATTACCATCTAGAGGCTATGACCCTGGCCAGGATACCTACCAGGCGCCGCCCGCTTCTCGTGATTCCGTCGGTGTTATGGTCTCACCTACTAGCGATCGTCTCCAAGTTCTCGAGCCATTCAAGCCCTGGGACGGTAAGGATGCTCTGGATTTACCTATTCTCATCAAGACTAAGGGCAAGACAACAACTGATCATATTTCGATGGCTGGCCCATGGCTTAAATACCGTGGCCACTTGGACAATATTTCAAACAACATGCTGATTGGTGCCATTAATGCTGCGAACGGAGAGGCGAACAAGGTCAAGAACTTCACCACAGGTGAATACGATGCTGTGCCAGCAACCGCCAGAGACTATAAGAAGAAAGGTATCCGGTGGGTTGTCATTGGGGATTGGAACTACGGCGAGGGCAGTTCCCGGGAGCATGCCGCGTTGGAACCAAGACATCTTGGTGGACTTGCTATTATCACGAGGAGTTTTGCACGTATTCATGAGACCAATCTGAAAAAGCAAGGAATGCTACCGCTTACTTTCGAAAATCCAGATGACTACGACAGGATAGACCCTGAAGACAAGGTATGGTTGCAAATTCCTCACACGCCAATTACATTCTAACTTACATTTTCAAGGTTGATCTCATGTGCACACAACTCGAAGTTGGTAAGCCTCTGATCATGAAGGTGCACCCGAAGAATGGTGGTGAGCCGTTTGAAGTTAAGCTATTGCACACATTCAACGCTCCTCAGATTGAATGGTTCAAGAACGGAAGTGCTTTGAACACCATGGCCAAGGCGAATGCTTCTTAGATGGGTAATCTGGTGGAGGGAGAGGGAGAGAATTTCTGTGTCTAAACCTGGAGCCTGTTGTAGTTATTATGCGTCATGTCTTTCCTCCTCTGTTCTTGTGCGCCACACGACACCACGAGTGGGTCAAATGCCATGTCTTACAGCTGCCTTGAAGCTTTTGTAGATGCCAGCATGTGTACAATGCCAACTGTCGACCCATAGAATCATTGCAGCCGTTGTGTGATGTTGCATATTCTAACAGCTGTATGTACAGTATAGAAAGGGCGTGGGGGATATGTGAGGCCGCTATCATTTTAGCCAATTGCCTGGTTAGGCTTGTATCTAGGGCGTCGCGCTTTCGGCGTTACATTTCGGCATTTAGCGTCACGAAATCGTTATCCGAAAGTTTCTGAAGACACGGCATGTTGGTCTCTGCATCGACCTGAAGATTCAGCATGTTAATCGCGTGCAGAATGGTTTTCCTCATCATTGACTGATACAATAATTCATCACCTTGACGTCCATCGTAAATCCAGCGGTACTGCGGTGTTCGTCATGGCTCCTACGTTTCCGCAATTCAACGTTGCCCATATTCGGTCATATATGTTCCGACTGCCTCTATTCACACGCCTGGTTATCTCCATCATAATTTTCTTCTGGATTGCAAGTGTTCAGTCGTTCTGGGACGTACAGAAATGGGGGGCCTTGATTCCAAAAGAGGTCGGGTTGAGCTCGTGTGAGTAACTTGGATGTATAATCCCTGGACCAGCGCATTAAGCTTACCGTTCCCGGCCTGTACAGTGTACCGCACGAATACCTTTCCCTTAATACACACGGGATTCCTGCATGCGCTGCTGAATGTCATTGCTCTCACACCTTTGCTGGAGCGATTCGAAGCTGAGCATGGAACTTTAATGTCTCTCCTGTTATTTTTTGGGCGTACGTAGTTGCATCCATCACCTCCGTATCAGATCTAATCATACATCCAGCGCTATCGACGATACCCGCAATCATGTATACATTCTTAGAGATGGTGATTCTCCGTGGGAATTCTGCCATATTGGGAGCCAGGTTAGGGTGCGAGTATCTGTTCGGGAGAATTTCCGCTAATTCGAGTATTTAGCATATGGGTCTTCATGCTACTTGGAATGGAAGCAATCAAGACATATCGAGCAAATCCATACTTTGAATTAGGGACGACACGAATTCCAACATGGACTACTCCCTTGATACTTGTTCTATTTGTATTTGTTCTTATACCACATACAAGCTTACTTGGCCATCTCTGTGGTCTTGGCGTTGGATATCTATGTCAGTCTTAGTTCCTTGTTGATTTATTAGGCTGATGATGTTAGTTGGCCTTGGATATCTTAAATTTCTAGCTCCACCCGAAAGAATCCTCCGCTGGATTGAAGGCAAGATGAACCTGCTTGGACGACTACCCCACTACGTTTCAGTAGATCAGAAGACCTATGGGAGATTTGGGGTTCTGCCTTCGGTAGCCTCGACGGCAACCGTACCTCCTGAGAGCAACGTGCCCATGAGTTATATTGGAAGTACCCAACGTTTAGGCCCCTAAGAACTTTTGTAAATAGAATTTGAGGGATTGAGTTGAACTTCAGGATTGGATGGCATTAGCAAGGCGCATTTTGGGCCGCACATTCATGTAAAGGCCTTGATAATTTATCCCTGATGGGATGAGACTACGAATCTGTAATTTATACCAAGATAGAATTATGCACGCAAAATTAGTCTTGAAGTTCTGTGGTCTGAATCGTAAATTCCTCGAAAGATTAAGTCGCTTGATCCGAAACACGAACTCCAAAACTCCCACACCGAACGAGGTGCCGTCGGAGTTCGTGGATTACAGCGTGTCACTTCGAACAGGCGGTATGCCGTTGCTATGTATATATCCCATCATAGCTCTTTGAAAAGCGGTGCTTACAAGTTTTCAGCTTCGGCCCTCCTTTTGCGCGGAGATCCTCGTCTACGGAAGCTTCCTCCTTATATTTCGTTTCTCTGCATTATTATCGGCGTTGCATGGCTTCTCCTCCTACCGTTAAACGAATACTCTCGAAGAACTTACGTATCAGAGAACGCTCTCTTGCCTGGCCAGGTCCATACCTATTTTGCGGGTAGCGATCAGAATGTTTTCCGAGGACTCAAGCACGAAGTTGATGCGTTAGGTGACAAAAGCAATGGAGAGTCAGTGATTTATGTTTGCCCCAGAACTGTCAATGGTGTCAATTGGCTCATAGTCCTACAGAGTAAACGAAAAGCTTGAGGAAATCTTCAAAGCCTCGGGATTGAAGGTGGCACGCCAACAATACGAATACACAACATCAGGCGTGAAATATGCTGGAGAAAATGTATATGCTATTCTTCATGCCCCCCGGGGAGATGCTACAGAAGCTATCGTGCTCGTTGGAGCATGGAAGAATATGAAGGGAGAACTCAATCGCAGTGGGGTAACATTGGTATTAACATTGGCCCGATATTTTAAAAGTATGTGCCTCCTGAGGACGGGTAGACTGGCTGCTGACGTTCCTAGGATGGTCATTATGGTCGAAAGATATCATCTTCTTAATCACTCCAGACAGTCGGGCAGGTCCGCAGGCATGGGTTGACGCCTACCACGACGCGCACTCAATTCCCAATGTTGCCTCCCTCCCCCTCAAAAGTGGTGCACTGCAAGGTGCAGTGGTTATTGACTACCCATTCGACCACCGGTTCGAGTCCATACATATTGTGTATGATGGTATCAACGGTCAACTTCCAAATCTCGACCTGTTCAATACAATCGTTTCCATTGCAAGCGGCCAGATGGGTATCGGGGTCACGCTCCAAGAGATGTGGGCACATACAGACAGCTATGGGGATCGCCTACATACGATGCTGCGGGGTATGCTCAGGCAAGGCCTCGGCCATTCATCAGGTCCCCATAGCAGTTTCATTCCGTACCATGTTGATGCTGTTACTCTCCAGCCCTTTGGCGATGGCTGGCAAGATGAAATGGCTATGGGGAGAGTGATAGAAAGTACTTTTCGGAGCTTGAACAACCTACTGGAGCATCTTCATCAGAGTTTCTTCTTCTATCTCCTCATGCAAGCGAATCGTTTTGTGAGCATTGGCACATATCTGCCCAGCGCAATGCTCGTGGCCGTAAACTTTACCATTATGGCCATGGCTCTGTGGGTGGAGAGTGGACGGCCTCGAGATGCATTTGCCAAGAATGCTTCACCAACGGAAATCCACGAAGGACAAAAGCCTAAGATCATCACTGGTCCTCAAAATAATAAAGCCCTGGTTTCTGCACAATCTTCCGGCCTGGAGGAGCGGCATCTGTTCCTTCCGCTTGTCATCGTTGTGGGAGCTCACTTTTTGGGAATTGTTCCTCTTTTCATTTTCAACCATGGCATTGAAACAGTAAGTTTTTTCTAAATAAATACTCGTAGTTAAAATTCCCTAAGAAGTTGCGCTAACTAGCATAGATGCTGCCTCTACTGTTTGGGGTCTTCACATGCGTTAATTGGGCGCTACCCCTCATTGCTTCGGCCATCATCGTTCGCTCCTTCGAGCTTACCACCCAGCAGTATCAACTTATGAAATCATTCTCACTGCTGCTCTTGGGGATGTTTCTATCATCTTTGGCGACTTTGAACTTCTCACTTGCCCTATTAGTGGGCTTGCTTGCCGCCCCTCTGACCTATGTCCAACCGTTATCAGGACAACCTGTTCTCCTTGTCTTTGGCATCATTCTAAATGCCTTGGCTCCGACAGCTACTCTATATGTGGGAAGCTTCTACTGGAACATTCCTGTCGGGGAGATTCTCCAGGAAGCAGCTTTTGGTTGGAATGTGTGGGGGATGAATACCCAAGTTGTCGTCTGGTGCGTATGGTGGCCTGCGTGGCTCATTGGGTCCATTGTGTTACTTGGGAAGCCACGAGATGTGTTGTAGGGGAGAAATTTCGACATATTGCACATGCACACCATGCATCAAATAAGAATATGAAACACAATATAGAAAACTCTGCCTTAGTTGCATAGATGCCGTCCCATTTTCAGGTAATCCAGTCCGTTTGAAGACGCTTTTCTAGTGCGCATGCCGATGCTATCTTACACCACGCTATGTAATAGAATACCTAGACGCCACTTATAGCCTTGTTAAGCTGCCCATACGTCTTGCCCAACAGACTCAATCCAGTTGCCTAATTGGTTGACGCTCGAATCCCACTCTCTTAGCCTTAATCGCATGTTGTCGATTTGCTTCATATCCAATACCTTAGGCTGTACCCAGTTGATGCGAGCAATCCTGTCCACCTGATCTATACTCCCACGGAGCAAGCCCAAGCTCAAGGCTTTCATTATGAGGTGCTCGATTTCATCAGGTCTGACCTTAGTTTCCTCAGCTATTGTGCGGAAAGACATTGCACGATCATGCGGCGGTCGGCGGAAGACCGTCTCCGTTAGAGCCGCAAGGTAAATCTTTTGCCGCAATGCATCCTTGTGTTCAGCAAGTAGTGGATTTTCCGAGATGTGACCCGCAAGAACGTCATAAGCTGCCAGATCACCCCGATTAAACGCAAACAGAAGATTACTGAGCCATGCATCTTCTTCCAACAAGGAATTCAGTATGGGATGAAGGAGAAGCTCGCCGAAATTGTAGATGGAGTTTGAAATAAGTGCAGCAATGCTGAGTTCATATGCTCGACTTCTTCGCTCAGTAGGAGTAAGATCATTCAGATCAATACAGGCAAGGTAAAGGAGTGCATTTCGGTAGTACGATGCGAAGTCCAGTTTTGACTGCTCGTGTTAGCTGATTTTGGATGAATAGATGGCTGCCCGTACCTGATAATATTCTGCGTTGACTCTATAAAATGCAGCGTGAACTATGGTTTCGACAGAGTCAAAAGAATCCAAAATCTTCTCGGCCTTATCTAGCTCTTTTCGTGCACCATCCAAATCCTTGAGTTCCAACTTCACTGTGGCTACAGCAACAGTAGCGTAGACATAGGCATCTTGTGAGTTAGGATTGTCAACTTTTGCGGCAACTTTGGTTAGAAATGAAAGACGATCTTGACTATCTGTTCAGAGTTAGCAGCTAGGCCACATGATGCATTAACATACTCGCCTTTGCATTGCGAAGCAGCACTGAGCGCCAGAGTGACAAGCTTAAGTTGGTTGATCTTGTCTGCGAAGGTGAGTATGAAATTATTGTAGAAAGGTAGTCTCTGCGGCGCGCTCTCGGAGTGGTTAAAGAACTCGATCAGGGAGTCAGTCAACTGATGCCATAGCTTGCGCTCCCAGTAGTCTTCGAAAGAGATGAAAAGGTGCTGTAGCTCCGCAGGCGCAGCATCTCTCTGGTCCGCAAGGAAGTCGGGAATATCGGTGTTCATGATAAAGCTCTACTCCAGTCAGGTTCGGCGAGGGTCGTGTTCCGTGCTGTTCAGCCGAAGTTGAGTGTTCGCGTCTACAATATTTGAGGCTCATTTTCGAGCTCCACGGCACTAGCGCGGTCCTGTATTGCCGAACCAAGCTTGCAACCCCGGAAACCCCCTCAACTTCAGAACTTGAAATCACTGAGAGTCATAGTCACAATGCAGAGATCCTGCAGTACAGCCGCTATGGCCGGCCTGTGTGCTGCAGCTAGGCCCAAGAAGAAGATCAATTGCTCGTCTTTGCGATCCCAAATATCGGACATCGCAATCACTCGGACTGGGAAGCCAATAATCAGAACGCAGGGTGGGAGGTGGGTTCTCTCAATTCGTACCGGCTGACCTGACAGCTAACATCATGGTATAGGTCTTCTCTTGGAGGTATTTCATTCTGCTCATGGCAGACTGGACCTGTCTAATAGCCACTGCAGGGCACACGGTGACTGTCTTCGGGGCCACTGGATTTCTAGGGCGCTATATTGTCAATAGACTAGGTACGGAGCATCTTCATCTCCTTTCCAATACAGAAATAGTGTCAATTTAGATCTAACAATCTGCAGCAAGGCAAGGGTCGACCGTCATCGTACCATATCGCGAAGAAATGGCGAAAAGACACTTGAAGGTCACTGGAGACCTTGGAAGAGTAGTATTCATGGTCTGGCTCACTTATGGAATATGAGGGATTCGAGGCTAAACCAATCCAGGAATTCGACCTGCGAAATACTCAGTCTATTGAGGAGAGCGTACGGCATTCCGATGTTGTCTATAACTTAATTGGACGAAATTACCCCACGAAGTCAGTCTGGCATTTTTCTCATGTGCTAGACCTTACTAAGCCATAATTTTAGGAACTTTACTCTTGAAGATGTTCATGTCGAAGGGGCAGAACGCATTGCGGAAGCAGTCGCCAAATACGACGTCGATCGATTCATTCATGTGTCCTCCTATAATGCCGACAAGAAATCGCCATCGGAGTTTTTTAGAACAAAGGTACTACGTACTGTCTCTTTTAGCTAAAGAAATAATGACAGACTGACATGATTTAGGCAAGGGGTGAGGCTGTCGTAAGAGATATCTTCCCTGAGACTACCATCGTGAGACCGGCACCACTGTTTGGCTTCGAAGACCGCTTGCTGCATAAGCTCGCTGGTGTGACCAATCTTTTCACCGCTAATCACATGCATGAACGGTTTTGGCCAGTCCACGTAAGGCGTCGTCTTTGAGTTTCATGTATAACTACTGATATAATCCCAGGCGATCGATGTGGGTCAAGCTTTGGAAGTCATGTTGCAAGATGACAACACTGCATCACAAACCTATGAACTATATGGTCCGAAGAACTACTCAATGGCCGAGATAGCCGAGCTGGTTGACAAGGAGATTCTCAAACATCGCCGACATATTAACGTACCAAAGGCTATTTTGAAGCCAACCGCAGATCTGCTGAACAAGCTTCTCTGGTGGCCTGTTATGTCCGGTGATGAGATTGAGAGAGAATTTATAGATCAAAATATTGATCCCAAGGCGAAGACGTTCAAGGACTTAGGAATCGAGCCCGCGGAGCTTAGCAACTTGACCTTTCATTATCTAGTAAGCCGCAACAGCACAGCTGACTTTTGAATTGAGATACTAATACCATTAAAGCAAGCCTATCGGAGTTCTGCATTCTATGAGTTACCACCTGCGACGGAGCGTGAAAAGCGTGAGGAGAAGAAGTACTTGCATGTTCTCGATGATCAGTAGACATAGCTCATAGTTGTCGATCTTTAGATAGAACTGTATATTTACAGCAGGCCGAATTGAAATGTATATAATACCAAATGATCCAGTATGATGCGATGTTCATAACTGACACAGAGTCTTCCTGATATCAAAAGTATGATCATAATGGCCGTGAACTACATAGAGTCCCCCTTTGTGAGCACCTCGTGTTACGGTTTCCGGTTATTACAATCATGATTGGTGCAGACGGGTAATGACTATACTATCCGACCCAACGTTGAGATTAGAAAAAATCTGCCATTGTGGAACAGCAAGCATCAGCTTACAATGGACAGTAATGTCGAGGACCCTGATGAGGCCCTGTAAGTATCCCATTATTTACAGATAGATTACCCCATTGACCGAACAAACACAGAGTCCTCTCAAACGCAACTCTGGACGCCCTGAAGGAGTTCTATGCGGATCGTGATGCGCGTGAGAAGCTCTTCGAAGATCTCAAATCTGCTAGCCAGGATGAAGCTGGCCAACCGCCCTTGACAATGGACGCTTTCGCAGAGGATTGGAATGAGTCCCAGTTCTGGGTGGGTTGGGTGATTTATCAAACCTCAAAACTGCTGACTGAATGGGGGCAGTATTCCCAGGAGACAGCAACAGCCTTGGCGAAGCAACTACTCGCCAACAGCAACAGCGAGACCACAATTGCAGTCATTTCAGCGCCTAGTGTGTTTGTCCAGCTGAAAAATTTACTTGTATGTACTACTAAGAAGTCCTCGACGTAGCGTAGTGACAGCCATTAATCACGTTACAGGCCACCAGCAAGGAGGAGAAGCCAAAGATTTTTCTGCTGGAATTTGATGAAAGATTTGCTGTCTTTTCAGAATTTATTTATTATGACTTCCATAATCCACTCAAGCTACCATGTAAGCATTATTTGTCTCATCGTGGCAGAATGGAAGATGACTCTTGAGCAGCAAGCATGAAAGGAACCATAGACCACATCATTTGTGACCCGCCATTCCTAAGTGAGGATTGTCAGACAAAAGGTTGAGAAATACACTCAAGGCACCTTTGATACGTCCCGGTCACAAGGCTAATTACGATGTCTCAGCTGCACTGACGGTCCGGTGGCTCTCAAGATTCTGGGGCCTTGATCGTACGGCATCGAAGTCTCTCAACGTGAACAGCAGT
>Ga0335075_10010604_pt1 | contig 13980 bp, 15 predicted proteins | sample Lox_Sample_24_FD_206723 | JGI IMG/M metagenome (GOLD analysis project Ga0335075, IMG submission 206723) | Soil microbial communities from Loxahatchee National Wildlife Refuge, Florida, United States - Lox_Sample_2.4 | ecosystem: Environmental > Terrestrial > Soil > Wetlands | place: USA...
TCCTACGTGCACTTAAACCTAAACACAAACGCCAGACTAATGCAAAGTAAATCTCAAGCAAATGTAATTAAAACTCCATGTCATCATCCCCACCCCCAGAACCATCAGATTCTTCATCATCTCCATCTTCGTCAATTTCGCTTTCCGTCCCACCGTCAGAAGCAGCACTCACATCAACAACCTTTGCACCCCTGCCCACCAATCCACATAATTCCAGTACATCTTCTCTTTTCATGGACCGGAACGCTCGTGTCCGTACTACTTCTCCCCAATTTTCAAAGCACACTTTTCCAGCTCGTCGTTCGAGACCACGTTCATCTGCTTGTCGTGCAGCTGCCCAGACGGTAGGTGCATGGTCGATTGAAAGATCTCTGAATAGTTTTCCGAGACATATTGTTCGTAGACGGGGGATGTTGTATAAATTCGCCAGCACTAAGAGACGGGCGAGAACAGGCATTGAGACTTGCGGTAAAGAGTCTGTGTAGAAGAATGTCAGGAGGGCTTTGATGACTGTGTATGGTTCGGGGAGGACAAGTTGGCCAGTGTGGTATTCTGACATTTGAGCTTGGTGGAGTCGTTTGAAATGTGGCCATCGCGCTTTGAGGATAAGGGTGTGACAGCGAATTATCGGATGTTCGTCTTGTTCTTCTTGGTATACAGTGAGTTGAGAATTGCTCATCTGCGGCGTTACGGTGCCGTCATCATCTTCATCCTCAAGAAACTCGTCATCATCGTCATCCGGCTGAGTGATAATTGAGAAATCCGCAGATTCGTCATCGTCCAGAAGGGAAGCCATATCCTTTGCGATTCCAACGAGAGATTCCTCACTTCTTTTGAAGGCAGCATCCAATCCAGACTCTTGCACCACAATTCCAAAATTCGAAAGATCCACTTCCAACACATGAGAAAAGACATCATTCGCAAAACCACCTCGATACCCAATAAAATATGCCTTTCCACATCCTTCGCCATTGCAATTTCCTCTCACGAGATTCTCCCATACGAAGCCTGACTCTCGAACGACATGGGCTGATTCCAGAATAACCCAATGCATCCTGTTTAAATCCAAACAGTTCACACTTTCATCGTTCTTCCGTCTCGAAGTCGAACTAGAAGGGAACACAGGCATCACAAAGTCTAACAAGACAGGATTTGGCGAAGACGTAATAGGATAATAGAAATGTCCATCTCCCCCAGCAGAAGGAGTGGCTGGCCCAGCAATCCTAGTAAGAGTCCTTGTCGACGTAGGTAAATGCAACGACAATAAATCCTGACTCCGGTTCATTTGTTCCGTCAATCCACCATATATGAAAATCTTCTCGTCGTGATAAAATGCCGTATGGTCATACCTACAATCGAATCTCTCGCCTTTTCTCCATATCATTTTTCGTAAGTCCAAGACAACGAGATCATCAAGCACCTTGCCATTCTCGTTAGTGCCGCCACAGATGTAGAGAAGATCATCTACTAAGACGACAGCAGCGCGAGAACGGGCTTCAGGTGCAGGACCCCGTGGGTGGAATTGCGTCCATGTGTGGGAACGAGTGTTGAAGGCGTAGATGTCGTTAGGATAGGCACGGGCATCTGTTTCGCCGCCATAGATGATGATGATGTGGTTTCTCCAGAGAGCAGCACTGTGACCGCAGCGTTTTGTAGGCGGTGGAGGTGAGTTGGGTAAAGGCGTAACAAGACTCCATACGAAACTTTTCAAGTCGAGACGATACACGCTATTATAGACTACAAATCATTAGTCTTGTATTCTCTGATAGCGAATGGTAGAAAGGATAGGATCTAGGGAGAAAGCTGAATGAGGAGGTTTGTACCATCATCGATATAGCGATCGAATCCACCTATTTAGGTTAATACATTGGATCGGCAATACGGGAAAGTACCAAAACAATAAATCCCATCACCAGGAACAAGTGTGAGACTTGCATTCACTAAAGCAGGAAGTCGTTCCCCTAAATCGATAGTGAGCAATCGGATTTAAATGCTGGATGGGTTATTTGGTACCTGTTGTCTGGTGAACAGTCGGTCGTTCAGATTTCGCAATAGCTTCACTGCCAGGGGGTAGTTGCGCTCCCACTGCGGTTGCTGCGTACAGAGTCATGGATGCTGACAAGGGAGTTAAAGTTGTTGCTGCAGAATGATGAAGATGAGAATCATTTGCGTTTGTTGGAGTTACTGGAGAACTGGATGACATGATATTACCTTCAAAAGATCCCCAACTCTGGTGGAAGCAGCAGTTAGTTGATGGGAGGAAGGTCTCAATGAAAATGAGTGGCTCAGCGATAAAGTGGAGAGAGGGGCTGACAAAAATTTCCTTCACGCAAAACAGGCAGCGTAGGGTTAGGTGATATATCCCACATTTGAGTTTCATCTGCTGTCAAGCGATCCATAGTCGGAAGACGAGGTCAAGTCTCCGTACGACTCTGTTGCAGTACAGGATTAGATGACGATGGATGCCATCCTCAAAGAGTTTGAGAACCTCGAGAAGAATCCGATAAACAAGCCGTTGATATCCTCGATCGATCGCATTATAGCCTTACTCGAGGAGACCAAACACAAGGTCGAAAATGGTAGCTCCTTGATCCCTCGGGAAACAGCTGAGGTTGTTTGTTGACAGTCACTGATCCTTTCTTTGTAGATCCCGCGAATGTTGCATCGCATGTGGCTCTTCTGAAGGCGAAGTACTCCGGTGAAACTTCGAAAATGTTTGATGCCCAAAAGGATTCACATAAAGCCCTTGCAAGCTGCACCAAAGTTCTGCAAAACGTGCGATTTCCTTGGATATTGGCCCAACTGACCGACAGAAATTCAAGGCAGATCCTTCAGCACTCGCTGGTTCCGATGTCGATGGAAAGGAGACGGAAATTAATAATGCTATTGCGATGCATTTGATTAGACAAGGACAGTTTGAATTGGCAGACACTTTCATTCGGGTAATCCGTCTTGCATTCAATTAAGCTTATATGACAGGAATCGGGACTTGAGATCTCTGTAACACTGCAGCAACAGTTTCGGGAGATGTATTATATTGTGCAGGCAATCAGAGAGAGGAATCTGGCCCCAGCTATAGCGTATGCACCACTGTTTGAGAAAACTAACCCGCTTAGATGGGCTGATGGGAAACGTGCACAACTAGAGCAACGAGGCAGCGATCTGTCATTCGATTTACATCGTCTCCAGTTCATACAACTTTTCAATTCTGGGAAAGGTCATCCTGCTCCGCAGGCGTTAGCATATGCACAAGCCAACTTTCCTTCCTTCCAACAGCGTCATCTCGCTGGTATGCTCCAAATAGTAGAATCTTAACTAATCCGAGAAATATCCCAATTGATGAATGCATTTTGTTGGATTGATGACATGTCAAAATCCCCATATTCCGCGGCGTTCTCATTCAATTCGCCGTATCGGCAGCAAGTAGAAGACAGCTTCCGTGAACAGTTCTGCTCTCTTCTTGGCTACAGTCGCGATTCACCACTTCTCATTGCAGTCACAGCGGGGAGTATCGCCCTCCCAGTGCTTCTCAAAATGTCGTCTATCATGCGAGAAAAACGCACGGAATGGACTTCAGAAGGAGAATTACCTGTCGAAATCCCTCTTCCTGATGAATATCATTTTCACTCAATTTTCACATGTCCTGTCTCCAAGGAACAGGCTACAGAGGAAAACCCGCCAATGTTGCTCACTTGTGGACATTGTTTGTGTAAAAACAGTTTGATGAGATTGGCAAAGGCCGATGGACTGAAAATCAAGTGTCCGTATGTCATCCCACTCGGAGATCCCAGTTGACGTATTTTTTTAGGTATTGCCCGGTTACGTTTTATGCGAAAGATGCGATGCAGGTTATTTTCTAGCCATGCAGGTTACGCTGGGGGGCGTTTCGGATTATTACTTAGCATTGACGGAACAATTGTTACGGAGAATCTGTTTTTTTTTTCAAGATGTAAATTTGCGGAGCTATTAAATCGGGTTGCAGAATAAGAGCGTGGCAATACAAGAGTGGCGAGGAGGTGGCACGACATGTTCTGTCATCAGATTTGTTGGTAGATAATATTCGGTTGCGAATTTAAGCTAAGGTGGGCTAGATCCAGCCAATTTTCCCTTGAGTTCGGGGACTCCGGATGTTCCAATTCGATGGGAAACTCTTCCGATTGACCTTGTACTTGCTTATTCCTTTATTGGATCTTTGAGTGTGAATTAGTCGAGGTCACTCGCCGCTGGGTCTATTTTATCGATATTTGGAGCGGTGTGGGGCACTTGTTGAGTTCGCCTCATGGGGTTGAAGTTTGGCGTGATCGCCGAGCCTAATGACGAGCCAGGGGTAACCGATCACACCATACAACAAATCAGACAATTCTGGCCAATGAAGCTTAATCAACCTCCCTCAGATAACAGAGGCCGGCCAGCCCCAAGGACCCACGATACCGCATCGGATTGCGCAATTCATGTTATATGCAAGTACCAATTGGCTCACTCTCTGCTTACCATTAATTTTCATCAAGAGGGAAAAAACTGCCGTCGGATGCTGGCCGATCCTTCGTTAATGCTCGGGATGGCGCAAGGATCGCAGTGGGGTTTGCCGCCAAGTCGCGCAATCTCACGACGTAACTGGTTGGCCACCCGGTCTCAAGTCCCGGGTTGAAGCACGCAACTTGCAAGATATAAAAGACCATAAGGCGTCGAAGCTGAACTGTATTCGCACCTCATCACCTCATTATCGACGAAAATGGCCAAATCGTCTGCACACGATATCTCTGTTACCACTGAGCTTCCGAGCTCCAATGGGAGTTTATCAGATTTAGATGAGCCTAAATATGAGACGCCTGCTATCCAGGCACTCTACTCGCCGTCTGAAGAGGCATCTCAACTGCCGCCTGGTGCCGGTGGGGAAGGCAATGATGCTATTGCCTACGAACCATCTGTCTTCGATGACCCTGAAAAACGCAAGTTCTTTTGGCCACGAAAGAATTATGAAAACATCCATCGATTTTTCCCCGATTTTAAGTGGACGGTAGGGGAAGAGAAAAAGTAGGTTTCCTTATCGATTAGAGTCTTTGCTAACAATGGTAGGTTGATTCGTAAAATAGATCTTAGAATTACCTCTTGGTGTTGTTTGATGTTTTTTGCCCTTCAGTTGGATCGTGGAAATATTTCTCAAGCAAACTCGGACAACTTCTTAACAGATCTCGGATTGACTACCAACGAATACAACTATGGACAAACTATCTTCTACATCTCATTCTTGTTGGCTGAGATCCCATCTCAACTGGTCTCCAAGAAAATTGGCCCCGATAACTGGTATGATTTATTCAAGCATACCTTTCTGACAACAGGATTCCTATTCAGATGGTCCTCTGGAGTATTGTCGCTGCCTCCCAATGCAAATTATCGGGAAAGTCCAGTTTCTATGCAACTCGTTCCCTCCTCGGTCTCATCGAGGGTGGTTTCATTCCTGATGTCATCCTCTATCTCAGCTACTTCTTCAAAGGTCGCGAACTTCCTAACCGATTGGCATGGTTCTGGACTGCTTATATTGCCACTCAGATAGTCGCTTCCTTCCTCGCCTTCGGTATTCTCCACATGGAAGGACACGGTGGATGGTTTGGTTGGCAATGGCTCTTCCTCATCGAGGGTATCATCACCGGAGCTGTCGGCGTCGTCTCATACTTTTACATGCCTCCTTCACCCACTCAAACTGCATCTTGGTTCCGCGGCAAGAAGGGTTGGTTCACAGAGCGCGAAGAAATCATCTTGGTTACTCGAGTTGTTCGAGATGACCCCTCAAAGGGCGATATGCACAATCGTCAAGCAATCACCTTCCGCAAGATGTGGCTAGCTCTCACAGATTACGATATGTGGCCTCTCTACATCATCGGTCTCACTTTTTTGATCCCTTTCACTCCCCCAACGGCTTATCTCACGCTTATCCTCAAAAGTCTGGGATTCTCCACCTTCCAAGTCAACTTGCTCACCATCCCTTCGTCTGTCATTTTCATCCTTCAAGTACCTTCCTCTTGCATCTTTGTTCTAATAATAGTTACTGTTTTGGACATGGTTGAGTGAAAAAGTCAACTCACGCTTATACATTTGCGCATTGTGTCAAATTTGGGGTCTTGCTTTCCTCATCGCCCTAGTCTGTATCCCGGTCAACGCAAGTGGTTGGGTGCGTTATGCTCTTCTCACCCTTCTTTGTGCATATCCTTATGTCCACGCCATCCAAGTCGCCTTGCAATCCCGCAACGCAAACTCCGTTCGAACTCGTACTGTCGCATCGGCATTTTACAACATGACCGTCCAACTCGGTAACATTGTCAGTTCCAATGTTTATCGTGCCGACGATGCACCTTATTATTATCGTGGAAACAAAGTTTTGATTGGAATTTGTTGCATGAATCTTGCTCTTTATGCGTTGGCCAAGGGTTATTACATTTGGAAGAATAAGAGAAGAGAACGCATTTGGAATTCTTGGACTCCGGAAGAGCAGAAGAATTATTTAGACACGACGACGGATAAAGGGAATAAAAGAATTGATTTTAGATTTGCTCATTAGATGTTCGAATAGACTTCAGCAGACAGATTGGATACAATCTCGAGACGAAAACAATATTTACAGAAAATGAATCTTTTGCCCGTTTGTTGTAAATACGTGGATCTGCTTTATCAACAATCACCCACCCATCGTGAGGACATTACACATCCTCACGAGTCACATCCCACCCCTGAAATGGCCGATGCGGGGGACGTGGATATGGACACTGTATTAAATCTCAACTGAATCGAGCTTACCTATAGGCATCCAGCCATGGATCTGGAAGCATCTACGATCACATTGATAGCGATTATAATAGCGATATGGAGACTATAAACAGTTCAAATTATCAATTTCGGTATGATGGCGATAGAAGGTTTCCATCCTCATGCATGTCTTCACGGCTAATCGGAAAAAGGTTTCATGGGATAGAGGGAAATGCTTATGATCTTCCGAATGATCAACAAGAGTTTGAGAGGCTGGATGCAATGCATAACTCCATGAAGGCGTTGTGGGATGGTTTAAACATACTGGCACCGATCAGTCCACACCCAAGTCTCATTCTCGATATCGGGACGGGATCGGGCAGTTGGGTCATAGACGTTGCTGAAGAATACCCCAACACCAGAGTTATTGGAATGGACTTATCTCCAATTCAGCCTCTTTCTGTCCCACCGAACGCTGAGTTTCAAGTCGGCGATCTAACAGTCGATTTGGCGTCCTTTCATCAAATGAGTTTCGACTTGATTCATTCAAGGTTGATCAAGTTGGGAGTCCTAGAATGGCAATGGAATCATTATGTTGAACAAGTCTTTGATTTGCTCAAGCCCGGTACAGGTTGGGCACAATTCGGAGAAACGACTCAGTTATCATGGGATGGAGATGCCGTCCCCCCTGATCGGCCAATGTATTTTGTTTGTTGCCTTCAAGAAACAAGGCTAACAAAAGTTTCGAAAGTTCCTCCGCGCCCATTGGCAACGTCGAGGAACAGTCGACGGATGTTACCACATCATAGAACGAATGCAAAATGCCGGATTTGTAGATATTCAATACCGCGTCAAGAAGGTATTCTATGGCGACTGGAGTCCCGAAATAGAACCCCAGATGGCTCCCTTTTGGCGACAGCGCAAAAATATTTACAGTCGGACTCTCGAACCCGTCGTCTTGACCTGTTTCAAAAGGGAATTTCCTGACCTACGGATTCGAGAGAGATTTGCAAGAGATGCATTGCATGATTTCCTTAGCCACGACTATCCTATGTATACTAATATGTACCTACCTTTTTTGAAACTGTTTAATCGTCCAAGGTGTGTGGTAATTGGAAGACGGCCGGATTTGCCAGAGGCAACTATACTTTCCTGAAATCCCGTCAAAGGCAAGTTAAATGGAATTTTTGGAGCGATATACGATAGCATAGCAGTTGTATTGAAATTAGTAAATTACCATCTTTTCTTTAATGCAAGTAAAGATACATTCCTGACACATGAGTCACACCACCAACAAGACTGCAAATCCCTAAATATACGAAAAGAATTTCTTACATCTCAATCCCCACATATTCACGAGCGTTCAAGTGGTGGCCATTTAGCGTCACTACTCGATGCAAACCAGTTTCTGCTCCCACATCGGTCCTTTGCACCGAACCAAATTTAGGCCATAGGACCAGGGTGCGAGATAGGAGACTATCTCATAGAATAGCGGTAATTTCCAAATGTCGATCACGTTGTTTTGTCTTTGAGCCATCTCAAAGAACGCTCTGAACTTTGCTTTTGCAACGGTCGCATTGAAATCATCAGAGCGTGACCAGTTGTAACCTGTGTCAACGCAGGCATCCAAGGTTTTCAGCAGTACAGATTTCCCTGACATCAGCTTTGAATGAGAAAGGATTACCGTCTTCATCAAGATATCCAGCAAGAACGCTTCCCGCAAAGAAAAGGCTTCGTACTTTCAAAGAAGTGGCCATCGGTTTATGTCCCTCTTGAGATGGGAGGCAAGTGGCGAAAATGCAGATTGCTATCGCATATCGTTTCATCTCTCTGGCCAGGCCGCTGAGACGGGTTTCATCTTTTTCCTCGAGACTATTGAGTATTGCCTTTAGCAGGCCTGTAAAGTAATAGATGAGGGCGAGAGCAGCATCACAACAGCGGGGCTCGAATTCAATTCCTCTGCGTTGAATTTCACCAGCGTCGAGGCAATGTGCCAGCTGGGACTGCGTTTCCATTTTGCCTGCGAGGTCATAGACTTCGTAGATGTAATTACAGACAGGAAGGAGGTGAGAAGTTGCACGAAATAATTTCGCCGAGATGCTTAGCAATTGGTCACTGAGGTATGCAGTTGGATTTCCTTCTATCTCAGGCGTTCCCAGTGATATGTCGAAGAGAAAAAAGTCGAAAAAATGGTCGAGGGCCATGGCCAGAGATACAATTTTCTGAGAGAGCATGAGGGAGTTCATCGATTGAGGGTAATCCTTAAGGTCGTCTTCGGAGACGAGAAGACAAGACCATCGATATAACCTATGTACGATGAATTTGAGAATCTTGCAGTCAGGTTCTGATTGCGGTCGTGGGTGCGGTCGTGGCTTCCGTAAGATTCGTCGCAGGACTCCAAACATACTCCATAGAATTTGTTGCCACATCCATTCAGCAACAGCTAGATGATTATTGTCCTTCTCTGGCGAATCCTTCAAATTCTTGAATGCTCGGCAGAATTCATTGCAATAAGGAATACACTCCGAGATGCATTCGCCATACATAAGGGTGTACTGAGTCATCACGTAGTAACCTGTAAGGCAACTGATGTAGTCTCTCTTTGCTCTGGCTTCTTCAGCATACTTATCGAACCATTTGATGTATGCTGCCGGACGACGCAGGTTTGGGTCATTATGGACAGGAATCCTCCTCGACATCAGTACCAGGATTGCGATACCGTGCAACAGTGAAGTGGGGAGGAAATATTCGACGTTGAGCAATAAGATGGTCCCTCCGAAGCGGCTATCGAAATGACGAGGCTTCAACGTTGGTTGACCGGACCCTGCGATTGATATACCATAAAGCTTATGGTATTCATAAAGGTAGGTATCGTGGCTGCTAAAGTATCCCTCAAAAATTGTAGGGATTGTTGGAACTGTTTCCACCTGCATGGGTTCTGCGGTTTCAGAGGTCTCACGAATCGTGTCTTTAACTTCGGCATATTGGCGGGCAGTCAGTTTGGTACAAGTCAAAAGCCCCTGCTTAGCACACCCCTTGCAGGCTGCGTTTTCGTTCTCGAGGTCGAACTCGCACTGTATATCAGAACGCAAGAAAGAATTAAGACACATACTCGATGACTCTGAATTCTACAGCGAGAACACTTTTTGGTACCTCTCAAGCCGTATGGGTTATTGCCTGGTCTGCGGGTACGGGTCTGCGACGAATCTGGCTCGTTCTCTCGAGGTCTCTTCGAGTTTGTAGAAATTGTAAGGTCAAGGGCACTTTGGTGATTTGACGGTGTGTTGGGATCATTTGAGGGCCCGGAGGGACCGGAAGGGAAATGGGAGTAGGCTTGTGCAAGTGGGTAAACGTTGACACTGCCAGACAGTTGGTTTGGGGCATAATAAGGATTGACCGGAGAAGCGGCGTCGTGCGGCGTCGTATATGCTTGTGTGCCAGCTGCGCCTCGCGCATAATTTGACTGTAACCGGGGTCCAGTTGGCAAATGAGGCCCGGGGGTGCTGGTTGGACGTGAGCTTTGTGACTGACCACCGGATTGCGACCCAAGAGGGTATCTGCCTTGATAGGGAATTCCCGTAAAGTTTTGGGGCGTCCCTCTGATGAGCAAGGTTTAGCATACCTCAACAATATAGTGTACCTGTCCATCGGTGCAAGAATTTGCGAAACAGGAAACTGCGAACAATGGCCTCTTCAAGCTGGAGTTCCAGTGCACTTACTTATTTCGAGACTGGAAAGGGCTGTCGAATTTCACCAACTTCTGAGGGGTATCCGGGATGCCTCGGCATGTCTTTATATACATACCACTTTGCACAATCCCCGCCTCACATATTTATCACATATCGGTGTGACCATGACCAGCAAAACTTTATAATAGCTCTAATTTGGGGAATGCGGCAACTCGGTGGCAATACAAGTTAAACCTTGGTTGAGCCTCGGTTCGGGTTGGGGGAAGCTCAATTGAAACTTTATGCATCTCAACTGCACGTTACCTGCTAGAAGCCGCATCATTTCACCGTTTCTGGTCACGGTTTATCCGTCTATTGCGCTTGTAGGATTGAATGACCGCTACAGGCGGCATCGTCTCTTGCGGAGGTAACGCATCAGTGACACATTTTTGGCCTGCCAATGCGCAAGATATTTGGATGCTTTAGGCTTCTTATCTGGTTCGATCATACGATATAGGAAAGAGGCTCGTGTGCAACTGCAGACGGCGTCTGACCAACCTACGTATTATTTACTAGCGGACAAACCCTCTCTGCGTTATATAAATATGTATGGACATCTCACCATCTATTCCTCTCGCTTTTCTCACCAGACCTCTGAGAGCGAAAAAATTGTCCCCTAACTTTTGGGTCGACGTACGTCTGTTATGGTTCCTTCTTGGCTCTTTATTGGTGTCATGTTCCCTAGCAACGGTTTTCTTCCTTCAATCCACGAGGACTATGAGGCTTATGCCTCTCCTTTCCAGGCCATGGGACAGCCCCTGTCGTATTTCCAAGGATCTCTTCATGAGAAGCTTCAACCTCAATGGGTTTCATTCGCCAGCGTCGAGCTTCTCTTCTCGACATGCTACTGGCCAGAACCCGAATTTCCCGCTTGAAATGTGGTGATTGAGGCCTCGCTACTCAATCCGCGACTGCTGCGGTTGTCAACACCTCATCTAAACTCGTCTAGTGAGACTTTTATTCGAAAGCTTTAGAGATTGTGAAGTTACGAAAATGGAACTTTGTCCTGAATGGGAGAGTAACAAGTAGTCACAAGCTTTGTGCTGATATAGAAGCCGAGGTTTCGGAAGTCGGCGTCGCTCAGGCGCAATTGCTTGGAGTCTTCGCAACACCTCTTCTTCACAACGGCATTGAGTGTTCCTATAAATCGGTCCCGGATTGTTTTATTAGCGACTCTACTTGGCCCAGCAGTAGCGCTATACAATCGTATTATCTGATAGCTATCTCACGACTGATGTTTTGTACAGTTTGCACGTCTACCCTTTAGTCCTTGCTACTGCTGGACTCCATTCTCCTGGTCAACAATCCAGTAACGCTTTTGTTCAACCTCCGATTCCTCTGGGATCGTTGAATAGCAATGACGTTTGCAATTTGTGTGGGAATCCCATTGAAGGCGGATTTTGTAACAATGAGGGTTGCACCAATTCATAGAATTGCGGCAACTGATAATTACCCCCTGGAACTCTGCTCGGTCTTTGCAGTTGTATAAAGGGGATATGTATCTAAAGGTATATTGGGACTTTCTTTCATCTCACCGGGATTTCTGGGGAATGGACTGGGAATTGAATATTGGGCTTAGTCTGGATACTGATATATATCATTAGGACATGTAAATTCAAAAGATGAGTTTCAAGGGGCCTTGGGTGTCGAAAAAAGTCTAAATATTCTAGCTTTAACTTTGTCATTCGTTCGCGTGGCTACCCTCTCGCAATTCTTGCAACATCTCAAGGACTCGTCAAGCTCAACTCTTCACAATTTTGCGCCGATCAACATTGTGTCACCTCCCGCGGTGGCTGAGTGACAGTCGAATCTGGTAATTTAGAGACTCGGAAATATGTATCGTTATCAATGGCGGGGATTTGCGCCGAGGTAATACCATTGAAGCGACGTTTGCTTTGTTGCTCTGTTGCTCCGTGTGGAGTCGCAATGTCGCATATATGAGGTCATTCCCTACAAGAGATCAGCCTCCTACAAGGCACTGACCCCTGCAAAGCCTCAGTGACCGGTGTACAAACCATCTCTCAGCCCACTCAGACTCAGCCCAAACTTCCTTTGTTCTCCTCATGCATTGCTGTCACGTTACATGAGTTGCGTTGTCACACCCCATTCGATCCAACCTGCCCAATCGATTGCCAGAGCTCGGCTTCACATTCCATGCTTTCACATTTCTCCCTTGTACTTTTCTGATGCAAATTTCTTGCGTGAGGGTCGTCAGAGCCAATCCGGCTAATTCTTCGTTTTATTCTTAGGAGCGATCTTCCAGCCAATGTGTCGACCTCCAGGGCTCGCACTAGCTCCAACCAATTCCCGTTCTCCAGCCTCCAACAACGGCCTTCCTAAGTTCCATGTTCCGCTTAAACTTCAGCCTATTCGTCTTCAAAGCCACGTTGAATTTCTGCTTTTCCCATGCCTCTTGGTCGAAGGGAATCACTTCACAGTCTTCCGCTCCGAGAGTTTAGGGACCCCGGTCTGAATGGACAACGAAGTATGCTGAGGAGAGGTCATTGAATGGCAGTGCTCTGCGGTACGAGATGTAGGTTTCGCCTTGTGGAAGGTAATCGTTTTAATGGTGGAGAGAGAGTGTGTCCAATGTGGGATGGTGCGGGGATCTGGGGAACGTCGCGGGTCAAGGGCGAGGAATAGATTGACTGACTCCTGAGATATCTATACTGCTTGTCGGGTTTCCAGAAAATTTAGGCTCTTCTTTTGGAGTGAAATTGTCGTCTCTGGGGATTGGAAGTGGCCATTGTGGACGTCGTTGGATTCTGCATATTGGACGTGGCAAGATGGTGATCTTTACAGGATGGCCGGAGCGAGGAGCCAGACTGACGGAATTCCCGACGTAAATAAGGTTACTCATGAAAGCAACCTTCGATGAGGAGCAGGAGGATGTTGGTGTACGCTGTCCGACTGTTGGAGATTCGAGACATTCATGCTGCTATCCATGATTTTGCGGGTTCGCCAAAAAGGCTGTTTGTCCTCCATGGAGTTGTTCACATGCTTGCCACTTTTGCTCCGCTTCCTATTGGTCCTTTCGGGCCCGCGTAGAATCGCGTGGGGGCTGTCACACACAGTCTACAGATTTCAGGCACCAAAGTACCAAGGTTGTTGCGACTGAACAATAGCATGTTATTAAGATAGTCTTACTTATGGGTTAAAGTATCGAATCCACTTGGGATCTATAGCTATATTGTGGGGGGCAATTCAAGTTGAACATTTCGTCTGTTAGTTTCAAGCATCTGGCCACTTTTCTACTCCCACTTTTTCCGCTGCACCGTTGATCTCCCGTCTCGGACCTCGCATCGGTTCTATTTTAAGAGCGACGGTATTACGCTTGTTTGTTTCAACCAATGTCGTCAACAAGCAATCGTCCGTTGCACGCCGCAGGGAAAGTTCGTGTGCGAGATCGCCATCTTTGTGCGACTGGATTCTGGAACTAGCTAAATAAAGTAATTGATTGCAATTTCGAAAAATTGCAGCATTCTATTACCGCACAGACAGGTGATAGAAA
>Ga0335075_10010605_pt1 | contig 13980 bp, 12 predicted proteins | sample Lox_Sample_24_FD_206723 | JGI IMG/M metagenome (GOLD analysis project Ga0335075, IMG submission 206723) | Soil microbial communities from Loxahatchee National Wildlife Refuge, Florida, United States - Lox_Sample_2.4 | ecosystem: Environmental > Terrestrial > Soil > Wetlands | place: USA...
ACAACGGGACACTTGGTTCCGGCTTCGGTCAACGGTTCGAACCCGTCGGCCGTCCAGATGCAGCTGTCGCAATCGCCGCGTGATCCCACCAGTTTCTGGACACTCCCCAGTCCGACGCATCGAAGCGACCGCAGCGCATCCACCCAGCGCGCGCCACTGCTGCCCCTCCCGACCTCACATCAACCAGAACACCCGCCGCCCCTTGCCAACCCCCGGCCACCCGCCTATTTAACCACCTCAATCACATTCTCCGCTGCGTAACGGGGGGTGGCCTTCACGGGCCGCCTTTTTTGTTTTGGGCCAACACGAACCACAGCACACCAGCCTGGAAGCCAGGATCGCCGCCATGGTCGAGCCTTCGCTCGCCCATATGGGCTACGAACTGGTCCGCGTCGCCGTGCTCGGCCGCGACCGGCCTACCGTGCAGATCATGGTGGACCGTGCCGACGGCGCCCCGATCACGATCGACGATTGCGAGCACCTCGGCCACCATGTCGGCGCCATGATGAACGTGGAGGACCCGATTCCCGGCGCCTGGAGCCTCGAGATCAGCTCGCCTGGCATCGACCGTCCGCTGACCCGCGTGAAGGATTGGAACCGCTTCGCCGGCCATGCCGCCCGCGCGGAAACGGTCGCTCCGATCGATGGCCGGAAGCGTTTCTACGGCATCGTGCTTGGCGCCGACGACTCCGTCGCCCGCCTCCGGCTCGATGACGGAACGGAAGTCGCCCTGCCGCTCGCCGACCTCCGCCGCGCCAAGCTGGTGCTGACTGACGCCCTGATCGAAGCGACCGCAACCCCAACCAAGACCAACTGACCGAGGGAACTATGGACACCGCCGTCTCCCGCCCCGAACTTCTTCTCGTTGCCGATGCTGTCGCGCGAGAGAAGAACATCGACCGCGAGGAAGTCCTGGAAGCCATGGAGCAGGCGATCCAGAAGGCCGGCCGCGCCAAGTACGGGCACGAGAAGGACATCCGTGCCACCATCGACCGCAAGACCGGCGACGTTCGCCTGTCCCGCTGGACCGAAGCGGTTGAAACGGTGGAGAATGAAGAAACCCAGATCCCCGTCCACATCGCGCAGAAATTCAAGCCCGAGATCAAGCTCGGCGAGTTCATCGTCGATCCGCTGCCGCCGATCGATTTCGGCCGCATCGCCGCGCAGACCGCCAAGCAGGTGATCGTGCAGCGCGTGCGCGAGTACGAACGCAAGAAGCAGTATGAGGAATTCAAGGACCGCGTCGGCGAGATCATCAACGGCGTGGTGAAGCGCACCGAGTACGGCAACCTGATGGTGGAGCTCGGCCGCGCCGAGGCGCTGCTGCGCCGCGACGAGCTGATCCCGCGCGAAAGCTTCCGCAACGGTGACCGCGTGCGTGCCTATATCTACGACGTGCGGGAAGAACCGCGCGGTCCCCAGGTCTTCCTCAGCCGAACCCATCCTGGCTTCCTCGCCAAACTGTTCGCGCAGGAAGTGCCGGAAATCTATGACGGCATCATCGAGATCAAGGCGGTGGCGCGCGATCCCGGCAGCCGCGCCAAGATGGCGGTGATATCACGCGATTCATCGATCGATCCGGTCGGGGCCTGCGTCGGCATGCGCGGGTCGCGCGTGCAGGCGGTGGTGCAGGAGCTGCAAGGGGAAAAGATCGACATCATTCCCTGGTCGCCGCAGGCCGCCACCTTCGTGGTGAACGCACTGGCGCCCGCGGAAGTCACCAAGGTGGTGATGGATGAAGAAGCCGGCCGCGTCGAAGTGGTGGTGCCGGATGAGCAACTCAGCCTCGCCATCGGCCGCCGCGGTCAGAATGTGCGGCTGGCGAGCCAGCTCACCCGCTGGGACATCGACATCCTGACCGAAGCCGAGGAAAGCGACCGCCGCCAGGAAGAGTTCCGCCGCCGCTCCGGTCTGTTCGTTGAAGCGCTGGACGTGGACGACGTGATTGCCGGCCTACTGGTGACCGAAGGCTTCAACTCGGTGGAGGAACTCGCCTTCACGCCGCTGGAAGAAGTCGCCGCGATCGAGGGCTTCGACGAGAACGTCGCCGAAGAACTGGTCCGCCGCGCCGAAGCCTTCCTCACCCGCCGCGACACCGAGCTGACGGAGAAGCGCATTGAGCTGGGTGTCGACGAGGACGTGGCGTCCTTCGAGGCGCTCACACCGGCCATGCTGGTCGCGCTCGGCGAAAAGGGCGTGAAGACGCTGGATGACCTGGGCGACCTCGCTTCCGATGAACTCATCGAGATCGTCGGTGCCGACAACATGGACGAAGAGACTGCCAACGCTGTGATCATGGCGGCCCGCGCCCACTGGTTCGAAGACGGCGAAGCAACTCCTGCGGAAGCAGAGGAGGCAAGCCACGGCTGAACGTTCGGGGCAGGAAGAACCAGGGACTCCTCCTCCCCCAGCGGGCGGGGGTTGGGGGGACGAGTACGCCTCCCCCGAGAGTCACGATGTACGCGCTCCTCCCCCTGACCTTGATCCGCTCGGCGGCTCAAGCCCGCAAGGGGAGGCTGAATGTTCCTCGCCACTCCGCCGCTGCGTGGTGACGCGAGAGCGGCTGCCGAAGGAACGGATGATCCGCTTCATTCTTGGTCCGGACAGGATATTGGTGCCCGATCTCAGCGCAACTCTGCCGGGCCGGGGAATGTGGTTGAGCGCGTCCAGGGATGTGCTAGAAACCGCCGCCAACAAGGGCGGTTTGGCCCGCGCGTTTGCCCGAGCTTCCCGTGGCCCGGTTACCGTGCCCTCCGATCTTCCTGCCTTGCTCGAGGCGGCGCTGGTACGGCGGGTTGGCGAGTTGCTGGGATTGGCCCGCCGTGCGGGACAGGCCGTGGCAGGGTTCGATAAAGCGCGGGAATGGCTGCGCAGCGGGCGGGCGCGACTGGTCCTGCAAGCCTCGGACGGGAGCGAGGCGGAGCGGGCGCGGTTCCTGTCCGGTGCAGGAAACACGATTTTGGTGCTCTGCCCGTTGCCCGCAGCCGCGCTGGGACGCATGTTCGGGCACGATCAGGTGGTGCACGTGGCGGTCGCCCCCGGCCGTTTGGCCGAGCGGCTGCTGATCGAGGCAAACCGGCTGGCCGGGTTGCGCGGGCAGCAGCAAGCGGGCTGGGGTCAACCGGCCCAGGCGAGTGACGAGATTCCAGCGCCATCCCCGTGACAACGGGGGACCCCGAAAAATTGGGTCCCCGGTTTCGCCGGGATGACGAAGGTCCAAAACGACAGGCGATTGGGTGTCAACGGGTAGGGCATGAGCGAAAGCAACGATCAGGACGCCGGCAAGGGTCGGCTCTCTCTGCGCCCGTCTGGGCGCCTGGAGCTGGGCCGCACCGTCGATGCGGGTTCCGTGCGGCAGAGTTTCAGCCATGGCCGGTCCAAGGTCGTGCAGGTGGAGGTGCGCAAGAAGCGCGCCGCCGTCGGCGCGCCAGGGTCGGCAACGCCACCGGCGGGCCAGATGCAGCAGGCGCCGTCCGCGCGCGGCACTACGGCACCCGCGCCGCGTCCGGCCGTCGGCGCCGGCCGTGCGCTGACTGCCTCCGAACTGGCGGCGCGTCAGCGCGCCCTGGTCGAACAACAGCGTGAGGCCGCGCGGCGCGAGGCAGAGCGGCGCGAGCAGGAGAAGATTTCCATCCTGTCGGCGGCAGAAGAGGCACGCCGGCGCGAGGAGGAGGCGCGCAAGGCCGCCGAAGAAGAGGCGCGGCAGCGCGAGGAGGAGGACCGCCGCAGGGAGGCAGAAGAGGCCGCCCAGCAGGCCGCTGAAGTTGCGGCCGCGGCGCAGACGGCCACGTCTCAGGCGGCGCCCGCCACCGCGCGCGCTCCAGAGGAGCAACGCCGCCGGCCAGCTACCCCGGCGGCCCCGAAGCAGCCCACGCCGACGGAAACGCTGCGGCTGCGTCCCGGCACGCGGGCCGCGGACGAGGACGAGGAAGCGCGTCCGGTCCGCCGCCCCGGCGCCGGTGCGCCGCCGCGCAAGCCGCCGGTCGTGGCGCCCAAGAAAGGCGGTGACAGTGGCCGCCGTGCCGGCCGTATCGACGTGCAGGCCGCCATCGAGGGCGAGGACGAGAAGGTCCGTTCGCTGGCCTCGGTGCGCCGCCAGCGTGAGCGCGAGCGCCGCCAGGCAGAGTTGGAGCGTCTGCGCTCCGACCAGGTGAAGGTGGTGCGCGACGTCATCCTGCCCGATGCGATCACCGTGCAGGAGCTGGCGAACCGCATGGCCGCGCGCGCCGGCGATGTGATCAAGACGCTGATGAAGTTCGGCGTGATGGCGACGGTCACGCAGTCGCTGGACGCCGATACCGCCGAACTCGTGGTGCAGGAATTCGGCCACCGCGCCCGCCGTGTCTCCGAATCGGATGTGGAGATCGGGCTGGAGGGCGCGACCGATACCGAGGCCGAGCTGCAGGCCCGTCCGCCGGTCGTGACCGTGATGGGCCATGTTGACCACGGCAAGACGTCATTGCTCGATGCGCTGCGCTCCACCGACGTGGCGGCGGGCGAGGCCGGGGGAATCACCCAGCATATCGGCGCCTATCAGGTGACGCTGGCAGACGGGCAGCAGATCACCTTCATCGACACCCCCGGCCACGAGGCGTTCACCGCCATGCGGGCGCGTGGCGCCAGCGTGACCGACATCGTGGTGCTGGTGGTGGCGGCCGATGACGGCGTGATGCCGCAGACGATCGAGGCAATCCGCCACGCCAAGGCGGCGAACGCCCCGATCATTGTAGCCATCAACAAGATGGACAAGCCGGACGCCAACCCGAACCGCGTGCGGCAGGAACTGCTGTCGCACGAGGTCGTGGTCGAGGAGATGGGCGGCGAGACGCAGGACGTGGAAGTCTCCGCCATCAAGAAGACCGGCCTGGACAAACTGGCCGAAGCGATTTCTCTGCAGGCGGAAATCCTGGACCTGAAGGCCAATCCGGCCCGGACGGCCGAGGGGTCGGTGATCGAGTCACGGCTGGACCGCGGGCGCGGTCCCGTGGCGACGGTGCTGGTGCAAAAGGGCACGCTGAAACAAGGCGACATCGTCGTCGCCGGCGCCGAGTGGGGCCGCGTGCGCGCGATGCTCGACGACAAGGGCCGCGCGGTGTCGGAGGCCGGACCTTCGCTGCCGGTGGAGATCCTGGGCCTTGCCGGCGTGCCCACCGCGGGCGAGCAATTCGTGGTGGTGGAGAACGAGGCGCGGGCGCGCGAGATCGCCGAGTTCCGCCAGCGCCGCCTGCGCGATAAGACGACGGGCGTCACCAGCGGTGCGCGCGGCACCCTGGACGAGATGCTGGCGCGCATCCAGGCCGGAGAGCAGAAGGAAGTCGCTGTCCTGATCAAGGCGGATGTGCAGGGCAGCGCGGAGGCGATCCAGCAGACCGTGCTGAAGCTGGCGCATGAGGAAGTGAAGGTGCGCGTGCTGCATGCCGCGGTGGGACAGATCACCGAAAGCGACATCCAGCTCGCCAAGGCGTCGAATGCAGTGATTGTGGCGTTCAACGTGCGCGCGACAGCGCAGGCGCGGGACCTGGCGGCGCGGGAGGGCGTCGATATCCGGTATTACTCGATCATCTACGAAGTGTCGGACGATATCGAGAAGCTGGTGCAGGGCAAGGTGGCGCCGAAGGCGCGGGAGAAGTTCCTGGGCTACGCGGAAGTGCGCAAGGTCTTCACCATCACCCGCGTCGGCAAGGTGGCCGGCTGCATGGTGACGGACGGCGTGGTGAAGCGCGGCGCCGGCGTGCGCGTGCTGCGCGACAACGTGGTGATCCACAACGGCGAGCTGTCGCAGTTGAAGCGCTTCAAGGACGACGTGCGCGAAGTGGCACGTGGCTACGAATGCGGTCTGTCGTTCGCCAACTTCCATGATCTGCAGGAAGGCGACGTGATCGAGTGCTTCGAGACGGAGATGGTGCCGGCTTGAGGCGGATGGTGGTGGCGTGAAGCGGGACCAGCGTTCAGGACCGACCCAGCGGCAATTGCGCGTGGCGGAGGAAATCCGCCACGTGCTGGCCGGCTTGTTCGAACGTCGAGATTTCCGTGACCCCGAACTGGCGGATGCATTGCTGACGGTGACGGAAGTGCGGATCTCGCCTGACCTGAAGCATGCCACGGTGTTTATCTCGCGGCTCGGGCGGTCAGACGCGGATGCGCTGCTGCCGGCGCTGCATCGCGCGGGCGCGTATTTGCGTGGCCAGGTCGCGCATGCGCTGCGGCTAAGATTTGCCCCGGACCTCACGTTCCAGCCCGACCAAGCGCTGGAGTACGCGACGAAGATCGATCGCCTGCTGCACACCCCGGAAATCGCGCGGGACCTGGATTAAGCGGGACCCGGATTAAGCGGGACCTGGACTAACATCTCCTCTCCCGCGCTGCGCCATTCAGATGGCACACCTGTGCGATCGACAAGAGCGGCTTGCTTGCTGCCCGCCGACTCCAACGTCACTTAGCAGGTGCAGCATAGTGGTTCGGGGCAGATGGAACTCGGGGAAGGACTTCCGCCGGGCGCCCGATGGCGCGCCATGGCGACGATCGCAATCGCCATCTCGATGGCGGTGCTGGACGGCGCCATCGCCAACATCGCCCTTCCCACCATCGGACATGAGCTGAACGCGCTGCCGGCGACGACCATCTGGGTCGTGAACGGCTACCAGTTCGCCGTCACCGTCTCGCTGCTGCCGCTGGCGTTCCTTGGCGACATTCTTGGCTACAAGCGGATCTACATGGCGGGCTTGCTGGTGTTCACCGCGGCCTCGCTGGCCTCCGCCCTGGCGACCTCGCTGCCACTGCTGGTCGCGGCCCGCGTGCTGCAAGGGTTCGGCGGCGCCGGCATTATGAGCGTCAATACCGCCCTGATCCGCTTCATCTTTCCCCAACGGGAGCTTGGCCGGGGCCTGGGCTTCAATGCGCTCATCGTGGCGGCGTTCTCGGCGCTTGGCCCCTCGATCGCCGCCGGAATCCTGTCGGTCGCGACCTGGCACTGGTTGTTCGCGATCAACGTGCCGCTCGGGATGGTGGCGATGTGGCTGGCAGCACGCGTCCTGCCCATGACGCCGCTCGCCGATCATCGGTTCGATTTGCTCAGCGCGGTGCTGAACGCCGCCACGATCGGGCTGGTGATCGTCGCGGTCGACGATCTGGGACGCGAGGCGGGATGGGCCGACGCGGTCGAACTCGCCCTCGCCCTGGCGATCGGCATCACCTTCATCTACCGGCAGCTCCAGCTTCCGGTGCCGTTGCTGCCGGTGGATTTGTTCCGCCGGCCGGTGTTCGCGCTGTCGGTCGGAACCTCAATCGGCTCCTATGTCGGCCAGACGATCGCCTATGTTGCCCTGCCCTTCTATTTTCAGGACGTGATCGGGCTGTCGCCGATCGATACCGGTCTGCTGATGACGCCCTGGCCCGCGATTGTGGTGATCGTCGCCCCCATCGCCGGGCGCCTGTCAGACCGCTACGCCGCGGGCATTCTCGGCACGATCGGACTGGCGGTGATGACGGCGGGCCTGGTCTCCGTGCTGCTGATGCCGGCATCGCCGAGCTATGCGAACATGGCATGGCGGCTGGCGGTCTGCGGCCTTGGGTTCGGCTTCTTTCAGTCGCCCAACAACCGTCTCCTGGTCGGCAGCGCCCCGCCACATCGCAGCGGGGCCGGGTCCGGCATGCTGGCGACGGCACGGCTGACCGGACAGACGTTCGGCAGCGCGCTGGTAGCGCTGTCGTTCGGCCTGACCGGCGCGCATGGTGGGAACGCCGTGGCGCACGGAACGACGCTTGCGATGGGCATTGCGATTGCGGCGACCATCAGCGCCATGATGGTGAGCGCGATGCGGCTGCGCGCGCGATAGAGGCGGCAGCCGGGCGCCTCACGTTGGGGCGCCTTAAGTTGGGGTCCCTGACGTTGCATGCTCGAAGCGCCGGCCTGTGCGCGCGGTGGGGGAGACGCAGGTTGGGCCGCGAAGCGAACCACCCGAAGCATCGCGGGCGAACGGGTGGCGTGGACCTACCTCTGGTTCCCTGGGCGCGCCCGCGCCATCCCCCTGCTCACCCTTCGCCCGCTTCCAGCAAGACCCGCCGCGCCCGGCTGTAGTCATCCTCCGCCACCATCAACCGGCGGGGGATGGCACCGATGCTGCCCTCTACCACGCTCATGTGCTGGTCGAGCAAGGTTGCCTCGATACCGGCGTCCGCCAGCAGCGCCGTCAGGAAGGACAGCCGCACCGGGTCGTTGGAGGTGGTGATCACGCGCATGCCGCCATGGTGCCGGCAGATTGGCCGCCCTGACAACAGGGGTAAACCCGCCCCGGCGAAGGCGATGCGGCGCCGAAGCCGGACTTGAGCCAGCTTTCCGGCGCCGCTGCAGGCCAAGCGCCATTCGATACCCGAATGGATCGTTGGCCCCGGGCTCGGCTTGACCCTATTTCCGGCGCGCCGATATGGTGGCTGTGCGCCCTAGGAAAGCCGGTCAGACCATGACGTTGGACGTCGCCCGTCCGCTCGAGCCGCGCGAGGTGCCGCAGCCGGTTACCGGCGACGAAGATGCATTGAACGCTCTGATAGAGCTGGTGGGCGATGACCTCGCCGCGTGCAACCGCACCATCGTCGCGCGCATGGACAGCCCGGTGGCGCTGATCCCGCAGCTTGCGGCCCATATCGTTGCCGCCGGAGGCAAGCGGCTGCGTCCGCTGCTGACCTTGGCCGCCGCGCGGCTATGCGGCTATCCCGGACCGGCCGGCGGAGCCCGCCATGTGGCGCTCGCCGCCTGCGTAGAATTCATCCACACAGCGACCCTGCTGCACGACGACGTGGTCGACGAAAGCGCCCTCCGCCGCGGCCTGGCCTCGGCCAACGCCGTGTTCGGCAACAAGGCCTCCGTCCTCGTCGGCGATTTTCTGTTCTCGCGCGCCTTCCAGTTGATGGTGGAGGACGGATCGCTGCGCGTGCTCGCCATCCTGTCGCAGGCCTCGGCGACGATCGCCGAGGGCGAGGTGCTGCAGCTCGTCACCCAGAACGACCTCTCCACGCAGGAGGCACGCTACCTGGACGTGATCAAGGGCAAGACGGCGGCCTTGTTCTCCGCGGCCTGCCAGGTGGGCGCGGTGGTGGCGGGCCGTCCGGCGGCAGAGGAAGCGGCGCTGGCGGAATACGGCCTGAACCTGGGCATCGCCTTCCAGCTTGTGGACGACGCACTGGACTATGCCGCCGACCAGGCGACTCTGGGCAAGACCGTCGGCGACGATTTCCGGGAGGGCAAGATCACGCTGCCGGTGCTTCTCGCCTACGCCGCCGGTGACGCGGCGGACCGCGCCTTCTGGCGGCGGACGATCGAGGACTCCGCGCAGGAAGAGACCGACCTGCCGCATGCGATGGCGCTGATGGCCGGGTGCGACGCGATCGGGATGACAGTCGCCCGCGCCGGCCGGTTTGCCGCCGCGGCGAAGGCGGCGCTGGACGTGTTTCCGGACGGCCCCTGGAAGTGGGCGCTGGCGGGCGTCGCGGACTACACAGTGCGTCGCGCGCGATAGATCAGACGGCGCGGGAGGGACGAATGGCGCGAAATGATGACGATGAAAATCCGTGGGCCGCGCCGCCGCGCAAGCGGGTCCGGCTGGAGAAACTGGTGCTGGACACGCTCGGGATCGAGGAGCTGCGCGACTATATCGGCGAACTGCGCGAGGAAATTGCGCGCGTCGAGGCCGATATCGAACGCAAGCAGGGCCACCGCAGCGCCGCGGACTCGTTCTTCCGCCGGCCATAAGCTCGGCTCACTGAAGGCGAAAACACATCGGGGACACCTTTTGACGCGTCCGAGTACCCCTCGGGTGCCCTCGTCCTGCACGTCGCTCGAGAGAGGCTGTTATGCGATAGGTGACGCGTCACGGTAACGCACATGACATCGACACCGACAGACGATCCCGTGTTGCGGCGCTTCCGGGCCGCTCTTGATAAGGCCTATGGGCCTCGGATCGAGCGCGTGGTCCTGTTCGGATCGCGCGCGCGGGGCGATGCGCGCGCCGACTCCGACTATGACGTTGCCATGTTCCTTAAGGAATTGCCGGATGTTTGGCTGGAGCGAAAGCGGCTGGCTGACCTGCGCGTGGATTTCATCGACGAGACAGGCGCTTTCTTCGACACGAAGCCGTACCCGATGACAGCATGGCAGGATCGCACACCCCTCATGCAAGAGATCAGAAGGGATGGACTTGAATTGTGAGGGATGAGTCGGCTGCCTTGCTTGATCAAGCTGACGTGATGCTTGTGCGGCCAGACACGATGCTGTCTGTCGAGTCCGGCCGCATCAGCTTGGTGGTTGCACCAAGCTAACAGCCCTTTGGTCATGGCCGGGACGGGAAAAGTTGTCCCTTGTTAGAGGCGCGGGAATGGTCGCCACCGATAGTGGCTGCCATGACCTGGAATCACGCAAGCGCGACACGGAACGCGCGTGTCATACCAACCCGCTGAATGACCGACGTACGCGGCTGCGCTCCTGCATGTCATTGCGAGGAGCGAAGCGACGAAGCAACCTCGGTCGAGCGGCGCTCAGACGAGCGTGCGCGGCGCGACCGAGATTGCTTCGTCGCTTCGCTCCTCGCAATGACATGCGGGCGGCAGCCACGAGTCAGCCATTTGGCGGTCTGGTATCATTCCGAGGCCCTGCAAGGGCCGAAGCGATCTTGATCGAGGCGGCGCACGCAGGTCCGTGCGCCCACTCGAGCGAGATTGCTTCGTCGCTGCGCTTCTCGCAATGACACACGGACGCCGCGACTCGCGCGTCAGCGATGGCGGGCGTTAGAACTCAAACTCGGGCCCATCGACGTAGCGGAAGCGTTCCAGCGCATCCGGACGCAAGGTGAACCCAAGCCCGGGCCGGTCGGGCGCGTGCACCATGCCGTCCGGACGGATATCGAATTGTTCGTTGAACAACTCCCACATCATCGGCATGTAGCCCTGGGTGACTTCCAGGATGTGGCAATTCGGCGCCGCCATCGCAACGTGAAGGCTCGCCGCGAACAACACGCCGCTGCCCCAGGCATGCGGTGCCAGGCGCACGCCGTGTGCCGAGGTCAGGGCAGCGATGCGCCGGATCTCCGTCATGCCGCCCGCGCGCGCGACATCCGGCTGCGCGATGTCGAGCGCGCGGCGCTCGAGCAGATCCTGGAAGTCGAAGCGGGTGAATTCGCGCTCGCCTGAGGCGATGGGGATGGTCGTCGAGCGGCGCACCTCCGCCTGGCCGGCATGATCGTCCGGCGAAACCGGCTCCTCGAACCAGGCGATGTCGTAGGGTTCAAGTTCCCGCGCGAGCTTGATCGCGGTGGCGACCTCGAGGGAGCCGTGCGCGTCCACCATGAGTTCGACGTTCGGACCAAGCCCACGCCGCGCGGCACTGACACGGCGTACGCAGTTGGCGATGGAGAAGCCGTCACGGCCGACCACGCGCATCTTGGCGGCGGTGAAGCCCTTGGCTGCGTAGCCGGCAAGTTCCGCCTCGGCCTCGTCGCCCGGTGCCCAGCCGCCGCTCGCGTAGCCCCGCACCGCGCTGCGCGCCGCGCCCAGCGCCTGATACAGCGGAATGCCGAGTGCCTGCGATTTGGCATCCCATACCGCGATGTCGATGCCGGCGATCGCTTCCATGATGACGCCGCGGCGGCGGCTTTCATCGGCCTGGGTGATGCCTCGTTCGAGGGCCGGTCTGGCGCGCGAGCCGTTGTACATCTTCTCGTAGATGCGTTCGGAAAACATCGGATCTTCGCCGACGCATTCCGGCGCGAGCTCATGCTCGACGATCGCGGCGACGATGGGCGGCGAGCCGAGCGCGGCACCGATGCCGGCGAGTCCGCTATCGGTTTCGACGCGAATGAGCGTCGCGTCGCTCTTGACCTTGGTGCCAAGGTCGGTGCGGTGTCGTTTCTCACACGGAACAGGAGCCGACATTGGAATGGCGGTGACTTTGACGATTTTCAAGGGGGTTCTCCTGCACTGTCGGCCGCGGAGTGTGGTTGGTATTGCGCGGCGGGTCCAATTGCCAAATGTGCCTGCCGAGATTGCCGACATTCGCTCGCCCGTGCAGTCCGCGCCAGTTGCAATCCGCGCCAAGCCGGACAATCTGGACGCCCGGCCCAGAAGGAGCATTGCGCCGATGTCCCAATCCCGTCCCGCCGGCCGGCATTTCCTGCAAATCCCCGGCCCCACCAACGTGCCGGACCGCGTGCTGCGCGCCATCGACAACCCCACCGTCGACCACCGCGGTCCGGATTTCGGCCGCATGGGCCGCGAGTTGCTCGCCAACCTGAAGGCGATCTTCCAGACCAGCGAGCCGGTGATCATCTACCCCGCCTCCGGCACCGGCGCCTGGGAAGCGGCTCTGACCAACACGCTGTCGCCCGGCGACACCGTGCTGATGTGCCGTACCGGCTGGTTCGCCACGCTGTGGAAGGAGATGGCGGAGCGCCTGCAGCTCAATCCGGTGTTCATCGACACCGACTGGCGCCGCGGCGCCGACGTGCCTGCCTTGGCGGCGGCGCTGGCCGACGACAAGGCGCACCGCATCAAGGCGGTGTGCGTCGTGCACAACGAGACATCGACCGGCTGCACCAGCCGCATCGACGAAGTACGCGCGGCGATCGATGCCGCGAAGCATCCCGCATTGCTGCTGGTGGACACGATTTCGTCGCTGGCCTCGATCGACTACCGGCACGATGCATGGGGCGTGGATGTCACGGTGGCCGGCTCGCAAAAGGGCCTGATGCTGCCGCCGGGCCTGTCCTTCAACGCGATCAGCGACAAGGCGCTGAAGGCGGCGGAGGGCGCAAAGCTGCCGCGCAGCTATTGGGACTGGCGCCCGATGCTGGAGGCGAACAAGACCGGCTATTTCCCCTACACCCCCGGCACCAATCTCCTGTTCGGCCTGAACGAGGCGGTGAAGATGCTGCTGGAGGAAGGCCTGCCCAATGTCTTCGCCCGCCACGACCGCCATGCCGAGGCGACACGCCGCGCCGTCCGCACCTGGGGCCTGGACATCCAGTGCGTCGAACCACGGCACTTCTCGTCATCGCTGACCGCGGTGCGCGTGCCCGAGGGTCACAGCGCCGACGCGCTGCGTGCGGCGATCCTGGAGAAATACAACATGAGCCTGGGCAATGGCCTGGGTATTTTGAAAGATCGGGTGTTCCGCATCGGCCATCTCGGCGACTTCGGTGACCTGCAACTGGTTGGCACGCTCGGTGGCGTGGAGATGGGCCTGCGGGTCACAGGCATCCCGCACAAGCCAGGCGGCGTCCAGGCGGCGGTGGACTATCTATCGGGAAATGCCTGATCGGCGCCTGGTCCTGGGGCCCGGCACAGAAGAGGCGTTCGTCACGCGCCTCATGTTGTTGCAAGTCGATCGCCCGGCAATCCCGGTCGGAATTGCACGCATTCATCCCTGCGTACGCTTGAACCAGAATGCTTTTCGCCGCTGCGCTCCTCGTAAGGCACTACACCCGTCATGGCCGGGGGCAGTCGCAACGACACGGTGATGCGACACTCGCGCTTTGCAGATAGCCGGTGCTAGTACACCCCGCCGGGAATGGCGACTCGCTTCCGGGCCGGGGTGAGTCGGAACTGCAACAGTCGCGGCCGATCCGCAGCGCAGCCGCAAATAGCCCGAGTCAGGCCGCGATTCGCTTTGCCACAAGCCGTGCCGGTAGCAACGGAGGCAACCGTGCCGGCCCCCAAGGCCCCGCCGATCGAACTGTCGCCCGACCAGGAACGCGGCCTGAAACGTCTGGTCGCAGCGCATTCCACCCCGCAGAAGCTGGCCGAGCGAGCCCGCATCATCCTGCTCGCGGCCGCCGGCCAAGGCATCAGCGAAAGCGCCGCGGCGCTAGTTCTACTTTGTCGAATTCCTCGATCGCCGGGTTGTCGGGGAGTTTGGCATGGTCATTCCAGGTACCTGGCTTGGACCTTGTAGGCCGAATCGATGGATGCCTTGCGCTGTCGATGTCGTAAGCGCAT